>FWWL01000490.1_pt1 | contig 109206 bp, 89 predicted proteins | sample 2228331 | NCBI WGS metagenome assembly FWWL01 (sample SAMEA103939775, study PRJEB20133) | metagenome | reverse complement strand
GCGGGCGGCGGGTCAGCGCCGGGGCGGCCGGTGGGCGTCCACCAGCGCGGCGGAGATCGAGAACTGCGGAATCGGCTCGGGCCATTCGTCGTCGGGACCGAACCAGCGCGCCTCGGCGATCTCGGCCTGGTCGAGGCGGATGTCGCCGCCGGCGTAATCGGCGGTGTAGGCCAGCATCAGGGAGTGCGGAAAGGGCCAGGACTGGCTGCCGAAGTAGCGCAGGTTGGTCACGCGCAGCCCCACTTCCTCGTAGACCTCGCGGTGAATCGCCTCCTCGACCGACTCCCCCGCTTCGAGAAAACCCGCGAGCGGCGTGAAGCGCTTGCTGGGCGAGGCCACATGCAGCGCCAGCAGCACGGCGTCGCCCTTGCGGATCAGCACCATCATCGCCGGGGAGATGCGCGGATAGGCGACGTGACCGCAACCAGGGCAGCGGAAGCAGCGTTCGCCTGGAACCAGGGCGGTAGGGCCGCCGCAGGCCCCGCAGAAGCGGTGGGTGCGTGCCCATTCGGCCACCTGCGCCGCGCGCGCGGCGAGCCCCAGCACCTGTTCGTCCATCTCGCCGAACAGCGAGCGCAGGCCGCGCCAGGCATAGCCGGGCACAGGCACGGCCTCGCTGTCGCACCAGCCGGCCTGGGCATAGCGCCCGTCCAGCAAACCCAGCGGTTGAAGACGCGCCGGATCGACATCCATGCGCGCCAGCAGCGCCGCGTCGGGGAGGGCGAGGTCGCCCTCGCGCACCAGCAGCCGTCCCCCGTGGAACAGGAAACTGAGCGGATCGTCGTGGGCCTGGGAGACCAGCAGGGGCGTGAAGGAGTGGGGTGTCTGGAGCATGGCGGCTGTCATGGAAACGCGTTGTCCCATGATACCGCCTTTCCGCCCCCCGCTCGACGGGCTGCCTCAGTGCCGGGCCTTGGCCAGCTTCTTGCCGACGTCGTGCGCCTGCTTCAGGTGCTTGCCCATCTCGTCCACGTGGCGCCGCGCCAGCTCCTGGATCTCGCGGTCGCTGTCGTCCTCGGCGTAATGGCGAAACACCTTGACGTCGCGCTCATGCACGTCGATGTTGTACTGGATCCAGCGTTGCTCGAAATCGCGCCCATCGATGCCCGCCAGCTCGTCCGCCGTCATCTGCTGCTCGCGCCGCAACTGGCGCGGCGTATCGAGACGCTTGTTCGATGCCAGCTCTTCCAGCTCGCGCCCCATGCGGCCGTGCTCGTCGATCATCGACTGGGCGAATGCCAGCACATCCGGATTCTGTGATTTCTCCAGCGCCATTTCACAGATCTGGATCTCGGCCATCGAGTCCTGGATCGCTTCGATCAGGAACTCATTGCCACCCGTGTGGGGCGACTGCCGCCCGCTCTCGCCCCGCGGGGCCGGGGCCTCGCGCGCTTCCCTGCCTTGCGATCCGCCCGTTTCCACCTCGTCCGGCAATTCGCCGAACGCGTGGCTGACGTCCACCGGCGTCTCGTACTGCTGGTCGGGCAGCCGCGCGAGCGACTCGCAGACGCTCTCGTCGGCCCCCATGCTGCGCGCGTTATCGATCAGGTCGGACTTGGACGCCGGATAATCGACGCCCTTGAGGAACTTCTGGATCTGGATTGGATTGACGTGAGACATGCTGCCCTCCTTGGAAATCGCTCAAGCTCGGAAGGCGATTCTGCGCGCCGCGCCTTCCGGTCGGCGCGCGCTTGCCACGGGCTAATGGCAGCCCGCGAGGCCCGCCCGAGCGGGCCCCGGGAAATCACTTGAGCAGCTTGCTGCGGCTGGCGACGAAGGCGATGACCAGCGCCAGGCCACCCAGGTAGCCGATCGCCGCCTGCATGCCGACGAAGTGTGCGACGGCACCGACCACAGGCGGCCCCATCAGGGAGCCGCTGTAGGCCATGCTGGCCACACCGGCCAGCGCCATCGGACCCTGGGTGCCCGCCGCGCTGAACACGAACGGGAACAGCAGCGCCAGCCCCATGCCGGCGACCGCGAAGCCAACCAGCGCGAAGTAAGCGTTCGGCGACAGCACGGCGAAGAACAGGCCCGCGGCACCGATCATCGAGCCGGTGGTGACCAGACGGGCGGCGCCGAACCGCGTCTTGATCCGGTCGCCCATCAGGCGCGCGATGAGCATCATCAGGGAGAATGCCGACAGTGCCATGGGCGCCATGCCGAGCGAGACACGGAAGTGTTCGCGCATGAAGACCCCGCTCCAGTCGGCGATGCTGCCTTCGGTCATCGCGCCGAGGAAGCCCAGCGCGCCGAGCAGCGCCAGCGGGCCGCGCGGCAGGGAGAACTTCTTCTCTTCCACCTCGGTGCTGTCGGTGCCGTCCAGCATGGTGTAGGCGGCCCACAGTACCAGCGCCAGCGGACCGGCAAGCATCAGGAAGTGGGTGGCGGGGGCGATCTTCATGGTCGCCATCAGGCCGCCGAGGGTCGCGCCAACCAGGCCGCCGCCGCAGCTGACGCCGTGCAGCATGGACATCTCCGACTTGCCGGTGATTTTTTCACGGAAGCTCGCGGCCGAATTGATGGCCACGTCATACACGCTGGCGGCGACGCCAAGGCCGAACACGGCCAGCATCAGGCGCGGCACGCTCGGCGCCATGCCGATCATCACCAGCACGCCCAGCAGCGCCAGCCCCCCGAAGAGCATGCTCTTGCGCGCACCAAACTTCCTCATCATGAAGGTCGACAGCGGCAGCGACAGCAGGGCGCCGAGGCCGCCGCACAGCAGGATCATCGAGAGAGACGAATGCGAGACATGGACCCGTTCGGCGATGGCCGGAATCCGGCCGGCCCACGAGCCAATGACGAGTCCAAACAGGGCGAACACGACGGGCAAGGCGAATTGCTGGGCTTGCGCGATCGAAGAAGTACGCGGAGCGGAGACGGTAGTGTGCATCACAGTCAAAGAGAGGGGGTTGGGTGGCGCTCGGCAGTCGGCTTGGGCGGGATCTGGTCCCTTGGGACCGTCCTGCGTGAGCAAAGAGTTAAGTGATGAAAGAAGTGTTAACAGGGCCAAAAAAACGAAACGCCAACCACGAAAGATGGGTTGGCGTCGGGTGCTACGGAGCGCATTCTATGCATTCCCGGGGGAGTTTAGTTTGCCCCTCGGAAAAATATTTTCGTGCGTTGCGCCGCCCCCACGAGATCCCTCGAGGACGCGAAAAAACCCGTTACAAGGTGTAAGAAGACCTTGCGTGCGCGTGGCGGAATCCGCCAAAAAAAACGCGGCGGCCGGGGGTGCGGCGGTGGCCGCTCTCCCCTTCATGGCAGGCCGGTAAGAGAGCGCCATTGCGACAGATCACCGCGCCCGATGCCCGACTGCTGTAGCGTTGAGGCTTGCGAGACCTGGCAATGCCCCACAGGAGGTTCCGATGCCCCATGCGACGACCCGCTTGGCCCGCCTGGCCCGAAGCTGGCTGCTCTTCCTCGCCGCCTCCCTCGGCGCGGGTGCCCTGGCCGCGCCCTACCCCAACGTCTATGGCGCCCCGCGGGAGGTCATGCGCCAGGCCGACTGGTACCGGCAGTGCCTGCGCGCGCGTCAGGCCAGGCCACCCCTGATCCCGATCAAGCCGACGGTCGGGGATGTGGCGGCACGTGGCGCACCGCAGCGCTGCGATGCGTCCTCGCTCTACTACGACACCCGCAACAACCCTGAGGCGACCGAAGCGGACTGGGCGGATGTGCGCGGCTGCGCCCTGCGCTCGGGCGACAACGGCGTCCTGATGATGCTGTACGCGAACGGCCTGGGCGTGGAGCCGGACCTGAACCTGGCCACCCGCCACGCCTGCGCCATCCAGAGCCCGGTATCGGAGATGAAAAGCCGGGTGGACCGCCTGCGGCGCAAGATGCGCGGCCAGGACGGCGAGGCGGTCGACGTGTGCGACGATGCCGCCACTGGCAGCGCGCGCGGCCGGTGCGGCGCGTTGCGCCAGCGCGGCTCGGCGCAGCGCCACGCCGACCGGCTGAACCAGCTGACGAGCGGCTGGACGCGGAAGGAACAGATCGGCTTCGAGATGGCGAGCAAGGCGGCGCATCACTTCGCCCAGCACCGGGCCGACTACGAGACCGACCGCAGCGCCGGCGAGCGCAGCCTGCAACTGGATACCCTGGGCGAGGAACTGGACCGGTTCGCGCGCGACCTGCACGATTTCGAAAGCGGCAAGCTGCCGCGCTTTTCCGAAGCGGAGTTCGTGGCCCTCGAGCAGAAGCTGAACCAGGTCTATGCCCGCTTCATGCAGGAGCAACCGGGCCCGGCTTCCTACCTTGGCACCATCCGCAAGCCCGATGTCGAGCGGACCCAGCGCGCCTGGCTGGCCTACCGCGACGCCATGGAGCTGTTTGGCTCGATCCGCTATCCCCAGGTACCCGCCTCCGGCTGGCGCGCACTGCTCACCGCGCGCCGCGTGCGCCAACTCGCCGAGCTCGATAACGCGGCGGCCGGCCGCTGACGGCCCTCCAGCGCCGATGCCCCGGCAAGCGCCCGGGCGGCTTGTCTTACAATCCTGTCTTGCGAACAAGCGTGAAGCGGCCCTGCGATACCGGGGCCGGCGACAGGAGGACTGTAATGCTGGAAAGAGGCGTGACTGCGGCGTTTGGCATGGACGAGGCGACCTGGGCCCGGCACGCCAATCCATGGAGTGTCTGGACGCGCAACACGGTGCTGCCGCTGCTGGTGATCGCCTTCTGGAGCCGGGTGTGGCTGGGCTGGTGGGCCGCGGTGCCGGTTGCGCTCGCGCTGCTGTGGACCTGGCTCAATCCGCGCCTGTTCCCGATACCGGACTCGACCGACAACTGGGCATCGAAGGCGGTGCTCGGCGAGCGCGTCTGGTTGAACCGGAAAGCGGTGCCCGTGCCGGCGCACCACCGCGCCGCTCCCGTGATCCTGGCGGCGGTCGCCGGGGTCGGCGCGCTGGGGGTGGTCTGGGGCGTCGTGGCGCTGGCACCCTGGCCGACCGTCACCGGCGCGCTCATGGTCTACCTGGGCAAGCTCTGGTTCCTGGACCGCATGGTGTGGCTTTACGAAGACATGCGCAAGACGGTGCCGGCCTACGCGCGCTGGCTCTACTGAGCCTGCCCACACCGGGCATTCAGCTGGCCAGTATGTCGTAGCGTACATCGCTCCTGTCCCGCGCCTGCGCTCCCTTGACGAGATAGCTGTCCCACCCCAGGCGCGCGCTCCTGCTTTCCCGGTCCAGCGACAGTCCGCGCACGTCGGCGGCGCGCAGCAGGAGCCGCACTTCGTAATCGAGCGACACGCCGGTGAACATCGCCAGCAGGGATCGCAACGCCCGCGCCGCCGTACCACCCGGCAGGAAGGCTTCGAAGCCGGCGCGGTCGAGCGGCCCGATCAGGAGCCGCAAGCGCAGGTCGCGCTGCCAGGAGCGCCTGCCGGCCATGGCCCCGCCCCCCAGCACGCAGTTGACGCTCCCGACCACCGTCCGCTGCGCCTCGGGCACCTCGTACCAGCAACCGACGAACTGCTCCACCGCCACCGACTGGCCGAAATACTCGGTCAGCACGCGCGACACCTGCACCGCCGAGGCCGGACGTTGCCGGATCGAGGCGGCGAAGTAGCCCACGGACTGGTCCAGCACGGCGTCCCGGCCCGACCTCGTTCCCTTCGTGCGCCAGCGGCGGTAGCCCAGCCCGGCCAGGGCGAGCAGCAAGGGCAGGAAGGCGTCCTCGCCCTCGGGCTCGGCCTTGAGCACCAGTCGGTATTTGCGCCAGGCTTCGTAGAACAGCGCCAGCGAACGACTCGAGAAGGTGTCGAGGAAGGCCAGCGGCCCCTCGTCCTTGTAATGCTGGGTGTGTTGCGCGATGCGCTCCGTATAGTGCGCGGGCAGCGTTCCGTTCGCGCCCAGCAGGCCCATGAAGGCCGGCGTGATCTGGACGTGCCGCGGCGACTGCCCACGCGGCGCGCCGGGCGGCATGCCGGGAGCGGCGGGCGGATCCGTTTCGATCGCCTCGATCTGGCTGGCCGCGAAGGCGAGCGAGATGGAGTTGCGAAATCGCAGGTAGTCGGCGCCCTGGCCTTGCCGCGGCATGTCGCGGCGCCCGCGCCATAGCTCGAGCAGGCGCAAGGCCTGGAAGTAGTCGAAGCGGTAGGGTGCCTGGAACAGCAGGTCGATTACAGCAGGCTCAGGTCGCCGCTGCGGGGCTTGCATCTTAATAATTCTTCTCCCGTTTTTTTCGATATCACGACCAGGCGCGTGAAACTGTTGGCATGCACGTACAGCCCGAGGAAGCGTTCGATGACCTGGGCGAACGCGTGAATGCCACTGCCCACGAAGGCCTCCTCGTCGATGGCCATGCGCACTTCGATGCCACGCACGAGGCAGGCGAAGGGATTGCCGGGAAGCCAGGCACTGGTGCGCTGGTAGGTGACGGACGCGATGCCGGCGATCTGCCGCTGCGAGGAGGGCGAGCGGGCCAGGTCGTACAGCGCCAGCATCTCGCGCAGGGCGTCCGCCCCGCCCTCTGCCAGGGACAGATGGTTCAGCGACAGGTGCGAAATCAGCCGCCAGTGCGCGCCGTGGCCCTGCTCGAAGTGCCGCGAGGGGGTCGGCTTGCGCAGGAAGCTGATCACGCGCAGTTCGGGACCGCCGTCGAGTGCCAGGTCGCCGCCCGGCCTGCCATAGCTCAGGGTCGCCGGCAGGTCGCGATTGGTGCAGGTCAGCTCCAGGCTGAGCGTGGCCGCCTGCACCTGCGCCGGATCGAAGCCGATATCGACGATCGAGATCTGCGTTTCGAAACCCGGTGCGCTGTCGGACAGGCTGGCGTCGCGGCGCATCGCCCAGTAGTGCCCGCCCTGCTCCGGCGTCTGGCCATGCTTGAGCGAGTAGAAAGGATGGAACTGCACCACCTCGTCGCCTTCCGGCGTCTGGCGCACCATGGTGACGGAATCGATGGACTGGACGGCATAGGCGAACGGCCTGCGGACGTCGGCCAGCACCGGATAGCTGGCCGCCGTGTGCGTCACGCGGATCGGCTCGCCGTGCTGGCGGAACAGGTTCACCACCGGCGTGCAGCCGAGCAGCAGGTTGTTGGTCGAGAGGGTGGCGAGCATGCGCGCGTTGTTCGAGTCGCTGCGCATTCCCGACAAGGCCAGGTGCAGGGTGACCGACGACGCTCCCGGCAGCGCGGCGGCGAGTGCGCCGAGATCGATGTCAAAAAAATTGAACTTTTCGGGAAAACAGAAGTATTCGGTGAGCAGGCGGTAGGCGGCATGCGAGCGGGGCGGGAAATCGATCAGCGATTCATCGTCGTCGAAACCGACCGGACTGACCGGCACGGCGGGCAAGACGATCCACTCCCGGCTGCCCGGCACCTCCACGTAGGCCGCGACGGTGCGCATGAACAGGGCATCGCGCAGGGCCGCGCAGAACGAGGGCTCGCCGTCGATGAACACGCGCAGACGCGCCGGACCGTCGGTGGCGCCGGAAAGCGGTGTCCCGCTGGCCTCGATCCCCAGGCTGATCCCGGCCGTGACGCCGGGCGCCAGCCGCACCGTGGCGGGCGCGTCCAGGATGGCGGCGAACGAAGCGGCGGTGAGGGACAGCGGCGCGATGTGGACCGGATAGACCGTGCGGAATACGCAGGGACCGCCACGCACCGGCTGGGTGTTCAACTGGCTGCCGCGCGCGATCCCGGCGCCTGCCTGCTGGCGGGAAGCGCCAGCCAGGTCCACCCGCGCGATCGAGCACGACGGGAATGGCCGCAGGTAGTGCGGGTACAGCACCTCGAACAGGGCTTCGGTGAACTCGGGATAGTCGTCGTCCAGGCGTTTGGCGATGCGTGCGTTCAGCAGCGCGAACGATTCGATCATGCGTTCGATGTGCGGGTCTTCGCACACTTCGCCACCGATCAGCAGGCGTCCTGCGATCTTCGGGTAGCGCTCCGCGAACTCGCGCAGGTTGCGCCGCACGAAGCCCAGTTCCCTCTCATAGTAAGGCAACAGGTCTTCCATGCTCAGCCTACCCCGCCCTGGGCTGTCCGCCCCGCCTTGCTGATGCTGTAGCGCAACGTCGACGGTTGCAGCACGGCGTCGAAACTGACCAGCTCCTCGGACGTGCTGAGCACGAGCAATGCCTTGATCGAGAAGTTGAGGCGGTTCACCTGGCCCTCGCGGACATCCACGAAGGCCTTGACGTCGCGCAGCCTCGGCTCGTGCCTGGCGATCGCCTCCTCCAGTGTGCGGCAGATGTGGGCGCGATCGTCGGAACTGGAGAGCGAGCGCCCGGCGAAATCGGCCAGGCCGTAGCCCAGGACCGAGTTGGCGCATTCGGGGTAGGCCGCCAGCCGTTCCTCCGCGAGGGCGGTGCGGGTGTTGAGCAAGGCTTCGAGGTCGCGCGCCACCGAATCCTTGACGTCTTCCAGCGACACGCGCACGGCCCCGCCGGCCGCGCCCCGTCCCGGTGTATCGAGCAATCGGTCGAATAAGCCAAGCGTCAGTGCCTTCATAGGATTCCTCCATGCCCAACCTTACTGCGCTATCCGGATGAGCATTTGACCCCGGTCAAACGCTGCTGCTGGGAAAGGACATCACCCTGTTTGGCGGGGTGCGCGAGCTTCGCACCGGTGCTACTGTTTCCTTCTCTAAACGCTCTACAGGAGGGGCCTGCACATGACTAGCAAAGTTCTCTGGGGCGAGGGGCTGTTCCTGCGCCCCCACCATTTCCAGCAGCAGGATCAATACCACGAGCACCGGCTGCAGCAATGCGTCGGCCTGCTCCAGCCTTATGCCTGGGGGGTACGCCATCTCAGGATCGACCAGGAGGCGCTGGCCAGCAATGTGTTGCGCATCCTCGAGTTGTCCCTGCGCTTCCAGGACGGCGAACTCTATGAAGCGCCGGGCGTCGGTACGCCGGGCGGCGCCAGGCCGGGCGTAGCGCCCCCCGGCGGCGCCGCGGACGGCGCCATGGCGACCGTTGCCGACGATCTCCCGGCTCCTGTCGACCTCGGCGCGCTCCCATCCAGCGTGCAGAGCGTGACCTACCACGCCGCCCTGCCGGCATTCAAACCCTACGGGGGCAACTTCCTTGCGCTCCACGACGGCGCTCCCGCCGCGCCGCAGGCACAGGGCGCGAACGCGCCGCGCTACACGCAGCATGACCGGGACACGGCCGATCTCTACACCGGCGCGGCCCAGGAGCAACTGGCCTACCTGAAGAAAACGGTGCGCCTGGTGGCCGACTTCGAGCCGCGCGCCTCGTACGTCAACTTCCCGCTGCTGCGGCTGCAACGCGCCGCCACCGGTGGTTTCGAACTCGACCCCGGCTTCATGCCGCCCAGCACCTCGATCGGCGCGTCGCCCGTCCTGTTCCAGCAACTGCGCCGCCTGCTCGACGCCCTGCAGGCCAAGGTGGCCGCGCTGTGCGGCCACCACGCGGACGCGGGACGGCAAGCGGTCGAGTTCCGCCCCGGCGACATGGCCTCGTACTGGTTGCTGCACACGGCCAGTTCGGCCTGCGCGGCGCTCGCCCACTACGCCCACCATCCATCCCTGCACCCCGAACGGCTGTACGAACAACTGCTCGGCGTGGCCGGGGCGCTGATGACCTTCTCCCGGAACTGGACCCTGGCCGAACTGCAGCCCTATCAGCACGACGATCCCGGTCCCTCCTTCTCGCGGCTGCTGCACATCATCCGCGACCTGCTCGACACGGTGATCTCTTCCAGGTACTTTCCGATCGCCCTCAACGAGGTCCGGCCCTCGTACTGGCTGGGCCAGCTCGATTCGGGCAAGATCGACGAGCGTACGGTCTTCTACATCGCGGTGTCGGCCGCCCTGCCCGCGCTCGAACTGGTGGACGTGGTACCGCGCCGCTTCAAGCTCGGTGCGCCGGACGACGTCGAAAAATGCGTGCTGGCGGCCCTGCCCGGCGTCCGGCTCCAGCATGCCCCGCAACTGCCCGCCGCGGTGCCGGTGCGCCCGGATGCCTGCTACTTCATGCTCGATACCAGAGGCCCGATGGCCGAGCGCATGCTCCAGGCACAATCGATCTCGATCTACGTCCCGTCCGGCATCCAGGAACTCCGGCTCGAACTCATGGGCCTGAGCGCATGAAGCGTCACCGGTGAATCCAGTCCGAGGGAACGACATTTGCTGATTTGGCGGATGAATATCCCGGGCGCTAGTGCGCAGCTTCCTGTCCATCAGCCCCGGCCACTCACGCGGCCGGGGCCTTGCCTGCCGCGCCTCACGGCCGCGTTGCGCACCATGCACAAGTTTGTTGAGGACTTAATGAGAATGATTTATCATTACCAGCGTCACCTCGATGGCGAGCACTTCGCTCGGCCGCCGCCCCCTCATTTCATCCAAAGGAAGTTGTCCGATGTCCGCCCTGACTTGCAAACGCACTCCACTTGCGCTGGCCCTCATGTTCGCGTTCGGCGCCGCCCACGCCCAGGAGACGAGCCGCCTCCAGGCGGACCCGGACAGCGTGCCGACCGTTATCATTTCCGCAAGCGCCCTGGGCTTGATCGGCGACGACATGATCACCCCGGTGACCTCCCTGTCCGGCGGCGCGCTGGTGCGCGCCCGCGAGTCGACGCTCGGTGAAACGCTCGCCAACCAGCCGGGCATCACCTCCAGCCACTTCGGCGCCGGCGCGAGCCGTCCGGTGATCCGCGGCATGGACGGCCCGCGCGTCAAGATCCTGTCGGACGGCGCCGAGATCCAGGATGCCTCGACCATCAGCCCCGACCATGCGATCGCGTTCGAGCCGGTGCTGGCCGAGCGCATCGAAGTGCTGCGCGGTCCGTCGGCACTGGCCTATGGCGGCGGCGCCGTCGGCGGCGTGGTCAACATCCTCGACCGCAAGATCCCGACGAGCGTGCCGGAAAACGGCTACGAAGGCAGCGCCGAGGTGCGTGCCAACACCGTGGCGCAGGAGAGGACCGGCGCCTTCGAAGTGACCGCGGGCTCCGGCAACATCGCGGTCCATGCGGAAGGCGTGAAGCGCGATGCGGAGCCCTACCGCGTCGGCGACGGATGGGACGAAGGCAAGCGCGTGCCGGGCAGCTACAAGGAAAGTGAAAGCGGCAGCGTCGGGATCTCGTGGATCGGCGAGCGCGGGTACCTCGGCGTGGCTTTCACCAAGGAACAGAACGAGTACGGCGTTCCCGGTCACGGCCATGAGTTCGCCGAGTGCCATCCCCACGATGGCCACCTGGACTGCGGCGAACACCACGACGAGGATGAAGGCGAACACGACGAAGACGAGCATGACGACCACGGCCACGGGCATGGGGAAGAGGAAGTCCCCGTGGTCAAGCTCGACAGCAAGCGCTGGGACGTGCGCGGCGAGTACAAGAAGCCGATGGCCGGCTTCGCCAAGGCGAGCCTGCGCGCATCGTTCACAGACTATCGTCACGACGAACTGGAGGAAGGCGTCGTCGCGACCAGTTTCAACAACAAGGGCCACGACGTGCGCGTGGAACTGGAACACCTGCCCGTGGCCGGATGGCGCGGCGTGATCGGCGCGCAGACCACGCGCCGCGACTTCACCACCTCCGGCGAGGAAGTGTACGTGCCGCCGACCCTCACGAAGAAGCACGCGGTATTCGTCACGGAGGAGTACAAGCTGGACAACTGGCGCTTCGAGGCCGCGATGCGCCACGAATGGCAGGACATCGAGCTCGACAATCCGGCGCTGCGCGACACGGAAGCGCAGGGCACCTCGGCCGCGATCGGGGCGGTGTGGAAGTTCAATCCTTCGTATTCGCTGCGCGCCTCGCTGGCGCGTAGCCACCGCCTGCCTACCTCGGAAGAGCTGTATGCCGATGGCGTGCACCTGGCGACCAGCACCTACGAACTGGGCAACGCGAACCTGACGAAGGAGACGTCGAACAACCTGGACCTGACGCTGCGCAAGTTCGCGGGTGACACCACCTTCTCGGTGAGCGCCTTCCGCAACCGCGTCAACGACTACATCTACGCGCGCACCCTGGACAGCCACGAAGGCTTCCAGCTGATCGAGTATGCGCAGCGTGACGCCACCTTCACCGGTCTGGAAGGTGAGCTGCGCCACAAGCTGTCGCCGTACCTGAGCGCCACCGTCTTCGGTGACTATGTGCGCGCCCGCTTCGAAGGTGGCGCGGGCGACCGCGACCTGCCGCGCATCTCGCCGCACCGCGTCGGCGTCAAGCTGGACGCGGAGTGGAAAGCCTGGCACGGCCTGGTCGAGCTGTACCGCGTGGGCAAGCAGGACGACGTCGCCGCCTTCGAGACGCCAACCGACGGCTTCACCATGCTCAACATCGGCACCCACTACACGACCCGCATCGGCGGCGTGCCGGCGCAGTTCTACGCACGCATCAACAACCTGACCGACGAACTGGCATACAGCCATACCTCCTTCGTCAAGACGGCGGCCCCGCTGTCGGGCCGTAACCTGACGGCCGGCCTGCGCCTGATCTTCTGATCTGGCGGTTCCGAAGCGAAGACGTGGAGCGTGCGATGAAATACTGGATCAGGTGGGGCGACTATGCCGGCATCACGGCCTCGGCGATGTGCCTCGTGCATTGCCTGGCCATGCCGCTCCTGGTCGTCGCCTTTCCCATGCTGGCCCCGGGCGAGGGCCACCATGCGCTGCACGACGTCCTGCTCGCGGCGATCACCCTGCCGGTCCTGGTCAGCCTGGTGCCGGCCTACCGCACGCACCGCGACCGCCTCGTGCTCCTGCTGGGCACGGGCGGTCTGGCGAGCTTCCTGTTTGCGGTATTCGTGGCGGCGCCACGGTTCGGGGAGTCCGCCGAGACGGTCTTTGCCGTGATCAGCAGCGTGCTGCTGGTGTCGGCGCACCTGCGCAATCACCGTTCGTGCAAACGCTGCACGGACGGCAAGTAATCCTCTCCTGGGCCGGACCGGCTATTCGCCGCGGCAGTCGCTGCACACGCCGTAGAGGGTGAGTTCGTGCGACTCGAGCACGAATCCCTTGGGCGCCAGCTTTTTCATATCACCCGGGCAAGCGTGTACCTCGTACACGCGGTCGCACGCGCGGCACAGGAAGTGATGATGGTGCTCGTGCCCGGCCACCTCGTAGCGGTCGCCGCCGTTGGGCACCTTGACCGCCGCGATCTCCCCCGCCTCCAGCATCGCCTTGATGTTGCGATACACAGTCGCCATGCCCATGCCGGGCACGGCGGCCTGTGCCTGTTCCAGGATTTCTTGCGGAGCGAGCGGACGCCCCGCACTCGTGATGCAGTCTTGAATTGCCTGACGCTGTCGCGTGTTTCGTTCCATTCGGAGATCTTGTCCATGCCGCTGCAATCGCGGGCGATACCCGTATTATCGCCGTTTTGCCGTCCCCGCAACACAGGACAGTGCAAGGACCGATCCATTGACACTCCGGTATGCGTGTCCGCTTCCTGATACGATGCAAGCCTGTACATCGGAACGAATGCAGGCACCAGCATGGGACAACGTGGAGAAATGTGGGTGGCGGTACAGGCTGTACTGCTGATCGTGTACGCCTTCGTGCCCAAGACAGGCGATGCCTGGGCGAATGCCTTCCTCGCCGACGTGCTGGGTTGGGTTCTGGTGCTCGCCGGCATTGCCCTGCTCGGCTGGAGCGCCCTGAACCTGGGCCGCTCGCTCACGCCGCTGCCACGCCCGGTACCGGACGGCAAACTGGTCACCAGCGGCGCCTACCGGCTGGTGCGCCATCCCATCTATAGCGGCGTCATCCTCGCCGCTGCGGGCCTTGCCCTCGTCACGGAGAACTGGCTGCGGCTCGCCATGGCGGTCGTGCTGTTCGTGTTCTTCGATCTCAAGGCACGCGCCGAGGAGCGCTGGCTGCTGGAGACCTACCCGGACTATGCCTCCTACAGGACACGGGTGAAGAAGCTGATCCCCTGGATCTACTGACCGCTTCACCGTCGCACCGGTCCAGTATAAGTTTTGACAAATCATTACTGGCACGGGGCCGGGCGGCGGCGCTAAGATCTGCGGCAGGCGTGCCGCGCATGCCGCTTTTTTCAGCAAAACCGAAAGTGACGTCAGATGTTCAAACTGTTCCTGCTGCTGTGGTGTCTCGGTCTTCCCGGCATTGTCGCCGTGTCGTGGCTGGTCCTCCCGCTCTTGTTCGAAGGGCGTGCACTTCCCGTCCCCCCACACGTCGTCAGCATGGTCAGCGCCTTGCAGAGCTCGGTGCTGCTCGCGCTGGCGGCGGGGGTCGGCGTTCGACTGGCGCCCGCGCTGGGCTTGCAGGCGCCTTTCCTGTCCACACTGGCAAAAGGCAAGCCGAGCCTGTGGGTGCTGCGCGAGCAATTGTTGCCTGGCCTCGTAGGCGGCCTTCTCGGCGCCGCCGTGCTTTTCGCCTCCGCCCGCTTCGCACCGGACGCGCTCGCCGCGGTCCAAGACCGGTTCTCGATGCCGCTGGCCGCCCGCCTGCTCTATGGCGGCATCACCGAGGAGATCCTCATGCGATGGGGCTTGATGACCCTGTTGCTGTCGGCCGGCTGGCACCTCGTGCAACGGGGCGCGGGAAAGCCATCGGCGATGCTGGTATGGGCGGCGATCCTGATCACGGCGCTGCTGTTCGGCGCCTTGCACCTGCCGATCGCCGCGCAAATGCTCGGCGGACTGTCCGATGGTGTCATCTGGTACGTCGTGCTCGCCAACGCCAGCTTCGGGATCGTCGCCGGCTACCTGTACTGGAAGTACGGCCTGGAAGCGGCCATCATCGCCCACCTCACGGCGCACGCGGTCGGCGCCGTGGTCGCCGGCTGAGGAGATCCGGGCTCGCGGCTGTTGTGTTTACCGCATGCGCCTGCTGGGCAGGCGCGTCCTTGTCCTTATAATCGACAGACCACCGCGGCGACGGCGTGGTGGCGGCGGTTCGACCCTTCAAATCCCTCAGGAGAGCAATCATGCCGTATGTCGATGGTTTTGTTGTCCCGGTCCCGAGAGCGAAGCTGGATGCGTACAAGGACATGTCGCAGAAGTGCGGCGAAATCTGGCGCGAACTCGGCGCGCTGGAGTTTCGTGAATGCATAGGTGACGACGTCCCGCCCGGCAAGGTCACCTCGTTCCCCCAGAGTGTGATGCTCCAGGAAGGCGAAGTCGTGGTGTTCTCGTGGATCGTGTATGAATCGCGGGCCAAGCGCGATGAGATCAACGACAAGGTGATGAAGGACCCGCGCATGAGCGAGTTCATGAAGCCCGAGAACATGCCCTTCGATGGCAAGCGCATGATCTATGGGGGGTTCGAGATGGCGGTGGATGTGTAGAACGATGGTGCGTCGGTTTCCGCAGACCTCTCACGCGGCAAGGCGGGGATGACACCGCTCCCAGGATGACCGCATCCCCTCGACCGTGAGGTCCTGGGGATGTTTTCGGCTAAGCACCGCTTACTCCTCGCCTACAGATGTTCCATTCGCAGCGACCGCTGCTTCGCCTGGCCGGACTCCTCGCTGCCTTGCACCGCTGTTGCGGGGCGCCTCGCTTTTCCGTTAGCTCCCATAAGGCGTGTAAGGGATGCCGTCGGCAATGAGGGTTGCAACCGCAGCCTTGTTTTCTCCGCTCTCGCTGATTGCTGCCAACACAGTCGGCAGATCAGCCTTCCTAGCGTCGAGGACGTCCAGCCAATAGGCATAGCCGGCCGGTTCGGGAGCGCGGTGCAGGATATTCGTGTACATGCGCGTGACCAGATCAGCATTAGAAGGGGCCGTACCGTACAAGTCGGTGAACTCCTTTGAGGCAATAAAGCCTGCGGCTATTTCGACCAGCGATGCTCCGTTGTCCATCCTTGACAGCCAAAATCCCATTCCCGCCTTGTCAGGTGCGCGGTCGAATGCTGCTCGGTATATGCGGTAGGCCTGACCGGCGATGCCATCGCTGTCCACGTCGAGGGCAAGGCTCAGGTCGGGAAATTCGATGCGTTCGACCTCGCGGACGGAATCAGTGCCGCTCAAGGCACTACCTTGCTTATCAACGATCTGGATACCTTCACCCTCAGACTTCACGGTGTAGTTATCGCTTGTCGTGGCATAGCGAACCCGGTCCAATCCCGTGCCGCCGACGATCCAATCCCTGCCTGGCCCGGCAATCAGCAGATCGTCACCTGTGCCACCATAGAGCCGCGATCCCGACGCGCTGGTCGTAACCAATATGTCATTTCCGTCGTCGCCCTGCAGGGTGCCGCCGGTCCCCTGAGCGTCGCTGCCGGATACCGAGAGATAGTCGTCGCCGTTTCCTCCACTTAGCGAGCCGCCCCTGGTCGACAGGAGATGGTCATTGCCATCGTCGCCCGACAGGGCGAGGCGGCCACCATTACCAATAAGCCTGTCGTCCCCAGTACCACCGTACATGCGATTCCAGCCGTCACTTTCCGCTGTGATGGTCAGTACGTCGTTTCCATCGTCTCCAAATAACTCGTTGATGTAGCCAAAATCGCCGTCCACCAGAGAATCATCGCCGGCACCGCCCCGTAAAACATCGGTCCCGTTGCCGCCTTTCAGCTCGTCGTTGCCATCGCCGCCTTCGAGCCTGTCGTGACCATCTCCGCCGTCGAGCTTGTCGTCACCACCGTAGCCCTTGATGTCATCATCGCCAGCACCACCCGACAAAGTGTCGGCCAAGTCACTGCCTACCAGGGTGTCCGCGTTCTCGGTTCCTACAATCGTGACAGGTCCCGCGACAGGACCAGCGGCAATCGTGGCAACTGACGACCCATGAAGATAGGCTGCGGAAGGCCATAGTAGAGCGGGAAGGAGATGGGTCGAAGTGAGCGGCATGACTGGCGGCGAGGAATTGTCGAATCAACATTATTTTCCCGCGGCGGAAGAATGTCGAGTAAAAGCGGCGCCGGGGCACGCCAGATATGCGACGTGGTTACAGTGTCGTACAGTAGCCACAGTCTATGCAACGCGGTTTTCCAATGACTTGATCAGTCGCTTGTCTCTGCAGCGCTCCCGGAACCTGTTGCACTCTCACGTGCCCGAGGAAGAGACGGAAAACTGCCTGTGTCTAAAGAAAAAGCCCGCATTCCCTGGTGTGGGACGCGGGCCTTTTCGCCAAGAATACGCGCAGGTAGGTCTCAGAACGGAATGTCGTCATCCATGTCCGCGAAATTCGGCGCCGGGCGCTGCGGCTGCGGGCGTGCCGGCGGTGCGGGCGGAGCCTGGCGCGGTGCCGGACGCTGCTGCGGCTCGTAGCCACCGCCGTCATCCATGCCCATGTCGCTGCCGCCGCCCATGCCCTGGCGACCGCCGAGCATCTGCATGTTCTCGGCGATGATGTCGGTCGCGTAGCGCTCGATGCCATCCTTGTCGGTGTACTTGCGGGTCTGCAGGCGGCCTTCGACGTAGACCGACGAGCCCTTCTTGAGGTACTGGCCGACGATCTCGGCCAGACGGCCGAAGAAGGAGATGCGGTGCCACTCGGTCAGCTCTTTCTGCTCGCCGGTGTTGCGGTCTTTCGACTTGTACGAGGTGGCCACCGCGATGTTCGCGATGGCATCGCCGCTCGGCATGTAGCGGATTTCCGGATCGCGGCCCAGGTTGCCGACGATGATGACCTTGTTGACTGATGCCATGCTAACTCCTTCCGAGTAGGTGAGCCCTGACTCTGCAATTGACTAAGCGTCAGGGAACGGGTGTTTGTTGGAACGCTATTATGGGGCCGCGAAGCTGGAACCGAAAGGGGTTTGCACAAGCCACGGCACAACGAGATCACAAACTTAACTGGCAAAGGATTCCCTGACGACTGCGCGAACTTCGCGTCATGTCTGCTTTCCATGCTTCGATTCGTAGTCGGCCCGGCTGAGCATCAACCGTTCGATGATGTCCAGTGCGCGACCTTCGTCTGCTGTCATGTCTTCGAGAAATAGCGCGTTATTGTCGCTAATCCACGTCAGAGGCATTTCCCACCAGGCTAACGCGAGCAGAGCGGCGCGCACGGGTTCGGAAAAACGATACCGGACGAGTTTTGCCGGCGATCCTGCGTAGATCCCGTAGGGCTCCGAGCGGAAGTTCGGCGGCAGCAGAGAGCGTGCCCCGATGACGCAGCCATTTTCAATGATTCCCCCCCCCAACATCATGACCTCGTCGCCGATCCATACGTCGTTCTTGATCACGGAGTCGGCGTATTGTGGAGGAGGCGCATTCTGCAGCCCCATGCCCTCTATCGAGAACATGAAGGTAGAAATTGTATTTATCTCATGCTGACCGTTCAGTAGAAAGCGCAGACGCAAACCACCCGCAACGAAGCGGCCAACTCGCAAACTCTGGAGCTCGCCGTCATACTTTGCAATCGAGCCGACCCCAAAACCCGAGCAGCGCCCGATATAAAAATATCCTGCCTGCGGCTCCTGATCCAACCAGTTACGGAAGAAGCCGTGCGGTATGTTCGTAATGCCGCCACTGGCGTAGCCGATCACTGTAAAGTGCCCGGCCATCGGATGCGACTCCTGGACGCCGTTGTAGTCGTCCTCTGTAAAAATCTGCACGTCTGTTTCCTTTCAAGATCAGTCCGTCACGGGCATCAGTTGCGGTGTCAGCTGATCCACACTCTACTATAGAGCTTACACCGGGTTCCCCCTTCGGCGAAACCCTTCATGACCTTGCCGCCGTACTATTGAACCCGCGGGCTTACGCATCAGATAGGTTTTGTGGCCGGCAGTGCGGCGCTCTTGGCGGACCGCTGGATGCATGTACAGCTTTTCCGAAAACCAGCTACACTTACGGGTTCTCCCAGGTTGGCCCGCAAACCCTGCGCGCGCCGGCCCCGCAAACTTACTGAAAGCCTTCAACACTTAATGGAAGAAATTCGAATTCGCGGTGCTCGCACGCACAACCTGAAGAACATCAACCTCGACCTGCCACGCAACAAGCTGATCGTGATCACCGGCCTGTCGGGCTCCGGCAAGTCCTCGCTCGCCTTCGACACCCTGTACGCCGAGGGCCAGCGCCGCTACGTCGAGTCGCTCTCGGCCTACGCGCGCCAGTTCCTGCAGCTGATGGAAAAGCCGGACGTGGACCTGATCGAGGGCCTGTCCCCGGCGATCTCGATCGAGCAGAAGGCCACCTCGCACAACCCGCGCTCGACCGTCGGCACCGTCACCGAGATCCACGACTACCTGCGCCTGCTGTACGCCCGCGTCGGCACCCCCTACTGCCCGGACCACCCGCAGGAGCCCCTGGCCGCACAGACCGTCTCGCAAATGGTCGATACCGTGCTCGCCATGCCGGAAGGCACCAAGCTGATGATCCTCGCGCCCGTCGTGGCCGGCCGCAAGGGCGAGCACGGTGACCTGTTCGCCTCGATGCAGGCGCAGGGTTTCGTGCGCTTCCGCATCCAGAGCGGAGTAAACACCGCCAAGATCTACGAGATCGACGAACTGCCCAAGCTGAAGAAGACCGAGAAGCACTCGATCGACGTGGTGATCGACCGCGTCAAGGTCAATCCGGAGATCAAGCAGCGCCTCGCGGAGAGCTTCGAAACGGCACTGCGCCTGGCCGACGGCCGCGCGATCGCCTTCGAGATGGACACCGAGAAGGAAACGGTGTTCTCGAACAAGTTCGCCTGCAATGTCTGCGGCTACTCGCTGCAGGAACTGGAGCCGCGCCTGTTCTCGTTCAACAATCCGATGGGTGCCTGCCCCGAATGCGACGGCCTGGGCCACATCGAGTTCTTCGACCCCAAGCGCATCGTCGCCTTCCCCAACCTCTCGCTCGCCTCCGGCGCGGTGAAGGGCTGGGACCGGCGCAACCAGTTCTATTTCCAGATGCTGTCGAACCTGGCGGCCTTCTACGACTTCGACCTCGACAAGCCCTTCGAGCAACTGCCCAAGACGGCGCAGGACGCCGTGCTGTACGGCTCCGGCAAGACCGCGATTCCGTTCACCTACGTCAACGAGCGCGGCCGCACCGTGATCCGCGAGCACACCTTCGAAGGCGTCGTGAACAATCTGCAGCGCCGCTACCGCGAGACCGATTCGATGGCGGTCAAGGAGGAACTGGCCAAGTTCATCAACGAAAAGACCTGCCCCTGCTGCGACGGCGCGCGCCTGCGCAAGGAAGCGCGCTTCGTGAAGATCGGCCAGGGCCCGCAGCAGCGCGCCATCTATGAGGTGTCGGACAAGCCGCTGCGCGACACGCTGGAGTACTTCGACAAGCTGGAACTGGTGGGCGCCAAGCGCGACATCGCCGAGCGCGTGATCAAGGAGATCGTCTCGCGCCTGCGCTTCCTGAACAACGTGGGACTGGATTACCTGTCGCTCGACCGCAGCGCGGACACCCTGTCCGGCGGCGAAGCGCAGCGTATCCGCCTGGCGTCGCAGATCGGATCGGGCCTGACCGGCGTGATGTATGTGCTGGACGAACCGTCGATCGGCCTGCACCAGCGCGACAACGACCGCCTGATCGCCACGCTCAAGCACCTGCGCGACATCGGCAACAGCGTGCTGGTGGTCGAGCACGACGAGGACGCGATCCGCACCGCCGATTACATCGTGGACATGGGTCCGGGCGCGGGCGTGCACGGCGGCACGGTGATCGCCGAAGGTTCGCTGGACGAGATCATGCGAAGCGAGCACTCGCTCACCGCGCAATACCTGGACGGCCGGCGCAAGATCGAGGTGCCGAAGAAGCGCACCCCGGCCGATCCCGAGCGCCAGCTGCTCATCACGGGCGCGAGCGGCAACAACCTGAAGAACGTCACGCTGCAGTTGCCGGTGGGCCTGCTTACCTGCGTGACGGGGGTGTCCGGCTCGGGCAAGTCGACGCTCGTCAACGACACGCTCTACCCGGCGCTGTCGCGCCACCTGTACGGCTCGCAGACCGAACCGGCGCCGCACGAGGCGATCCACGGCCTGGAGCACTTCGACAAGGTGATCTCGGTGGACCAGGCGCCGATCGGCCGCACGCCGCGCTCGAACCCGGCGACCTACACGGGCGTGTTCACGCCGATCCGCGACCTGTTCTCCACTGTGCCGACGGCCAAGGAGCGCGGCTACTCGGCCGGACGGTTCTCGTTCAACGTCAAGGGCGGGCGCTGCGAGGCTTGCCAGGGCGACGGCGTGATCAAGGTCGAGATGCACTTCCTGCCGGACGTGTACGTGCCCTGCGATGTCTGCCACGGCAAGCGTTATAACCGCGAAACGCTGGAAGTGCAGTACAAGGGCAAGAACATCACCGAGGTGCTGGAGATGACGGTCGAGGACGCGCACGAGTTCTTCAAGCCGGTGCCGGTCATCGCCCGCAAGCTGCAGACCCTGCTGGACGTGGGCCTGGGCTACATCAAGCTGGGCCAGAGCGCGACCACGCTGTCCGGCGGCGAGGCGCAGCGTGTGAAGCTGTCGCTGGAATTGTCCAAGCGCGACACGGGTCGCACGCTGTACATCCTGGACGAGCCGACCACCGGCCTGCACTTCGCGGATATCGACCTGCTGCTGAAGGTGATCCACCGCTTGCGCGACCAGGGCAATACGCTGGCGATCATCGAGCACAACCTGGATGTGATCAAGACGGCGGACTGGGTCGTGGACCTCGGCCCCGAAGGCGGCGCGGGTGGCGGCACGATCGTCGCGGCGGGTACGCCGGAGGACGTGGCGGACAACCCGGCCAGCGTGACGGGCAAGTACCTCAAGCCGCTGCTCTAGCGGTGGGGATCGGTCGATCGGTCCTCCGGCGTGAGCAACGGTCGCTTGCGCCGGAGTGCCAGCACCATCGCTCCGAAACACATCCTTGAAGCGCGGACTAGAGAAAGAGTACGTGTTTTCTCTACTCAGAATAGGTTCCCGCTTTCGCGGGAACGACGTGTGATGATTCTGTAAACGATGGCGGAAACGAGACGCCCGTAAGAAAAAGGGGCGAAGCCACACGGCTTCGCCCCTTTTTCACGCGTGGCGCCATCGGGCGCCACCCTCCTCAGAAACTTACTCGCCCAGGTGCTTCTCGAGCTTCTGCTTGGTCGCCACCAGTTCCTGCGGCATGTGGTAGGCCAGCTTCTCGAACAGCTCGTCGTGCAGCTTGAGTTCCTCGCGCCATGCGGCCTTGTCGATCGAGGTGATCTGCTTGAACTGCTCTTCGCTGAAGTCCGTGCCTTCCCAGTTCAGGTCGCCGTAGGCAGGGCTGGTGCCGAACAGGTGCTCGGAACCACCCGCGTCGCCCTTCGCGCGATCCAGGATCCACTTCAACACGCGCATGTTGTCGCCGAAGCCCGGCCACACGAACTTGCCCTGCTCGTCGGTACGGAACCAGTTGACGCAGAAGATCTTCGGCAGCGCGGCAGGGTTCTTCGCTGCGACCTTCTTGCCCAGGTCCAGCCAGTGCTGGAAGTAGTCGCTCATGTTGTAGCCGATGAACGGCAGCATCGCGAACGGGTCGCGGCGCACCACGCCCATCTGGCCGGCGGCGGCGGCGGTGGTCTCCGAACCCATGGCGGCGGCCATGTACACGCCTTCCACCCAGTCACGCGCCTCGGTCACCAGCGGCACCGTGGTCGAGCGGCGGCCACCGAAGATGAAGGCCGAGATCGGCACGCCCGCCGGATCGTCCCAGGCCGGGTCGATCACCGGGTTCTGGGTCGCGGCAACGGTGAAGCGCGCGTTCGGATGCGCGGCCTTGGTGCCCGATGCCGGCGTCCAGTCCTTGCCCTGCCAGTCGATCAGGTGGGCCGGAGCCTCCTTGCTCATGCCTTCCCACCACACGTCGCCATCGTCGGTCAGCGCGACGTTGGTGAAGATGGTGTTCTCGCGCAGCGAGGCCATGCAGTTCGGGTTGGTCTTGTCGTTGGTGCCCGGCGCCACGCCGAAGTAACCCGCTTCCGGATTGATCGCGTACAGGCGGCCGTCGGCACCCGGCTTGATCCAGGCGATGTCGTCGCCGATCGTGGTGACCTTCCAGCCCTCGAAGCCTTTTGGCGGGATCAGCATCGCGAAGTTGGTCTTGCCGCAGGCCGACGGGAAGGCCGCCGCGACGTATTTCTTCTCGCCCTGCGGGGACTCGACGCCCAGGATCAGCATGTGCTCGGCCAGCCAGCCGGTGCCGCCTTCCTGCGCTTCCTGGTAGCCCATGTTCGAGGCGATGCGCAGCGCGAAGCACTTCTTGCCCAGCAGCGCGTTGCCACCGTAGCCCGAGCCGAAGGACCAGATCTCGCGGGTCTCAGGGTAGTGGACGATGTACTTGGTGCTGTTGCACGGCCAGGCGACGTCCTGCTGGCCGGCGGCCAGCGGCATGCCGACGGAGTGCACGCAGGGCACGAACTCGCCATTCTCGCCCAGCACGTCGTAGACGGCCTTGCCCATGCGGGTCATGATGCGCATGTTGACGGCGACGTAAGGCGAGTCGGACAGCTCGACACCGATGTGCGCGATCGGCGAGCCCAGCGGGCCCATCGAGAACGGCACGACGTACAGCGTGCGGCCGGCCATGCAGCCGTCGAACAGGCCGTTCAGGGTGCGGCGCATCTCGGCCGGGTCCATCCAGTTGTTGGTGGGACCCGCCTGTTCCTTGGTTGCCGAGCAGATGAAGGTGCGGTCCTCGACGCGCGCCACGTCGGACGGGTCGGAACATGCCAGGTAGGAGTTCGGGCGCTTCTCGGGATTCAGCTTCTTCATCGTGCCGGCTTCGACCATCTGCGCGCAGAGCCGGTCGTACTCCTCGGTGGAGCCGTCGCACCAGTAGATGCTGTCGGGCTTGGTCAGCGCGGCGATGTCCGCGACCCAGTTGATGAGCTTCTGGTGTTTGACGAAAGCGGGAACGTTCAGTGCGGCGACGCCGCCCATCACGGGCTGATTCATAGGTACCTCCAATGCCAATAAAGAATTCTTGTCTTGTCCCGGCACGGCAGGATCGTCGTCTGGCCGGGCCTGGCTCAGGAATCCACTCCCCGGCAGGGGCGGCATACGGCGGTCGTGTCGAAGCCCCGCGAAACAGGGCTGGTGGAACGGTGCTGCATGGGCTCAAGCGTGTCAGAATGACTAGCGAACCCTCGATTTCGGGCGATTGTACACCCGACAAACCCTCGCACAAGCTCTTCAGCTCCAAAAATGTAGGAAAAATTGTTGACTAAAGTAGTAAGCTATTTGGAATTCCCCATATCCTGTTGTTCTTTTACGTTCTCTGCAATATCTTCTGCTAACTTCCATGAAAATCGCAATTCTCGATGATTACCAGGACGCGGTGCGCCAGCTTGATTGTTACAAAATATTAGAGGGAAACGATGTAAAAGTATTCACAAATTCGGCGCGCGGCATCGGCCAGCTGGCGATCCGGCTCGCGCCCTACGACGCGCTGGTCCTGATCCGCGAGCGCACCGCACTGCCGCGCGGGCTGCTCACGCGGCTGCCGAATCTCAAGCTGATATCGCAGACCGGGAAGGTGAGCGGCCATATCGATGTGGATGCAGCAACCGAACGGGGCATCGCGATTGCGGAAGGCGTGGGCTCGCCGGTTGCCCCTGCCGAGCTGACCTGGGCACTGGTCATGGCCGCCAGCCGCAAGATCGTCCCTTACGCGGCCAACCTCAAGGATGGGCTATGGCAGACGGCGTCGATCAATCCCGCGCTCAACGGCCTGGGCCGGGTGCTGCGCGGCAGGACGCTGGCGATCTGGGGCTATGGCAAGATCGGGCGCCTCGTGGCGGGGTATGGCAAGGCCTTCGGGATGACGGTGCTGGTGTGGGGAAGCGATGCGAGCCGGCAGGCTGCCATCGCCGATGGCTACATGGCCGCCGCCAGCCGCGAGGAGTTGTTCGAACAGGCCGACGTGCTCAGCCTGCACCTGCGCCTGGCGGAGGAAACGCGCGCGATCGTCACGGCGGCCGACCTGGCGCGGATGAAGCCGGATGCCTTGTTCGTGAACACGAGCCGGGCGGAACTGGTGGAGGATGAGGCGCTGGAAGCGGCCCTCAAGCGAGGACGGCCGGGTTACGCGGCGCTGGACGTGTTCGCGGGCGAACCGCCGGCACCGGACGCGCCGCTGCTGAAGATCCCCACGGTGCTGGCCACGCCCCACCTCGGCTACGTGGAACGGGACAGTTACGAGCTGTATTTCGCGGCGGCGTTCGAGAACATCATCAGCTTCGCCGAAGGCAAGCCGATCAATATTTTGAATCCGGAGGCGTTGGCAGTGCGCGGATAAGCAGGGTGGGCCGGGCCGCGAAAGGCTCTCGTGCCCATCGTGAGTCACCGGCGCCGCGGATGTTTGGAGACATCGGTGGCACAAGTGCCCACCCTACCACGGCGAGCCGACGATATCGTCAGGCGTACCCATCGCGGGCAGACGACGTCGCCAGACGTACCTATCGGGAGCCGAACCCATCGCCAGATGCACCCGGCGCGGGCGAAGACCTCGTCAACCCAGCTCTGGCTCGCCGGTCAGGTTGATGCGGCGGGTCGGCATGACGTGGGTGCGCGACCACAAGCCGGCCCAGCCCGGGGGCCAGCCGATCTGCGGTCCGGGGTAGGGACGCATGCCCGCGCGCACCGGCACGATCGGCACGGGTGGCGCTTCGATCAGGCCGCCACCGGCGGGCCGCTCCATGTTCAGGCTGTAGGTGTAACCGGGCAAGAGTTGCTCGCACACCTGGGCGAACCAGGCGGTGTGGTCCTCGTCGCGCCCCAGCGCCTGCGCCAGGCCCTGCGGATCGAATTTCGCCAGCGCGTGGATCAGTTCGTCCGTCGTGGCGCCCGGCAGGTCGCCCCAGCCCATCACCGGATTGTTGTTGTAGTCGGCGCCCGAGCCGTACCAGCCCTCGCGCCAGGACCGCTGCATCCAGTTGCGCTGGCCGGTGAACAGGTGCCAGCGCCAGTGCAGGCCGGATGGCTTGGGCCAGGAATACAGGTACAGCCGCTGGTAGCCGGCCTGGTGCAGCGCGCGCACCACGGCCATGAGGCGCGCGTGGGGCATGCGGTCCGGCGGGGCGCGGCGGAACAGGATGGGTTCGCCGTCGGCGTGCTGCACCTCGTCGCTGGATAGATTCAGGTCGAGCGCGCGCGGCTCATTGTTGAAGCGCGCGGAGATCCAGCCCGTCAGCAGGTTGACGTGCGTGATCACACCGTAGCCGCGGTGGCGGTGAAAAATGACGGTTCCTGGCGCGACGGCTTTCATGAATTTAACAGGCAATCCAGCGAAAAAAGATCAGTGTACTCATCCTATCCAACCGATTCTAGCGCAGACACATCCCGATACACCACGGTTTACCGCTATCATTAGCCACCTTTTTTCATCGTCTTTATAAACCAACATGACACTGCGACTCATCGCCACCGGTGGCACTTTCGACAAGCATTACAACGAACTGAACGGCGTGCTCGGCTTTGGGGAGAGCCACTTGCCAGAGGTCATCAAGCGCAGCCGCATGACGGTTCCGGTCGCACTCGAGGTGCTGCCCCTGCTCGATTCGCTCGACATGCAGGATGCCGACCGCCAGCGCGTGCTGGCCTCCTGCCAGGCCGCGAGCGAACCGGCCATCGTCATCGTGCACGGCACCGACACCATGCCGGAAACCGCCGGCGTGCTCGGTGGCGCCAGCCTCGACAAGACGATCGTGCTGACCGGCGCGATGATCCCGTATGAGATCGCGAACTCCGACGCTTTGTTCAACCTGGGCTTCGCCTGCGGCGTCGCGCAGACCCTGCCGCCCGGCGTCTACGTGGCGATGAACGGCAAGGTCTTCCCCTGGAATAACGTCACGAAGAACCGCGCCGCGGGCGTGTTCCAGCAACGCTAGACCGGTGCCCGCGGGGACGGCAGCGGCGCGCTGCCATCCCCGCGAACTTCCTATACTGGCGCCTCCACCTACTTAAGGAGGATGCCAAATGGATGACCAACGTCCCTCGCTGACCACGCGCCAGGGCCACCCCGTGCGCGACAACCAGTCGATGCGCTCCGTCGGCGAACGCGGTCCCGCCACCCTCGAGAACTACCAGTTCATCGAGAAGATCACCCACTTCGACCGCGAGCGCATTCCCGAGCGCGTCGTGCACGCGCGGGGCACGGGCGCCCATGGCTACTTCGAAGCCTACGGCAAGATCGGCGACGAGCCGGCCAGCAAGTACACCTGCGCGCGCGTGCTCAACGAGGTCGGCGTCCAGACTCCAGTCTTCGTGCGTTTCTCCACTGTCATTGGCGGCAAGGATTCGCCCGAGACGGCGCGCGACCCGCGTGGTTTCGCCGTCAAGCTCAAGACCGTCGATGGCAACTGGGACCTGGTCGGCAACAACCTGAAGGTGTTCTTCATCCGCGACGCGATCAAGTTCCCGGACATGGTCCACGCCTTCAAGCCCGACCCCGTCACCAACCAGCAGGAGCCATGGCGCTTCTACGACTTCATCTGCAGCCATCCGGAAGCCTTGCACATGATCACCTGGGTCAAGAGCCCCTGGGGCATCCCCGCGAACTACCGGGAGATGGAGGGCTCGGGGGTGAACACCTACAAGCTGGTGAACGACCAGGGCGTTGCCCACCTCGTCAAATTCCACTGGGAGCCGAAACAGGGCGTGCGCAACCTGACTTCCGCCCAGGCCGCCGAGATCCAGGCGCATGACACCAGCCACGCCACGCGCGACCTGTACGACGCGATCGAGCGTGGCGACTACCCCGAGTGGGAGTTCTGCGTGCAGATCATGGCCGACGGCGACCATCCGGAACTCGACTTCGATCCGCTGGACGACACCAAGCGCTGGCCGGAAGACCAGTTCCCCCTGCTGCCGGTCGGGCGCATGGTGCTGAACAAGAATCCGGACAACGTCTTCGCGGAAACCGAGCAGTCGGCCTTCGGCACCGGCGTGCTGGTCGAGGGGATCGATTTCTCCGACGACAAGATGCTGCAGGGGCGGACGCTCTCGTATTCGGACACCCAGCGCTACCGCGTCGGCGCCAACTACCTCCAGTTGCCGATCAATGCGCCGCAGGAAAAGGCGCAGCCCCGCACCAACCAGCGCGACGGGGCGATGGCGCAATTCATCGACGGCTTCGGCGAGGACAAGCACATCAACTACGAGCCCAGCCTGATGGGGGGCTTTCGCGAGGCGCCGCGCCCCAGGCGCGAGTACCACCAGTACGTCCAGGGGCACCTTGGACGTTACCAGACCTCACGCACGGCGGATGACTACCGCCAGGCGGGCGAGCGCTACCGCAGCTTCGAGGACTGGGAGCGCGACGACCTGGTGAACAATGTAGGCAAGGACCTGAAGCAATGCCCACAGCCGATCCAGTTGCGCATGGTGTGGCACCTGTGGCACTGCGACGAGGATTACGGACGCCGGGTAGCGCAGGTCGCGGGCATCGACCTGGAACAGGCCAAGGCGTTGCCGCCGCTCGAAGGCAAGCCGGCGCCGCACCAGGCGCGGGGCAAGGCGACCTACACCAGCGGGGAAGAAGAGGAAGGGACGGCCACCGGTGCGCCGGCCGCCGGTGCGCCGGCCGCCGGTTCGCCGGCCGAACCAGGTGGATCCGGCGCGCCCAAGGAACCCGCCACCAGCGAGGAAGTCGCGGCGTCGAAGTAAGCCGGCAGGACGGGAGGGGCCGCGCCAGGCGCGGGAACGCGGCGCGGCGGCGCAAGAGGGGACGATGCGTCCCCTCCTACCCTCAGGCCTTCGCCTCGCCGCCCAGGGCGTCGACCACGTCGGCCAGCATCTTGGACAGCTCGCCCGTCATGAGCACGATGTCGTTGTCGAAGCGTTCATCGTCGCTGTAGGTGACCGTGTCGTTTTCCTTGATCACGTCCAGCGGCTTGACGCCCTTGATCGCCAGCGCCTCGGTCAGCACGAAGGAGATGCGGCTTTGCCAGGTCATCGCCAGGCGGGTGCACTGCTTGCCCGAAGCGATGTGGCGGCGGATGTCTTCCGGTTCCAGCGAGTGCTTCACGTAGCGCACGGCGGCGCGGCTCTCGCCGGTCGCGCGCAACTCGGTGTCCTGGTCGATCGTGAAGCCGTGCGGCGCCTCGTCCGATTCCAGCCAGCCGGTCATCACCGCGACCGGCGAGCGCTGCACGCGCAGCGATTCGAGCGGCATGCGATCGACCGCCTTGAGCAACAGCTTGATGACATCGTCCGCCTTGGCCGGGCTGGCGGCATCCACCACCAGCCAGCCATTGACCGGATCGATCCAGGTCCAGACGTTGCTGCGGATCGAGAAGGCGCGCGGCAGCAGTTCGTCGGCCACGCGCTCCTTCAGTTCCTTCATCGCCTTCTTGCCCGGCGGGAAGCCCTGCTGCTCTTCCAGCTCGGCCGCCTTGGCCTTGGCCACCTGGTTGATGACCGAGCTGGGCAGCAGCTTCTTTTCCGTGCCCAGCATGATCAGCATCTGCTTGTTGACAACGTGAACCAGGTTGCCATTGCCCCGCGGCGAATCCCAGCCCTGGCGCAGCAATTCGTTACTGCTGGCCGGAACGAAAGCCTGAGGCTTGAGCGCCTCTTCCAGTTGTTCAGGGGTATAGGCCCACGGCGCAGGCAGGCGGTAAATCTGAAGATTCTTGAACCACATAGGCTGTTTCTCGTTGTCTCAATATTTCAGGGGAACGACATTCTACACGCTGACGCACGGCAAGTTTCACCTGCGCAGCCTCCAATTTTCAATCTGTTGCCGAGTCGTCAAACAAGCGCAACTGCCCGGCCTGCTCAGCGTCGCCCAGCCGCACGCCCACCCCGAGCAGGCGGACCGGGCGGCTGGCGCGCTGCCAGCCGGTCTCCATCAGCCGCGCGTAGGTCGGCAGGCTGGGCGCCTGTCCCACGCACTCGACCGTGGTCTGCTGGAAATCCGAGAACTTGATCTTCACGAACAGCTTGCTGACGAACTTCTCCGCGCCCGCCCGCTTGATCCGCCCGAGCAGGTGTTCGTACAACTCCGGCAGGCGCTCCAGGCAGGCCTGCAGGTCCGGTACGTCCGGGGTATAGGTCTCCTCGGTGCTGACCGACTTGCGCTCGCGCGAGGGGCTCACGGCGCGGTGGTCGATGCCGCGGCACAGTTCATGCAAGCGCGCGCCGAAGCTGCCGAAGTTGTGCTGCAACTGCTGGATGCTCCAACCGCGCAGGTCGCCGCAGGTTTCCGCGCCCAGCTTGTTGAGCTTGGCCGCGGTCACCTTCCCGACCCCGAACAGTTTCTTCACTGGCAGCGCCGCGACGAAAGCGTCGACCTCCTCCGGGCGCACCAGGAACAGGCCGTCGGGCTTGTTCCAGTCGCTGGCGATCTTCGCCACGAACTTGTTCGGGGCCACCCCGGCCGAAGCGGTGATGCCGACGGTCTCGAAGATGCGGCGCCGGATCTCCTGCGCGATCAGCGTGGCGCTGCCCTTGCAGTGGTGCGCATCGCTCACGTCGAGATACGCCTCGTCCAGGGACAGCGGTTCGACCAGTTCGGTGTAGTCGCGGTAGATATCCATGATCTGGCGCGACGCTACGCGGTACTTTTCCATGGCGGGGGGCAGCACCAGCAAGTCAGGGCACAGCTTGATCGCCTGGGCCGTGGGCATGGCCGAATGGATGCCGAAGCGGCGCGCCTCGTAGTTGCAGGTCGCCACAACGCCGCGCTGGTCGGCACGGCCGCCCACGGCGAGGGGACGCCCGCGCAGGGACGGATCGTCGCGCATCTCTACCGACGCGTAGAAACAGTCGCAATCGCAATGGATGATTTTACGGACGGGGGCGTTCACTTTCGCGCTGCCGCCCCACGGCGGGGCCGACTACTGTAATTGCATACAGTATCTTACGAATGTTCAATCCTTGCAAGTCGCTCCGCGTGGAATTCCACCCGTGAGGAACAGGTCGACCGCACGCGCGAGAGCCGCCTCCAGGTCGAAGCCGTCTGGCGTGTGTAGCCAGCGCGAGCAGGACTGGAACCACAGATATGCGAAGATCGAGGCCATCTCCCTCGCCTCGATGTCGGCCCGCAGCTCGCCACGCTGCTGCGCCGCCGCGAACGCCAGCGCCAGCGCCTCGCGGATCGACGGGCGCTCGGCGGGAAGGCCGGAAAAGTCGTTCTGCCCGGTAATGTAGGCGAAGAAGCGGGTGGCCAGGGCTTGGTTGGCACGCAGCCAGGCCGCGCTTTGCGCGACGACAGCCGCCAGCCCTGCCTCGATGCCGCCGTCCCCTTCCAGGGATTCGCTGACCCGCTCGAACAGACCGGCCAGTAGCCGGCGCGCCGCGGCGGCCGCGAGCTCGTCCTTGCCGGGGAAGTTAGCATAGACGGTCGCCCGCGCCACACCGGACGCCTCCACCACCTCATCCATCGTCGTGCCCGCGTATCCGCTTTCACCGAAGCACCTGATTGCCGCCGTGAGGATACGTTCCCGAACCGCCTGTTTGTTGTCTTCTCGTTTGCCCATGCCGACATTGTAGGCTATTGCACAAAACTAGACTGCAGTCTAGAATTTAGTCTACTTAAATTTCCGCGGGGAGATCATGATGGATTGGAAGACGCTGGGGCTGTTCCTGATGACGAATTTCATTCTGGGTATCACCCCCGGTCCAGCCGTCATGCTCGTGACCGGCCACTCGCTTGCCAACGGCTGGCGCCGCAGCCAGTTCAGCGTGCTTGGCATCATGTCGGGAAACGCCGCTTACTGCCTGCTCTCGGCGATGGGACTTGGCGTGTTGTTCGTACGCGTGCCGATGCTGGTGGGGGTAGTCAAGGGAATCGGCGCGCTGTACCTGGTATGGATCGGACTGCGCAGCCTGCTCAGGGCCGAGCAATCGCTGCAGCTCGGCAGTGCTGCGCAGGCGTCTCCCGGCGCCCTGTACCGCCAGGCCCTCATCCTGCAATTGTCGAACCCCAAGTCGGTGCTCTTCTTCTGTGCGCTGCTGCCGCAATTTGTCGCGCCAGGCGAGGCTGGCGTCTGGCCCTTGCTCGCGCTCGGCTTTGCCGCTATCGCCCTTGAATACCCGGTGCTGTGCGCCTACTGCGCACTCGGCGCGCAGGCGGCACGACTGATCGCCTCGCCGTCGGCGGTCCACACCCTGAACGTTCTGTCTGGCGCCTTGCTGATCGCCGCGGCAGGCCGCGTCGCTTCACTGTAAGGGCTTGTTTGGTACGGATTTGAAGAGGGGGGCAAACGGGTATGTTTGTCGCCCCCTCGAAAGCGGGACCCATGCGGCAGAGGCATCGCCACCTCGGCATGGGCGCTTGGCCAGGAAGACCTTTCCTGGCGGATGGGACTTTACCAGCTGAACTTGAGCGAGTACTTGCCGCTGGTCGAACCGGTGCCGCCGCTCTTATAGATCACCCGGGCATAACGGGCGTAGGTAACGGAACCGCCATTCCTGTTGATCACCGTATCCGTCAGCCCCGCGCCGTTCGTGCTGCGCGACACGATGCTGCCCGTGCTGTTGTACAGATACAGGTCGTAGTTCGCGGTACTCGATCCCGGCGTCAACGTGACGGTGATTGCCTTGCCTGCGGGCAGCATCACCTTGAAGTAGTCGGTATCGCTGGTGCTGCCCATGTTGCCGGTGACGATGCTACCCGGGGTCGTGACCGCATCGGCGGTGCCGGTGGTGTTGTTCGACTCGCTCTCGGCCAGGCCGGACGTCGTCGTGCCGCCTGCCGAGATCACCGCCGCGTTCGCATCCACGATGCCCGTGCCGCAACCCGAACAGGCGACCGGGAAGGCGCGCGCCGTGCTCTTGAGCTTGCTCTCGACCTGGTCCGGGGTCAGGCTCGGATTGCGCGACAACATCAGCGCGGCAACGCCAGCCACGTGCGGGGTCGCCATCGAGGTGCCTTGGTAGTAGGCGTAGCTGTCCGACACCGGCGCCCGCAGGCCCGTGTTGAGCGTCGACAGGACGCCACCGCCGCCATCCCCGCCCGGCGCCGCCACGTCGACGAGCGTGCCGTAGTTCGAATACGGGGCGCGCCCGCCGCTGCGGCCGGTTGCCGCCACCGCCACCACGCCCGCGCAATTGGCCGGGTTCGAATTGCTGACGTTGGTATTCGAGTTGCCCGCAGCCACCACGATCACCGAACCGCGCGAGCGCGCGCTGTTGATCGCGTTCTGGGTGGTGGTGCTGCACGAACCGCCGCCGCCCAGCGACAGGTTGATCACCCGCGCCTTGTTGGCATTGGCCGGCACGCCATAGACGGCACCGCCCGAGGACCAGATGATCGCGTCCGCGATGTCCGAGGTGTAGCCACCGCACTTGCCCAGCACACGCACCGGTACGACCTTGGCGTTGTAGGCGACGCCCGCGACGCCGACTCCGTTGTTGCTGCGTGCGGCCACCGTGCCGGCGACGTGCGTGCCGTGCCAGCTCGAGTACTTGTCGCTGGCCGGCTGCCCGCCGCCGCACTCGCCCGCGAACACGGCGTCGCCGGGGTCGCTGGCATCGCTGTCGCGGCCATTGCCGTCGTTCGCGATCCAGGTGTCGGTGATGAAGTCATAGCCCGGCAACAGTTGTCCCGACATGTCGGCGTGAGGACGGGAACCGGTGTCGATCACGGCCACGTTCACGCCGCTTCCGGTGGATTTGTCCCAGGCGGTCGGCAGGCGCAGGCCGCCGGTGTTTTCAAAGTAGTGCCACTGCTCGCCGTAGCGGGGATCGGTCGGGGTCGCGAGCGGGACCATGATCCGGTCAGGCTCGGCGTACTCGACCGAGGGGTCGCGCGCCGCCAGCTCGGCGGCCAGCGCGGCGGCCTCGTCCACCGAGACCTTCTTGCTCAGCTTGAACACATGGGCGCCGGTGGCGATGCCGTGCGACTGCCGCACGGTCAGGCCGAACTGCTGGCCGGCACGGTCCACGATGCCCTTGCGCGCCAGTCCCAACGCAGGCGCGGTCGCGCCGCCCTTGGGATCGGTGACCGCGTCACGATACTTGACGATGAGGCGGTCGGTTTCGAGCCCGGCCTTCTTGATCTGTCCAGGCGCCTCTTCCGAGCCAGCCATCACGGCGCCCGAACCGAGGGTCAGGGCGACTGCTGCACACATCCTCAACAATGATGGACGCATTGAATGCATTTGCTTCATTGGTTTTTCCTGCTAGTGGGTTTTCCATCGGGCGAACGCCCGGGCGTGCTGTTGTAGGTCCGGCAAAAACGCCGGCGCCGTCTGTATGCGGTCTGGGCAGCGTACCCACAAAGCTGAGCTGATGTAAGGTGTTTCCGGCGCGAATTCAACGAATCTGCAACATCGAGACCACGATATTTAACAAAAAAATCGATTGTTCGGCGAGTTCCCCAAACAGCCAAATTAGATGTGCCGCGATTTCGTTGATCGTGATGAAAGTTAGTTTGCAGATTGAAAAAAGGCCGCGATCGCTCGCGGCCTTCTTATAAAACAACAGGTCTTGCGGGCTTAGAAATTACCCTTGAACTGCACACCCCACAGGCGCGGCTCGTTGGTGAAGCCGGTCAGGTTGTTGAAGTCGATGCCACCGGTGATGCGGCGCTGGTCGAGCACGTTGCGGCCGAAGGCTGCCACTTCGTACTTGCCGTTCGCCCAGATGTAGCCCAGGCGCAGGCCGCCTTCGGTCAGCGGCTTGCCCGTGAATTCCACCGATTCGTACAGGAAGAAGTTGATCTTGCTGCGGTAGTACCAGTCGGTGAAGACGTACAATTCGCCGTCGGCGAGCGGCACGCTGTAGCGGGCCGTGGCGTTGGCGGTCCAGCGTGGCGCCTGCGGCAGCGGGTTGCCATCGATGATGACGCGGCCGGCCGCGTTCAGCGGATCGGTCACGGTGCACTGCGCGCACTTGTTCACCGACAGGCTCGGATCGCGGATCTCGGTGAAGTTGTAGCTCGCGCCGGCCGTCACCTTGAAGCCGGTCGTGATCAGCGCTTCGAAGTCGATCTCGGCACCGCGGCCCTTGGTCTTCTCCGCATTGATCAGGCGGTTGACGTTCGAGTTGCCCCCCACCACGGTCAGCTGCTGGTCCTTGACGGTGTAGTCATAGATCGAGAAGGCGGCACGGGCGCGGCGCTCGAACAGGTCGGCCTTCACGCCGGCTTCGACCGAGGTGATGGTTTCCGAATCGGCCACCGTGATCGGTACGGCAGCCGATGCGGCGGCGATGCTCGGCGCGCGGAAGCCCGTCGCGACGCGGGCGTACAGGTTCACGTCCTTGTTGAGCTTGTAGGTGCCGGACAGGTCCCAGTTGATCTTTTCCTTGTCCGAATCCACGAAGGTCTGGCCGATCTGCACCACGTTCACGGCGCGGACGGTACGGAAGTTCTTCTCATCCTTGGTGTAGCGCACGCCGCCGCGAATCGTGAAGGCATCGTTCAGCGCGTAGTTGACCGAACCGAACGCGGCCCAGGCCGTGTTCTTCTGGCGGCTGGACAGGTGGGTGGTCTGGAAGCCGGTCGTGCTGTTGTAGTTGTTGCTGCCGCCCTGCGCGTCTTCGTTGAAGTAGTAGAGGCCCGCCTGCCAGTTCATCGGGCCGGCGTCCTGCGACTCCACGCGCAGTTCCTGGCTGTACTGGTCGAGATCGGTGATGAAGCCGCCGGTTTCGACCTGGAACGGGATGAAGCCCGGACCGGCCGGGGTGCCGCCATCGATGTCGCCGCGGCTGAAGTAGTCGCTCACGTGCTCGTAGCCGGTGATCGAGTACAGCTTGAGCGAACCCATGTCCCAGCTCAGGCGCAGGTTGGCGCCGTTGGTGTTCAGGCGCTGGAAGTTGCGCGCGTTGGTGACGATCTTGTCCAGGTCGTAGCCGGCGACGATGTCGTTCGTGCCCTTCTGGATCAGGTTGGCGCGGAACAGGCGGGCGCTGCCCTTGGTGGTGCGCTGGTGCAGGTTCAGCAGCGCGCTGAAGCTCGTGCTCGGGTTGTACAGGAACTGGACGCGTTCGGCGCGCTCGGTGTAGCCGTCGAGCATGCCGCTGCGCTCGGTCATGGCCACGTCCGAGTAGTTCTGCACGTAGTCGTCACGGTGCTGGCCCAGGACCGACACGCGCATCGCGAGCTTGTCCGACAGCGGGACGTTGACCGCGCCATCCAGGTTGATCGTGTAGTGCGAAGCCGCCGACACGTTGTAGTAGCCTTCGACCTTCTTCGTGGTCGGCTTTTCCGATTCGAACTTGACCACGCCGGCAGGAGTGTTGCGGCCGAACAGGGTGCCCTGTGGGCCGCGCAGCACTTCGACGCTGGCCAGGTCGAAGATCGGGAAACCTTTCAGGATCGGGTTTTCCTGCACGACGTCGTCATAGATGAGCGAGACAGGCTGCGAGGCGAAGGTGTTGAAGTCGGTGTTGCCATAGCCGCGGATGTAGAAGCGCGGGAAGGTACGGCCATTCGACGATTCGACGTTCAGGCTTGGCACCTTGCCGGCCAGTAGGCGGATGTCTTCGCCGCCCGACACGAGCACGTCGAGCCGTTCGCCTTTGACGGCCGTGACCGACACCGGCACTTCGCGGATGTTCTCGGTGCGGCGTTGCGCGGTAACGGTAACGGTTTGCAGCTCGGCGGCCTGGTTCGACTGGGCCATCGCCGGTGCGATCGGCAGCGCGGCGGTGAGCGCCAGCATTGCACCCTGCGCGCTGATGACGCGCTTGTGCATCTTGGACATCTTGGTCATGGGGTTTCCCTAGTTGTTGAAAAGAACCTGATGTCCCCAGCTTTCTCTTCCTGCAGGCGCCACGCGAGGCGGCTTGGGCGGCGCGCGCCCAGGCAAGTCGCATCTTGAAGATGTCTTAAGCTTGCCGACTTTATAAGCCAGCATTCTCAGGGATAGGAATGCCCGAAGGCAAGTAAATATGGGCGTGCATATGCCGCCTTACAACACTTCTGCCGACGAAGGGAAGATCAGCAGTGCGCGCAGGTCGTTGACGTTTGTTCGCGTGGGGCCAGTCATCACCAGCTGCCCCAGCGTGGAAAAGAAACGGTAGCCGTCGTTATCGTTCAGCATGGCCGCCGCATCCAGTCCGGCGGCGCTTGCGCGCGCAAGGGTATCGGGGTTGATCCATGCGCCGGCGTTGTCTTCGGTTCCATCGATGCCGTCGGTGTCGCAGGCGAGCGCGTGCACGCCGGGCAGACCGCGCAGGGCGAGCGCCAGCGCCAGCAGGAATTCGGCATTGCGTCCGCCGCGGCCCTGTCCACGCACCGTGACGCTGGTTTCGCCGCCAGACAGGATCACGCAGGGAGCCGGCAAGGGCTGCGCGTACCCGAGGACCTGGCGCGCGATCGAGGCGTGAACCTGCGCGACCTCGCGCGCCTCCCCTTCCATGCTGGAGGACAGGATCAATGGCGCGAAGCCCGCACGCCGCGCCGCGTTTGCCGCCGCGTCCAGCGCTTGCTGGGCGGTCGCGATGACCACCGTGCGATTGGCGGCAAGGCGCGGGTCGTCGGGCCGTGGCGCCGTGCGGCTCGGATCGGACAGCAGCGCCAGCACCGCGTCGCCCGGGTCGATGCCATATTTGCGCAGGACGGCCAGGGCATCGGCGCCGGTGCTGCCGTCCGGCACCGTAGGTCCCGAAGCAACCACGGCCGGATCGTCCCCCGGCACGTCGGAGACCACGAGGGTGACGACCGGCGCCGGGTGGCAGGCCAGCGCGAGCCGGCCACCCTTGATTGCGGAAAGGTGGCGCCGCACGCGGTTGATCTCGGCGATCGGCGCGCCGCTCCTGAGCAACTGCTTCTGGATTTCGCGCTTCGTCTCGGCGGGGATGCCCGGAGCGGGAAGCGAGAGCAGCGAGGACCCGCCGCCGGACATCAGGCACAGCACCAGGTCGTCGGCGGTGAGCCCGTGGGCTGCCGCGAGGATACGCTGCGCCGCCTGGGCGCTGGCGGCATCCGGCAAAGGGTGCCCGGCCTCGATCACTTCGATGTGCCGGGTAGTGGCGCCGTGGCCGTAGCGGGTCACCACGACCCCGTCGAGTTCCCCGCGCCAATGCCGCTCCACGCCTTCGGCCATGCGGGCTGCCGCCTTGCCGGCGCCGATCACGAGCGTGCGTCCCTTCGGCGGCGAAGGCAGGTGGGGCGCGATGATGTTGGCGGGATCGACGGCGGCCACCGCGCTGTGGAAGATGTCCAGCAGCAGCGCGAGGGGATCGGCGGGAAGGCGGGTCGGGTCGGTCATGTCTGTCGTTCTGTTCCCAGCGGCCCTGGCTTGGCCGCGCTGGAGATGTCAGGGCTATCATATCGGAAGGCGGCCGCGCTGGCGGCGCGACAGGCGGCTGATCCTTTTGAAAAAAAGCCCTTGCGGGTGCGCGACCCGGTCTATATAATGCGAGCCACTTCGGACGTGATGACAAGCGTCAGAGAGAAACACTGAAGGAAGTGAGCGGGCGCTTAGCTCAGTTGGTAGAGCGGATCCCTTACAAGGATTAGGTCGGGAGTTCGACCCTCTCAGCGCCCACCAGAATTCAGAGGTTTGATCGAAGTAACGATCAGAACAAAACGGAGCGGTAGTTCAGTTGGTTAGAATACCGGCCTGTCACGCCGGGGGTCGCGGGTTCGAGCCCCGTCCGCTCCGCCAGCATCAAGGGAAAAGGGTCCGACTTGTCGGGCCCTTTTTCTTTTTCGGAGTGTTCCCCCTGCGGGGAACACGGGTTTTGGCTCACGGTGGGCCGCCTGGCATTCGTGCCCACCCTACCGCCTACGTCGCACGGGCACGACCTCAGGCTCGGCGCAGTTGCAGCTCGCCGATCTCCACACGGTCGCGCCCACCACTCTTGGCCGCGTACAGCGCATCGTCCGCACGCGCCAGCGCAGCCGCCAGTTCCTCGTTCGGCTCGACCAGCACCAGTCCAATACTTACCGTCATCGCATACCCGCTGCCGCTGGTGATGACGGGCGCCTCGCTGACCGCCGCGCGCAGGCGCTCCCCGAACTCCCTTGCCGCCCCCAGGTCCGTCCCCGGCAACAACAACGCGAACTCCTCGCCGCCAAGCCGCCCCATCACATCGTGCTCGCGCAGCGAACGATGCGCGGTCCGCGCGAACACGCGCAACGCCGCGTCGCCACTGGCATGACCAAAGCGGTCGTTAAGCTGCTTGAAGTGGTCGATGTCGATCATCATCAGGGAGATCGGCTGGCGCAGGCGCAGCGCGGACGAGCGTGCGCTGTCGGCGCGTTCGAAAAACGCTCGCCGGTTGGCCAGGCCGGTCAGGGAATCGGTGGTCGCCAGGCGCACCATCTCGCGGTCATCGCGCTGCTTGCACAGAAGCAGGAAGCCAAAACCGTTCACGATCATTAGCAGATAGCCGGCAAGATACGCGCCCGCCTGCACCGGCCCGGCCTGGAAGCCCTGGATGTCTCCCTGCGCCAGGCCGACCCAGGCCCACCACGACAGCGCGACCGCGAACATCGCATCGTTCGCGCCGATCAGCTTTTGCAGCAAGGACGCGCCCGGCCGGGGACGCAGGAGGATCGCCGCCGCCACGCCGGCGAACAGCGACACCAGCACCGACACCAGCGCCGTCAGTTCGACGACCGAGGCACCGCCCGCGCGTGCCGCCAGCACCAGCGCCAGCGACAGCACCGTCAACGGCACCAGCTTGCGCTGCCAGCGCACCAACCCGAGGAAGGTGCAGTAAGCGGCAACCTCGAGCGCGACGCTCGCGATCCAGCCGATCACCTCCAGTTCGACCATCGCCCCGACCTGCGGCCGCAGCCACCCCAGTAGCTGCGTCAGCCCCATGCCCATGCGCGCCCCCATCCACAGGCGCAGCCCGGGTGCAGGGGCAGCCCCCTGCATGTAGACCGCCATCAACACGGCGAAGCCGACGTTGCCGATTCCCAGCGCCAGCAGAAAGGTCTGAATGTCGATCACGCTTCCCGCTCCCCTCGACCCGCACGAGGGGCCGCCTGCCTTTCAACGCAATAAATATAGACTTAAAGTCAACACTAATTGCCCAAGAGAATTATCTTACACCTAATTGTAATGAAATGTATGCACGATTGGGATGGAAGCAACATCCGGGTACGCGGGAGATGGCTTTTTGGTGCGGACCGGAAAGCGATAGCGGATAATCATCGGACGAGTCTTTCTCTGGAGTCCACGTGATTTTCGGCTTTCTGAAGTCCCCGCCGCTGTCCCCGCCGCTCACGCCCTTCGCACGAGACGAGTTCGAATGGGCATATGAACCCGCTATAGAAGACATCGACCGAGCGTCCTGCATCGGCTGAAGAACTCTTCGCTGTTCGGCACGCTGACGCCGCTCGAACTGAAGATCGTGGACGGGCTGATGCATGAGCGCCGCTACCTGCCAGACGAGATCGTCTTCGATGAAGGGGAAGAAGGCCAGGCCCTGTATCTGTTGATGTCGGGACGGGTGCGCATCTGCCGTCAGCAGGGCGAGCGGCAGCAGGTGGTGGCCGAACTCGAGCCGGGCAGTTTCTTCGGCGACCTCGCCCTGCTGGACAACTCGCCACGCAATGCCCAGGCGCGCGCGGTCGAGCACTGCGAGATGGCCGTGTTCTTCCGCGACGACTTCCTCGCGCTGCTCGAAACCGATGCGGTGATCGGGTACAAGATCTCGCTCGCGCTTGCGCGCCACATCGGCCGCCGCCTGCGCGACTGGATGGGAACCGGCCGTCCACAGGTCGAGGCGCTGTGAACGTCGACGAACGCGCCGGCCCGGTGGTCTGGACGGGCATCATCGCCGCCACCTGCCTCTTGCTGCTGGTGGTCAAGCACACCCTGTGGCTGGCCCTGCCCTTCCTGTTCGGGATGGTGCTGTACTACATCCTTCTGGCGCCGATGCAAAGGCTGGTGCGCGCCGGCTTCGGACGCAGCGCGGCGGCGATGGGCGTGTGCGCCGTCTTCGTCGCCCTGCTCTCGCTCGGCCTGATGGCCGTGTTTTCCTGGAGCGGGGGGCCGGAGGACGGCTCGTGGGAAAAGACGATCGAACTGTATCTCGAAGGCGGCGTGGCCTTCGTGCACAGCACGATGACGCTGCTGGAGGCGAAGTTCCCGCTGCTGGCGGAAATGCACCTGACCTCCACCGTCAACAAGACCGTCAAGGCTTTCACCGACGACTTCGCGGAGCGCCACCTGGCCTCGATCCTGGTGGCGGCGGCGACCTGGATACCATCGCTGCTGCTCGCACCTTTCCTGACCTTCTTCTTCCTGCGCGACGGCCTGCGCTTCAAGAAATTCCTGGCGCGTGCGGTGCCCAACGCCTACTTCGAGAAGGCGCTGTTCCTGTTCCACCGCGTGGACCAGACCGCGCGCCGCTATTTCGAGGGACTGATGAAGCTGACCGTGCTCGACACGGCGGTGCTGGCGCTGGGCCTGTGGGTGATCGGCGTGTCATCGCCGCTGTTGCTGGCCCTGATCTCGGCGGTGCTGGCGTGGGTTCCCTTCGTGGGCTCGGTGGTCGGCTGCCTGCTGGTGGTCGTGGTGGCCTCGACCGATGCGCCGGGCAACCCGTTCATGGCGTATGGCGCGATCGGCGTGTTCGTCCTGGTGCGCCTGCTCGACGACTTCGTGTTCATGCCGCTGACGCTCGGGCGCAGCCTGCGCATGCATCCGCTGGTGACCGTGGTCATGATCTTCGTCGGCGGCGCGCTTGCCGGCGTGGTGGGGCTGATGCTGGTGCTGCCGCTGCTGGGCGTGGTGATGGTCGTCGGCGAGACCCTGGGGGTGCTGGTGAATAATGCGCGACTGCGGGCGCGCCACCGGAATGCGCGCGCCTTGCGCGTGCGGCAGGCGAGCGCGGATCTGGCCGCGTAGGGTGGGCGGGCCGCCGAGGCCGGGCCGCGAACGGCGCGTGCCCACCAGTGTCGCTAGCCATCCGACGGTATCGGCTGGTCGCGGTGGGCTCAAGAGCCCACCCTACTTGCTACTTGCTGGTCTCGGTGGGCTCAAGAGCCCACCCTACTTGCTGGTCTCGGTGGGCTCAAGAGCCCACCCTACTTGCTGGTCTCGGTGGGCTCAAGAGCCCACCCTACCCCGGTTTCTATTTGCGGGCCGCTTTCGGCTTGGCCTTGATGGTGTCCAGGATCGACGGACGCGCCTTGGATGACGGTGGCGGCAACGCCGCCGCCCGCTCGCCCTTGCGCACCGGCGACACCGTGACCGCGATGCGCTCGCCGCCACGGCGCGGAGTCGCCACCGGCGGGCCCTGGCGCTTGCGCGGCTCGCCCGCTGGCGCCACCGCCCCCTCGTCGCCGCGCGCCGGCGGCACCAGGTGGCGCTCGCCATTGCCGATCAGGTCGCCCCGGCCCATGCGCTTGAGCCCGTCACGCAGGATCGGCCAGTTCTCCGGATCGTAATAGCGCAGGAAGGCCTTGTGCAGCTTGCGCTGCTTGCCGCTCTTGGCGGTCTCGACCACTTCCGAATCCCCGGTCACCTTGTGCAGGGGATTCTTGGCCGTGTGGTACATCGTCGTCGCCATCGCCATCGGCGTCGGGGTGAAGGTCTGCACCTGGTCGAGCTTGAAGTTGTTCTTCTTCAGCCACAAGGCCAGGTTGAGCATGTCCTCGTCGGTCGAACCGGGGTGCGCCGCGATGAAATAAGGGATCAAGTACTGCTTCTTGCCCGCCTCCAGCGAGTACTTGTCGAACAGGCGCTTGAACTCGTCGTAAGCGCCGATGCCCGGCTTCATCATCTTCGACAGCGTCGCCTCTTCGGTGTGCTCCGGCGCGATCTTGAGCAGGCCGCCCACGTGGTGGGTCACCAGTTCCTTCACGTATTCCGGCGAGCGCACCGCCAGGTCGTAGCGCAGGCCCGATCCGATCAGGATCTTCTTGATGCCGGGGATGGCGCGCGCCTTGCGGTACAGCGAGATCAGCTTGCTGTGGTCGGTGCCCAGGTTGCTGCAGATGCTAGGGTACACGCAGGACAGGCGGCGGCAGGTTTCCTCGATCTTCTTGTCCTTGCACGCCAGCCGGTACATGTTGGCGGTCGGGCCGCCCAGGTCCGTGATGGTGCCGGCGAAGTTCTTGGTCGTGTCGCGGATCAGTTCGATCTCGCGCAGGATCGACGGCTCCGAGCGGCTCTGGATGATGCGCCCCTCGTGCTCGGTGATCGAGCAGAAGGTGCAGCCGCCGAAGCAGCCGCGCATGATGTTGACCGAATACCGGATCATCTCCCAGGCCGGGATGTGGGCCTTGCCGTAGCTCGGGTGCGGCGCGCGCGCGTACGGCAGGTCGTACACGTTGTCCATCTCGTCCATCGCGAGCGGCAGCGGCGGCGGGTTCAGCCAGACGTCGCGGTCGCCGTGCGCCTGCACCAGCGCGCGCGCGTTGCCGGGGTTCGATTCCAGGTGGAACACGCGCGAAGCGTGCGCATACATCACCGGGTCCTCGCTCACGGTCTCGAACGCGGGCAGGCGCACGACGGTCTTGCGCGCCTTCTCGCGCGCCGCTGCCTGGCGCTGCTCGCGCGTCATGATGACGATCGGCTTGACCTCGGGCTCCGGGGCCGCGTTCTCGGTGGCGCAGGCCTTGGTATCCTCCTGCGCCATCGCGTAGGGGTTCGGGTGGGCGTCGATCCGGCCGGGGACGTCGACCCGGGTCGAATTGTGCACCGTCCATTCGTCGTCCGGCAGCCAGCCCTGCGGCACCAGGAAGGCCGTGCCGCGCAGGTCGCGGATGTCACGGATGTTCTCGCCGGCGGCGAGGCGGCGCGTCACGTCCACCAGCGCGCGCTCGGCGTTGCCGAAGATGAGCATGTCGGCCTTGGACTCGAACAGCACCGAGCGGCGCACCTTGTCCGACCAGTAGTCGTAGTGGGCGATACGGCGCAGCGAGGCCTCGATGCTGCCCGCGATCACCGGCACGCCGGGGAAGGCTTCGCGCGCCCGCTGGCAGTACACGGTCACGGCGCGGTCGGGGCGCTTGTTCGGCTCGGCGTTCGGGGTGTAGGCGTCGTCGGAGCGGATCTTGCGGTCGGCCGTGTAGCGGTTGACCATCGAATCCATGTTGCCGGCCGTGATCCCCCAGTAGAGATTGGGCTTGCCCAGCGCACGGAAGGGCTCCACCGAGGTCCAGTCCGGCTGGCTGATGATGCCGACGCGATAGCCTTGCGCCTCCAGCAATCGGCCGACCAGCGCCATGCCGAAGCTCGGATGGTCGATGTAGGCGTCGCCGGTGATCAGGATGATGTCGCACGAATCCCAGCCCAGCTTGTCCATTTCGGCGCGGGACATCGGGAGGAAGGGCGCGGCGGGGGCGCGGCTGGAACGCTTGGCAACGTTCGCGAACAGGTTGGATGGGGAGCTCATTGGGCGGTATTGTACCGGAAAAGCCATTTTCCGGCGCTCCCCGGCCGGAAAAACGGCTTACTTATCAATAACTTGTGACGGCTCGCTAGATTCCCATGTTCGCCAGGATATTGCCTATCTGGCGCAGGACGGGCTCCATGCGCGGGTGCTTGACGGCGAAGCGCGCCGCCAGCTCCTGCGAGCGCGAGGCCAGGCCGTAGGTGTTGGCGTCCAGGTCCTGCTCGGCGCGGCGTTCGAGCACCTTGCTGATGTCGCCGTCGAGCTGGCGCAGCAGCATCTGCAGCTCGGCGTCGATCTCTTCGGTTTCGTTGAGGCTGCGGTGCAGCGACTTCAGGTGGGCTTTCAGGGCAGCGTCGTGGTCGTGCTGCATGCCGTTTTCGTTCTGCATCGTTTTCGCTCCATTCATGTGCCGCGAGGGCTCGGTACGATTCTACCGGATAAGGATGAATTTGCAGTGGATGAAGCGGCGCGCGGGTAGATGGTGGGGACGGTGGGCACGAGTGCCTCGGCGGCCCCGCCCACCCTACCGGATACGGATGAACATACAGAGCGTAGGGTGGGCTCTTGAGCCCACCGTTTCGTCAATGCGACCGAGCTGAGCCGTAGGGTCGGCTCTTGAGCCCACCGTTTCGCTACACGAGACCGACCGATCAGTTGCCGGTCAGCCCGCGACGCTCGAGCAGCGGCTCGATCACCGCGTCCTTGCCGCGGAAGTTGCGGTACATCTGCATCGCGTCCAGCGTGCCGCCACGCGAGAGCAGCGACTTGCGGAAGTGCTCGCCGTTCTTGCGCGTCAGGCCGCCGTTCTGCTTGAACCACTCGACCGTGTCGGCGTCCAGCTTCTCCGCCCACAGGTAGCCGTAGTAGCCCGCCGAATAGCCGCCCGAGAACACGTGCGAGAAGTAGGTCGTGCGATAACGCGGCGGTACCAGCGCGAAGTCCACGCCGGCCTTGCGCAGCGCCTCAGCCTCGAAGGCCAGCACGTCGGTCGGGATCTGCGACGGCGACAGCTGGTGCCAGGCCTGGTCCAGCAGCGACGCGGCCAGGTACTCGGTGGTGCGGAAACCTTCGTTGAACTGTTGCGAAGCCTGCACCTTCTCCAGCAGCTCCTTCGGCATCGGCTCGCCCGTCTTGTAGTGCTTGGCGTAGTTGGCCAGCACTTCCGGCCATGCCATCCACATCTCGTTCACCTGCGAGGGGAACTCGACGTAGTCGCGCGGCACGCGGCTGCCGGCGAAGCGCGGGTAGGTCACGTCCGAGAACATGCCATGCAGCGCGTGGCCGAACTCGTGGAAGGTGGTGCGCACCTCGTCGTAGGTCAGCAGGGTCGGCTCGCCGGCGGCCGGCTTGGCGATGTTCAGGTTGTTGGCGATGACCGGCATCGTGCCCAGCAGCTTGCTCTGGGCGACCAGTGGATTGGCCCAGGCGCCTCCCCGCTTGTTCGAGCGGGCGTAAGGGTCGAAGGTGAAGATCGCCAGTTGCTTGCCGTCGGCGTCGAACACGTCGAACACACGCACGTCCTCGCTGTAGGTCGGCAGGTCCTTGCGCTCCTTGAAGGTCAGGCCGAATTCCTTGTTGGCCGCGAAGAACACGCCATCGACCAGCACGTTGTTCAGCTCGAAGTAAGGCTTGAGCTGGCTGGCGTCGAAGGCGTAGCGCTGCTGGCGCACCTTGTCGGCGTAGAAGGCCCAGTCGTGGGCCGCGGCCTTGAAGCCGCCACCCTCGGCGTCGATCACCTGCTGGATCGCGGCCGCTTCCTTCTTCGCGTTGGCCACGGCCGGCTTGGCGAACTCGGCCAGCAGTTGGTTGACGGCGTCGGTGGTCTTCGCGGTCTGGTCTTCCAGCATGTAGGCGGCGTGGTTCGGGTAGCCCAGCAGGTTGGCGCGCTCGGCGCGCAGCTTGGCGATCTTGAGCACGACGGCGCGGTTGTCGAACTCGCCGCCGCGGCTGCCGCGCGCCATCGACGAGGCCAGCAGGCGCTCGCGGGTGTCGCGGTTGGTCAGCACGGCCAAAGGCGCCTGCTGGGTGGTGTTGACGACCGGGACCAGGAACTGGCCATCCAGGCCGCGCTTCTTCGCCTCGGCGGCGGCGGCGTCGATCGCCTTGTCCGACATGCCGGCCAGCTCTTCGCGCGTCTTGGCCACGAGCGCGGAGGCGTTGGCTTCCTTGAGCACGTTCTGCTTGAACTCGGTCTGCAGGGCGGCCAACTGGCCGTTGTAGTCCTTCAGCTTCTGCTTGTCGGCGTCCGACAGCTTGGCGCCGGCGCGCACGAAATCGGTGTGGTAGCGCTCGAGCAGGTACTTCGACTCGGCGTCCAGGTTCAGCTGGTCGCGCTTGTCGTACAGGCTCTTGATGCGCGCGTACAGCTTGGGGTTCAGGCGGATCGCGTCGCTGTGGGCCGACAGCTTGGGCGACAGTTCCTTGTCCAGCGCGATCAGCTGGTCATTGGTGTAGGAACCGGACAGCACGCCGAACACGGTGCTCACGCGATTGAGCAGGCGGCCCGCGCGTTCCATCGCCACGATCGTGTTCTCGAAGGTCGGGGCGGCCTTGTTGTTGGCGATCGCCTCGATCTCCGCCGCATGCACGCGCATGCCTTCGGCGAAAGCCGGCGCGAAGTGCTCGTTCTTGACCTTGTCGAAGGCCGGGTACTGGAACGGCAGGGTGCTCGGCCGGGCGAAGGGGTTGGATGCTTCGAGCATCGACGCCGGTTCGGCGCAGGCGAGGTTGGCGACGGCCATGGTGGCGGCAACCAGGAGGATGTGGGGACGGTTCATGTTGTCTCTTTGCGTTGTTTTGAATGGTGCTGCGTGTCGCGAAAACGGGCCGGTCGCGCGATGCGGCCGGCCCGTCGGGCATTACTCGGCGGTCAGGCCGCGGCGTTCGAGCAGCGGTCCGATCACAGGATCGCGGCCGCGGAAGTCACGGTACATCTGCACCGCGTCCATGGTGCCGCCCTTGGACAGCACCATCTTGCGGAAGCGGTCGCCGTTCTTTCGCTGCAGGCCGCCGTTCTCCTTGAACCACTCGCCGGCATCGGCGTCCAGGCGCTCAGCCCACAGGTAGCTGTAGTAGCCGGCCGAATAGCCGCCCGAGAACGCGTGCGAGAAGTAGGTCGAGCTGTAGCGTGGCGGCACCGGCGCGAAGTCCAGGCCGGCGTCCTTCAGGACCTGCGCCTCGAAGCTCTTCACGTCGGTCGGGATCGCCTTCGAACCCAGCTGGTGCCAGCGCTGGTCCAGCACGGCGGCGGCCAGGTACTCGGTGGTGCGGTAGCCTTCGTTGAACTTCTGCGAGGCGCGCAGTTTGTCGAGCAGTTCGCGCGGCATCGGCTCGCCGGTCTGGTAGTGCTTGGCGTAGTTGGCCAGCACTTCAGGCCAGGCCATCCACATCTCGTACACCTGCGACGGCAGCTCGACATAGTCGCGAGGCACGCTGGTGCCGGAGAAGCGCGGGTACTTCACGTCCGAGAACCAGCCATGGGTGGCGTGGCCGAACTCGTGGAAGGTGGTGCGCACTTCGTCCCAGGTCAGCAGGGTCGGCTCGCCCGGCGCCGGCTTGGCCAGGTTCAGGTTGTTGGTGATCACCGGCTTGTCGCCCAGCAGCTTGTTCTGGCTGACCAGGGCGCTCATCCACGCGCCGCCACGCTTGTTCGAACGGGCGTAGGGGTCCATCACGAAGATCGCCAGGTGCTTGCCGTCTTCCTCGAACACGTCGTAGACGCGCACGTCGGCGTCGTAGGTCGGCAGGTCCTTGCGCTCCTTGAAGGTGATGCCCCACAGCTTCTGGGCAGCGAAGAACACGCCGTCGTTCAGCACGTTGTTGAACTCGAAATACGGCTTGAGCTGGTTGGCGTCGAACGCGTACTTGGCGGCGCGCACCTTGTCGCTGTACAGGTCCCAGTCGTAGGCCGCGACCTGGAAGCCGCCCTTGTCGGCATCGATCGCCGCCTGGATCTCGGCCGCTTCCTTCTTCGCGTTACGCACGGCCGGCGCGGTCAGGTCGCCCAGCAGCTTGTTCACGGCGCCCGCGTCCTTGGCCGTCTGGTCTTCCAGCGAATAGGCCGCGTGGCTCTCGTAGCCCAGCAGCTCGGCGCGTTCGGCGCGCAGCTTGGCCAGTTGCAGCACGGCTTCGCGGTTGTCGAACTCGCCGCCACGGCTGCCGCGCGCCATCGACACGGCGAGCAGCTTCTCGCGGGTGCCGCGGTTGGTCAACTGCGACAGCGGACCCTGCTGGGTGGTGTTGACGACCGGGATCACGAACTTGCCATCCAGGCCGCGCTTCTTCGCCTCGGCGGCGGCGGCGTCGATCGCCTTGTCGGACAGGCCGGCCAACTCCTCGCGCGAATCGACCACGAAGGCCGAGGCGTTCACTTCCTTGAGCACGTTCTGGCTGAACTGGGTCTGCAGCGCGGCCAGCTTGCCGTTGTACTCGCGCAGCTTGGTCTTGTCGGCCTCGGACAGCTTGGCGCCGGCGCGCACGAAGTCCTTGTGGTAGCGCTCGAGCAGGAACTTCGACTCGGCATCCAGCCCCAGGCTGTCGCGCTTGGCGTACAACGACTCGATGCGCTGGAACAGCTTGGGATTGAGGCGGATCGCATCCCCGTGTGCGGCCAGCTTCGGCGCCAGATCCTTGGCCAGCGCCTGCAGCGTGTCATTGGTGTAAGAACCGATCAGCGTGTAGAACACGGTCTGCACACGGTCGAGCAGGCGGCCCGAACGCTCCATGGCGACAATCGTGTTGTCGAAGGTCGGCGCCGCCTTGTTGTTGGCGATCGCCTGCACCTCGGCCGCATGCTGGCGCATGCCTTCGGCGAAAGCGGGGGCGAAATGCTCGTTCTTGATCTTGTCGAAGGCCGGGTAGCCGTACTGCAGCTTGCTCGGTTGGGCGAACGGGTTGCTCGCTTCCAGCTGGGATGCCGGGGCCGCATAGGCCAGGTTGGCCACTGCGACGCTTGCTGCGATCAGCAGCATTTGGGGACGGTTCATGATGTCTCTTTGGTTTTGTTGCAGAAGAATGCACGCGGCGCCGGTCCGGGAGGTCCGGCGATCCGCGCTGGTACGGCAGGCCGATCAGTTTCCTGTCAACCCACGACGTTCGAGCAGCGGTTCGATGACGGGATCGCGACCGCGGAAGTTACGGAACAGCTCCATCGCATCGGCCGAGCCGCCTTTCGACAGCAGGGTCTTGCGGAAGTGGTCGCCATTCTTGCGCGACAGGCCGCCCTGCTGCTTGAACCACTCGACCGTGTCGGCGTCGAGCTTCTCGCTCCACAGGTAGGCGTAGTAGCCGGCCGAATAGCCGCCGTTCATGGAGTGCGAGAAGTAGGTGCTGCGGTAGCGCGGCGGCACCGGCGCGAAGTCCACCCCGGCGTCCTTGAGCGCGCGCGCCTCGAAGGCCAGCACGTCGGTCGGGATCTGCGCCGGCGTGAGCTGGTGCCAGCGCTGGTCGATCAGCGAGGCGGCCAGGTACTCGGTGGTCATGTAGCCCTGGTTGAACTTCTTGGAGGCGATCACCTTGTCCAGCAACTCCTTCGGCATCGGCTCGCCGGTCTTGTAGTGGCGCGCGTAGTTGGCCAGCACTTCGGGCCAGGTGGCCCACATCTCGTTGACCTGGGACGGGTACTCGACGAAGTCGCGCGGCACGTTGGTGCCGGCGAAGCGCGGATACTTCACGTCCGAGAACATGCCGTGCAGGGCGTGGCCGAACTCGTGGAACATGGTGCGCACCTCGTCGTAGGTGAGCAGCGTCGGCTGGCCGGCCGGCGGCTTGGGGATGTTCTGGTGGTTGCCCACCACCGGGCGCTTGCCCAGCAGGTGGGACTGCGACACGTACTCGTTCATCCACGCGCCGCCCTGCTTGTTGCCGCGGGCGTAAGGGTCGAACAGGAAGATCGCGAGCGGCTTGCCGTCGGCGTCGAACACGTCGAATACGCGCACGTCCGGGTCGTACACCGGCAGGTCGTGACGCTCCTTGAACGTGATGCCGTATTCCTTGGTCGCGGCGAAGAAGACGCCGTCCACCAGCACATTGTTCAGCTCGAAATAAGGCTTGAGCTGGTTTTCGTCGAAGTTGTACTTCGCCGCGCGCACCTTGTCGGCGTACAGCGGCCAGTCCCAGGACGCCACTTTGAAGCCGCCGCCGCCGGCGTCGATCACCTTCTGGATCTCGGCCGCCTCGCGGCGCGCGTTGTTCACCGCCGGGCGCGCCAGTTCGGCCAGCAGCTTGTTGACGGCCGCCGGGTTCTTCGCCGTTTCCAGTTCCTGGGAATAGGCCGCATAGTTCGGGTAGCCGAGCAGGGCGGCGCGCTCGGCGCGCAGCTTGGCCAGGCGCAGCACCAGCTTGCGCGTGTCGTATTCGCCACCGCGGCTGCCACGGTTCATCGAGGCCGCCATCAGCCGCTCGCGGACGGCGCGGTTGGTCAGCGAGGCCAGCGGCGGCTGGCTGGTGGTGTTGGCCAAGGCGATGACGTACTTGCCTTCCAGGCCGCGCTTCTTCGCCTCGGTGGCGGCGGCGGCGATCTCGGCCTCGGAGAAGCCATCGAGCTCGGCGCGGGTGTCGACCACCAGCGCCGACGCGTTCGCTTCCTTGAGCACGCGCTGCGAGAAATCGGACTGCAGCGAAGCGATCTCGCTGTTGTAGGCCTTGAGCTTCTCCTTGTCGGCCGGCGACAGCTTCGCCCCGGCGCGCACGAATTCCTTGTAGTAGCGTTCCAGCAGGTGCATCGACTCCGGATCAAGCTCGAGGGTGGCGCGCTTGTCGTACAGCGCCTTCACGCGCTGGAACAGCTTGTCGTTCAGGTAGATCGCGTCGATGTGCGCCGCCAGCCGGGGCGACATCTCGCGGTCGATGGCGTCCAGGCGGTCGTTGGTGTTGGCGGAGAGCAGGTTCGAGAAGACGGCGGACACCCGCTGCAGCATCTGGCCCGAGCGCTCCATCGCCACGATGGTGTTCTCGAAGGTGGGCGCGTTGGGGTTGTTGGCGACCGTCGCCACCTCGCGGAGCTGTTGGGCCATTCCCGCGGCGTAGGCAGGCAGGAAGTGTTCGTCCTTGATCCTGTCGAACGCCGGGTAGTTGAAAGGCAGCGCGCTGGGCTGGGCGAATGGGTTCGAGGCGTCGAGCACGGGTCCGGCGGCAACGGGAGCCGCGATGGCTGCGTGCGCCAGCGCGAGGCTGGCCGCCATGATCAGCAGTTGTGGACGTTTCATGGAATCCTTCACGGTCGCTTCAGGGGTTGGGGACGGCGAGGTCAACAGCCGTGCGCGCAGATCATAGCAGGGTTACCGGCCTTGCGTCACAAGGAAAAAAACGCGGGTGTCAAGTGTATTGACGAAATATTTATCGCCCTGACAGCATTTTTCTTGTTCACCGGGCCAGCAAGGGACCGGCGGGCCGACCGTGGCCGGATTGGATGGTCAGTAGTGGGGCGGCCGCTCGTTGACCGGCCCCTGTCCGCGCTCCTGCAGGGTGCGTACGTGCTCGGCCAGCTTGGCCACCATCGCCTCGAGCTGGTCGATCTTGCGGCCCTGCTGGTACACGGTCTGGTTGAGCGTCTCGACCAGGTCTTCCTGGTGCGCGAGTTTGATCTCGATGTCGATGAAACGGTCTTCTTGGCTCACGGCTTCTCCCGGCTGGCAAAGACGGCATTATGCCAGCGCCGGCCGGGTGAGGCCGCCGCCCGCGGCGCTCCACAGCCGCGGGAATAATCGTTCGCCAAGTCAGCATGTCGTTCCCGCGAATCCCTGGCGACCCTGCGGCAACCGATGCTGAGTGGAGAGTTTATGTACCCTTTTGGCCTAGTCGTGAAGTCAAGAGAAGCGACCTCGCGAGTGCACTATGGGTTCCCGCTTTCGCGGGAACGACTGGTTTTACCTATGAAGCTCGTTGAACTAGCATAAATATTCCGGACAGCAGTGCGCCTGCGCGGGAACGACAGCCGCGCAGGCGGGGTCAACCCCAGGGCGTGTACTCGATGCCGTTCTGGATCGTGCCGATCACCTGGGCCTGGTTTTCCGGGCTCTCGGTGAAGAAGGCCAGCACTTCGGCGCGCGACACCGTCTTCAAGCCGTTGACCCAGAAATCGAAGCCGGCGCCTTCGGCGGGGCGGTGCAGCACGTGCGCATACAGCTTGGTCACGAAGTTTTCGTCCGACGGGTCGCTCATGTACATGCTGACGAATTCCGGGCTCTTGATGAACTCGGCGGCGATGTCGTTGAGCGTATAGCTGCCGCTGTCGAGCGCCTTGATCCAGAAGCCAAGACCGCCCAGGTCCGGCTCGCGGTCGAAGGCGGCGCGGTACATCCGGTAAGCCTGGCCGGCCACGCCGTTCACGTCCAGCGCCAGGGTCGCGTCGTCGAACTTCAGGCGCTCGATGTTGACCAGGGTGTCCAGGCCCAGCGCACCGCTCTTGTCGGTCACCGAGTGGCCCAGCACTTCCTTGGCGACGGTGAAGGCGGCGCGCGCGCCGGTGTAGGTCATCGTGTCCAGGCCGCCCTGGCCGTCCAGGGCGTTGTTGCCGGCGCTGGCGGTGAAGACCTCGGCGGCGGCCGAACCGGTCGTGTTCAAGGCGCTGTTGACGTTGAAGGACAGGCGGTTATCGCCGCTCGTGGCGTTGTCGGCGATATCGACGGACGCTACGCCCACCTCGTACTGCCCGTTGGCAAACGGCCTGACCTCTGTCGACCAGGTGCCATCGGCCTTGACGGTGGCCCGCGCGATCTCGGTGGCGTCGGTTATCCGCACCAGCTGGATCGTGGTGCCGGCTTCGCCGGTGCCGCTGAAGCGGAACTCGTTGTTCTGCTGCCCCAGCACCAGATTAGCCGTTGGCTTCACTGGCGCGGTTGCGTCGACGTTGAAGGTAGCGTTCTCGCTACGGGCCGAGACATTGCCCGAGCCGTCGGTGGCGGTGGCGAAGACGGTGTAGCCGAGGCCGTCCTGGAAGGCGCTGGCGTTCAAGGACCAAAGGCCGGTGGCATCGACCTTGACCTCGCCCACCATGTTCTCGCCATGGTACACGCGCACGGTGGAACCGGCTTCGGCGGCGCCGCTGACCAGGGGTTTGTTACCGGCGGTGTAGCCGGCGGCATTCTTCGATACGGCCAGGGTCGGCGCGGCGGGAGCGGTCAGGTCGCCGGTCAGTTGCGAACGCTGGAAGCTGCCGTCGGTGAAGCGCAGGACCTCGACCGAGGACAGGGTGTCGGTGCCTTCCAGCGCGCTGGTGACGACCAGCTCGCCGGTCGACAGTTCGCTGAAGGTGTAGCTGCTGCGGGCGCCGCGGAACACGGCGGTGTCCTCGCCCGCCCCGCCGGCCAGGATGTCGTTGCCGCCGCTGCCTTCGAGCGCGTCATTGAAGGCGGTGCCGGTGATGCTGTCGTTGCCGACCGTGCCGGTAAGGTAGCGCGCGCCGGTGGTGGAATTCATGCCGAGCGCCCCGCGCAGGCCGTCGCCACCGTAGAGCCAGTTCAGCGCGGCGATGTCGTAAGGGCTGAACGTCGAGTGAGGACCGCCCGAGTCGGTGTACGACATGACGGTATTGCCGGTATGGTCGTGTCCGGACGGCAAGGTGTGGCCACCCTCGAACGGGTGCTTCAGGCCGATCGCGTGGCCCAGTTCGTGCAGCAGGGTCTCGTAGCCGGTGGTGCCCGGCGCGAGGTTGCTGTTCTCGACGCGCCACTCGACGTTGTCCATGTAGACGTAAGCCTTGGCTTCGTAGCTTTCCAACGTGTCGCCGATGTGGGTGTAGGAGCTCGACCAGCTGCACAGGCCGACCGTGTTGCTGCCTTCGATGTCGATGTTGCACAGCTGGATCTGGGCGGCCGTGCCGATCACCGTTTCCGTGAACACGATGCCGGTGATGCGCGAAATGTAGTCGAACGCGGTGCGCGTCGCCGCCTGCTGTTCCAGGGTGAAGGCGGCCTGGCCGCTCGTGCCGCTTTCATTGCCCTCGGTCACCGAGAACGAGTAATAGATGGTATTCCCGTAGGGCGTGAGGTAGTTCCAGTCCGGGCCCTCGTCGAGCAGGGCATCGATATGGGCCAGACCCGACAGGGTGGTGGTGTTGACGTCAGAAACAGTTGCCATGCTGATTTTTCTCTGGGGTTCGCGAAAGAAATGTTGCGGCGACGAATGTCGTCCAACGGGAAGTATTTCCCGGTCGACAGCCGAAGTCAAATGGGAAGTTCAATCGTACGATGATTTTTCCAACAAGTCATGGCTTGCTTGCAACGAAAAATCGGCCATTCATGCCTTCGGGGTGGCGAGCAGGGCTTTCAGGTTTGCCAGGCGTTCCTTCGGGCTGAGCACCTCGGTCTCCTTCGGCGCCGCCTCGCCCACGTCGAGGGCCATTTCCTTGATGAAGCGCGAGGGATCGCAGTTGACGAACTCGCCGGCCCGCTTGCGGCGTTTGCACCAGGTGATGTGCAAGGTCCGCTGGGCGCGCGTGATGCCCACGTACATCAGGCGCCGCTCCTCCTGGATGCGCGCCGCGATCGACTCGACCGAGGCGTCCGGGTCGCCCTTGTGCGGCAGGATGCCCTCCTCCACCCCGACCAGGTAGACGTGCGGGTATTCCAGGCCCTTGGAGGCGTGCAGGGTGGACATGCGCACCGCGTCCGGTTCCTCGTCCTGCCCTTCGAGCATCGACATCAGGGCCACCATCTGGGTCAGTTCGAGCAGGTTCTTTTCCTCCCGCTCGCGCTCGCGTCCGCCGCGCCCCTGGTCCTTGAGCCAGTTGGTAAATTCCATCACGTTCTGCCACTTGCCCTGGGCGGCGCGGTCGTCGAAGTTCTCATACAGGTAGTGCTCGTAGTTGATCTCCTTCATCATGTCGTCGAGCACCTCGGCGGCGTTGTCGCCGCTGCCGGACGGCCCCGGCCGCGTGGCACGGTCCTCCAGCGCATAGATGAAGCTGCAGAACGCGCGCAGCGGGGCGAGCTGGCGCTCGGCCAGCTTCGCCTCGATGCCGCCCTTGCCGGCCGCCTCGAACAGCGAGCAGTTCCACTGCTTGGAGAACTCGCCCAGGGCTTCGAGGGTCGCCATGCCGACGCCGCGCTTGGGCGTGGTCACGGCGCGGATGAAGGCCGGGTCGTCGTCCTGGTTCGCGATCAGGCGCAGGTAGGCGATGATGTCCTTGATCTCGGCCTTGTCGAAAAAGCTCTGGCCACCGGAGATCGTGTAGGGGATGCGCTCGCGGCGCAGCGACTGCTCGATCACCCGCGCCTGGTGGTTGCCGCGGTACAGGATCGCGTAGTCCGACCACTTGTTCTTGCGCTGGAAGCGCTCGGCCGAGATCATGATCGCCACCTGGTCCGCTTCCTGGTCGTCGTTCTGCATCCCCAGCACCTTGATCGGCTCGCCCAGGCCGTGCTCGGACCACAGCGACTTTTCGAACAGCTTGGGGTTGTTGCCGATCACGGCGTTGGCGGCCTGCAGGATGCGGGTGGTCGAGCGGTAGTTCTGCTCCAGCTTGATCACGCGCAGGTCCGGGAAATCGGTCTGCAGGGTGCGCAGGTTCTCCACCGACGCGCCGCGCCAGGCGTAGATGGCCTGGTCGTCGTCGCCCACGGCGGTGAACATCGGCTTCTTGCCCAGGCCCGTCACCAGCAGCTTGACCAGTTCGTACTGGCAGGTGTTGGTGTCCTGGTACTCGTCCATCAACAGATAGCGCAGGCGCCGCTGCCAGCGGTCGCGGATCGGTTCGTTGTTGCGGAACAGTTCGACGGGCAGGCGGATCAGGTCGTCGAAATCGACGGCCTGGTAGGCCTGCAGCGTCGCCACGTAGCTGCGGTAGACGCGGCCGGCCTGGGCCTCGTCCTCGTCCTTGGCGTTGCGGATCGCGTCTTCCGGGTCGACCAGGCCGTTCTTCCACAGCGAGATCGCGTTCTGGATGCGCCGCACCTCCTGCTTGTCGGTGGTGACCGCCAGGCTCGAGACGATGGTGTAGCAGTCGTCGCTGTCCATGATGGAGAACTTGTCCTTCAGGCCCACGCCGGCGGCCTCCTGGCGCAGGATCTTCACTCCCAGGGAATGGAAGGTCGAGACCGTGAGCTGCTTGGCCTGCTTGGGCTGCTTGAGCAGCTTGCCGATCCGCTCCTGCATCTCGATCGCGGCCTTGTTGGTGAAGGTCAGCGCCGCGATCGTGCGCGGGTCGTAGCCGCGATCCTCGATCATGTAGGCGATCTTCTGGGTGATCACGCGTGTCTTGCCCGAGCCGGCGCCGGCCAGCACCAGGCAGGGGCCGTCGAGGTACAGCACGGCTTCGCTTTGCGGCCCGTTCAGGCCGAACTTTGGTGCGTTAGACATGGGAATCATTTCTGAAGGGACAGCCGGGCATTTTAACGACTGTTCGGCCCGCGCGCGCGAAAACGGCCGGCGAAACAACGACCCGCGGCGCGCCGGGTTACCATACGCGCTACGGCGCCCGGCGCCAGCTATCCGAGACCGCAGCAATGAAATTCGAACACCTGATTGAAATCAACGATCCGCTCAACCCGCTGGCGGACACCATCACGCTGGAGCAGCTCTGGCGCGGCCTGGTCCTGCGCGCCGAGCAACCCACGCTGTTCGTGCCGCACCTGGACGAATGCGAGATCCTCGAACGCGACGCGGGCAGCTTCCGGCGCCGGCTGCGCTACGGCGACCTGGCGATCGAGGACCGCGTGGTGCTCACGCCGCTGCAGGAAGTGCGCTACGAGGTGCCCGCGCAGGGCGAGATCAGCGAATCTCACCTGGCGATGAAGATCGAGTCGCCGGCCAAGGACCGTCTGTTCGTGCGTTTCTGCTACGACGACGGCAAGGGCGAGCCGGTGGACGAGGCCAACAAGATGTATGACGATTTCAAGCGTTCGGCCTACCAGGAGGCCGACATCGACACGGTGCGCATCCTGCGCGAGTTCGCCGCGCAGGGCAAGCTCGACGCCAGCCGGCTGAATTGATCCTTACGTTCCCGGCTCGGAGTCGGCCGGGTCGGTGCCGCCCTCGTCCCTGGCCAGGTCGGCGGCCAGGTCCTTCAGTGCGGTACGCACGCCCTCCTCGATCACCGGGTGGTAGAAGGGCATCTCCAGCATCTGCTCCACCGTCATGCGCTGCTGGCAGGCCCAGGCCAGCAGGTGGGCCAGGTGCTCGGCGCGCGGGGCCGCCATCTCCGCCCCCAGGAAGCGCCCGGTTCCGTACTCGGCATAGACGCGCAGCATCCCCTTGTTCTGCAATATGACCCGGCTGCGTCCCTGGTTCTCGAACGAGACCTGGCCGATGGCGAACTTGGGACGGCCGTCCGCCGCCAGGCTGCGGTAGCTGGCGCCCACGGTGGCGATGTTCGGTTCGGTGAAGGCGACCGCGATGAAGCCGCGGCGCTGGCCCGGCCGCACGTCGGGGTAGCGACCGGCGTTGTCGCCCGCGATCTTGCCCTGGTCGGCAGCCTCGTGCAACAGCGGCCGTTCCCGGTTGGCGTCGCCGGCGATGAAGATGTGGCTGCACCCGCACTGCATGCTGCGCTCGTCGAACAGCGGCACCCCGTCCGGCCCCAGCTCCAGGCCGGTGTGCTCGAGGCCGAGGTCGTGCACGTTCGGCGTGCGGCCTGCCGCCAGCAGCACATACTGGAAACGCTCGGTGCTTTCCTTGCCCAGCGCGTCGCGGGTGGTGAGCGCCACCTCCTCGCCCTCCCGCGCCGCCCCCACCGCCGAGCTCTGGAAGTGGATGTCGAGTTCCTCTGCCAGGACCCGGGTGGCCGCGCGCAGCACCTCCGGGTCGCTCAACTGGGCCATGTTGCCGCCGCGCGCGTAGAAGCGCACGCGCACGCCCAGCCGGTGCAAGGCCTGGCCGAGTTCCAGGCCGATCACGCCGGTGCCGATCACGGCCACCGAGCTGGGCAACTCGTCCCAGTAGAACACGTCGTCGCTGGTAACGATGCGCGAGCCGCCGCCTTCCAGGCTGGCCAGCCGGGTCGGGCTGGAGCCGGTGGCGATGACGAAGCGCGAGGCCTCGACCTCGGTGTGCTCGTCCACGCGCAGCGTGCGCGGGCCGGTGAAGCGGGCGTGGCCTTGCAGTTTGTCCTGTTCCGGAATGCGCTCCACGCTGTCGAGCACGAAGCCGACGAAACGGTCGCGCTCGCGCCGCACCCGCTCCATCACGGCCCGTCCGTCCACCCGCTTGTCGCCGCCGTGCACACCGAAGCGCGGCGCCATGTCCAGCGCATGGGACGCTTCGGCGGCGGCGATCAGCAGTTTGCTGGGCATGCAGCCCACGCGCGCGCAGGTGGTGCCGTAGTGGCCCGATTCGATCACGACGGTGCGCGCGCCCTGGGCCCTGGCGGCGCGGTAGGCCGACATGCCGGCGGTGCCGGTGCCGATGACGGCCACATCCACATGCAGCTTTTTCATGCTCTTCCCCGGTGATGTGTCGAGCATGACAATACAGGTTTTTTGAGGCTTCTGCGCAGTCTGTCCGCCACAGTACGGTCACGAGCGAAGCGGCCCTGGCCAAGGGATGCTTGGCCAGGGCCGCAGTCCGCTCGCGGTCACAAGCCCGGTATCAAGACCGCCAGGGCAGTTCGATCGCTGTCCCGTCCGGAAAGCTGGCTCGCACCGGCGACATCGAAAACACGGCAACGAACTGCAGGGGTTCACTGCCCACATTGACGATCTGGTGCTCGGCATTGGCGGGAATGACGACTGTCATGTCGCCTGCGAACCGCTCGACTCGCTCCCCCAGGCGCAGCTCCCCCTGGCCAGCGCTGCAGATCACAACTTCCTCGCAGTCATGCCGGTGGGGGGGCGTGGCGCCACCGGGAGCGACCGATTGCTGCCATACCGAGAGCTTGCTCAGCCCTTCCTCCTGGCCGGCCAGGGTGACGTGGGCGATGCCGGGAATGGCGCTCGGCACTGGCTGCTGGTTGAAAATCACGTGCATGGCTGTTCTCCTCTTGTAGGTACCGTCGGCAACGGCGTACCGACAGTATCGAATTTGGCGGATAGTTTTAGAAGGGGCGCCGATGGACTAACATTGACGAAATATTTTCGTCAATCCGGGGTTCGGGGAGGGCAGCATGAGCGGATTCGGTCGATTTATCGCTTTCTCGTGCGCCGCACGTCTTGGCAGCTTTGCGCAGGCTGGCCGGGAACTGGCGCTGACGCCGTCCACAGTCGCCAAGCGCATCGGCGGCCTGGAGCGTGAGCTTGGCGTCAAGCTGTTTCACCGGACCACGCGGCGGGTGCATCTGACCGCTGACGGTGAGCTCTTGCATGCCCGGTGTGAAAGGATACTGGCCGAGATCGGAGAGCTGGAAAACCTGGCGGCCAGTGCGAACACCGCACCGCGCGGCGAATTGCGGGTCAACCTGCCCGTCACCTACGGCAAGCGGATGGTGATGCCTGTCCTGGCGCGCCTGCTTGGCGAGCACCCCGAACTGCGGGCCGATGTCCGTCTGTCGGACCAGCAGTGCGACCTGATCCGGGAAGGACTGGATGCGGCGGTGCGCATCATGCCGCTCGACGACTCACGGCTGACGTTTCGACAAGTGGACGAACAACAACTGATCCTTTGCGCCAGCGCCGCCTATCTCGCGCGTCGCGGACGGCCTTCCCATCCCGACCAGCTGCAGCAACATGATTTCGTCGTCTTCCGGAACCCGACGTCTGGCCGGCAGAGGCCGGTGCAACTGCAGGTCGACCAGGCAACGGTCAGCCTGTATCCCCCATACCGCGTCATCCTCGACGACGGCGAAGGCCTGGTACAGGCCGCGTGCCAGGGCGCGGGGCTGACCCAGGTGCCCGACTACATGGCGGCGGAAGAACTGGCGCGCGGCGATCTGGTAGAGGTGCTGCCGGACTTCAGGCCGCCCCCGATGCCGGTAAGTGTCGTTTGGCCTGGCAACCGGCTCATGCCGTCACGGCTACGGGTGTTCATCGACGCGCTTGCCGCGCATTGCCGGCTTCAGCGCGTCAAACCGTAGATTCCCAAAGGACGAGAGACCGGGAACATGGGGCAGGCAGGGCGCGCGCCACCGAAGGCGGCGCCGGTCATCCTTGGGGGCGCACGCCGTGCTCCGCTGACGAGGGAGCACCTTGAGTCAAGGCGTCTTCGAGGGCGCTCAGGAAGACCCGCAGTTTCGGAAGCACCTGGCGCCGCGTGGGATACACGGCCCACACCGACAGATCCTGGGGTTCGATACCAGGCAAATCGATACGCACCAAGGCCCCTGACCGGACCTCGTCACAGGCATCCCACCACGACAGGCGTGCGATGCCCAAACCGGCCGTGCACGCCGCCAGGAAGCCGTCCACGCCGCTCGAACTGAAGCGGCTCACCGTGCGCACCATGCATTCCTTTCCTCCGGCCGTGAACTTCCAATGTGTGGCGTCGGAGAACGACATGCATTCGTGTGTCTCCAGGTCCTGCAGCGACGCGGGCACGCCTCGCGCGGCGAGGTAGGCCGGCGAGGCGTACAGGTGCTTGGGATTATCGGCAAGGTGGCGCGCGATCAGGCCAGAGTCCTTCAGCGGGGCGATCCGGATGGCGACGTCGACGCCGGCCGACACGATGTCCACCAGCGCGTCGCTCAACCCGAGATCGATGCGCAAGCCCGGGTTTTCGCGGAGCAAACCGGGGATGAGCGGCATGATGAGCTTGCGCCCCAAGGTGACGGGGGCGCTCACCCGTAGCAGGCCAGATGCGCCAGACGACGATGGACTGAGCACGGCACGCGCGGCCTCATGCGTTTCCAGGATCTCGAGTGCGAATGGCAGGAAGGCTTCCCCCTCGCTCGTCAGGGAAACGGCCCGGGTCGAGCGGTGAATCAGCCGGATCCCTATCTCTTGCTCAAGCGAGGCGATCCGGCGGGTCACCGCCATCGGGGTCAGCTTCAGTCGGCGCGCGGCGCCAGACAGGCTGCGCTCGGAGACGGCGGCAACAAAGACTTCCAGGCTGGTAGTGTCCATCGTTATAACGATAATCGTTAAAAAGATTCTCGGGATATGCGTCTAGTAACGGCATTTGTTATTCACTAGAGTATCTCACATGCCGGGACGAATCCCTTCCGGACGCGCGAGGCGCCTCCCGATGTTTGTCGATTGCGATCCGGCTTCGTCGACTTCCCCATATCGTTCAATTCAAGGAGCCCTCATGAACACGCAAGTGCAAGCGTCCAAACTGTTTTCCCCCGCCACGCTCGGATCCGTTTCCACGTCGAACCGGTTTGTCATGGCACCGATGACGCGCGCCCGCGCAGGTTCCGACGGCGTGCCGAAAGACATGCACGCCGTCTATTATGCGCAGCGCGCAAGCGCCGGCCTGATTATCAGCGAGGGCGTCAACATCTCCGCGCAAGGCCGGGGCTACGCGGGCACCCCGGGCATCTGGACCGAGGAGCAAGTGGCTGGCTGGGCCAAGGTAACCAAGGCCGTGCACGAAGCAGGTGGAAAGATCTTCCTGCAGTTGTGGCACGTCGGTCGCCTGTCACACGTCGATCTGCAGCCGGACGGGGCTGCGCCGGTCGCGCCGTCGGCGATCCGCGCAGGCGGCACCGTGTTCACCCAGTCCGGCTCCGTCGAGCCGTCCATGCCCAGAGAACTGCGCACCGACGAAATTCCAGGCATTGTCGAACAATACCGCGAGGCGGCCGGGAAAGCGCGCCGCGCCGGCTTCGACGGCGTCGAAATCCACGCCGCCAACGGTTACCTCCTGGACCAGTTCCTGCGCGATTCGACGAACAAGCGTACGGACATCTACGGGGGCTCGGCGGCGAATCGTGCCCGTCTGACCCTGGAGGTAACCCAGGCCGTGGTGGACGTGTGGGGCGGCGGCCGTGTCGGCATTCGCCTGTCGCCGGTCTCGATGCAGCTTGGCGAAACACCGCTGGACAGCGATGTGATGGGCACCTACGGCCATTTGATCGAGGAGCTCAACCGGTTCCGGCTCGCCTATCTCCATTTCGTCGAAGGAGCCACCGGGGGCGCGCGCGACTGCCCCGACGGGGTCGACCTGGACGTGCTGCGCGCCAGATTCACGGGCGCATTCATCGGGAACAATGGCTACGATCTCGCCCTGGCGAATCAGCGCGTGGACCAGTCGGCTGTCGACTTCGTCGCCTTCGGCCGCCCCTTCGTCTCGAATCCGGACCTTGTGGCACGTCTGCGTGACGGCGTCGCGCTGACTCCGCCGGAGCCGGCCGTCTTCTACGGTGACAGCGAACGCGGCCTGACCGACTGGCCTGCCGCCGCCTGACCGGTTCAATATCCATGACACTTGAGGGAAACGACATGATTACCATCAAACCCGGATTGGGCCTTCTCGCCATCGCCACCGTGTTCGCCACCTCCATGGCACAGGCCGGCGCCGCGGCCACCGATGACAAGGCCAAGCCCTCCGTCGTGATCGTGCACGGCGCCTTCGCCGACGGCTCCGACTGGTCCAAGGTCATCCCGCTGCTTCAGGCGAAGGGTATCAAGGTCACCGCGGTCCAGAATCCCTTGACCTCGCTGGCCGATGACGTCGCTGCCACGCGCCGCGCCATCGCGGTCCAGCCGGGCAAGGTCGTGCTGGTAGGCCACTCCTGGGGCGGCACCGTGATCACCGAAGCGGGGCAGCACGACAAGGTGGGCAGCCTGGTGTACGTGGCCGCCTTCGCCCCCGACGCCGGCAAGTCCACCATGCAAACCGGCGAGGGGTATCCGGCGGCCCCGGGCAGCAAGCGCTTCGTCGCCGACGCGGAAGGCTTCCTGCGCCTGCCCGAGGCCGCGCTGCGTGAAGACTTCGCCCAGGATGTGCCGGCCAGGCAGGTCGCCGTCATGGCCGCGACCCAGGGTCCGATCCAGGCCAGGGCCTTCGGCGACAAGGTCACCGACGCCGCGTGGGCCAGCAAGCCCTCGTGGTTCATCGTCGCTTCCCGCGACCGCATGATCGACCCGGGCCTGCTGCGCGCGATGGCGAAGAAGATCAACGCGAAGACCACCGAGCTGCCATCCAGCCATGTGCCGCAGCAGTCGCATCCCCGGGACGTGGCCAAGGTGATCCTCGAGGCCGTCGCGGCAACCAGGTAGCTGCTGTCGAGTGATCCCGCGCGGCTAGCCGGCGCAGCTGACATCGAGCGCGCCCTCGCCGGCCAGCCGCGACACCTGTTCGATCAGTGCGCGCATCTTGGGCAGGTGCTGCGTGCTTCATAGCGCATGTCCGTTTTGATACTTTTTCTCAATGATGCCCGAATCTAGACTTGGCTGCACCAACTCAAGGAGGTCTGAATGAAAACACTACCGCAAGCCATCTCAGGCTACATCGACGCCGCGAACGCACAGGAGCCGGAGCGTCTGGCGACCTATTTCAGGCTTGATGCCATCGTCCATGACGAGGGGCACGAGCGGCGTGGACGCGAGGAAATCGCGGCGTGGGCCCGTGATACCGGAATGCGCTACCAATCCACGATCGAACCTGCCAGCCTCGAAGTAGCCGACGGTCGGCACAAGCTGCGCGCCATCGTCCGGGGCAACTTCCCCGGCAGCCCGGTCGTGTTGAACTTCCACTTCCAGCTCCGGGCCGAAGCCATCCAGTCGCTGGAGATCAAGCCATGAAAGCCTATCCATTTGCGGGCAAGCACGCGCTCGTCACCGGCGGCACCAAGGGCATGGGGGAGGCCATCGTGCGCAGGCTGGCGCAGGACGGCGCAAGCGTTATCGCGACGGCGCGCGGCCTGCCATCCGAACCGCTGGTTGGCGTCCGCTACCTGGAAGCGGACGTGGGAAGCGCCGAAGGTGTGGCCTACGTCGCCGATACCATCGAACGCGAATTCGGCCACCTGGACTTCCTGGTCAATAACGTCGGCGGCTCGTCCGCGCCCAGCGGCGGCAGCCTCGCACTGACCGATGCGATGTGGGACGCGGCGCTGCAGGTCAACCTGATGTCGGCCGTGCGGCTCGACCGCGCCCTCCTGCCGGCCATGCTGGAGCGGCGCAGCGGCGCCATCATCCACATCACCTCGATCCAGCGGCGCCTGCCCCTGTTCGAATCGACCGTGGCATACGCCGCCGCCAAAGCGGCCCTGGCCAACTACAGCAAATCGCTGGCCAACGAATTCGGGCGGCACGGCATCCGGGTGAACAGCATCGCGCCCGGCTTCATCGAGACCACGGCCGCGCAAGCCTTGATCGCGCGGATGGCGGCGCACCGCAAAGGAAGCGAGGACGAAGCGCGACAGCAGCTCATGGACTCACTCGGGGGCATCCCGATCGGCCGCCCCGGCAAGCCGGATGAGGTCGCCGAACTGGCGGCATTTCTGCTGTCGCCGCTCGCGGCCTCGGTGCACGGGGCCGAGTTCGTGATCGACGGCGGCACCATTCCGACTGTCTAGGCGACCGGTCCCAAACGCCGCCGTCCAACGGGGACAGCGGCGGTCTTCACTCACGGAGCTGACAATGAATCCTTCTCAACACCCCAACGAGGCCTCCAGCCTGTTCCCGCATGAATGGAAGCAGCTGCTCGAAGCGCTGCGCCGGGACATGCGCGAGGAACTCGGCAAGGCGACGACGAATCCAGCCTACGCCGGTTACCACCTGGCGAACCACCGCATAAACCTGCGTCTGCTCGAGGCCCTGAACCCGCGCCGGAGAGAAAGGCAGTGCAGGTCGGAGTTGCCTGATCCGCTCGCGCGCTAGATCTCGAGCGGATCCACCTCGAGCGACCAGCGCACGCGCGGCTTCATCGCCCGCAGCGCGTCGGTCCAGGCGCCCAGGAAGGCCTGCAGCGCGGGACGGGACGGCGATTCCACCAGCAACTGGGCGCGCTCGACGTTGTGCACGCGCGTCATGGTCATCGGGATCGGGTCGTTGACGGTCACGCCCTCGGCCGCCATGCAGTCGCGCGCGGCCTCCAGGAAGCCGATCGCCTCGGCCAGTTCGCGCGCCTCGGCCCGCAGCAGGGCCTGGAACATGTAGGGCGGCAGCGCCGCCTGGCGCCGCTCCTCCAGCAGGCTGCCGGCGAAGCGGTCGTAGTCGTGCCGGGCCACCGCGGCATACAGCGGATGCGAGACGTAGCGGGTCTGGACCAGCACCTCGGACGGGCTGGCCCCGGTGGCGGCCCCCGCCCGGCCGGCCCTCCCGGCCACCTGCATCAACTGCGCGAACAGGCGCTCGCTGGCGCGGTAATCCTGCGAGAACAGCGCCGTGTCCGGGTTCAGCACGCCCACCAGCGTCAGCTTCTTGAAGTCGTGTCCCTTGGCGACCATCTGCGTGCCGACCAGGATATCCACCTCGCCCCGGTGCACGGTGTCGAACGCCGCCTGGGCGCTGCCCTTCCTGCGCGTGGAGTCGGCGTCGATGCGCAGGATGCGCGCCTCCGGGAACATCGCCTGCAGGCCTTCCTCCACGCGCTGGGTGCCGCGGCCGAGCGGCTGCAGGTCCACATCGCCGCAGGTCGGGCAGGAGCGGGGGATGCGTAGTTCCAAACTGCAATGGTGGCAGCGCAAACGATGCTCGGGCTTGTGCAAGACCATGAAGGCCGTGCAGCGGGTGCAGTTGCTGATCCAGCCGCAGGATTCGCAGGTGATGACGGGAGCGTAGCCGCGCCGGTTCAGGAACAGCAGCGACTGTTCGCCACGCTCGATGCGCTGGCGCAGCGCGGCCAGCAACTGGGACGTGAGGCCGTCCTTGGGCCGGTCGCGTTCCATGTCGAGCAGGCGCACGCGCGGCAGCACGGCGTCCTTCACCGCCCGCTCGCGCAGTTCCAGCTTGCGGTAGCGCCCCGTGCCGGCATGGTGCCAGCTTTCCAGCGAGGGTGTGGCCGAACCCAGCACCACGGGAATGCCAAGCTGGCGCGCGCGCCACACCGCCAGGTCGCGCGCGGAGTAACGCAGGCCTTCCTGCTGCTTGTAGGACGGGTCGTGTTCCTCGTCGATGACGATCAGGCGCAGCCTGGGCAGCGAGGCGAGGATGGCCAGCCGCGTGCCGAGCACGATGCGGGCCCGGCCCTGGTGGGCGGCCAGCCAGTGCAGCATGCGCTCGCCCTCGGACAGGCTGCTGTGCAGCGTGGCCAGCATCAGCCCCGGAAAGCGCGCCCGGATATTGCCCTCCAGCTGGGGCGTGAGGTTAATTTCCGGCACCAGGATCAGGATCTGGGCCTCGGGGTCGCGCGCCAGCACCTGGGCGCAGGCCTGCAGGTAGACCTCCGTCTTGCCGCTGCCGGTCACGCCGTACAGGAGCATGGCGCCAAAGCCGGTGGCGCAGCCGATGGCGTCGGCCGCCGCCTGCTGGGCGGGATTGAGCGCCGGCATGCCCGCCGGCGCCACGTCGTCGGCCGGCCCCTGCCTGGCCAGTTTCTTCAGCGCGCGGTCGAGCGCCACGGTCTTCGGCACCCGCAGGTTCTTCGGCAAGCCTGGCAAGGCCACCTCGCCCAGCGGACGCTGGTAGTAGTCGGCGGCGAAGCGCACCAGCGCCAGCCATTCGGCCGGCAAGGGCGCGAGCTGGCCGCGCACGGCCAACGCATCCTTGAGCTTGTCGGGCGGGACATCCGTGTCGTGCCTGACCGCGACGATCAGGCCCACCGCTTCGCGCCGGCCGAAGCTCACCAGCGCCAACTGGCCGACGGCCGGCTCGTCCCCCGGCTCACAGGGCCAGCGGTAGTCGAAGCAGCTGTCGAGCGGCGTGTCGAGCGCAACTTGTAGGATGCAGTAGGTCAATCTGTCGCTTGGTCGAAAAACTGTGGAAAACTTTGTGAATAAGGAGAGGCTTGACCTCACCCGAAGTTTACGCTAGCGCTATCCGCACCGCGAAAACAAGCGCGCGCCAGAACAATTCCCCTTGCTATTCAATGGCTTAGCGATTTCCCTGCGGGAGGCTGTGCCAAAAGCGCCCGCTCGGCTCCCGGTGTGCATAAGTGCACAATCCCACCCGGCGTTTGAAGTTGCACCGCAGCAGCAATCTCATGCTCTACATGAACAACTACGCTAAGTACCGGTAAACGCAAGGTTTTTCCCCAGCTTCCCCGCCCTCTGTTGATAACTTTGTGAACAAGGGCGAGGATAAGGCGGGAATTCGCTTGACAACCGGGGAAAGTCCTGCGAACAGCCCACCCCCGACACGCTTATTCCACTTACTAATCAATGACTTGCGACTGATTCCTGAGAGAAGAGATTTCCACAGGAGAATTTGTTGCGCAAGAGAAACATGTGAACAAGTGTGATTTTGGTGCGGCGCGGCGTGCCGCGCCACCGTTCAACCCTGGCGTTGCTGGCGGCTGAAGCTGTGGACAGCTTCGACCATGGCGCTGACCGACTCCGGCGGCGTGAACTGCGAGATGCCGTGGCCGAGGTTGAACACGTGGCCGTGACCGGCGCCGGGCTTGCCGTAGGCGCTGAGCGAACGCTCGACCTCGGCGCGGATCTGGTCCGGCTCGGCGAACAGGATCGCGGGGTCGAGGTTGCCTTGCAGGGCAACCCGGTCGCCGACCAGTGCGCGCGCACGTCCCAGGTTGACCGTCCAGTCCAGTCCGAGCGCGTCGGCGCCGATGTCCGCCATTTCGTCCAGCCACAGGCCACCGCCCTTGGTGAACGCGATCGCCGGGATGCGCACGCCGTCCTTCTCGCGCTGCAACTGGCCCAACACCTGGCGCATGTAGGCCAGCGAGAACTCCTGGTAGGCCCCGTCGGCCAGGGCGCCGCCCCAGGAGTCGAAGATCATCACGGCCTGGGCGCCGGCGTCGATCTGGGCGTTCAGGTACTGCGCCACCGCGCGTGCGTTCACGTCCAGCAGGTGGTGCATCAGGTCCGGACGCGCGTACAGCATCTTCTTGATGGTGTGGAATTCGCGCGAGCCGCCGCCTTCGACCATGTAGCAGGCCAGGGTCCAGGGGCTGCCCGAGAAACCGATCAGCGGCACGCGGCCGGCCAGCGCGGTGCGGATCTGGGTCACCGCCTTGAACACGTAGTCGAGCGAGTCCATCTCCGGCACGCGCAGCGCCTTGACCGCCTCTTCGGTGCGCACCGGGCGCTCGAACTTGGGACCTTCGCCGTCGGCGAAGAACAGGCCCAGGCCCATCGCGTCGGGCACGGTGAGGATGTCCGAGAACAGGATCGACGCGTCCAGCGGATAGCGGTCGATCGGCTGCAGCGTCACTTCGGTGGCGTAGTCCGGATTCTTCGCCAGCCCCAGGAAGGAACCCGCGCGGGCACGCGTGGCCCGGTATTCCGGCAGGTAGCGCCCCGCCTGCCGCATCAGCCACACGGGGGTGTACTCGGTCGGCTGGCGCAGCAGCGCACGCAGGAAGGTATCGTTCTGGAGCGGGGCGAATTGTGGCATGGCAGACAATGAAGGCTGGGGGAAAACGGCTATTATCGCATCCTCCGGCCCCCCTATAATGCGTTTTCCAACAACAGAGCGAGCATCCCATGAGCGAACAGACCAACAAGCAGGCCGCGCCTTGCGGCGCCTGGACTTCCCCGATCAGCGCCGCCGTGGTGGCGGCCGGCGCGACACCGCTTTCGCAGATCGCTCTGGACGATGGCTGCCTGTATTGGCTGGCCGGCCGGGCCAGCGAGGCGGGAAGGGCCACGCTGCTGCGCCAGGACCTCAGGCGCGGCAACTGCGGCGAGCTGACGCCGGCGCCGTTCAACGTGCGCACCCGGGTCCACGAATACGGCGGCGGCGCCTACCTGGTCGACGGCGGCACCGTCTGGTTCTCGCATTTCGCCGACAACCGCCTGTACCGTATCGCGCAGGGCGCGGCGCCCCGGGCGCTGACGGCGGAGGGCGCGCTGCGCTTCGCCGACCTGGCGCCGGACAGGGCGCGCTCGCGCGTGGTGGCGGTGCGGGAGGACCACTCGGGCGAGGGCGCCTACCCCGTCAACACCATCTGCGCGGTGGGCGAGGACGGCAGCCAGACCGTGCTCATGGAAGGCAACGACTTCTACGCCGCACCACGGGTGTCCCCGGACGGGCGCCACCTGGCCTGGCTGAGCTGGGACCACCCGCGCATGCCGTGGGAGGGCACCGAGCTGTGGCTGGCGGACTTCGCCGAGGACGGCAGCCTGGTGAACGGCCGCCTGATCGCCGGCGGGAGCGAGGAGTCGATCTGCCAGCCCGAATGGTCGCCCAGCGGGGTGCTGCACTTCGTGTCGGACGAGAGCGGCTGGTGGAACCTGTACCGCTTCGCGGACGGCGTGGTGCAGGCGCTGTGCCCGATGCGGGCCGAGTTCGCCGGTCCGCACTGGACTTTCGGCGGCTCCCTGTACGGCTTCCGCTCCGAAGACGAGATCGTGTGCGCCTACATCGAGGCGGGCGTCAGCCGCCTGGCGCGCCTGTCCACCCGCGACGGCAGCCTGACCCCGGTCCCGACCCCCTATGAGGAGATCCGCGAGCTGCGGGTGGCCGGCGACAGCGTCGCCCTGCTGGGCGGGGCGCCGACCATCGCGCTGGAGCTGGCGCGCCTGGACCTGGCGGCCGGCACGCGCGAGGTGCTCGAACGTTCGATCGGCGAACGGCAGCAACAGGAACTGCGGGGCTACCTGTCGGTCCCGCGCAGCATCAGCTACCCGAGCGCGAACGGGCGCACGGCGCACGCCTTCCACTACCCGCCGTGCAACGCCGACTTCGAACCGGCCGCGGGCGAGAAGCCGCCGCTGATCGTGATCGGCCACGGCGGACCCACCGGGATGGCGGCCAGCACGCTCAAGCTGGCGACGCAGTTCTGGACCAGCCGCGGCTTCGCCGTGCTGGACGTGAACTACGGCGGCAGCACCGGCTTCGGCCGCGCCTACCGCGACCTGCTCAAGGGGCAGTGGGGCGTGATCGACGTCGAGGACTGCGTGGCGGGCGCGCGCCACCTGGCGGCGCAGGGCCTGGCGGACGGCGATCGCCTGGTGGTGCGCGGCAGCAGCGCAGGCGGCCTGACCACCCTGTGCGCCCTCGCCTTCCACGACGTGTTCAAGGCCGGCGCCTGCTACTACGGCGTATCCGACCTGGCCGGACTGGACGCCGACTCCCACAAGTTCGAGTCGCACTACAACGAATACCTGATCGCGCCGAAGGAGCGCGCAGAGGCGGTGTACCGCGAGCGCTCGCCGATCCACCACAGCGAGCGCCTGCGCCGGCCGATGATCTTCTTCCAGGGACTGGACGACAAGGTGGTGCCGCCCCAGCAATCCGAGGCGATGGTCGAGGCGCTGCGCGCGCAGGGCGTGCCGGTCGCCTACGTCACGCTGGAGGGCGAAGGCCATGGCTTCCGCAAGGCCGACAGCATCGTGCGCACGCTCGAGGCGGAGCTCTACTTCTACCTGCGGGTGTTCGGCATTCCCGCGCCGCGCGAACTCGCGCCGGTGACGATCGAGAACCTGTCTGAATGAGCGAAACAGCGCTGCGCGCGGCCTTCGACGGCTGCGCAGAGGGACCGCGGTTGGTGTTGGCGATGCTCGCGCTGGCCGGCGAGCCGGTCGGCAAGAGCCGCCTGTACCAGCTTCTCCAGCCGGTCTTCGCCCATGACTTCACGGCGTCGGCACTGGCCGAGGATCTCGCGTGGATGCGCGAACAAGGCCTGGTGCGCGATGTGACCGGGCGCGGCTTCGTCGTCTCCCCGGCGCTGTCCTGGCCCGCACTGGAGTCGGCGCTGACGAGCCAATATCTTCCCGCGCTGGGCGCGCGCTACATGCAGGAGTCGCCGCTGCGCCTGGACTGGCAGGGCCGGCCCATGCTGCGCAGCTACCGGCAGGGGCTTGCCTACCTGCGTCTCCTGCTGATCGACGGCGCGGGGCCCGACGCCATCGCATCGCTCCTCGCCGCCTGCCTGGACTGCCACGAGGCGAGCTACCTGCACCCACTGGTGGAGATCTTCGGCCAGCCCTTCGAGCCGGAACTGCTGGCGCGGGTCCATCCCGAACTGCGCGACGGCGTGCTCGCGGTCCTGCTCAGCCACGCCCAGCGCGATCCGTCGATGGCGCCAGCGGTACGCGCGGCGGCCGAGCGCGAAGCGGCGGGCGGCCACGCCTCGGCCTCGCTGCGCACCGCGCTGGCCGAGCACCTGATCCTGTGCGCCCGGCTGGACGACGCGGCCGCCCTGCTCGAGGACCTGGACGACTCGGCCCGGCTGTTTTTCGGCAGCACGTTGAAGCTGCTGCGCGACGATCCGGATGAGGCCCTGGCCGGCTTCGAGCAGGCGCTCAAGGCGCTGCGTCGCGAAACCGGCAAGCGCAAGGCCATGTTCGACGGCATCGGCTCCTACCTGCACCTGACCGCCCTGCTGCGCAGCGCCACGCCCGGACACCTGAAACTGGCCGAGGCCTGCCTCGACACGGCCACCCGCGCGGGGCACCGCCCCGAGGCGGCGGTGTACGTCCAGCTGCACATGCTGCAATCGATCCGCGCCGGTACCGGCGACCCCGAAACCCTGGCCTCGCGCGCCTGGGAGACCTCGCTGCAACCCTTCCTGTTCCGCGCCCTGATCCATCACTGGCTGGGACTGCCGCAACTGCGCGAGCGCCGCGCCCAGCTGGAGGCGATGCTGGAGCAGTCGGAGCTGGCGGGCTTCGACTTCATCTCGGCCCAACTGGCCGCGCTGCTCGGCACGCTGGGCGGCGCGGGCCACGAGCAGCGCGCAAGCGAACTGCGGCGGCGCCACCGGATCACCGACATGAGCTGCTGGTTCGAGCGCGAGGAAGCCTGGGAGCGTCAGCTCAACGCGCTGATCTGCCTGCAGCCCGCCCTCAACGTCGAGGTCGTGCGCGAGTCGCGCCTGGTGTGGCTGATCGACTACGACCCGGTGCTGGGCGTGCGCTCCATCGAGCCGCGCGAGCAGAAGCGCGACGCGCGCGGCGGCTGGAGCCGCGGCCGCGCGCTGGGATTGAAGCGCCTTGCCGAGGAAGCCGGACAGATCGACTACCTGAGCGCACAGGACTTGCAGGCAGCCGCCGCCATCGCGCCGCGCCGTTACTATGGCAGCAGCACCCTGCGCTTCGAACTGGAGCTGGACAAGGCACTGGCCGCGCTGGTCGGGCACCCGCTCCTGTTCTGGATGGACTCGCCCGGCACGCGCGTCGAACTGCTGCCGGGCGAGCCCGAACTGCTGGTCAAGACGGGTGGCGGCCAGGTCACGATCACGCTGCACCCGCCGCTGCCGGACCGCGGCGAGGTCGCCGTCACGCGCGAGACGCCGACGCGACTGCGCATCGTGCGCATCAACGACGAGCACCGCCGCATCGCCGCCATCCTGGGCGATGGCCTGTCGGTGCCGATGGAAGCGGAGCGGCGCGTGCTGCAGGCGGTGAGCGCGGTCTCCTCGATCGTCACCGTGCAGTCCGACATCGGCGGCAGCGCCGCCGACATCGAGCAGGTCGCGGCCGACCCGCGCCTGCACGTGCACCTGCTGCCCTACCAGCAGGGCCTGAAGATGCAGGTGCTGGTGCGGCCGCTACCCGACGCCGGCGCCTACTACCGGCCCGGCAGCGGGGCCGAAAGCGTGATCGCCGACGTGAATGGCGCCCGCCTCGAGGCGCGGCGCGACCTGAACGCCGAACGCGATGCCGAACGCCAGCTGACGGGCGCCTGCCATGCGCTCGAATTCGCGGAATGCGAACACGGCGAGTGGCTGCTCGGCCAGCCGCTGCAATGCCTGGAACTGGTGGCGGAACTGCAGGAGCAGGACCCGGACAAGGTGATCGTCGCCTGGCCGGAGGGAGCGTCGTTCAAGGTCGCGCGCCGGATCGAACCGGACTCCCTGCGCCTGAACATCAAGCGCGACAAGGACTGGTTCGCCGCCAGCGGCGAAGTGCGCATCGACGAGAACCGGGTGCTCGACCTGCGCTCCGTGCTCGAACGCCTGCGCGCGGACCAGGGACGCTTCGTGGCCCTGGGCGACAACGAATACCTGGCGCTGACGACCGAACTGCACCGCCGCCTGCTGGAGCTGGCCTCCTACGGCGAGCTGCACGGCGACGGCGTGCGGGTGCATCCCCTGGCCAGCTTCGCACTCGACGAACTGGCGCAGGACGCCGGCGGCGTGAAGGCCGACAAGGCCTGGCGCGAGCACCTGGAGCGCATGCGCGCCAGCGAGGACTTCCAGCCGCGCCTGCCGACCACCCTGCAGGCCGAACTGCGCGACTACCAGCGCGAGGGCTTCGAGTGGCTGGCGCGGCTGGCGCACTGGGGCGTTGGCGCCTGCCTGGCCGACGACATGGGGCTGGGCAAGACCCTGCAGGCGCTGGCGCTGATCCTGACGCGCGCCCAGGACGGCCCGACGCTGGTGGTGGCGCCGACCTCGGTGTGCATGAACTGGATGAGCGAGGCCGCGCGCTTCGCCCCCACGCTCAGGGTCAGGCTGTTCGGTCCGGGCGAGCGCGCGGAAATGCTGGAGCAGGCGCAGGCCTTCGACCTGATGATCGTCAGCTACGGCCTGCTGCAGCTGGAGGCGCCGCTGTTCGCCGCCCGCCGCTGGCACACTATCGTGCTGGACGAGGCGCAGGCGATCAAGAACATGCACACCAAGCGTTCGCAGGCGGTGATGGCCTTGCAGGGAGGCTTCCGCATGACGGCCACCGGCACGCCGCTGGAAAACCACCTGGGCGAACTGTGGAACCTGTTCCGGTTCATCAACCCCGGGCTGCTGGGCACGGCCGATCAATTCCAGCTGCGTTTCGCCGGCCCGATCGAAAAGGCGCAGGACCGGCGCGCCGAGCTGGGCGCGCGCAGCCGGCTGCGGCGGCTGACCCAGCCCTTCATCCTGCGCCGCACCAAGTCCCAGGTGCTGTCGGAACTGCCGCCGCGCACCGAGATCGTGCTGCCGGTGGAGCTGAGCGAACAGGAAAGCGCGCTCTACGAATCGCTGCGGCGCGAGGCGCTCGACAAGCTGGCATCGCTGGAGGCGCCGCAAAGCCAGAAGGCGATCGCCATCCTGGCCGAGATGATGCGCCTGCGGCGCGCGTGCTGCAATCCGGAACTGGTGGCGCCGGGACTGGGAATCGGCAGCAGCAAGCTGGCGGCCTTCGCCCACCTCGTCGAAGGCCTGCTGGAGAACCGCCACAAGGCGCTGGTGTTCAGCCAGTTCGTCGACCACCTTAGCCTGATCCGCAAGCACCTGGACGAGCGCGGCATCGCCTACCAGTACCTGGACGGCTCGACCCCGATGCAGGAGCGCAAGAGGCGCGTCGATGCCTTCCAGGCCGGCGAGGGCGAACTGTTCCTGATCAGCCTGAAGGCGGGCGGCGTGGGGATCAACCTGACGGCGGCGGACTACGTGATCCACATGGACCCGTGGTGGAACCCGGCGGTCGAAGACCAGGCCTCGGACCGCGCGCACCGCATGGGGCAGTTGCGGCCGGTGACCATCTACCGCCTGGTGGCGCGCCACACGATCGAGGAAGGCATCGTCGAACTGCACAAGCACAAGCGCGACCTGGCCGACAGCCTGCTCGAAGGGACCGACCTGGCCGCGCGCCTGTCCCCCGAGGACATGCTGGCCATGCTGCAGGCCGGTCTGCAGCGCTAGGTCGACCGGGTTGACTTGCCGATTCGGCCACGGAAAAGTGTGGCGCGCGCGTCTCGAATTGTTTCAGAAGTGCGCAAAGGCAAGGATTGATGCTACCCTTTCGGCGCCCCGCCATAAAAATGCCGAGTCTTTGCTGAGCCGGCGCCCGTCGTTGTTCCTTACAGGGCTAGATACCATGATCAAAATGAAAAAAGCGCTGGCCGTGCTGCTGGCCGCGTCGCTACTGGCCGGTTCGGCGCTTGCGCCCGCCAGCGCGAAATCTACGAAGGCCAAAGGCAAGGCCAAGGCCGCCAAGGTCGTGAAGGCCAAGCCGGCCGCCAAGCGCAAGGCCGCCAGGGTGCTCGCCGCCGCGCCGGCAGGCGCGCGACTGGACCGCCGCTTCAACACCCTGAGCATGCAATACCTGACCGCGCTGTGGCGCGTCGATCCGGAAGGCGGCATCTACGTGGGCAAGTTCGACCACGCCGCCCAGCTCACCGTGCCCGATGCCGAGACGCGCGCGAAGAAGCTGGCCTTCACCGAAGATTGGCTGGCCAAGTTCAGGAAGCTCGACCCCAAACAGCTTTCGCCGCGCCAGCGCACCGACCTGGACCTGTTGATCAACAAGCTGGAAAAGGACCGCTGGGGGCTGCTCACCTGGCGCGAATACGAATGGAACCCGGCGCTGTACAACGTCGCCCAGCCGCTCGACCTGATCCTCAACACCGAATACGCGTCCAAGCCGCAGCGCCTGCGCACCATCCTGCGGCGCCTGGCCAACGTGCCCGCCTACTACAAGGCGGCCCAGGCGAACATCGGCAACCCGACCCGCGAGCACACCGCCCTGGCGCTGGCCCAGGCGCCGGGCACGCTGGCGGTGCTGGCCGATCTCGGCCAGGCGGCCGAGGACTCGATCCTGACGCCGCAGGAAAAGGCCATTTTCGCCCTGCGCGTCGCCAACGCCGGCAGCGCGGTGATCGGCTGGGTGGACTTCCTGTCCGAGGTCGAGAAGCGCCAGCGCGAGACCGGGCAGGCGCGTTCCTTCCGCATCGGGCGCGACCTGTACGAGCAGAAGTTCGCGCTCGATATCCAGTCCGCCAGCACCGGCGAGCAGACCTACCGCAAGGCGCTGGCCGCGCGCGACGAACTGCTGGCGCGCATGGACGCGATCTCCGACGAGCTGTGGCCGCGCTACATGGCTGGGGTGGCCAAGCCGCAGGACCGCATCCGCAAGATCGGCATGATGATCGACAAACTGTCGGCGCGCCACGTCGCGCGCGAGGACTTCTTCCCCGAGATCAGGCGCCAGATCCCGCTGCTGCAGGATTGGGTGATCAAGCACGACCTGCTGACCCTGGACCCGGAAAAGCCGCTGGAGGTGCGCGAGACGCCGATGTACCAGCGCGGCGTCGCCGGCGCCAGCATCGACGCGCCGGGCCCGTACCGGCCGAAGGACAAGACCTACTACAATGTCACGCCGCTGGATAACCTGACGGCCGAGCAGGCCGAGAGCAGCCTGCGCGAGTACAACGAGTGGATCCTCCAGATCCTCAACATCCACGAGGCGATTCCGGGCCACTACGCGCAGCTGGTGCATGCGAACCGCTCGCCCTCGCTGGTCAAGGCGCTGTTCGGCAACGGCGCGATGATCGAAGGCTGGGCGGTGTATGGCGAACGCATGATGCTCGAATCCGGCTGGGGCGGCGACGCTCCCGAGATGTGGCTCATGTACTCGAAGTGGAACCTGCGCGTCGTGAGCAACACGATCCTGGACTACAGCGTGCACGTTCTCGGCATGCAGGAAGCGGAAGCGCTCGACCTGCTGCAGCGCCAGGCCTTCCAGACGCGCCAGGAAGCGGAGGAGAAGTGGCGCCGCGCGACCCTGTCGTCGGTGCAGCTGGCCAGCTACTTCAGCGGCTACGCGGACATCATGGAACTGCGCGAGCGGCGCAAGCAGGCGCTGGGCGCACGCTTCAACCTGAAGCGCTTCCATGACGAGATGCTCAGCTACGGCAACGCGCCGGTGAAGATGATCGCGGAGCTGATGGAAAAGTAAGCCGTATCGTTCCCGCGCGCGCCTCGGCGCTGCGCGGGGACCATGCCGGAACACTTCACCAGCAAGCTCTCCGTCTCCCGCCGCCCGTCGTCCCCGTAGGCGCGCTGCTGTCCGGAATATTCATGCTGCTCCAAGAGGCGTCATAGTTAGAACAAGCTAAGCCGAGTCGTTCCCTTGTGCCGTCGTCACGCGTGGCCACGCCTGCGCACGGGAACTAACGCCGTACTGACGCCGTACTGACGCCCTTCACGTCCTTGCCATCATGCAACCGGTCTGCGGGGACATACTGTTGTGCCCGCCTGCCACCCGGCCGCGGATTTTCGGATCGGGGGATTCATGTCCACGTCCGTGCGGCATCCTGTCTCGTTTGGGGTGCGCATTCTGTCTCTTTTTGTCGAATTCGAACTCATCGGCCAAGGCTGGGTCAAATAGACAGAACGAGACAGGATTAGACAAAACGGACGGAGAAACGAGTATGAATGCCACACGACTTCTAGCGGTGAACGCCCGCAGCGCGCGGCCCTGGAGGTTCGCCTTCAGGAATGCGGCAGCCGCCTGAGCGTACCGCCGTCCCCCTCCCCCGATCACGCGAGCAACATGCTTGAGGCAGCGTAAATCCCAGGATTTCCCAACCCGTAGGATTGGATGGTTCGCCATCACAACCATTAGAGGGACATCCTGAATGAACACCCGACCCATCCTGTTCGTCCTCCCCGTGGCGCTGTCGCTCGCCGCGTGCTCGACCACGCCGGGCATCGGCAGCCCGGGCGCCAAGACGGTCGCCACCGGTGCGGCCGGCGGCGCCAACGCCGTGGCCGCCAACGACAAGCTCGAGCGCTGCGACAAGAGCCTGGGAACGCTTTCCATCGTCGAGGAAGCGAACCAGCCCTGGATCCAGCAGTTCACGAGCGAATACCGGATGCAGAGCACGGTACCGCTGCTGCGCATGATCATCCAGCAATCGAACTGCTTCGTGATCGTCGAACGCGGCCAGGCGTTCAGCAACATGCAGGCCGAGCGCAAGCTGATGGAATCGGGCGAACTGCGCCGGAGCAGCAAGATCGGCAAGGGGATGATGGTCGCCGCCGACTACACGATGACGCCCTCGGTCACCTTCAGCCAGAAGGGTACGAACAACGTCGGTGGCCTGATCGGCGGACGTGCCGGCGTCGTCGCCTCTCTGATCGGCGCGTCGTTGAAAGCGAACGAGGCCTCGACCATGTTGCTACTGACCGACAACCGCTCCGGCGTCCAACTCGCGGCAGCCGAGGGCAGCTCGCGCAACTGGGACTTCGGCATGCTGGCCGGCTTCTTCCACGGCGCGGCGGCGGGGGCGGGCGGGTACAGCAACACGCCGCAGGGCAAGGTGCTGGCGGCCGCCTTCATGGACTCGTACAACCAGATGGTGCAGGCCGTGCGCAACTACAAGGCGCAGTCGGTCGACGGAGGCTTGGGGAATGGGGGCGTGCTCAAGACCAATTGAACGTCGGCCCCCTGCCCGCGGCGCGACGGCCGAATCCTGGATGCAGATCGGGAACGGTGGGCACGAGTGCCCACCCTACTATTTCTTGCGCTTGAGGTTTGACGCTCAAGACGACGCCTACGCCTACGCCTCTTCCGGCCTTTGCGTGGCGCGCACGAAGATCGGCGCGAGCAGCAGGCCCAACTCGTAGAGCAGGCACATCGGGATGGCCAGCGCGAGCTGGCTCACCACGTCCGGCGGCGTGACGATGGCCGCGATCACGAAGGCGCCGACGATCACGTAGGAGCGTACTTCGCGCAGCTTCTCGATGCTCACCACGCCCATGCGCACCAGGATCACCACCACCACCGGCACCTCGAAGGCGGCCCCGAAGGCCAGGCACATCGACATGACGAAGTCGAGATAGTTCTCGATGTCCGGCGTCACCGCGATCGAACTGGGTGCGAATTCGGCGATGAAGTGGAACACCCGACCGAACACCAGGAAGTAGCAGAACGCCACCCCGGCGATGAACAGCAGCGAGGACGAGACCACCAGCGGCAGCACCAGGCGCTTCTCGTGCGCGTACAGGCCGGGGGCGACGAAGGCCCATATCTGGTAGAACACCCAGGGCAAGGCGATGATGATGGCCAGCATCAGCGTGACCTTCATCGGCACCAGGAAGGGCGACACGACGCCGGTGGCGATCATCTTCGACCCCGCCGGCAGCGAGGCGATCATCGGCGCGGCCAGGAGGTCGTAGATCTCCTTCGGCCCCGGCCACAGCATCAGGATGGCGGTGACGACGGCGACGCCGATCGACGCCTTGACCAGGCGGTCGCGCAGCTCGACCAGGTGCGAAATGAATGTTTCTTCGCCGGCGGCTTGTTCAGTCATCTAGAAAAAGGATGTGTTGGATTTTTTGCCAGGACGGTACTTGCGCACGCGCGCCGCACCGGACAGCACGTGGGCCCGGCCGCCGTGGCGGCTCTTGTACCAGACCGGCAGGCCGGTGGTGCGCACCAGCTTCTTGCGGCGGAAGTCGCGTGCCTTGCGCTCGATCGCCTCGGGCGATGGCGGGACGCCATATCCGGACGAAGCGCCCCGGTGGTGCTCGTCGTCCCAGGCCGCTTCGACCTCATTGATGTTGTGCTCGACCTCGTCCCGGAACGACTGCGCAGTCTCCTGCACTTCCTTCTGCAGGTTGCGCAGCTCGTCGAGCTCGATCTCGCGGCTGACCTCCGACTTGACGTCGTGCAGGTAACGCTGCGCGCGGCCATACAGCGTGCCGGCCATGCGCGCAACCTTCGGCAACTTCTCGGGGCCGATGACGATCAATGCCACCACGCCGATGACGGCGATTTTGGTAAGCCCAAGGTCGATCATGGAGTCCCGTTCTTAGGAACGGTTCTTTTCGCGGGTTTCGACGTCCACGGTCGACTTGTCGGCAACCTGCTGGGCAGGCTGGGCGGCAGCACCCTTGTCTTCCTCACCCTTGACGCCGTCCTTGAAACCCTTGACGGCCTTGCCCAGGTCGGAGCCCATGTTGCTGATCTTTTTGGTGCCGAAAATCAGCATCACAACGACCAGCACGATCACCCAGTGCCAAATACTCAACGAACCCATCATATTCTCCTTGCACGGCGCAAACACGCCTGTAAATCGGGAAAGCGTACCCCGCCAGTATAAGCCATGCGCAGCCGTCGTGGACCCTTAAACTTGGGCCACTTCAGGTACCCAGGCCACGCCACGGGCGCGGTCCGCCATACATGTGCAGGTGGAGGTGGTAGACCTCCTGCCCGCCGTCGGGGCCACTGTTGATCAATGTCTTGAATCCACCGCTGCGCTGGCCATCGGCGCCGGTCGTGACCGCACAGCCATGCTCGGCCGCCAGCTTCGGCGCCAGTGCCAGCATCCTGCCCAGCAGCTGCGCGTCCTCGTCCGTGCAGTCCGACAAGGTGCTCACGTGCCGCTTCGGGATCACCAGCAGGTGCACGGGGGCGGCCGGATGGATGTCCTTGAATGCGAGTACCTCGTCGTCCTCGTAGACGACGCTGGCGGGGATCTGTTTGGCGACGATCTTGCAGAAGATGCAGTTTTCCATTGTGGTCTCCTTTGCCCCGCGGCTCCCGCGCGGGCGGGAACTCGTGGATGGTAGCCTTGTTTGATGACGCCGCGATGACGGCGATGTCATGTTGCGGTCGGTATGCGGTCAGGAATCCTGACGCGCCGCCTTTTCTTCCAGGCCGGACACGCCCTCCCGGCGCGCCAGTTCGTCCAGCACCTGCTGGGGGGTCAGGCCAAAGCGCGCCAGCAGGACCATGGAATGAAACCACAGGTCCGCGCATTCGTACAGCACCTTGGAGGCGTCGCCCGATACGCGCGCGTCCTTGGCGGCCATCACGGTCTCGGTGGCTTCCTCGCCGATCTTCTTGAGGATGGCGTCGTCGCCCTTGGCGAACAGCTTCGCGACGTAGGAAGTGGCTGGATCGCCGCCGTTTTCCGGCTTGCGCGACTCGATCACCGCCGCCAGGCGGGACAGGGTAACACTCATTGGCTCGTCTTTGTCTTGGAGTAGATGGAATCCGGGTCCTGCAACACGGGGTCGACCGCGTGCCATTCGCCATCGCCCAGCTTCTGGAAGAAGCAGGAGTGGCGCCCGGTGTGGCAGGCGATGCCGCCCGCCTGTTCGATTTTCAGCAACACCACGTCTTCGTCGCAGTCGAGACGGATTTCCAGCACCTTCTGCGTGTGGCCCGATTCCTCGCCCTTGTGCCAGAGCTTCTTGCGCGAGCGGCTCCAGTACACCGCTTCGCCCAGTTCGACGGTGCGCGCCAGCGCGTCGCGGTTCATCCAGGCGAACATCAGGATGTCGCCGGTTGAGGCTTCCTGGGCGATCACCGGCACCAGGCCGTGTTCGTCCCACTTGATCTTCTTGAGCCAGGCGTTGGCGGTGCCCGGCGTGCTTGCGGTGCTCGTCATTGGCGCTCCTCAGTCCAGGCGCACGGGGATGCCGCGGGCGGCCATGTGGCGTTTGGCCTCGCCCACGGTGTGCTGCCCGTAGTGGAAGATGCTGGCGGCCAGCACGGCGTCGGCGTGGCCTTCGAGGATGCCGTTGGCCAGGTCGTCCAGGCTGCCCACGCCGCCCGAGGCGATCACGGGGATGCCGACGGCGTCGGACACTGCGCGCGTCAGGCCCAGGTCGAAGCCGACCTTCGTCCCGTCGCGGTCCATGCTGGTGAGCAGCAGTTCACCTGCGCCCAGGCGCTCCATGTTCCGCGCCCATTCGACCGCGTCCAGCCCGGTCGGGTTGCGTCCGCCGTGGGTGAAGACCTCCCACTTGCCGGGCGCGACCTGCTTGGCGTCGATGGCCACCACGATGCACTGGGCGCCATGCTTCTGGGACGCCTCGTAGACCAGTTGCGGATTCGTGACGGCCGAGGTGTTCATGCTGACCTTGTCGGCGCCGGCATTGAGCAGGCGCCGCACGTCCTCGACGCGGCGCACGCCGCCGCCCACGGTCAGCGGGATGAACACGGTCGAGGCCACGGCCTCGATGATCGGCAGGATCAGGTCGCGGCCGTCCGAAGATGCGGTAATGTCGAGAAAGGTTATCTCGTCGGCGCCCTGGCCGTCGTAGCGGCGTGCGATCTCGACCGGATCGCCGGCGTCGCGCAGTTCGGTGAAGTTGACGCCCTTGACCACGCGGCCGCCGGTGACGTCCAGGCAGGGGATGATTCGTTTTGCGAGCATAGGATTCGGTGCTTTAGCGGGTGAACCGCGTGTTATATCGTGTGTTGCGGAGTGGCCTGGCGGCCTGTCCCCCGTCGTCCCCGCGCAGGCGGGGACCCATGCCCCCTCCGCTCTTACCGCAAACCCAGCGGTCTTCGGCAGCTCAGTATGGATTCCCGCGTTCGCGGGAATGACATGCTCGTGGCCGTGGCGGCTTTCGCGGGGGTTGCACGCCAGCGGCGCAACCCGACGGCTCAGTCCTGCGTTTCCCCGCTCAGTTCGTCGGCGCGCTGCTGCGCCGGACCCAGTTCCAGCGTGCCTTCGTAGATCGAGCGGCCGCAGATGACGCCTTCGATGCCTTCGTCCTGCACCGCGCACAGCGCTTCCACGTCCGCCAGGTTGTGCACGCCGCCGGAAGCGATGATCGGCACGCGTACCGCCTGCGCCAGCTTGACGGTCGCCTCGATGTTCACGCCGCCCATCATGCCGTCGCGGCCGATGTCGGTGTACACGATCGATTCGACGCCGTAGCCTTCGAACTTCTTGGCCAGGTCGATCACCTCGTGGCCTGACATCTTGCTCCAGCCGTCGGTGGCGACCTTGCCGTCCTTGGCGTCCAGGCCGACGATGATGTGGCCGGGGAAGGCGCCGCAGGCGTCGTGCAGGAAGCCCGGGTTCTTGACCGCCGCCGTGCCGACGATGATGTAGGTGATGCCGTCGTCCAGGTAACGCTCGATGGTGTCCAGGTCGCGGATGCCGCCACCCAGCTGCACCGGGATCTCGTCGATGCCGTTTTCCTCGGCGTAGTCCTGCACCACCGCCAGGATCGACTTGATCGCGCCTTCGTTCTTCGGCTTGCCGGCGAACGCCCCGTTCAGGTCCACCAGATGCAGCCGGCGCGCGCCCTGCTTGAGCCAGTGCAGGGCCATCTCGGCGGGATCTTCGGAGAACACGGTGGCAAGGTCCATGTCGCCCTGTTTCAGGCGAACGCAGTGACCGTCTTTCAGGTCGATGGCAGGAATCAGCAGCATGGTCGTTTTTGGTTAAGGGTCAGGGTGTGGATCACGGATTCCAGTGAACGAAATTGCGGTACAGGCGCAGTCCGGCGGATGCGCTTTTTTCCGGGTGGAACTGGGTGGCGAGGATGTTGTCGCGCGCCACGGCGCAGCAGAACGGCGCGCCGTAGTCGGTCTCGCCGATGCTGTCGGCGGCCTCGGCCGGCTGGGCGTAGTAGCTGTGCACGAAGTAGAAATAGGAGCCGTCCTCGACGCCCTCCCACAGCGGGTGGGCGCGCACCTGGCGCACGCGGTTCCAGCCCATCTGCGGCACCTTGAAGCGCGAGCCGTCAGGCTGCAGGCGTCCGTCGAGCTGGAAGCGCACGACCTTGCCCGGCAGCAGGCCCAGGCCGGGCGTGTCGCCCTCCTCGCTGCTGTCGAACAGCATCTGCTCGCCCACGCACACGCCCATCACCGGACGGGTGCGGGCGGCGCGCAGCAGGGCCTCTTCGACGCCGGATTCGCGCAGGCTGCGCATGCAGTCGCGCATCGCGCCCTGGCCGGGCAGGACGATGCGGTCGGCCGCGTCGATCTCGGCCACGTCGCCGGAAATGCGGATGTCCGCCTCGGGTGCCACGGCCGCCAGCGCCTGCGCCACCGAGCGCAGGTTGCCCATGCCATAGTCCACCACAACGATCTTGTTCATCATGTCGGTCCGCCAGCGCTTACAGGCTGCCCTTGGTCGAGGGGATGGTGCCGGCCGCGCGCTCGTCGAGCTCGGCGGCCATGCGCAGGGCGCGGCCGAAGGCCTTGAACACGGTCTCGCACTGGTGGTGGGCGTTCACGCCGCGCAGGTTGTCGATGTGCAGGGTGACGCCCGCGTGGTTGACGAAGCCGCGGAAGAATTCGATGGTCAAGTCCACGTCGAAGGTGCCGATGGTGGCGCGGGTGAACGGCACGTGCATCTCCAGTCCCGGACGGCCGGAAAAGTCGATCACCACGCGCGAGAGCGCCTCGTCCAGCGGCACGTAGGCGTGGCCGTAGCGGCGGATGCCCTTCTTGTCGCCGATGGCCTTGGCCACGGCCATGCCGAGCGTGATCCCGGTGTCCTCGACGGTATGGTGGGCGTCGATGTGCAGGTCGCCCACGGCCTCCACTTCCAGGTCGACCAGGCCGTGGCGGGCGATCTGGTCGAGCATATGGTCGAGGAAGGGGACGCCAGTGTTGAGCTTCTGGCGGCCGGTGCCGTCGAGGTTGAGCGCGACGCGGATCTGCGTCTCGCTGGTATTGCGCGTGATTTCTGCGGTGCGGGTCATCGAAAAGGTGCTCGGTCAGTCAGGCTGGGCTTGCAGGGCCGCCTTCAGTGCATTCAGGAATACGGAGTTCTCCTCCGGCGTGCTGACGGTGACGCGGATGCAGTTCGCCAGCAGCTTGTGCATTTTACTCAAATTTTTAATCAGTACCCTTCCGGAATGGAGTTGCGCGCACACCTTTTCGGCGTCCGGCACCCGCATCGACAGGAAATTGGCGGCCGAGGGGAACACCTGCACGCCCGGCAGCGCGGCCAGCTCGGCCGCCAGGCGGCCGCGCTCGGCGTTGATGCTGGCCGCCTGGCGGTCCAGGACGTCGATGTGCTCGAGCGCGAACTCGGCGGCGACCTGGGTCAGCACGTTCACGTTGTAGGGCGGGCGCACCTTCTCGAACTGCTCCATCAGGCGCGGGTGGCCGGCCATGTAGCCCAGGCGGATGCCGGCCAGGCCGAGCTTGGACAGGGTACGCATCACCACCAGGTTGGCCGGCTGGCCGGCGCGCTCCATGAAGCTGGCGCGCGCGAACGGCTGGTAGGCCTCGTCCACCACGGCAATGCCGTGCTCGCCCAGCGCGGCGACCACGGCCAGCATGTCGTCGGCGTCGAACAGGTTGCCGGTCGGGTTGTTCGGGTAGGCCAGGAACACCAGCGAGGGCTTGTGCTCGGCGATGGCGCCCAGCATGGCCTCGCGGTCGAGCGAAAAGTCGGCGCGCAGCGGCACGCCGACGAAGTCGGCCCCGGCGAACTGGGCCGAACGCTCGAACATCACGAAGGCGGGCACCGGGGCCATCACGACCGCGCGCCGCCCGCCGCGCTCCTGGCGCGCGATGCTGGTGGCGAGGATCGCGATCAGCTCGTCCGAACCATTACCGAGCAGCAAGTCGGCCCCCGCCGGCACGTCCAGCGTCGCGCGCAGCTTGTCCTTGAGCGTGGCGTAGGAGGCGACCGGATAGCGGTTGATCACCGCCTCGGCCAGGCGCCGGCCCAGTTCCGCGCGCAGCGGCGGCGGCAGCTCGTAGGGGTTTTCCATGGCATCGAGCTTGATGTAGCCGCTCGCGTCCGGGACGTGGTAGCTGCCGATGGCGCGCACGTCTTCGCGGATGGTGTTGGCGATCAGGTTGTCGATGAAGGTCATTTGCTCGCTCCTTGGCTGGCGGTCGGCGCGCTTTTCGCGGCGCCCTTGCGTTTCTTTGCCGCCGCCACCGGTACCTCGGGCGCGGCGAGGCGCGATGCGATGATCGCGCAGTAGTCTGGATTCTGCTCGAAGCCGGCGAAGTGGCGCCCGAGGCGGCGCGCCGCGACCGCCGTGGTGCCGCTGCCCATGAACGGGTCGAGCACCACGCCGCCCGGCGGGCAGGATGCCTTGACCATGCGTTCGATGATCTCCAGCGGCTTCTGGGTCGGGTGGTCGGCACGCTCGGGATGCTCGCGGTGCAGGCGCGAGACGCTCCACAGGTCCTTCGGGTTGTAGCCCACCTCCAGCCACTTGGCGCCGACGAAGAGCGAGCGCGAGCGCGCCTTCTTGGTCGCCGCGTCGTAGGGGATGCGCACCGCGTCCAGGTCGAAGTAGTAGTCCTTGCGCCTGACGAAGAAGCCGATCGTGTCGTGCACCGAACTGAAGCTGCGGGTGCTGCCGCCCATCGAGGGCACGCGGCGGTCCCAGATGATCTCGTTCATCATCGTCATGCGGCGCTTGAGCATGACGAAGATCTCGGGCGCGAAGCGCCAGGTGAGGAAGATGTACAGGCTGCCGTTGGCCTTGAGCTTGGGCAGCACACGGTCGATCCACTGCTCGGTCCAGGCCAGGTAGGCGTCCACGCTTTGCTGGTCGGAGCCGTTGCCGTAGTCCTTGCCCAGGTTGTAAGGCGGGTCGGTCAGGATCAGGTCGATGGAGCCGTCCGGGATGCGCGCGAGTCCCTCGAGCGCATCCTCGCAGAACACCTGGTCCAGCCAGGTGCTCATGAAGCCGGCTTGAAACGCAGTTCCGCGCTGCGCGCGTGCGCCTGCAGTCCTTCGCCGTAGGCCAGTTCGGCGGCCACCTGGCCCAGGCTGCGGGCGCCGGCCTCGCTCACCTGGATCACCGACGAACGCTTCTGGAAATCGTACACGCCCAGCGGCGAGGAGAAGCGCGCCGTGCGCGAGGTCGGCAGCACGTGGTTCGGGCCGCAGCAATAGTCGCCCAGCGCCTCGGACGAGAAGCGGCCCAGGAACATCGCGCCGGCGTGGCGGATGCGCGCGGCCCACCGCTGCGGGTCTTCGGCGGAGATCTCGAGGTGCTCGGCGGCGATCGCGTTGGCGATCTCGCAGGCTTCCTCCATGTCGCGCACCTTGACCAGGGCGCCGCGGTCGCCCAGCGACACGCGGATGGTGTCGGCGCGCGGCATGGTCGGCAGCAGCTTGTGGATGCTGGCCTCGACCCGCGCGATGTAGCCGGCGTCCGGGCACAGCAGGATGGCCTGGGCCAGCTCGTCGTGCTCGGCCTGCGAGAACAGGTCCATCGCCACCCAGTCCGGGTCGGTGCTGCCGTCGCACAGCACCAGGATCTCCGACGGCCCGGCGATCATGTCGATGCCGACCGTGCCGAACACGCGGCGCTTGGCCGCCGCCACGTAGGCGTTGCCGGGGCCGACGATCTTGTCCACCGCGGGGATGGTCGCGGTGCCGTAGGCCAGCGCCGCCACGGCCTGCGCCCCGCCAATCGTGATCACGCGCGTGACGCCGGCGATGGCGGCGGCCGCCAGCACCATCGGGTTCTTCACGCCATCGGGCGTCGGGACCACCATCACGATTTCCCGCACACCCGCGACGCGTGCGGGAATGGCGTTCATCAGCACCGACGACGGGTAGGCGGCCTTGCCGCCGGGGACGTAGATGCCGACCCGGTCGAGCGGGGTCACGCGCTGGCCCAGCACCGTGCCATCGGCCTCGGTGTAGGTAAAGCCGTTCAGCTCCTGCTTCTGGCGCTCGTGGAACAGGCGGATGCGCTCGGCCGCGACCTGCAGTGCCGTGCGCTGCGCCGCCGGCAGCCCGTCGAGGGCGGCCCGCAGCTCGTCCTGGCCCACGTCGAAGGCGGCCATCGAGGCCGCGCCGCCGGGGATGCGGTCGAAGCGGTTGGTGTATTCCAGCACCGCGGCGTCGCCGCGCGCCCTGACGTCGGCCAGGATCTTCGTGACCGCCGACTCGATCGCGTCGTCGGTGGACTCCTCGAAAGCGAGCAGCGCGTCCAGGCGCTGGCGGAAATCGGGGTCGGTGGAGTCGAGCTTGCGGATCTGTACTGCCATGGGTCAGCCTTGTGGAGTGGACGGCGACGCCAGCGACGCCTTCTGGAATGCTTCGATGATCGGTTGCAGGCGCTCGCGCTTGAGCTTGAGCGCGGCCTGGTTGACCACCAGGCGCGAGGAGATGTCCATGATCTTCTCGACCTCGACCAGGTTGTTCGCGCGCAGGGTGCCGCCGGTGGAGACCACGTCCACGATCGCGTCCGACAGGCCGACCAGCGGTGCCAGTTCCATCGAGCCGTACAGCTTGATCAGGTCCACGTGCACGCCCTTGCTGGCGAAGTGCTGGCGCGCCGTGTTGACGAACTTGGTCGCCACGCGCAGGCGCGCGCCCTGGCGCACCGCGGTCTCGTAGTCGAAGCCGGCGTTGACCGCGACCGACATGCGGCAGCTGGCGATCTTCAGGTCGACCGGCTGGTACAGTCCCTCGCCGCCATGCTCGAGCAGCACGTCCTTGCCGGCCACGCCGAAGTCGGCCGCGCCGTGCTGGACGTAGGTCGGCACGTCGGTGGCGCGCACGATCAGCACGCGCACGCCGGGATCGTTGGTGGCCAGGATCAGCTTGCGCGAGGTTTCCGGGTTCTCGGTGACCTCGATGCCCGCCGCCGCCAGCAGCGGCAGCGTGTCGTCGAAGATGCGCCCCTTGGAGAGCGCCAGGATCAGCGAGGAATCGCCGGTTTTGCTTGTAATGTCCATAAACCTGTCTTACTTGATGCGCACGATGTCGGCGCCGACCGCCGAGAGCTTCACTTCCATCCTGTCGTAGCCGCGGTCCAGGTGGTAGATGCGGTCGACCAGGGTGGTGCCCTCGGCCGCCATGCCGGCGATCACCAGCGAGGCCGAGGCGCGCAGGTCGGTGGCCATGACCGGCGCGCCGACCAGGCGCTCGACGCCTTCGATGAAGGCCGTGTTGCCCTCGGTCGTGATGCGCGCGCCCAGGCGGTTCAGTTCCTGCACGTGCATGAAGCGGTTCTCGAAGATCGTTTCCGTCACCCGGCTCGGGCCCGCGGCGATCGTGTCGACCGCCATGAACTGGGCCTGCATGTCGGTCGGGAAGCCAGGGTATTCGGTGGTGCGGAACGAGACCGGCCGGGGTCGCGCGTCCATGCGGGCGCGGATGCGGTCGGTGCGCACTTCCAGGTGCACGCCCATCTCGCGCAGCTTGTCGAGCGCGACGTCGAAGATGTCGGTGCGGGTGTTGGTGATGACGATGTCGCCGCCGGTGGCCGCGACCGCGCACAGGAAGGTGACGGCCTCGATGCGGTCGGAGATGACCGCGTGGCGCGCGCCGTGCAGGGCATCCACGCCCTGGATCACGAGACGGTCGGTGCCGATGCCTTCGATCTTCGCGCCCATGGCCACCAGCAGGTTGGCCAGGTCGGTCACTTCCGGCTCGCGCGCGGCGTTCTCGAGCACGGTCTCGCCTTCGGCCAGGGTGGCGGCCATCAGCAGGTTCTCGGTGCCGGTCACGGTGATCATGTCGGTGTGGATGCGCGCGCCCTTGAGCCTGTCGGCGCGGGCATGGATGTAGCCGCCCTCGATGGTGATCTCCGCGCCCATCTGGCGCAAGCCCTTGATGTGCTGGTCCACCGGGCGCGAACCGATCGCGCAGCCGCCCGGCAGCGAAACCTTGGCCTCGCCGAAGCGCGCCAGCAGCGGGCCGAGCACGAGGATCGACGCGCGCATGGTCTTGACCAGTTCGTAAGGCGCGACCAGGGTGTCGATGGCCGAGCCGTCCAGCGTCACGCGTTCGTCGTCCTGGTCCACCTTCAGACCGGTCTGGGCCAGCAGCTTGAGCATGGTCTTGACGTCGTGCAGGCGCGGCACGTTCGACAGTTCGACCTGGCCGGCGGTGAGCAGGCCGGCGCACAGGATCGGCAGCGCGGCGTTCTTCGCGCCGGAGACCGGGATTTCGCCGTTCAGTCGCTTGCCGCCAACAATCTGGAGCTTGTCCATGCTTATCCTTGGTATTCGTCCGGGGTCAGGGTCTTCATCGACAGCGCGTGGATCTCCTCGCGCATGCGGTCGCCGAGCGCCGCGTACACCAGCTGGTGGCGCTGGATCGGGCGCTTGCCGGCGAAGGCCGGCGAGACGATCAGGGCGTTGAAGTGGCGGCCGTCGCCCTCCACTTCCAGGTGGGTGCATTCGAGGCCGTTGCTGATGTATTGGTGGATCAGTTCGGGGGTGGTCGTCACGGTGGACTCCTGGATAAATGGTCTTAGTGGCGCAGCTTGTAGCCGTGCCGCAGCAGGTTGATCGCGATTGCCGCCAGGACCGCGAAGAAGGCGGACACGATGGCGAGGCTGGTCCACGGCGAGACGTCGGACTGGCCGAAGAATCCGTGGCGGAACCCGTCAATCATATAAAAGAACGGGTTGAAATGCGAGACCGCCTGCCAGAACGGAGGCAGGGAGTGGATCGAATAGAACACCCCGGCCAGGAAGGTGGCCGGCATGATCAGGAAATTCTGGAACGCCGCCAGCTGGTCGAACTTGTCGGCCCAGATGCCGGCGATCACGCCCAGCGTGCCGAGGATGGCCGCGCCCAGCAGTGCGAACACGGCGATCCACAGCGGCGCGGCGAAGGACAGCTCGGCGAACCAGGCGGTGATGACGAACACGCCGGCGCCGACGACCACGCCGCGCACCACCGAGGCCATCACGTAGGCCGACAGGATCTCCCAGTGCGACAGCGGCGGCAGCAGGATGAACACCAGGTTGCCGGTGATCTTGGACTGGATCAGCGAGGACGAGGAATTGGCGAAGGCGTTCTGCAGCACGCTCATCATCACCAGGCCGGGAATCAGGAAGGAGGTGTAGGTCACGCCCGGATAGACCTCGACCCGCCCTTCGAGCACGTGGCCGAAGATCAGCAGGTAGAGCATGGCGGTGAGGATGGGGGCGGCGATGGTCTGGGTCGCGACCTTCCAGAAACGCAGCATCTCCTTGTAGAACAGGGTGCGGAAACCGACGGACAGGAAGCTCATCTTGCGCTCCCTTCCGCCTGCTGCTCGCCCATCATCTGGATGAAGATATCCTCCAGGTCGGCTTGCTGCAGCTGCATCTCGTCGATGTCGGCGCCGGCGGTGCGCAGGTGGGCCAGGATGCCCTCGACCTCGCCCGGCGTGTTGATGCGCAGGCTGTAGCGGTTGCCCTTGCCGTTGTCATGCTCGTCATGCGAAACCAGGTGGCGCAGCCCCTCGGGCAGCTCGCCCTGCTTCAGGTGCACGATCAGCTGCGAGCCCGAGACCCGGCGCAGCAGCCCCTGCATGGTGTCGAGCGCCACCACGCGGCCCAGCTTGAGCATGGCCACGCGCTGGCACATCGCCTCGGCTTCTTCCAGGTAGTGGGTGGTCAGCACCACCGTATGGCCTTCGCGGTTCAGGCGCGCGATGAACTTCCACAGGGTCTGGCGCAGCTCCACGTCCACGCCGGCGGTCGGCTCGTCGAGCACGATCACGGGCGGCTTGTGCACCAGCGCCTGGGCCACCAGCACGCGCCGCTTCATGCCGCCCGAGAGGGCGCGCATGTTCACGTCGGCCTTGTTGGTCAGGTCCAGGTTCTCCATGACCTCGTCGATCCACTTGTCGTTGTTCTTGATGCCGAAGTAGCCCGACTGCAGGCGCAGGGTCTCGCGCACCGTGAAGAAGGGATCGAACACCAGTTCCTGCGGCACCACGCCAAGCTTCCTGCGCGCGGCGCGAAAGTCGGTGACGACGTCATGGCCGTGGATGGCGACGCTACCCGCGTCCGGGCGGATCAGCCCGGCGACAGTGGAGATCAGGGTGGTCTTGCCGGCGCCGTTCGGCCCGAGCAGGCCGAAGAACTCGCCTTCTTCGATGGTCAGGGAAACGCCACGCAGGGCCTTGAAGGCCTTGTAGCTTTTCTCGACGTTGGTAATCTGGATCGCTGTCATTCTTGTTGGGCGTGGACGCGGGCCACTGGGCCTGCGGGGAAACGGCCCATTATAGGGGAAATCGGATATGCAAGAGTCCGCTGGCCAAAATGGCACGGGAGGGATGGGCCGCGGCCCAGGCGGCGGGCGCGATGGAGGCCCGGCCCCCGCCGGGCGGCGGCCTTAGCTGCGCGGCAGCAGGTCGCTCACGCCGTACAGGTTGGCCAGCGTGTCCAGGTTCTGCGGCACGTTGATGTAGGTGAGCCGCTGGTTCAGGGCCTGGGCCTTGCGCTGCCAGGCCAGCAGCAGCGCGACGCCCGAGGAATCGGCCGTCTTCACCCCGCCCAGGTCGAACACGGTCTCGCCGGCGCGGATCGCCGCGCAGCCCTGGTCGAGCGCCGCGTGCGCGGTGTCGAAGGTCAGGGCCTCGAGCGACAGCATGGGGTTGGCTTCGGCCATTACGAGGCCGCCTTCAGCGGCTTGTTCGCCAGCTGGCGGTTGCGTTCGGCCAGCTTGGCGATCAGGCCGTCGATGCCGCCCTTGTTGATCTCGGCCGCGAAGTTGCCCTTGTAGGTCTCGACCAGCCAGGCGCCCAGCACGTTGATGTCGTAGATCTTCCAGCCTTCCGGGGTGCGGGTCAGGCGGTAGTTCAGGGTGATCGGCTCGCCGCGCGTCACGTTCACCTGCGAGCGCACCACGACCTGCTGGTCGGCCGGGTCGGCGCGGAACGGCTGGAATTCCACGGTCTCGTTCTTGATCTGCGACAGCGCGCCCGAGTAGGTGTACACCAGCAGGGTGCGGAATTCCTCGGCCAGGCGCTTGCGCTGCTCCGGGGTGGCCTGGCGCCAGAAGCGGCCGGCCGCCATCGCGGTCATCCGGTCGGCATCGACGAAGGGCAGGATCTTGGTGTTGACCAGTCCGATGATCTTGTTGCGGTCGCCGGCCTGGATCTGCTTGTCGGCCTTGACGGTTTCGATCACGTCGGCGGTGATGCGCTTGACGAGCGCGTCCGGTGCCTCGGCGACGGCCGGCGCGGCGATCACGCTGGTGGAGAAGGCGGCCGCGGCCGCGGCGGTGGCGATCAGCTGGATGATGGGTTTCATAGGCTCTCTTTTCTGTTTGGGGGCAAGACTGCGCCCGGTTATTCTTGAGGCGGCACGGCCGGCGAGACCGGCTCCGGCACCACCTGGGTATCGATTTCGGAAACATCCGCGTCCACTTCGAAATCGTCGTCGGGCAGCGGGCGGCCGTCGCGCACGCGGCTCGCCCGGCGCTGCAGGTAGCTGTCGCGGATGAACACGTAGCGGTCCAGCGCGGCTTCCTCGAGCAGGTTGGAGGCGTCGAGCACGCTCGCGCGCTGGTCGACGGCGCGCAGGGCGACGCCGGCGGTGCGGGCGCTGGCCGGGTTCACGTGGGTCCAGGGATCGGCCCACATGTCGGCCGGCATGGCCGCCGTGTCGCGCAGGGTGGAAGGGCCGAAGATCGGCAGCATCACGTAGGGGCCGCTGGGCACCCCCCACACCCCGAGGGTCTGGCCGAAGTCCTCGTTATGCTTGGGCAAGCCCGCCTCGGAGGCGATGTCGAGCACGCCGAGCAGGCCGAAGGTGGAGTTGAAGCTGAACCGGGTCAGGTCGTTCATCCCCTGCTCGCCCTTGCCCTGCAGCAGGTTGTTCACCGAGCTCCAGGCATCGGACAGGTTGCCGAAGAAGTTGCTCACGCCGGTCTGCATGAAACCGGGAACGGCCGACTTGTAGGCGGTCGCGGCCGGCTTGAGCGCGACGCGGTCCACCGCGTCGTTGAACTTGAACATCGTCCGGTTGAACTTCTCGAACGGATCTTCCGGGTTCTTCGGCGTGGCGCAACCTGCCAGCAGCAAGCCCGCCGCCAGGACCAGCGGGAGGCGGCGCCAGGGCGCGCGCGGCGTCGGATCAGTCATCTTCATTCATCCTTTCCTTCCGCCGCCTGGCTGTAGATGAACCGGTTGATCAGGTCCTCCAGCACGGTCGCGGACTGGGTCTGGGTGATGCGGTCGCCATCGGCAAGGTTGTCCAGCGAGCCGCCCGGGGAGATGCCCACGTACTGCTCGCCCAGCAGACCGGAGGTCAGGATCTTCAGCGAGCTGTCCTTGGGGAACTTGTACTCGGGTTCCAGGTCCAGGCGCACCAGTGCCTGGAAGGTCTTGTCGTCGAAGCTGATCTCGCCGACCCGGCCGACGACCACGCCGGCGCTCTTGACCGGTGCCTGGGGCTTGAGGCCGCCGATGTTGTCGAACTTGCCGGTCACGGAATACGTTTCGCCGAAGGATATGGTGCTCATATTCCCGGCTTTCAAGGCCAGGAACAGCAGCGAGACCGCGCCCAGCAGGACGAACAGGCCGACCCAGATATCGATAGTTTTGCGATGCATTTTCTTTTTCCTAATTTATTACGGCGCCAGGCAGCCAGGCGAAACTTATTTGGTGAACATCAGGGCGGTCAGGATGAAGTCCAGGCCCAGTACCATCAGCGAGGCGACCACCACGGTGCGCGTGGTCGCGCGGGAGACTCCCTCCGGCGTCGGCCGCGCCTCGTAGCCCTGGAACAGGGCGGTGAAGGTCACGGCGGTACCAAAGATAAAGCTTTTGATCACACCGTTCAGTACGTCATATCGCACATCGATGTTCGATTGCATCTGCGACCAGAAGGCGCCCTGGTCGACACCGATCAGCTGGACGCCGACCAGGTAGCCGCCGAGGATGCCGACCGCCGAGAACACGGTGGCCAGGATCGGCATGGCGATCAGGCCGGCCCAGAAGCGCGGCGCGAGCACGCGCTGGATTGGATTGACCGCCATCATCTCCATCGCGGACAACTGTTCGCCGGCCTTCATCAGGCCGATCTCGGCCGTGAGCGAGGTGCCCGCGCGGCCCGCGAACAGCAGCGCGGTGACCACCGGGCCGAGTTCGCGCAGCAGCGACAGCGCCACCAGCTGGCCCAGCTTTTCCTCGGCGCCGAACTGGCTCAGGGTGTAATAGCCCTGCAGCGCCAGCACCATGCCGACGAACAGGCCGGAGACGACGATGATCAGCAGCGAATAGTTGCCGATGAAATGGATCTGCTCGGAAATCAGGCTCGGGCGGCGCAGCGCGCCCGGGGTCTTGCCCAGCAGATTGAAGAAGGAGCGGGTGACGAAACCGATGCGCGCCAGCATGTCCAGCACGAAGGAGCCGATCAGGGCGAAGGCGTTGGCGATCATCGCTTGCCTCCCAGGCCCAGGTCGTCGGCCAGCGACTTGCCGGGATAATGGAAGGGCACCGGACCGTCCGGCTGGGCGTTGACGAACTGCTTCACGTACGGGTCGGACGAGGAGCGCAGGTCGGAAGGCGTGCCTTCGGCGACGATTTTTCCTGCGGACATGAAATACACGTAGTCGGCGATGGCGAAGGTCTCGTGCACATCGTGCGAGACCAGGATCGAGGTCGAGCCAAGCGCGTTGTTGAGGTTGCGGATCAGGTTGGCGGTCATGCCCATCGAGATCGGGTCGAGGCCGGCGAAGGGCTCGTCGTACATGATCAGTTCCGGGTCGAGCGCGACGGCGCGCGCCACGGCCACCCGGCGTGCCATGCCGCCGGAGATCTCGCTGGGCTTGAGGCGGTGCGCGTTGCGCAGGCCGACGGCGTTCAGGCGCAGCAGCACCAGGTCGCGGATCAGCTCCTCGGGCAGGTCGGTGTGCTCGCGCAGCGGGAAGGCGACATTGTCGAACACGGACAGGTCGGTGAACAGCGCGCCGAACTGGAACAGCATGCCCATCTTGCGGCGCAGGCGGTACAGGCCGTCGGTGTCGAGCCGGTGCACGGCCTCGCCGCCGACGCGCACCTCGCCGCGCTGCGGGCGGATCTGGCCGCCGATCAGGCGCAGCACCGTGGTCTTGCCGCATCCCGAGCCGCCCATGACCGCCACGACCTTGCCGCGCGGGAAGTCCATGCGCAGGTTCGACAGGATGGGGCGATCGCCATACGAGAAGTGCAGATCGCGGATTTCGACAAGATTGGGCACAGTGTTCAAGGATTTCGGGTAATCCGCTATTGTAGTGCAGAAACGGCAATGCCTGCAGGGCGCACCCCGGTTTCCGGCCTCTTGGCGACGCGATAATACAACACTAATGAATCGCGGGTCAGATATTTCCTTTCCTAAGTCACTGTTTTTGTTGAGATATGCATATTGACCAAGGTTATAGGAAACTTACTTTTTGTAACAAATGCTTACGAGCAACATATTCGAGGGAGGCAAGCCTGACATCTTAACGGTGTCCGTTCAGGTGCATTTTGCTGCGCCGCAAAATGCAAAATTTGCACTACGGCTGGCGTTCGCGTGGGCACAAGTGCCCACCGAAGCAACGCCCCCCGTTGAAGCCGCGTAGGGTGGGCACTTGTGCCCACCGCAGCAACTTGTGCCCACCGCAGCAACTTGTGCCCTCCGCAGAAACGGCCCCCGTTGGAGGGCCGGGCACAAGGCACCGCGGCCCACGCTGCGGCATCGGCCCGAAAAAAAAGGCGGCCACTAGGGCCGCCGTCCATGACACCGGAACCCGCAGCGATCAACGCGGCAAGACCGAGGCCCCCATCAGGAACTCGTCCACGGCGCGCGCGCACTGGCGTCCTTCGCGGATGGCCCACACCACCAGCGACTGGCCGCGCCGCATGTCGCCAGCCGCGAAGACCTTCGGCACCGAGGTCTGGTAGGAGCTGTCGCCGTCGGTGGTGGCGCGCGCGTTGCCGCGCGCATCCTTTTGCACCCCGAACGCCTCGAGCACCTGCTGCACCGGCGAGACGAAGCCCATCGCCAGGAACACCAGGTCGGCCTTCATCTCGAACTCGGTGCCGGGAACCTCGGACATCTTGCCATCCTTCCACTCGACGCGGCATCCGATCAGCTTGTCGAGCTTGCCGTTCTTGCCTTCGAAGCGCTTGGTCGCCACCGCCCAGTCGCGCTCGCAGCCTTCCTCGTGCGAGGACGAGGTACGCAGGCGCGTCGGCCAGTAGGGCCAGACCAGCGGCTTGTTCTCCAGTTCGGGCGGTTGCGGCAGCAGTTCGAACTGGGTGACCGAGGCGGCGCCGTGGCGGTTGCTGGTGCCGACGCAGTCGCTGCCGGTGTCGCCGCCGCCGATCACGATCACGTGCTTGCCGGTGGCCTTGATCTGGTCCTTGAGCTTGTCTCCCGCGTTCACGCGGTTCTGCTGGGGCAGGAAATCCATCGCGAAGTGCACGCCCTTCAGGTCGCGCCCCGGCACCGGCAGGTCGCGCGGCTGCTCGGCGCCGCCGGCCAGCACGATGGCGTCGAAATCCTTGGCCAGGTCCTCGGGGAAAATCGTGTCGCGTGCCATGTTGCTGACGGTCGCGGGAAAATCCTTGCCGATCAGGACGCTGGTGCGGAAGGTCACGCCCTCGGCCTTCATCTGCTCCACGCGGCGGTCGATCAGGTCCTTTTCCATCTTGAAGTCGGGGATGCCGTAGCGCAGCAGGCCGCCGATGCGGTCGCTCTTCTCGAACACCGTCACCTCATGGCCCACGCGCGCCAGTTGCTGCGCGGCTGCCAGGCCGGCAGGGCCGGAGCCGACGATGGCGACCTTCTTGCCGGTCTTCGCGCCCGCCGGCTCGGGGACGATCCAGCCACGCTCCCAGCCGGTGTCGGCGATCTTGCGCTCGATCGACTTGATGCCCACCGGGTCGTTATTGATGTTCAGCGTGCAGGCGGCTTCGCAGGGCGCGGGGCAGATGCGGCCCGTGACCTCGGGGAAGTTGTTGGTCGAATGCAGGTTGTCCACCGCCGCGCGGTAGTTGCCGTGGTAGACCAGGTCGTTCCAGTCCGGGATCATGTTGTTGACCGGGCAGCCGGTATTGCAGAAGGGGATGCCGCAATCCATGCAGCGCGCTCCCTGCACCTTGGCCTGCGGGTCGGTCAGCGTGAGTACGAATTCCTTGTAGTTCTTGACGCGTTCGGCCGGTTCGAGGTGGTCCTCTTCCTGACGCTCGAATTCCATGAAGCCTGTGATTTTGCCCATGTTGTTTTTCCTTGTAGTCTAGTCCTGGAGCTGGCGCTTCCACTACCGTCTTGGGGGAGCCGCGTTGCTGGCGGCTCAGCATGGGTCCCCGCTTTCGCGGGGACGACGGCGGTTTGTCGTCCGCGCCCTTTTGCCTACGCCGCCATCTCGATCTTGTCGTTGGCCTCTTCCATGCTGGAGTTGTGCATCTCCTCCAGCGCCCGCTTGTAATCGGTCGGGAACACCTTGACGAACTTGCCGCGGCTGTTGGCCCAGTCGTCGAGCAGGTTGCGCGCGCGCGTGCTGCCGGTGTGCTTGAAGTGGCGCTCGATCAGTCGGCGCAGGATCGCCTCGTCGGCCTCGCGTTCGCCGTTGCGCACCTGGCTGTGCCAGCCGCCCCTGTCGGCCTGCTCCTTGGCCGGCAGCACCTGCTCCAGGTTCACCATCGTGGTGTTACACTTGTCCGCGAACTCGCCCTTCGGGTCGTACACGTAGGCCACGCCGCCCGACATGCCGGCCGCGAAGTTGCGTCCGGTCTCGCCCAGCACCACGACCGTGCCGCCGGTCATGTACTCGCAACCGTGGTCGCCGCAGCCTTCCACCACCGCCGTCGCCCCCGAGTTACGCACCGCGAAGCGCTCGCCGGCCACGCCGTTGAAGAAGGCCTCGCCCGCGATCGCGCCGTACAGCACCGTGTTGCCGACGATGATGTTATCCACCGCCCAGCCGCGGAACTCGGTGTTCGGCCGGACGATGATGCGGCCGCCCGACAGGCCCTTGCCGACGTAGTCGTTGCCCTCGCCCACCAGGTCGATGGTCACGCCCGCCGCCAGGAAGGCGGCCGCCGACTGGCCGGCCGTGCCCTGCAGCTGGATGTGGATGGTGTCGTCCGGCAGCCCGGCGTGGCCGTAGCGCTTGGCCACTTCGCCCGAGAGCATCGCGCCCACCGTGCGGTTCAGGTTCTTGACGGGCGAGATGAACGAGACCCGCTCGCCCTTCTCCAGCGCCGCCTTGGCCTGGGCGATCAGCTTGTGGTCGAGCGCGCGGTCCAGGCCGTGGTCCTGCACGTCCGTGTGGAACAGTTGGCGCGGCGCGTCGTTCTTGGGCTGGTAGAAAATGGCCGAGAAGTCCAGGCCCTGCGCCTTCCAGTGGCCGATCGCGCGGCTCTTGTCGAGCAGGTCGACACGGCCGATCAGCTCGTCGTAGCTGCGGATGCCCAGCTGCGCCATGATCTGGCGCGCTTCCTCGGCCACGAAGAAGAAGTAGTTCACCACGTGCTCGGGCTTGCCCGCGAACTTGGCGCGCAGCGCCGGGTCCTGGGTCGCCACGCCCACCGGGCAGGTGTTCAGGTGGCACTTGCGCATCATGATGCAGCCTTCGACCACCAGCGGCGCGGTCGCGAAGCCGATCTCGTCCGCGCCCAGCATGGCGGCGATGACGACGTCGCGGCCGGTGCGCATCTGGCCGTCGGCCTGGACGCGAATGCGGCTGCGCAGGCCATTGAGCACCAGGGTCTGCTGGGTCTCGGCCAGGCCGAGTTCCCACGGGGTGCCGGCGTGCTTGACCGACGACAGCGGCGAGGCGCCGGTGCCGCCGTCATGGCCGGCGACCACCAGGTGGTCGGCCTTGGCCTTCGAGACACCCGCGGCCACGGTGCCGATGCCGACCTCGGACACCAGCTTGACCGAGATCGATGCGTTCGGATTGACGTTCTTCAGGTCGTGGATCAGCTGCGCCAGGTCCTCGATCGAGTAGATGTCGTGGTGCGGCGGCGGCGAGATCAGGCCCACGCCCGGCACCGAGAAACGCAGCGTGGCGATGTACTCGGACACCTTGTGGCCCGGCAGTTGGCCGCCCTCGCCCGGCTTGGCGCCCTGCGCCATCTTGATCTGGATCTGGTCGGCGGAGATCAGGTACTCGGCGGTGACGCCGAAGCGGCCGGACGCCACCTGCTTGATCTTCGAGCGCAGCGAATCGCCGTCTTCGAGCGGAATGTCGGCCACCACGCGTTCGGCGCCGAGCACCGAAGCCAGGGTCTCGCCCTTGCTGATCCTGATGCCCTTGAACTCGTTGGTGTAGCGCAGCGGGTCCTCGCCGCCCTCGCCGGTATTGCTCTTGCCGCCGATGCGGTTCATCGCGATGGCCAGCGTGGCGTGCGCCTCGGTCGAGATCGAGCCGAGCGACATGGCGCCGGTGACGAAGCGCTTGACGATCTCCTTGGCCGGCTCGACTTCCTCCAGCGGGATCGCGCGCGCCGGGTCGATGCGGAACTCGAACAGGCCGCGCAGCGTCAGGTGGCGCCGGCTCTGGTCGTTGATCAGCTGCGCATATTCCTTGTAGGTGGAATAGCTGTTGGCGCGCGCCGAGTGCTGCAGCTTGGCGATCGCGTCCGGCGTCCACAGGTGGTCCTCGCCGCGCACGCGGAAGGCGTACTCGCCGCCGGTGTCGAGCGCGTGGGCCAGCAGCGGGTCGTTGCCGAAGGCGAGGCGGTGCAGGCGCAGGGCCTCCTCCGCCACTTCGAACAGGCCGATGCCTTCCACTGTGGACGAGGTGCCGCGGAAGTACTTGTTCACCAGCGACTTGTTCAGGCCCACGGCCTCGAAGATCTGCGCGCCGCAGTAGGACATGTAGGTCGAGATGCCCATCTTCGACATCACCTTGAGCAGGCCCTTGCCGACCGCCTTGGTGTAGTTGTAGATCGCCGTCTCCGGCGCCATCTCGTGCGGCAGGCCGTGCGCCAGGTCGGCCAGGGTCTCCATCGCCAGGTAGGGGTGCACGGCCTCGGCGCCGTAGCCGGCCAGCAGGGCGAAGTGGTGGGTCTCGCGCGCCGAGCCGGTTTCCACCACCAGGCCGGTGGAGGCGCGCAGGCCGCGCATCACCAGGTGCTGGTGGACTGCCGACGTGGCCAGCAGCGCGGGAATGGCGACCATCTCCGGCGAGACCTTGCGGTCCGAGACGATCAGGATGTTGTGGCCGGACTTGACCGCGTCCACCGCTTCCGCGCACAGCGAGGCCAGCGAAGCCTCGATGCCTTCCTTGCCCCAGGCGACCGGGTAGCAGATGTTCAGCTCATACGACTTGAACTTGCCGCCGGTGTGGGTCGAGATGCCGCGCAGGCGCGCCATGTCGTCGAAGCCGAGGATGGGCTGGGACACTTCCAGGCGCATCGGCGGGTTGACGTTGTTCGTGTCCAGCACATTCGGCTTCGGGCCGATGAAGGACACCAGCGACATGACCATCGATTCGCGGATCGGGTCGATCGGCGGATTGGTCACCTGCGCGAACAGCTGCTTGAAATAGTGGTAGAGCGGCTTGAGCTTGTTCGACATGACGGCCAGCGGCGAGTCGTTGCCCATCGAGCCGGTCGCCTCCTCGCCCAGCACCGCCATCGGCGCCATCAGGAACTTCAGGTCTTCCTGGGTGTAGCCGAAGGCCTGCTGGCGGTCCAGCAGCGACACCGGCGCCTTCTCGCCCTGGGCCGGCGCGTCCTTGGCGCGGCTGACGGCCAGCTGGCTCTCGGACAGCTTGATCTCGTTGAGCTTGATGCGCACCGACTTGATCCACTGGCGGTAGGGCTTGGCGTTGGCGTAGGTGTCCTTGAGCTCCTTGTCGTCCACGATGCGGCCGGCTTCCAGGTCGATCAGGAACATCTTGCCCGGCTGGAGGCGCCACTTCTTGACGATGCGCGACTCCGGGATCGGCAGCACGCCGGATTCGGAAGCCATGACCACGAGGTCGTCCTCGGTGACCACATAGCGCGCCGGGCGCAGGCCGTTGCGGTCGAGGGTGCCGCCGATGTGGCGGCCGTCGGTGAAGGCCATAGCGGCCGGGCCGTCCCACGGCTCCATCATCGCCGCGTGGTATTCGTAGAAGGCGCGCCGGTTCTCGTCCATCGAGGAGTGGTTTTCCCACGCCTCCGGGATCATCATCATCATCGCCTGGGCGACCGGGTAGCCGGCCATGACCAGCAGTTCGAGCGCGTTGTCGAAGCAGGCGGTGTCGGACTGGCCTTCGTAGATGAGCGGGAACAGCTTGTGCAGGTCGTCGCCCAGCACGGCCGACTTGAGCATGCCCTCGCGCGCGCGGGTCCAGTTGAAGTTGCCCTTGACGGTGTTGATCTCGCCGTTGTGCGCGATCAGGCGGTAGGGGTGGGCCAGTGGCCACTCGGGGAAGGTGTTGGTGGAGAAACGCTGGTGCACCAGGGCGAGGGCCGAGATGCAGCGCGGATCCTGCAGGTCCTTGTAGTACACGCCCACCTGGTCGGCCAGCAGCAGGCCCTTGTAGACGATCGTGCGCGCCGACATCGATGGCACGAAGAACTCCTTGCCGTGGATGAGCTTGAGCGCCTGGATCGCGTGGCCGGACGACTTGCGGATCACGTACAGCTTGCGCTCGAGCGCGTCGGTGACCATCACGTCCGGGCCGCGGCCGATGAAGATCTGGCGGATCACCGGCTCCTTGGCCTTGACGAAGGGCGACATCGGCATCGTCTCGTCGACCGGCACGTTGCGCCAGCCGAGCACCACCTGGCCCTCGGCACGCACGGCGCGTTCGATCTCCTGCTCGCAGGCGATGCGCGAGGCGCTTTCCTTGGGCAGGAAGACCATGCCGACGCCGTATTCGCCGGGCGGGGGCAGCTCGACACCCTGGCGCGCCATCTCGTCGCGGAAGTACTGGTCCGGGATCTGGATCAGGATGCCGGCGCCATCGCCCATCAGCGGATCGGCCCCGACCGCGCCGCGGTGGTCCAGGTTCTTCAGGATCTGCAGACCCTGCTCGATGATGGAATGGCTCTTGTTGCCCTTGATGTGGGCGACGAAACCGACGCCGCAGGCATCGTGTTCATTGGCTGGATCGTATAAACCTTGGGCAATCATGACGGGCTTCTCCGGGCTTTTTCGGGGGTCGAAGGCCGAGAATAGTGCAATGCAACAGAAACATCAACAGAAATAATTAGGGTCAGAGTCAAATTAATTTGCAACTTTTTTGAATGGCGATTAAATAGGGACAGAGTCAATCGAGGCGGTTTTCGGGGCGCGGAGCCGCTATGAAAGGCGTACTTTTTTGGCTTCGTGTGAACAGGGATGTGCCGCAATGAGGCGAGTCATCGGCGAGGGTCGTCGCCGCAAGCGGGACGGGTTGGACAAACGGGCGCTCCAGCCGTGCTCCCAGGCCAGTCAGCGTTTCGCGCAGCAGCGAGCCGGCGCCCTGCGCGGCTCAGGCAATCATCCGCTCAACTGGACCGGGAAGGAAAACCGGGGACGACGGCTTGCCGCCGCACCCCTGTCATCCTTGTCCGATACTGGCGCTCAGGCTTCCTGCGTTTGGGGAGTCTTGAAGGGGCGGCCCCGCTTACCCGGCAGGATCTGGCGCTTCGTCTTGCGCTCCAGTTCCGCCTTGAAGGCATCCGATCCCAAAGGCTGGCCCTTGACGGCCGCCGAACTGATCATCTCGATCTCGGACCCGCTCAGCCCCTGTTGCACCAGATCGATGTAGATCGCTTCACGCTGGAAGGGGGTATTGCCGAGGGCCCAGTACAAGGCGTGGTCGGTGACGAGTGGATCGGTGCGCACGCCAGCGTGGTGGGCGTAGCTGGACCAGGGATAGTCGAGCGGTGCCTGCGCCAGGTGCGCGCGCACGGGGTTGAGCTCGATATAGCGGCTGCAGGTGATGAAGTAGCGCTCGCTGTCCACCAGCGAAGTACGGAAACGCCCCTGGAAGAGACTGCCCGAGCGCTCGTATTTGTGGTTGAACCAGGGTACGTAGAAGCGGCCGACCTTCTGCATCATCAGCGCCAGCCCCTCTTCGTCGCCCGGCGTGGCCAGCAGGTGCACATGGTTGGGCATGAGCACGTAGGCATGGATGGCCACCCGGTAGAAGCGCGCCGCCTCCTTCAGCCAACCAAGGAAGCGCTGGTAATCCTCCTCCTCGCGGAAGATCAGCTGGCGATCGTTGCCGCGCTGGATCACATGGTGCGGCTGGTTGGGCAAGATAAGGCGGGACTGGCGGGCCATGGGGGTGCTGGATCAGGTCAAGGCAGGAATTCTACATAAGAAACTTTACCCTGTCCCTAATTATTCTCAAACTTCGGGGGGAAACGGTTTACCCTGTCCCCAATTATTTCCCGACGACACGGAAAGTAGCGGGACTCTGTCCCTATTTAAGTGCCAAACCTCGATTCAGTCGTTCCCTCGAACGCCTCGGCGGCCCCGCGGGAACCCGTGCTGAGCGAGCAGGCAAGCGCGCCAGGCGCTACCAATCGTGCTCGAAAGTCGGGAGATCTCAGGGTTTCACCTGCCAGAAGCAAAGATTGCTGAACAATTTAACTCTGACCCCATTTGCCGCGGTGAAAGTTGCTCAACAATTTGACTCTGACCCCATTTTCAGGCGAGGGTGAAGCCGGCGGAGAGGCTGTAGCCTTCGCCGTAGGCACTGCGCAGTGGTAGATCCTGGCCGAGGCCGCTGCGGGCCTTCTTGCGCAGACGGTAGACCAGCATGTCCACGCGTCGGCTCGCGTCGGGATCGTCGCCGCCCATGCCCGCCACGATCACCTGGCGCGGCACCGGCCGGGTGTTTATCGTCAGCAGGTGCAGGAAATTGCATTCCTTTTCGGTGAGGTCCACCACCTTGCCCATCAGCTCGAGCTGGCGCGCGCTGACGCGTAGCGTCCACTTGGTCGGCGCCGGGATTGGCTCGGACGGGCGCACGCGGCGGTCCAGCGCCTCGATGTGGGCGGCGAGTTCGGGGAATTTGATCGGTTTCGTGAGGTAGTGGTCCGCGCCCAGGCGCAGGCCCATGATGCGGTTGTCGAATGCAACGCGACCGGTCAGCACCAGCAGCCCGATCTCCGGATACAGCTGGCGCATCCGGGGTATGACGTTGAAGCCATCTTCGTCCGGGAGGCCCAGGTCGAGCACGACCACCGCCGCCGGCGTGCGCGTCAGCGCCGCCCACATGTCACTGGCGGTGGTGGCGATGGTGACCTCGTGGTCGAGCTCGCGCAGGAAATCGGCCATATCGCCGGCGTATTCGCCGTTGTCTTCAACAATCAGTATCTGCGTCATGGGTTGGCCACGTTTATCATTTTTACTCGGCCCGGTACGCTGCTGCGTTCGGTATCTGCCCCCAGCTTTCGTTACCGATTATCACTGCTGGGCCCGCTGGACGCAAGATGTTTCCCGGCGGCGTCTTGTGCCGGCAACCACAGGCGAAATTCCGCTCCCGCCACGCCCGGCGGCAGCAGGCTGAGGGTGCCGCCATGCACTTCGACGATCGAGCGCGCCATGTACAGGCCCAGCCCGCTGCCGGGCAAACCGGCGGCGTTGCGCCCGCGGTAGAACTTGTCGAAGATGCGCGGCGCGTCGTCCGGGGCCACGCCCGGGCCGTCGTCGCGCACGAGGAATTCAATGCCGCCGGCGGCGCGCCTGCCCGCCAGCGAGATCGGCGTGCCCGGCGGCGAGAACGCAACGGCGTTGTCCAGCAATACCTTGAGCGCCAGGCGCAGCCCCTCCGGTTCGCAGCGCAGCGTCACGGGAAGTTCCCCGGCTTCGACGCTGACGGCGCGCCCTGCGGCCCGGGCGAGTACCGCGCCTTCCTCCAGCAACTGCAAGGGGGAGATGGACGTGGGCTGGCGCTCGCGGCCGATGCTGGCCATGCGTTCGGGCGACAGGTAATCGTCGAGCATGGCGATCAGGCGGTCCACCGCCACCGCGATCTTGCGGTAGCGCTGGCGGGTCGGCTCGTCGGCATGGGTGCAGGTCGCCTCCAGGCGCTGGATCGCGCCGTCGATGGTCGAGAGCGGCGTGCGGAACTCGTGGTTGAGCATGCTGGCGAAACGCTTTTGCTCGGCTTCCCGTGCGCGGCGTGCCGACAGGTCGCGGATCAGGCCCACCACGGCGCCCGGCTTGCCGTCCTTGCACGGCAGCCTGGTGGAGATCAGTTCGACCGGAACCGCGTGTCCCTGCGCGTGGCGCATGTCGAACTCCGTGACATCGCGCACGGCCGGGCCGCAGGCGGCCTTCAACCGGCTCGAAAGGTGAGCGCACACTTGCGCCATCGGCCCCTTCTTTTCGGGCTGCGCCATCTGTATGCACATGATCTCCGGGCCGTAGCCCAGCAGGGTTTCAAGAGTGGGGCTGATGTAGCGCGGAAGGCCGCTGCCGGCGTCCACGATGACGGCGACATCGCCGGCGATCTCGGCAATGACGCGGAACTGTTCGGCGAGGGAGGAAGCGCCGCCATCTCCGTCCTGCTCGGGCACGTTCGACGGGAACGTACAAACATCGGCACTGCGATTCATCGGCGGCTTTCATGCAGAAATGGTAACCAGCGGTCGCTGGCCAATCGACCGGCCAGTATATCGTCGCGATCCTGCCAATGTATATCTCAAATGTGTCACCAGAATGTGACATATGAAGCGTTGCGGCGAAACAATTGGAAGAGGAGGAACGGGAGTGCAGCGGTGGGCACAAGTGCCTTGCGCACCCGGCCTCGGCGGCCCCGCCCACCCTGTTGTTCTGTAGGGTGGACTCTCGAGCCCACCGTGTTGATGATTAACTAGACCCCGTGCGCCACGCTCACTCTTCGAGCGGAGCGAAGATCGCCTGCAGGTCCTCCTGCGTCAGCGCCATCTTCTGCGATTCGCCCTCGGACAGGATCGACTGCGCCAACTCGGACTTCTTCTGCTGCAGCAACTGGATCTTCTCTTCCAGGGTGCCCTTGGCGATCAGCTTGTAGACGAACACCGGCTTGTCCTGCCCGATGCGCCAGGCGCGGTCGGTGGCCTGGTTCTCCGCTGCCGGGTTCCACCACGGGTCGTAGTGGATCACGGTATCGGCCGCCGTCAGGTTCAGGCCGACGCCGCCGGCCTTCAGGCTGATCAGGAAGATCGGCACCGCGCCCTGCTGGAAGGCCGCCACCTGCGCCGAACGGTCGCGCGTCTCGCCGGTGAGGATCGCGTACGGGATGTCTCGCGCGTCCAGCTCTTCCTCTATCAGCGCCAGCATGCTGGTGAACTGCGAGAACACGAGGATCTTGCGGCCTTCCTGCAACAGGTCGTCGACCATCTGCATCAGGTCCACCAGCTTGGCCGAGATCGCCGTGGTGTTCTTGCGTGCCGGCATGGCCTTGACCAGGCGCGGGTCGCAGCACACCTGGCGCAGCTTGAGCAGCGCCTCCAGGATGACGATCTGGCTGCGCGCCACGCCCTTGCGGTCGATCTCCTCGCGCACCTTCTTGTCCATCGCCAGGCGCACCGTCTCGTACAGGTCGCGCTGCGGCCCGCTGATCTCGATGCGGCGGATCATCTCCGTCTTCTCCGGCAGCTCCTTGGCCACGTTGTCCTTGGTCCGGCGCAGCAGGAAAGGCTTGATGCGGCGGTTGAGCAAGGAGCGGCGCACCGGGTCGTCCTGGCGCTCGATCGGGTGGCGGAACTGGGTGTTGAAGGTCTTTTCCTCGCCCAGCAGGCCGGGCAGGAGGAAGTGGAACTGCGACCACAGTTCGCCTAGGTGGTTCTCGAGCGGCGTGCCGGTCAGGCACAGGCGGTGGCGCGCCTTGAGCGAGCCGGCCGTCTGCGCCGCCTTCGAGCGGGTGTTCTTGATGTAGTGCGATTCGTCCAGGATCACGAGGTGGTATTCGTGCTCGCGCAGCACTTCCTCGTCGCGCGGCAGCAGCGCGTAGGTGGTGAGCACGACGTCCGCCTTGTCGATCTCCCCGAACAGCTCCATACGCTCCTTGCCCTGCAGCAGCAGCACCTTCAGGTCCGGCGCGAAACGCGCGGCTTCCTCGCACCAGTTGGTCATCAGGCTGGTCGGAGCGATCACGAGTGCCGGCTTGGTCAGGCGGCCCGCCTCCTTTTCGGTCAGGATGTGGGCCAGGGTCTGCACCGTCTTGCCCAGGCCCATGTCGTCGGCCAGGATACCGGCCAGGTCGTATTCGCGCAGGAACTGCATCCACGACAAGCCGTCGAGCTGGTAGTCGCGCAGGGTCGCCTGCAGGCCCTTGGGCGCCTTGACCTTCTTGACCGAGCCGAACTGGGCCAGCTTGCGGCCGGTCTCGCGCAGCTGTTCGCCGCCGGTCCACTTCAGTTCGAGTCCGCGCGCCAGTTCGTCCAGGCGCGCCGCGTCGAGCGTCGAGAGACGCACCCGCTGCTTGATCTTGTCGTTGAAGTACAGCTCGCCCAGCGTGGCCAGGATCGGCTTGACGCGGCCCCACGGCAGCGCCACGCGCACGCCGTCCGGCAGCACGGCCAGCATCTGGTCGGCCTCGGCATGGGCGGCCAGGACGGCCGGATCGAAATCGGTAGGCGCGCCGCGGATCAGCTGCACCAGGACGGGCAGCAGCGACACACGTTGTTGGCCGACGACGATGCCAAGCTCCAGCTCGAACCAGGCCTTGCCCGCTTCCTCGGGCTCGTGGATGTCCGCGTACCAGTCCTCGACCGGCACCACGTCGTAGCGGTACTTGGGCGACTTTTGCAGGTGCCAGCCGGCGTCGATGAGCTCGTCGAGGTCGTCCTGCGCGAAGCGCAGCCAGTGCGCCTGGCTTTCCAGCTGGAGCGCGCCGGCCATCGCGTTGAACGGCGCCGTCGCCGGCTTGCGAAAGCCCAGTCCGGACAGCCGCTCCAGTGCCTCGGCCTCGGCCTTCGGGTCGCGCTCGATGATTTCGGTGATCTCGCCGATCTGGCGGACCACGCGCTGCGACGGGTCGAAGGAGACGCGCTGGCCGTCGTAGTCGTAGGCCAGCACGGCGAAGTCGTGCCAGCGCTGGGTGGAGCCGTCGGGCAGCGCGACCGCGTCGAGCAGCAGGTGCGGGACCGGCTTGACGTCCTTGCGCAGGCGCTGGGTGAGCGGCTGCGGCAGCGGCATCAGCTCCTGCAGGCCGTGGGCCAGCAGCAGTTGCGACACGCGCTTCTTGTCGTTGCCCGACAGGGCCGGGGCCTGGGCCACCAGCGCCTGCAGTTCGGCCAGCGAGATGTCCACGCCGCCCCGGTTCAGTTCCAGGGGCCCGCAGGACAGATTGTCGATGTACCAGGGCGGGTCGGTCGGCAGCATGTAGTCGATCTGGTCCGCGGCGTTATGGGTCGCGCCCTCTGGCGGCTCGACCGACCAGCCAAGCCGCGCGAAGCGGCCCTCGTCGCGCCAGGCCAGGTTGGCCACGCGCTCCGGGCCCTGCTGCAGCGGATAGACCAGGCCGTTGGCCATGTCGGCCCATGAGTTGGCCCATAGCAGCTTGCCTTGTTCGAGCAGCATGCGCAGCAGGATGGCGCCGACCTTGCCCTTCGGTTCGGTGGCGCTGGTGCCTTGCGCGGAGCCGCTGCGCATGGCGATGAAGAAGCGCACCAGGTCGACATCGTCGCCCTCGAGGTAGGCCGGCGGGGCCGACAGCAGGGAGAATACCTCGCTCACCGCGCTGGCGGCGGCCACGTCGCCGTTCGGGCGCAGGCGCGCCTTGCACAGGCACAGGGCGACGTGGCGGCCGCCGCTGGTCGGGGCCATGACGTATACAAATTTGTACTGGACAGCCTTGGGGTCCGTGAGGTCGGCGGTCAGCTTCGGCTGCGGATGCGCGGCCGCCTCGACCCGTTGCAGCCAGCTCACCACGGGCGCAGGCAGTGCCGCGGAGCGCGCAGGCGCGCGTGCCACAGGTGCCTCGCTGGTGTCATCGCGTTGGTAATCAACAGTGTGCATGGGTCTCTGGAGTCTGTATAGAAAACAACAACAAACACTATTATCCCTCATCCTGTCGCGGGGCATTTGTTCGAAATCTCACTTAGCGGAGAAATCTTTACGGGTCGAAAGGGGGGTGGCGGGATCGGGAAGGCGATGTACAGGATGAGGAGCAGCGCGAAGACCGTGATCCTCGAACGCAACGCCTACGGCGAAGGACAGCACCGCTTCCATGCGGGCTTCCTCGATTTTGCGAAGCATTGCGGCTTCGTGATCAAGGTCTGCCAGCCGTACCGCGCCAAGACCAAGGGCAAGGTCGAGCGCTTCA
>FWWL01000489.1_pt1 | contig 109241 bp, 127 predicted proteins | sample 2228331 | NCBI WGS metagenome assembly FWWL01 (sample SAMEA103939775, study PRJEB20133) | metagenome | reverse complement strand
CAGCACAGCGGCGGCGCGACCGGGGGCGCCGAACAGCGACAGGATCGCGCCCAGGCCCGCCGCGGCGCCGCCCGCGCCGAGCGCCAGCAAGGTGGGTCCCGCATCCAGGAGGCCATTCGCGGCGAGACCGCCGGCCGTCAGCGCAACGGCCAGCGCCCAGCCGGCGTGCCACAGCAGGCCGCCCGCGGCGTCGCCGTCTTGGCGCTTCGTCGACGATGTCGAACCGGCCCGGGCCATGCAAATTCTCAGGCGCCCCTGGGGGGCGAACAGTCAGAGCCTAGCTTCACTGGGGGATTCGCGCGAGCACGCCCCCTGCGACACCCCGTCACGAAACGCTTTCGTAAGCGGGATGAGCGACCTTGCCGCCAACAACAGACCAGGCGTATCGCCGTTCCATGGCTCAAGAAGCCGAACATCCCAACGGCGCAGACGGGCGCGCCCGCGCCCGCATCGAGGCGGCGCTCGACGAGCGGCGACGCTCGTTTCTGCGCATGGTCAGCCATGAGCTGCGCACCCCTCTCAACTCGATCCTCGGATTCTCCGAGATTCTCACGTCGGAACTGTACGGTCCCCTCGGCACGCCCCAGTACAAGGAATATGCCGAGATCATTCACGGGAGCGGTCAGAAGCTCCTGAAGCTGGTCAATCAGGTGCTGGAGATCGCCCGCCTGGAGGGCAACACCGTCGATTTCGACGCGGGGCCGGAGTCGCTGGATGCGGCGCTGGACGACGTGCTGCTGGCCCTGAAGCCGGAGCTCGAGGCGCGCAGCGTCCGCGTGGACATCGCCAAGCGAGGCGAGCTGCCGGCCGTGACGGCCGACGGCCGTGGCCTGCGCTCGGTGCTCACCCAACTGATCCACAACGCCGTCGTCTTCTCGCCGGAGGGCGATGAGGTCACCGTCGCGGCCGAACCGCGCGGCGAAGACGTCGACATCGTGATCCGCGACCACGGCGAAGGCGTGGACCCCGACCAGCTGGGCCGGCTGATGGCCCCGTTCGAGCAGGGCGAGAACGCGCTGACCCGCAAGGCCGAGGGGGCCGGCCTGGGACTGCCCATCGCCGACCTCACCTGTGCGGCCATGGGAGGGCGCCTTCGCCTGACATCGGCGCCCGGCCAGGGCATGACGGCCACCGTCAGGCTGCCCGCGGCCCGCTAACGGTTGCGCCGGGGGCCGCCGCCCCTTAACTGCCGCTCGCCATGGCCATTTCCGACGCGCTTTCAGAGCTCAAGGACGAGTTCGAACTCCTGGGCGACTGGGAGGAGCGCTATCGCTATGTGATCGAGATGGGCAAGGATCTGGCGCCTCTCTCCGACGCCGAGCGTACCGACCCCTACAAGGTGCGGGGCTGCGCCAGCCAGGTTTGGCTGGTGACGGAGCCGCGGGACGACGGCACGCTGGGCTTCCGAGGCGACAGCGACGCCCACATCGTCCGTGGCCTCATCGCCATCCTGCTGCGACTCTATTCGGGTCACAGGCCGGAGGAGATCCTCGCCTTCGACGCCAATGCGGCTTTCGCCGAGCTGGGGCTGGCGGGCGCGCTCTCGGCCCAGCGATCGAACGGCCTGGCTTCGATGGTGGCCCGCATCCGCCGCGACGCCGAACTGGCCCGCGCGGCCTGATCCTTACGTCCCGCTGAACGTCATGGCCGGGCCTGTCCCGGCCACCCAGAAAGGTGTTCCTCAGCCAGGCATCCACAAACCTGCGGTCTTGCGTATTGTCCTGCGGGCGGAGGGCTTTCGATGATCGACAGGCGGGGCGCGTTGGCGTCGATTGGCGGACTGCTGCTGGCCGGACCGGCGATGGCGGCGCCCAGGCCGAAGGCGCTGCGCAAGCCCTGGGGGGCGCCGGACCTCGAAGGCGCCTGGAGCAGCGCCAGCTACACCGAACTCGAGCGGCCTGAGCAGCTCAAGAGCCTGGTCGTGTCGCCCGAGGACGCCAAAGCCTGGGAGGCCGTCCTGGCCAAGACCGGCGGGGTGAACGTACCCAGCGACCCGCTGGGACAGGCTCAGTCCGAGTTCCCGGAATCGGGGTCAGGGCTGATGCGGATCAACGGCGAAATCCGCGGCTCGATGATCGTCGATCCCGCCGATGGCCAACTGCCCTACAGCGACGAAGCCCTGAAGCGGCTGGGGATGGGCAAACACCGTCGCCGGCGCGGCTACGACAACGTCGAGGAGCGGCCGCAGAATGAGCGGTGCCTGACGGCGGGAACGGGCGGGGTGCCGCTGATCGCCGAGGCCGACGCGAACGTCGTCGAGATCGTCCAGACCCGCGACGCCATCGTGATCGTGGGCGAGAAGTACCACGACGCCCGCGTCGTGCGCCTGACCGGGTCTGCGACGCCTGGCCTGCCGACGAGCTGGAACGGCGAGTCCTTCGGCCGCTGGGAGGGCGACACCCTGGTCGTCGAGACCACCCGCTTCCGCCCCGGCGACCAGCTGCGATCCGACGGCTTCTACCTCTCGGGCGAGGCCAAGGTGACCGAGCGCTTCCGCCGCACGGGGCCCGGCGAGATCTCGTACATCTTCACGGTCGACGATCCGGCCACCTACAGCCGGCCCTGGCGCGCCGAGGTGGTCTTCGGGCCGGCGCCGGGCCGGATGTTCGAGTACGCCTGCCACGAGGGGAACTACGCGCTGACCAGCATCCTGGCCGCGGCGCGCCAGGGCAACCAGCCGTCGCCGACGCCTCCCGCTACGCCTGCGGCGCCCGCAAAGCCTTAGGGCGTTTCGACCCCGGATACGTGGTCGAGAGCGATGAACTCATAGACGACGGCGAGGAACCCACGACGGCGCATGACGCGCCTACGCCACCAAGGCGGAGGCGGGGCGAATTCCGCTCTGGACGGGGCCCAGGCCCACGACGGCGTCATAGCCGAGGATCATGTCCACCTCGTCGCCGCGGGTGACCAGCGGCAGGCGGATCCAGATCAGCGATAGGTGCGAGGCGCCCTTCCAGGCCAGGTTGTGCACGCCGGCGCCCGGCTTGCGGCTCTTGACCACCCGGCCCAGTTCGCTGCGCCAGTAGTCGGCCGCGGCGGTGTTGTAGACCTCGCCCAGGCGGCAGCCGGTGATCTCGCGGCCATAGACGTTGTAGAGGCCCGTCCCGGCCAGCCGCATGCGGTAGTCCGCGTCGGGCAGCACCTCGATCAGGCTGACGGTGGGCAGCAGGCGCTTGATATCGCCCGGGTCCAGCCGGCGGCGCGGCGGCACGGTGGCGTCGGCGCGAAGGCTGCTCCAGTAGGCGAACAGCTCCTCGTGCGCCCGGATCGCGACATTCGGAGGCGCGATCTGTGCGGCCATCTTCAGATACCCACGTAACGGCTTGGATTCATGACGAATCATATGTGCCGTGATCCGCGAATCGGCGGCAAGGCGAAAATGGTTAACGCGGGACTTAATCCACCGATTGCCGCACGCTCGCGTCCCCGCCGCTTCGCGGGAGAGGCCGCAAGCAAAAACGCCCGCCGGAGGGCCGGCGGGCGTTCTGTGATCGGGTCGGTCTGAGACCTAGCGCTTCTTCTTCGGCGCCTGGCGGCCGCCTTGGCCGAGGCCCATCTGCTTGGCGAGGTCGGAGCGCGCCTTGGCGTAGTTCGGCGCGACCATCGGGTAGTCCTTCGGAAGACCCCACTTGGCGCGGTATTCCTCGGGGCTCATGTTGTACTTGGTGCGCAGGTGCCGCTTCAGCGACTTGAACTTGCGGCCGTCCTCCAGGCAGACGAGGTGGTCCGGCGTGATCGAGCGACGGATCGGCACGGCCGGTTCCTTCGGAGCGGCTTCGACGGTCTCAACGCCGGCCGAGACGCCCGCGAGCGCGCGGTGAACGCTTTGGATCAGGTTCGGCAGGTCGGCGGCGGCGACAGTGTTGTTGCCCACGTAAGCGGAAACAATGTCCGCCGTCATCTCGATGACTTCCGTCTTTTCGTCCATTTCTTTTGGTTCCGAAGGTTCGGCGCCGGATATGGCGACCAGTGATTCACAAGATCAGTGCGCCGTCATTATCGGGATCGCTTCACGCGCACAACGGGGAAATAGAGCAACGAGGTATCGGCTATTCGTGAGTGAGAAGTCGAATGTCGCCTAAACAACCGCTCGTCGCACCGCGCGAGTAAGACGGCGCTTGTACCTGTTATTCGTGTGCGCAGCGCAACAAGCAAGGCGCCCCCGCAAACGAAAACGGCGCCCGCGGAGGGCGCCGTCCTAGTGTAATTGAGCCGACGCTCAGCTGAACGCGGGCGGCGTCCAGTGGTCCCAGATGTCGGGCAGGTCCTTCGAGACCTTGTCAGGATAGTTCGGCGGGCGCTTCTCCAGGAACGAGGTCACGCCCTCGCGGGCGTCGCCGGCCTTGCCCCGCGACTGGATCCCGCGGCTGTCGGCCTGGTGGGCTTCCATCGGGTGGCGGGCCCCGGCCATGCGCCAGATCAGCTGGCGGGTGAGCGCCACCGACACCGGCGCGGTGTTGTCGGCGATCTCGCGCGCGATGGCCTTGGCGGCCGGCAGCAGATCGTCGGGCGCGTGGACCGAGCGGACCAGGCCGCGCTCATGCGCCTCCGAGGCCGGGAAGATGCGGCCGGTGTAGCACCACTCCAGCGCTGTCTGGACGCCTACCAGATGCGGCAGGAACCAGGACGACGCCGCCTCGGGGTTCAGGCCGCGACGAGCGAAGACGAAGCCGTAGCGGGCCGTGTCCGACGCCAGCCGGATGTCCATGGCCAGCTGCATGGTGACGCCCACGCCCACGGCCGCGCCGTTGCAGGCCGAGATCACCGGCTTGAGGCTCTCGAAGATCCGCAGGGTCAGTAGACCGCCGCCGTCGCGCTGGACGCCCTCACGCATGCGGGCTTCGCGGTGCACCGCCTCTCGCGCATCGTAATTGAAGGTCTCGGCGCCGGCCGACAGGTCGGCCCCGGCGCAGAAGGCCCGGCCCGCGCCGGTCACGATCACCACCCGAACGTTGTCGTCGGCGTCGGTCTCGTCGAACGCGGCGATCATCTCCTGCATCATCTTGGTGTTGAAGGCGTTCAGCTTCTCGGGCCGGTTCAGCGTGATCGTCGCGATCCCGTCCTCCACCGAATACAGCAGCGTCTCGAACGTGGGCATTTGGGTCTTCCTCGTTATGGCGTTGGCCCAGTTCGGCGAGGTTGACGGATGGTAGGTCAAGAGGGTGCGGCTGCATCGGAACTCCACAGCATCCAGATCACAGCCTTGAGCCCGTCGTGGCAGGGTGGAGACGTTCGGGAGGAGTACGGGACCATGGCGCGACACGAACCTATCGGTCGACGCGGGCGCGGCCGGTGGCGGATCGCCATGTGGGGCGCAGCGGCTCTCCTGCTTCTGCTTCCGCTGGTCGCGATGACGTTCACACCCGAGGTCGCCTGGGATGAGGCCGACTTCGCGATCTTCGGGGCCATGCTGGTCGCCGCCTGCGGAGCGTTCGAGCTCGCCGTCAGGCTGACCGATCGGCCCGCCTACCGCGCGCTGGCAGGCCTTGCGCTCGCGGGCGGCTTCACACTGTTCTGGGCGCAGCTCGCCGTCGGGGTCTTCTGAAGGCCGGATCCTGACCGGACGACGCTCGGCTGGCTCGACGGCGCGCTTGGGGTTACCGTGTTCGCAGGGGGAGTGTAAACATGACTGCTATCGCTGACAGGCCGCCGACCTCATCCGGCCGTGACCAAGGCTTTTTCCTGGGCGGCGCGATCGCCATGACCCTGGTGATCGTCGCGGGCTTCTCGCTCCAGCTGGCCATGGGCCGCTCGACGTTCGCCTCGCCCTGGTACGTCCACGCGCACGCCGTGGTGTTCATGGGCTGGGTCGGCATCTTCCTCACGCAGAACGTGCTCGCCGCGACCGATCGGATCGAACTCCACCGGCGCCTTGGCTGGATCGCCGCCGGGTGGGTGGTGCTGATGGTCGTGCTGGGCTGCGTGGTCACGGTGGCCATGCTGCGTCGAGGCGGCGTGCCGTTCTTCTTCCGGCCGTTGCAGTTCCTGGTCTTCGACCCCCTGTCGCTCTTCACCTTCGCCGGTCTGGCCTGGGCCGCGGTGCGACTTCGCAAGCAGACCGACTGGCACCGGCGGCTGCACTTCTGCGGCATGGCGCTGTTGCTGGGTCCGGGCTTCGGGCGGCTCCTGCCGATGCCGCTGCTGATTCCATGGGCCTGGGAGGCCACCACGGTCGCCGTGCTGCTGTTCCCGCTGGCCGGGATGATCGCCGACCTGCGCCGCGACGGACGGATCCATCCGGCCTGGTTCTGGGGGGTGGGCGTCCTGATCGGCTCGACGCTGCTCATCGAGGCCATCACCTACAGCCCCGTCGGCACGGCCCTGTACGCGGCGGTGACGGCCGGATCGCCAGGCGCCGCGATTGACCCGTTGGCCTTCCCGCCACCGCCCGGACCGCCGCCGGCGCCCTAGGTCGACCCGCGGGTCGTCGGCTAGAAGCGCTCGCCCCGCATCACCTCGACGTCCGAGATGAAGACGATGCCGGGATAGTCGGCGAAGAACGCCGACAGCCGTTCCAGCGCCCGACGGGCGACGTCGTCCGCCGCGATCGCGACGATCATCCGGCGTTCCTGCCCCGGCGTGAAATCCCCGCTCGTCCAGTCGCCGCCGCTGCCGTGCCCCTCCACGCTGGGCAGCACGGTCCAGCCGCGCACCCCTGCCTCGTCGAGGAACTGCTCGACCCGCCGAAGAACCGTGGCCTCTATGATGATCTCGAGCTTCTTGCGTCCTGTGGTCTGCATGATCATCCCATGACGAGCCTGGCCGCGGCTGTGTACAGCGGAATGCCGAGGACGAGATTGAAGGGGAAGGTGATGGCCAGCGATAGCGTGAGGTAGACGCCGGGATCCGCTTCCGGAATCGCGATGCGCATCGCGGCCGGGACCGCGATGTACGATGCGCTGGCCGCCAGGATCGCCAGGATCGCCGTATCGGCGGCGCTCAATCCCAGCCCGTACGAGAGCAGCAGCGCCATGCCGCAGGACACCAGCGGCATGATCAGGGCGAACGCAACGATGGGCAGGGTCAGGCTGCGGGCCGCGCGCAGGCGCCGCGAAGCGACCAATCCCATGTCGAGCAGGAAGATCACGAGCACGCCCTGAAATACCGGTCCGACAAAGACATCCAGCTTCGCCATCCCCGCCGTGCCCGTGACCGCGCCGATGAGGAACGAGCCGATCAGCACCACCACCGAGCCGTTCAGGGCCACTTCCCGGACCAGTTCGCCACGCAGGCCCTGGCGACCGGCGGCTCCGGCCCCGGCCAGCAGCAGCGCCGAGAGGATCGCGGGCGTCTCCATCATGGCGACCACGGCGACCATGTAGCCCCCGAATGGCAGGCCGGCGGCCTTGAGAAACTCAGTGCCGGCCACGAACGTCACGATCGAGACCGAGCCATAGTGCGCCGCCGTCGCGGCCGCGGTGGCGCGATCCAGTTTGCTTATCGCGCGCAGAGCGAAAAACCCGACCACCGGCGTCAGGAAGCTGAGCGCCACGCCGGCGCCCGCCGCCGAGAGGAAGTCGGGCGAGAGGCCCGCCTTGGACGCCTCCACGCCGCCCTTGAAACCGATGCAGAGCATGAGCACGAGGGCCAGCGTCTTGGCGGCGCTCTCGGGCACGGTGAGGTCGGAGCGCAGCCATCCGGCGCCGAACCCCAGGAGGAAGAACAGCACAGCCGGAGCCAGAAGGTTGGCCAGCGCCAGGTGAAGCGAGTCGATCAAGTTGCCTCCGTCCGCGAGCGAATAGCATGCCTTTTGGCGCAGGGCTCACGGTAGGTCGGTCAAGCTTGGCGCGACCCGAAGAACGGACGGCGCGGGCGCATCACCCCCGCCCTCGGCGCAGCGATGAGCGCTACTTGTCCTGGGCCATCTCGGCGGCCTCGGGGGAGTCACCCTGGGCGGCCACTTCGACTTTGCGGGGGCAGATCTTCTTCTTGATCGTGCTGCCGACCACCGTCTCCTTGCGGCAGGCCAGCCTCGCGGCTTTTGCGGGCGGCGCGGCGGGCGTGGCGGCGACGGTGGCGGCGGGCGCCGCGCTCTGGAAGAGGGCGGCAAGGAGAAGGGCGACCATGGAACCTCCTGGGGGATCGGTTGCGGAACCTTGGTCGGCGGCCGGCGGCGTTGCGAGACCGCCGCGTCACACCGTGACGGATGCGTCACGTTTGTCGAAAGTCCGTGCAGGCTGACGTGAATTCGCCCGAACGACAGGCGCCGGCCCCGCTTGACGCACCCCACGTCACCCGCCTGCTATCGCGCCGTGAAAGGGACGGCTCGCAGACCGTCCACGGGAGTGAACAGCATGCATCCGTCGACCCACGCCAAGACCCATCCTGACCGCGCCGCCTACATCATGGCCGGGTCGGGCGAGACGGTGACCTACAAGCAACTGGACGAGCGCTCGAACCAGGGCGCGCACCTGTTCCGCTCGCTGGGTCTGAAGACCGGCGACGTGATCGCGATCTTCATGGACAACCACCCGCGCTATTTCGAGATCGCCTGGGCCGCCCAGCGCAGCGGGCTCTACTACACCTGCATCTCGTCCAAGCTCACCGCCGGCGAGGTGGACTACATCATCGGCGACTGCGGCGCGCAGGTGCTGATCACCTCGCCCGGCGTCGGCAGCGTGGTCGACGAGCTTCCGGGCGTGCTGCCCAAGCATGTGAAGCTCTACATGACCGGCGAGGCTCGGGCGCCCTACGCCAGCTGGGAAGAGGCCCTGGCCGCCTTCCCCACCACGCCGATCGCCGATGAGACCTCGGGCTCGGACATGCTCTATTCCTCGGGCACCACCGGACGGCCGAAAGGCATCAAGCCGCCTCTGACCGGCCTCGCCATCGACGAGACCCCGGGCATGGGCAGCATCGCCCAGATGCTGTTCGGCTTCCCCGAGACGCCGGTCTACCTGTCGCCGGCGCCCCTCTATCACGCGGCGCCGCTGCGCTGGACCATGGGCGTGCACCGCTCGGGCGGCACCGTGGTGGTGATGGAGAAGTTCGACCCTGAGGCCGCGCTGGCCCTCATCGAGAAGTACAGGTGCGATTGCGGCCAGTTCGTGCCGACCCACTTCGTGCGCATGTTGAAGCTGCCGGAAGAGGTGCGCGCCAAGTACGACGTCTCTTCGATGAAGTCGGCGGTGCACGCGGCGGCCCCCTGCCCCATCCCCGTGAAGGAGCAGATGATCGCCTGGTGGGGCAACGCCATCTACGAGTACTACGCCGGCACCGAGGGCAACGGCTTCTGCTACATCACCGCGCAGGACTGGCTGACCCACAAGGGTTCGGTCGGCCGCGCGGTCATCGGCGAACTGCGCATCTGCGGCGAGGACGGCGAGGCGCTGCCGCCCCGCAGCGAGGGCGTGGTGCACTTCGCCAACGGCCCGCCGCTCAGCTACCACAACGCCCCAGAGAAGGTGGCCGAGGGCACCAACAAGCACGGCTGGACCACCCTGGGCGACGTAGGCTGGGTGGACGAGGAGGGCTTCCTCTATCTGACCGACCGCAAGAGCTTCATGATCATCTCGGGCGGCGTGAACATCTATCCGCAGGAGATCGAGAACCTGCTCATCGGCCATCCCAAGGTCGCCGACGTCGCCGTCGTGGGCGCGCCGCACGAGGAGATGGGCGAACAGGTGGTGGCCGTGATCCAGCCGGCCAACTGGGCCGAAGCTGGCGACGCGCTGCGCAACGAGCTCATGGCCTTCGCCCGCGCCGGTCTCAGCCACGTGAAGGCGCCGCGCAAGTTGGACTTCATGGAGGAGCTGCCGCGCCACGCGACCGGCAAGCTCTACAAGCGCCTTATCCGGGACGCCTACTGGGGCAAGGAAGGCTCGCGGATCGTCTGACGCCGCCATGGCCGCCTATCTGCTTGCCGAGATCGACGTCATCGATCCGGAAGGCGTCGAGGCCTACCGGCGCGACGTTTCCGCGCTGCTCACCCGGTACGGCGGACGCTATCTTGCGCGTGGCGGCGAGGCAGAGATCCTGGAGGCGATCGGGCGGTGCGGCGCACCGTGCTGCTCGATTTTCCCGACATGACCACGCTCCGGGCCTTCTACGCATCGCCCGAGTATCCGCCGCTGCTGAGCCTGCGCCAGCGCGCGCGCAGCGAGGTGTTGATCTTCGACGGCGCGCCGGCCTAGACCGGTCCAGAGAAATCAGAGCGCCAACCGCATGCGGGGGAGCCACCGCCCGGGGATCGAGCCCGAGGGCGAGCGGCTGAACGTCTGGAATCCCAGCTTTGCGTAGATCGCCTCGGCGTTCGGATCGGCGTCCACCTCCAGCACCCCGACCCCCGCCGCGCGGGCGGCCTCCTGGAGGGTCGCGATCAGCTCACCGCCAAGGCCGCGGCCCTGGAACGCAGGTTCCACGAAGAAGTCCTCGACCTGGGCGCCTCGCTCCAGGTTGAGGGCGATCATGCCGGCGATCCGCCCGCCCGCTTCGGCCACCCACACCTGCCAGGCGGCCATCTTCGCGGGCGTCAGGGTGAGCTCCTCGCGGCAGGCTTCCATGAACGCCGCGTCGTAGCCCCATGACGCCTTGGCCCGCAGCGCGAGCGCGGTCAGCACCCCGGCTTCGTCCGCGCGCGCACGGCGGATCGTGATGTCCTCGCCCATCTGACCTCGCGTCCGCCTTGCTCCGATCCAAACAGATGTTAGACGACAGGCTCCAGTTTCAAGCGCGAGGAGCGAGACGAATGAACCCGGTCGAGATCAAGGACCTGCCCGGCATGGTGGGCCAGGAAGTGGGCGTGTCGGACTGGGTCGAAATCACCCAGGAGCGTGTGAACCAGTTCGCCGAGGCGACCGGCGACCATCAGTGGATCCACGTCGACGTCGAGCGCGCCACCAAGGAGATCGGCGGCCCGATCGCCCACGGCTATCTGACGCTCAGCCTGATCCCGTTCCTGGGCGCGGGGATGTTGCCGGTGAAGGGCGTGACCCGGGGCATCAACTACGGCTCGGACAAGGTGCGCTTCATCAACATGGTGCGCGTCGGCAAGCGCGTGCGCATGCGCCAGAAGCTGATCGGCGCCGAGCCCAAGGCCGGCGGCATGCAGATCAAGAACGAGTGCACCATCGAGATCGAAGGCGAGTCCAAGCCCGCCTGCATCGCCGAGACGATTTCGGTCGTCTACGGCGGCTAGACGTTGCGCGGCGCGGCTAGTCCCGCGCCGCTTCTTCCGCCGCGGCCGTGCGGGCGCCCTGGACGGCCGGGGGCGTCGGCCGATCGGCATCGGCCACCGTGGCGGCCGCCAGGGGCGAACCCATCAGGTCGATCGTCTCGCGGATGTACCGAGCGTGCGTGACGATGCCGATTTCCAGGCGTTCGGAATTCAGCTCGACCTGCTGGGTCAGCAGACCCGCGATGAAGCCCTGCTTAGGCGCCTTGTCGCCGACCGGCGTCAGCGTGGTCGGGTTCTGCTGGCGGCTGATGAACACCGGGCCGCCCGAGTTGCCCGGGAACACCGAGAAATCGAGCAGGAACGTGGGGAACGCCGCCGCCGGGCCAAGCGGGTAGCTGGCCACGCGGCCCGAGCGCAGGATCGGGAAGCCTGCCGAATTCGCCGACAGGCCGCGCGGGAAGCCCAGCGCCATCATCTCGTTGCCGGCGTTCACCTGATAGGCGTCGAAGGTGTCGTCCTTGGCGAGATAGTCCACCGGGATCGCCGCCTTGGCGAACTCCGGCGGAGCCTTGATCGTCATGGCCGCCACGTCGCGGGTGGGATGGTGGGTCCAGAGCGCCGCGCCGTCCTTGTCGCGGATCTTGAGAGGCTTGGGCGCGTAGGACCACGAGCCGTCCGCATTGGCCACGCGATAGCCGATGCGGGCCTCGGCCAGCTGCATCTTGTCGAAGACGTGGTTGGCGGTGATGAGGACCGTGCGCGGCTTGCCGTCGGGCCCGGGCGACGAGATGAGGAACCCGGTCCCCACCGTGCGGGTCCCGTCGCCCAGCGGTTGCTCCAGCTGGACAGTCGCGTGGATCAGCTCAACCGCAAGGTCCATGACCATGCCGGGCCCCTAAACTCGAAAAACCCTTCGCGACTTTGATGCGCGATCTCGATGCATAAAGAGTGAATCACTGAACTGCGCCTGCCTACAAGTCGCCATAATCCCCTGCGCCCGAACGCCGCTGCGCGGAAGCGCGCACCTGTCGGAAAACAAACAGGAAAGCTTCGCCGTCAGGCCTTCGCGCGCCGGGCGCCCCGGACGACACAGTCGCGGGCCAAGGGCCTGGCGACAACGGCCTGCCCGATCACGCCTTCGTGGGCGTCGCAGGGATGTGGGGATGACACCGGCGGGCGGGCGTCGCATCTAGCGGGCATGACCCTGCCCAAGCCCCCCGTCGCCCAGAAGATCCCCCGCCGCATCGAGCAACTGGGCCGCGTCCGAACCGACGACTACGCCTGGATGAAGGACGAGAACTGGCAGCAGGTGCTGCGCGATCCGAAGGCCCTGCGCGCCGACGTCCGCGAGCATCTCGACGCCGAGAACGCCTACACCAAGGCCGTGTTGGCCGAGACCGAGGCCCTGCAGGCCCAGATGTTCGCCGAGATGAAGGGGCGCATCAAGGAGGACGACTCCTCGGTCCCCGCCCCTGATGGCCCGTTCGACTACTATGTCCGCTACGACCTCGGCGCCGAGCATCCGGTGCATGCCCGCCGCCCGCGCGGCGCGAGCGAAGGCGAGGAGGTGCTGCTGGACGAGGAGGCGCTGTCGAAGGGCAAGGCCTACTTCAATGTCGGCGGCGCGCACCACAGCCCGGACCACGAGCTCTACGCCTGGGCCGCCGACGAGCAGGGCTCGGAATACTATCAGGTGCGCGTGAAGGACCTGGCGACCGGCCAGGAGGTGGGACCGCCCATCGAGAGCGCCTACGGCGACTTCTGCTTCTCGCCCGACAGCCAGTGGCTGTTCTGGATCTGGCGCGACGAGAACGCCCGCCCCGCCAAGGTCTTCCGCAGGGCGGCGCGTCCAGGCGCCGATGGGGGTGGCGACGACGTTCTGGTCTATGAGGAGGCCGACGACGGCATGTTCCTGGGCGTGGGCGTCACCGCCGACGACAGCCACATCCTGATCCATGTGGGCAACCAGGAGACCACCGAGCTCTGGCTGATCCCCGCCGCCGACCCGACCGCCCAGCCGGTCGTGGCCGAGCCGCGGCAGGTGGGCGTGAAGTACGCCATCGAACACTGGACAGACCGGTGGGTGATCCGCACCAACGCCGACGACGCCGTGGACTTCAAGCTGTGCGTCTCGGAGGCCGCGGTTCCGGCCCGCTCGACCTGGCGCGACTGGATCGCGCATCGTCCCGGCCACTACGTCGCGGGCTTCGCCGCCTTTGCGAACCATCTGGTCCGCGCCGAGCGGGTGAACGCGCTGGACACCCTGGTGGTGACGGCGCGTGACGGCGTCGAGCACATCGTCTCGTTCGACGAGGAGGCCTACGCGCTGAACCTCGAGGGCGGCTACGAGTACGACACGACGACCACGCGGTTCGTCTACCAGTCGCCGACCACGCCCCGGCAGACCTTCGACTACGATATGGCCACCCGCGAGCGGACCCTGCGCAAGACCCAGGAGGTGCCGTCGGGCCACGACCCGTCGCGCTATGTGGCGCGCCGCCTGTTCGCAAAGGCGCCGGACGGACAGGAGGTCCCGGTCACCCTGCTGATGCTGAAGGAGACGCCTCAGGATGGGTCGGCGCCGGTGCTGCTCTACGGCTATGGCAGCTATGGCCATGCGATGGAGCCCAGCTTCTCGATCCGCAATCTCAGCCTGGTCGACCGTGGGTGGATCTGGGCCACGGCGCACATCCGCGGCGGTTCCGACAAGGGCTGGGGCTGGTTCCTCGACGGCCGCAAGGAGAAGAAGCCCAACACCTTCACCGACTTCATCGCCTGCGCCGAGCACCTGATCGCCGAGGGTTATGCCTCGAAGGGGCGAATCGCGGCCTACGGCGGCTCGGCCGGCGGCATGCTGATGGGCGCGGTGGCCAACCTGCGGCCCGACCTCTGGGGCGCGATCATCGCCGCGGTGCCGTTCGTCGACGTGCTGAACACCATGAGCGACACGTCGCTGCCGCTGACGCCGCCCGAATGGCCCGAGTGGGGCAACCCGATCGAGGATCCCGCTGCCTATGACCTGATCGAAAGCTACAGCCCGTACGATCAGGTGGCCGCAAAGGCCTACCCGCCGATCCTGGCCACAGGGGGCCTCTCGGACCCGCGCGTCACCTACTGGGAGCCGCAGAAGTGGGTGGCCAAGTTGCGCGAATACACCACGGGCGACGCCCCCATCCTGCTCAAGATCAACATGGAGGCCGGCCACGGCGGCGCTTCGGGCCGGTTCGACTTCCTGAAGGAGATCGCCCTCGACTACGCTTTCGCCGTCTGGGCCATCGAAGGAACCTGGAAGGCGAAATGATCGTACGGGCGGCGACGGCGGACGACGCGGGGGCCCTGGCGGCGATCTACGGCCACCACGTGCGGCACGGCTTGGGCACCTTCGAGGAGGAGCCGCCCTCTCCCGCCGAGATGGAGACCCGTCGCGCGGCCGTCGCCGCACGCGGCCTGCCCTATCTCGTCGCCGAGGACGCCGGGAGGGTCGTGGGCTTCGCCTATGCGGGTCCGTTCCGGCCGCGGCAGGCCTATCGCTACACCCTGGAAGACAGCGTCTACATCGCTCCCGAGGCCATCGGCAAAGGCGTGGGCCGCGCCGTGCTGTCGGCGGTGATCGCCGCCTGTGAAGCGATCGGGGTCCGGCAGCTCGTGGCCGTGATCGGCGACAGCGGCAACGCCGCCTCGATCGGGCTGCACCGGTCGCTGGGGTTCGTGGACGCCGGCGTCGGCAAGAGCTTCGGCTTCAAGCACGGCCGCTGGGTCGACATCGTCTGGATGCAGAAGGCGCTGAACGGCGGAGATGAGACCCCGCCCGATACGCTGGGCGTCCGGCTGTCGGGTGGGTGAGCCAAGGTTTCGCCCCGACAGTTGAAAGAGGGTTCAGACTTTCGCCCGAGAGGTGAGTTCCCCTGGGGCGGCCACCCTTATGGGTTTGTACGTAATTGCTTGCGTTGGAGAAGTTCTGCACAACTTCGCCGCCGGTTCGGGGCCGGTGGGAATGTAGAATACATGCCTGGGTTGTGGACGGGAAATCGCACAACCGGCGTGGCGAATCTGGGTTTTGGCCTCGGCGTGCTTCGAGGTCAGCTCCTGGCGATCGGCGTGTCCGCCGCCTTGCTGACGGCGGTGTTCATTCTGCGCCCGATCCTCGGCCACTCGGTCTATCTGCTCTGTGCGCCGGCGATGCTGGTCTGCGGCCTCGCAGCCGGGCCGGCTGCGGCGTTGACCGCGACGCTCGCCATGGCGGCGGGCGGGATCACGCTGAACGGCCTGGACGGCTTCAGCGCCGTTGAGGATGGGATCCCGACGGCCGCGTTCCTGCTGCTGGGGGGCCTCACCGCCTGGGGCCTTCGCCGGCAGGTCAGCGAACGCAACGCCGCCGCGGAACTGCTCGCCGACCAGGCCGAGCGGGAAGAGCTGCTGCAGGCCAGCCTCAGCATCGTCGCCGACGCCCTCGTTCTGATCGACGACGACGGCGCGATCCAGAGTTTCAACCACGCCGCCGAGCGCCTGTTCGGCTGGACATCCGCCGAGGTGGTAGGCGCCAAGTTCAGCCGCATGATGCCGCCGGGCGAGGACGTCGCGCTGTCGGGGCCCACGGCAGAGGACGTCAGCGGCAGCTATCGCCAGGTCACCGGCCTGCGCAAGGACGGCGCGGCGTTCCCCATGGAGCTGCGGGTCGGCGAGGTGGTCGTAGCGGGCCGGCGACTGCTGACCATGGTGGTCCGAGACCTGACCTCGGCTCAGGAGGCCGAGCGCCGGTCGGAGGAACTCCGCGCCCAGCTGACCCAGGTGTGGGCGGCGAACTCTATGGGCGAGATGGCCTCGGTGCTCGCGCATGAGCTCAACCAACCGTTGTCCGCCGTCGCCAACTACCTGCGCGCCGCCCGCAACCTGATCGCTCGGATGGAGCTGGACGACGACGACCTGATCGATGCGGTCGCGCGCGCGGGCGACCAGGCGGTGCGGGCCGGCGAAATCATCCGTACGATGCGCGACCTAGCGACGCGGGGTGGAACCCTGCAGAAGCCCGAGAGCCTGTCGGCGATCATCGGCGAGGTCGACTTCATCATCTCGCTGATGGCCCGCGAGGCAAATGCACGTGTTGTCTACGACCTGTTCAAGGGCCCCGACACCGTGATCGCCGATCGTATCCAGATTCAACAGCTTGTGGTTAACCTTGCCCGCAACGCCATTGAAGCGGTGACCAAGTACCCGAACCGCCAGATCAACATATCCACGCGACTTGTCGGCGAAGATCAACTTGCGACGATTGTCGAGGACAGTGGTCCCGGGGTGGACGCGTCGGTCACAGACAGGCTTTTTCAGCCCCTGGCCAGCACAAAGCCCGAGGGCATGGGGCTAGGCCTCTCTATATCAAGTGCTATAGTCCAAAATCACAAGGGACGGATCTGGGTCGAACCCAGCCGCCTGGGTGGCGCCGCCTTCAGTTTTGTTTTGGCGCGAGCGGGTGATGATGGTGGCGACAGCGGTCGAACGAACAGTGTTCGTCGTCGATGACGACGACGCGGCGCGGGATTCGCTCGTCATGCTGCTCAAGTCGGATGGGCTGAACACCCGGGGGTACGCCTCGGCGCACGACTTCCTGGCTCAGTTCGACACCGTCCTGCGCGGCTGCGTCGTGACCGATCTGCGCATGCCCAGCATGGATGGCATCGAGCTGATCCGCGAGCTCAAGGCCGTGGGCTGTCTGCTACCGGTGATTGTCATTACAGGCCATGCTGACGTCAGCCGCGCGGTCGACGCCATGAAGGCCGGGGCGACCGACTTCATCGAGAAGCCCTATGAGGCCGAGCAGCTGCTGCGCGCCGTTCGCGGCTGCATAGAGGAGAACGACGCCGCGGTTGACGCCAACGCCGCGCGCACGCGCGTGATGCGCCGCCTCGAGAGCCTGACCGGCCGTGAGCGCCAGGTCCTGGACCTGATCGTCGGCGGAGCGTCGAACAAGGTGATCGCCTCCACCTTGGCGATCAGCCCGCGGACGGTCGAAATCTACCGCGCCAACGTCATGTCGAAGATGCGAGCCGAGAGCCTGTCGGACCTCATCCGCTCGACCATCTCGGCGGGGGCGGCCTAGATCGGCAGATAGATCGTCGCGGTCGTGCCGCGGCCTTCGGCGGAGACGAGCCGCAGCGCGCCGCCCGCGGCCTCTGCGAACGCCTTGGCGCCGGCCAGTCCCAGGCCGCTGCCGCCCTTTTCCTTTCGCGTCGTGAAGTAGGGCTGGGTCGCCTGGGCCAGAGTCTGCGGCGACATGCCCACGCCTGGATCCTTCACGGCGAAGGCGGCGTAGGCCCCCCGCTCCAGACCCAACTCGGCGGCGGCGTTCGAGCCCAGGCGCGCCACCGTCGCTGACACCTGGATCGCGCCGCCGCCGGGCATGGCGTGGCCCGCGTTGACGCAGAGGTTCAGCAGCGCCGATTCCAGCCCCGACCGATCGGCGCGACAGGCCAGCGGCGCGGGCATGGCCATGGCCACCACCGTCACGTTCTCGGGTGTGGAGATGTTGGCCATACGAGTCACGGCCACCAGCGCCTCGGCCCCGTCCACCAGGTCGGCCTCGGCCGCCATGGGCGCGCTCAGCGACCGGATGCGCTCCAGAAGCTCGGCGCCCTTCTCGGCTGCGTCAAGGCCCACCTGGGCCAGCTCGAAGGCGTCGCTGCCTGGATCCAGGCGCCCGGCCAGGGCCTCGTTGGCGGCGATGATCACGTTCAGCAGGTTGTTGAAGTCGTGCGCCAGGACGCTCGTCTGTCGATGCACCGCGTCAAGCCGGCGCTCGACCTCGGCCGAGCCTGCCGTGCGGAGCGGAACCTGGGCGCGGGACCTGCGACGCGCAGCCTGACGCTGGCCCTCGCCCGCACGCTCTCCCGCCGATTTCGCCCTGATCGCCATCACGTCCCAACCGTGACCAGATTGTGGTCCAGAGAGAACCACACGCGAGGGTGGCGTTCACCCTGAGACGAACACCTAAGGACTTCTACATAGTGACGAATTGTCCGTTCCAGCCCGCGCACGGAGACGGCCGCGCGGAAGCCCGCGCGGCCGTTCGGAAAGGTGGAAACAGCAGGGTGGATCAGGCTGCCAGCCGATCGGTCTTGGCGTCGCGCAGCATGTAGCCGCCGCCCCACACGGTCTCGATCTGGCTGTCGCCGCCGGCGGCCCCGGCGATCTTCTTCCGCAGCTTGCAGATGAAGACGTCGATGATCTTGGGCTCGGGCTCGGAGAGGCCGTTGTAGAGGTGGTTCAGGCAGGCTTCCTTGGTCAGGACCGTGTTCTTCCTGAGCGAGAGCAGTTCCAGCATCTTGTACTCGCTGGGCGTCAGGTGGATCTGCCGGCCCGCCACCTCGGCGCTGCGGGTGTTCAGGTTCAGCGCGATCGCGCCGGTGCGGATGATCGAGTCCACGTGGCCGCGCGAGCGTCGCACCACGGCCGTGATCCGGGCCATCAGCTCTTCCTTGTGGAAGGGCTTGGTCATGTAGTCGTCGGCGCCGGCGGCCAGGGCCTGGATCTTCACCTCGACGTCGGTCGTGCCCGAGAGGATGATCACGGGCGTGGCGTTCTTCCTCAGGCGCAGCTCGCGCAGCGCCTCGATGCCGGTGATGTCTTCCAGGTCGATGTCCATCAGGACGGCGTCATAGTCGTAGAGCTCGACCAGCTCGACGCTCTCCTCGCCCGACGTCGTGTGGGTCACGTTGTGGCCCGCGCTCGTCAGGTTCAGCTGCACGCTCCGGGCGGTGGAGAGATTGTCTTCGACAAGAAGGATGTGCATCGGTCAGGCTCCCAGGTCCAAGGCGTCTTGGTTTTCGTTGGTGATGACGGACTTCGAGATCTTCATGAGCTCGGACATCCGGAACGGCTTGGCGAGGACGGCGTCCGCGCCGAGATGCCGCGCCCAGCCCAGGTAGTCGGCGCCGCGGGCGCGACCGGCCCCCGAGATCGCGATCACCTTCGGCGGGCGGGCGGACTGCTTGATGACGCGGATGGCGCCGATGCCTTCGATGTCGGGCATCACGATATCGGTGACCACCAGGTCCGGGCGGTGGGCGCCGGCCATGCGGATGCCGCTGCGGCCGTTGTCGGCGGAGACGGTGTTGAACCCCGCCTGCTGGAACGCCATCGACATCAGCCGCAGCAGGGCCGGATCGTCGTCGATGATAAGCACCTTGCCGCCCACGCGCGCCCCACTCTCTCGGAGAACACCGGCAAGGCGGGGCCGTCGACGATCTCAGGCCGTCCCGACGCCCCCAGCGCCAGGTCCCGAAGTCATCCGAAGGCCGTCTTCAGCCGGCGTTCACTATGGTTAACGCCACCCAAGAACCACACTGATTCGGGTCAGGGAAATTCGGGACGATTGCTTAAGTAGATTCCCGGGTGACAGGCTGTCGCAGCAACAGGGGGTTGTGGTCCTGCAATCCCGTCGCGCCCCGCGGGGCGCCGCCCCGGACAGGGCGGAATTCCGTGGCTGGGGAACTAGGACTCGAACCTAGAATGACGGTACCAAAAGCCCGGATTTCATCAGCATTTTCCGAGAGTTGACCGGTAAACCGGCCCAAATCCCGCACAAGCGAAATCAAGCACTTAGGCGACCTCAGTAAACCACTCAGGCTCCCCCGTCACCACCCTTCCACCTGGGGATCGGGCGTCCAAATGTCGCCCTCCGGCCGGATGACCCTGAGCGCGTAGCCCTGCCCGGCCGCGATCTCGACAAGCCGACGCTTTCCATCATGATCCTCGCGGTCCCAGGTCTCCTGCGCGATTTGCAGGGTGGCGCGATGATCGGTGTGAGCCTTGGCCTTCATCCGCAGATCATACACGCCGAGCTGTCAGTTGACTGTCGGCAGATGTTCGCTGTCCGTTCGCGTCATGCGAAGCGAGAGCGCAGCCGAGTTCGAACAGCGGCATCAGTGGCTATGCGACTGGAATGGTCCGCGCGACGCCTGGTCGGCTCGCGGACCAATGGACATCGCCTTCACGCTCGAAGGCCTGGGTTGCTCTCCTGAAGGCTTCGCCCGCGTGCTCTCCTTGGTCGGCCAGCTGCAGCCTAGCTATCAGCCCGCTGGCCTCTCAGACGTGGCGCACGGCTACAGGATCGGCATCGTCGCAGATCCATCCCGGAGTAGCGGCGAGCCGCTCGGCGTGTACCTGGGTGCCGTCATCGTGGCGTGGACCATCAGCTACTAGACGCTCTCGGTTGCCCCCATCAGGCGGACAGCGGTGAAGTCGGCTTCATTGGCATGCGCCAGGTTCACGACCCCGTCCACAATCGCAACCGTGTCCAGGCGTACCACCACCACTTCGGAGTGCTGGTCGTGATCACGAGCCGGCATGACGACCCTCAGAGTCGGATCGAGGTCTCTCAACTGATCGATCAGTTCGGCTACGGTCACTGCTCCCTCCACAACTCGCGACGGCGATGCTGACGCGACTTCAGCGCGCGCACAACCATGGCGACATTGTCAGTCGCCTAGGAGGAGTCGCGCATTGCGAGTACGTCTGCGACGTGACTGCACTAAGGGCTTGGGCAGGGGGAGCCGATGAGATCAGGCCTAATCTTGGCAATCGCGCTAGCTGCGCCAGCCACTGCGTATGCTCGCGACGTCGTCATTTTCGAGCAGTCCAGTACTACGAACTTCGCCTCCGCCTTCAGCTTCCTTCCGGGCGCTGGGGACTACAAGTTTGAGGTCACAGGCACCGTCCCGCCGAGCACCTTCAACCTCTTAACAGCCTACACCTACCATTGGGATGTATTTGTCGCCCCGCCCCCGAGGCCTCATCACGAGTACATAGACGGCAACGACTACGATCAAACCTTCGTACTAGATTTCTCAAGTGGAGTAGCCTTCTTCACTGTCCCGAAGACCACGTACTATTTCTTCACAGCGGGCAACCAGTACGAGGCGTACGGGGTGGCCGCCGGCACCCTGGTTTACCAGGAGGACAAGTACGAGGACCCCTACTTCAACCTGTACGCTGAGAGTTCGAACGGTGACGCCTTCGACTACAGCTTCAAGGTCACGCATCTGAACGCTTTGCCGGAACCCGGCACGTGGGCGCTCATGATCATGGGCTTCGGCGCGGCAGGGGCCCGCCTGCGGCATCGGAAAGCTAAGCATGCGTAGTTCCCTGCGGACCACGCTTGCTGGGGTGGCGATGTCATCGTTGCTAGCAACGTCGGCAATCGCGAACGAGATCTTCGAGACGTACACGTTCGAGGGCGAGCAGTTTGTCGGCCAAACGTACGTAATTGAGCCGAACATCCTCTACTTCGCCGTCGCGAACCCGTTCTATGACTACAAGTTCATTCATGTCGCCGATGGAGTGCTTTCGGTCGACGAAGGAACCGTGCTCTTCCTTTTTGGCGCGAAGCCATTCCGGGTTCGTTCGTACGATGTCAGCGGGGCTGGAAAGGTCCACATCAGCTACTACGGGCCCGGGGTTTATTTTCCAGAGCTAGGCATGCCGCCTGCGCCGCCCGAACTGAACCGCACTGTGGACCTCTCCATTGACGGACCTTTTATGGAGAACGGTGGTGACTACTACGCCGACTATATCCACTTCTTGGTGCGACCCGGCGCAAGTCTGACGCTTGATAACTTTGTCCTCGCCTGGGTGCCGGAACCCTCGACATGGGCCGCGATGATTCTTGGCTTCGGTGTCGCTGGCTCCGCTTTGCGCAGGCGCGCAGCGGCCGCCTGATCAGGATGTTGGTGGACATTCCGGGTGCGGCAGGCCCACGTGGGCCGCCGCTCGGCACAGGCGGCCGATCTGCTTGGCCATACTGTCGCCCCAGGCCTCGATCGCCGAGTTATGGCGGTCCAGGTCGGCCGACTCGCCCGAGGCTACGGCCTCGACCGTCAGCACCGGTTTAGGGGGCACGACCAGGTCGGCAGTTGGCAGGGAGGGCTGCGGGCCGGGTCCCTTGCTGGTGCAGCCGCTGGCAAGCGAGAGCGACAGAGCTAGGAGAAGCGCGCCCGGCAGGCGCAGCGGAGATCGCATCGTTTCGGGCCTTCTGTTGAGCTGTGACGTTGGCGGTGTCGGTCTGCCGACGAGCGGCCGCCGCCTGGGCCGCCGCATCGTTCTTGGCCTGCTGGATCTCAGCCGCGGCGTGGTCGTGCTCGCGCTGCCGCGCCTTCTCGATTTCGACGCCCTGGCAGCGGCCCACGGGGAGCGCGAGGGCGCAGCAGATGGCGACGCCTAGCCCTGCCTTCCACCAGGTGCGCGCGATGCTGAAGGCGGACGCGAGAAGAGCAGGCGAGATCATGCGGAATTCCCCGGCTGGAGGCCTTCAGGCAGCAGCGCCGACACCTTGGCGGCCGCCTCGGCCTTGGTGATCTCGCCGTCCCGGTTCACGTCCAGGCCGGCATTCTGGCGGTAGGTCGTGGGGCGCTCATCCTTGTCCCAAAGGACGTAGCCCTCGGGCTGCCCGACCGCCTTCGGCCAGAGGATCGCCATGTAGAGGTCACTCAGGGCGCGGAGCTTGCCCTTCCACGGCTTGAAGTACTTCCAGACGAAGTTCAGCTGCTCCTCGGGGCGCATCTTGGCCAGCGCTGCGCTCGACGTGCCCAGGTCAGCCGCGGTCGTCGGCATGAACTGGATGAGCCCGGTCGCACCGGAGCCGGCCATGTTCTTCACGTCGGCTCGGAAGGTGCGGCCGCTCTCCCAGGCCATGCAGGTCATCAGCCAGGACGGTTCCGGCCGGCCAGGCGCGGGGCCGATGTCCAAGTCCTGCGCGAGCCAGATTACCCGTTCTCGGAACTCCGCCGTCACCTTCGCGCCCCAGGCAAGGCGCGCGGAGCCCGCCCGTGCCGGTGACGACTCAGCAGGCGCAGGAGCTGGCGAAGGGGAAACCTGCGCCTTCTCAGCGGCCATGATTGCCGTATCGAGGAGGTCGAGAGCGTCCGACTGGGCGGCGCGCGCCTTCCTCAATATCTCAAGGTTCATGCTTTGCGCTCCCAGGGAGGCTGCTCCGGTTCAGCGACTGGTGCTTCTGGGGCTCCCACCGGTGTCGTGACGGTCGTGGTGGTGGTCACCTCGGCGACGGGCTTGGCCGACGCATCGTCGCCCTCGGAGCCGACGTGAACCTCGACGCCGCCCTTGCCGGCCCGAAGATTGAAACCGGTGGCCGTGATGGCCACGATCGTGATGGCCACGATCAGCAGCGCCGTCTCGATGATCCAGAAGGCCTCGCCTGGCTGTAGGTCGTCGCGGAAGAGCCAGACCAGGGCGCCCGCACCCAGAGTCCACGCCATCCCGGCTCCGGCGGACAACCACTCCCGCAACGGGCCGACCTTGAAGGCGGCGGTCCACGCGCGGCCGGGAATGTTCCAGACGTTCGACGGCCAGGCAGGCATCAGCCCCGCCTCCGCGTACTAGCCGGGCCGCCCTGAGGACCCTGTTGCTCATAGCCGGCCGGTTCGCGCATCCATCGGATGGCCGCGTTGAGGTCCTTAAACTGCTCGAGGAGGAAGCCCATGGCGGTCTTCACTTCGGCAACGGTGACCTTGAGTTCTTGGAGCGCGCCCATCTCCCCTTCGAGCGCAGTGACCCGGGCAGACAGGGCCGCCACGGTCCCTCGCAGGACACCGTAGCCAACGGCCAGCGTGCCTACATTCAGGATCAACATCACCGCGCCGAAGCCGAGCGCGATCCACGCCTCTGCCGTCACGCGGACCACTCCCGTGCTGATTGGATGTGGAAGTTCGGCACGCCTAGGCCGCCTTCTCGTAGACGCCCGCCGCGCCGAGCCCGGCGTTGTTCCGGAGGTTGCCGTCGTTGTCGTACTTGAACACCGCCCTGCCGGCGGGAACGCGATTGGACGCCCCGTTGTCGTTAGCGTGCAGGTGATAGTCCCCGTTGCCCGCGCCGGTGACGCCTTCCTGCTGCGGGTTCACGAACGTGACGGTGGCGGTGAGCGTCCCGCCGGGGCAGGTGATTTCGCCGTACCACGCCGTCGCGCTGGCGCTGGGCGAACTGTTGCTGTCCCCCGCGATCACGACGTCCCCATAGCGACCCACGAAGAACCGCCATTCCCAATTGCCGTCCTGGTCGTTGCCGTCGGCGTTGCCCTGATTGGCGACCCAGAAGTTGTCCGACTTCGAGTTCAGCCAACGAACGATGTTGAAGCCCCCGCCCCCGCGCTTCACCAGCCCCTCGGTCGAGATCGTAGTGTCCGCCGTGTAGATCGTGTTGAAGCGGTTCCCCGGGATCGTGTTGTGCCAGATGATCACGTTGTCGCAGGCGAAGTTGCTGCCATCGGCGTAGATGATCGTGGGGGCGTTGCCGCTCTTGTTCTCATTGAGGTTCGAGCTGAAGACCATGCCGTTGGGCCTGGCCAAGGCGTTGCCGAACCGGATCTCCTGCGTCTGGGACTTGATCCGGTTGTTGGACACCCACAGGTCGCGGTTCGCGTGACGAGAGGCAGAAGACGCCTGATCGGTGAGATTGCAGCCAGCATTGGCGCGGTTGGCGAAGAACACGTAGGGCGACAAGCTGAACGCAGCGCCCATCGTGCAGCCGCCGACGACGGCCATCTGCGTGCATTCGGAACCGTTGGCCGCCAGCCAGCCGGTGTTGGTGCTCCCGTTCACGTTGTGAACGTATGTCGCGCCAAAACCGCGCCATGGGCAGCGGTTGAAGACCGCCGAGCCCGACGACGAGACGGTCCCGCCCGAGACGTAGATGTAGCTCTGATTGATGGTGGTCGCGGCGGACTCAACAATGAAGTTGTCGTTATCGTTGGCGTTGATGGACGCCCGCTCCCACGTGAAGCCGTGGAACCAGCAGTGAGAGCCGACGCGGCGGTTCGCGCCCACGGTCGAAGCGGTCACGATCTTGATGGTGCCGGTCGCGGCCGGGTCCACCTTGATCTCGACAAGGCAGGTAGCGCCCGAGGTATGAACGCTGGCGTTGCCGCCTGTCCCCTGGATGGTCGCCCCCGCGCCCGCGCTGTCCTCCTGGACGATGATGTTCCCGCCGCCCGCGTTGTTGCGCTGGTCGCCCCCCGACTTGGCGTTGTGAGCCGTCTTGAGCGCCGACAGGGCCGCAATGAGCGTCGGATACGGCTGGGCGCTGTCGTTCAGCGCGCCGCCCGATGCGCCGGTCTTAACATAGGCCGTCTGGTCGCCGTACGTGCCGTCCTTGTCGCACGTGAACTCGAGGCTGGTCAGGCTCGAATTGTCGGTGAACGGGTCGGTATAGTCGCGGCTGTCGGTCACCGCTCCGACCCACGGATAGAACTTGAAGTAGGCGCGATAGCGCGTGCCCTGCGTCAGCCCCGTGATCGGGATGTTCGCGGCGAACACCTCCATCGCCTCCCCCGCCGTGACGGTCGTGGAAAGCTCGGTGTCGTTGCAAAAGACGCTGATGCCTTGGTCGGTGCTGGTCGCCACGTCCTCGACGCGGATTTCCGTGCACGCGATCTGGCGGCCGTTGCGCGCGAGCAGGTGCTGGGCCGACACCTCCACGCGGCGGCGCGAGGCGGTGAACCGCAGGCATTGCGGCGTCACGACGGTCCAGAAGGTCGCCGGGTAGGCGCGCGTCGAACTGTTCGTGGCCGTGACGTTGCTGTTGGCGTTCGAGGCCTGCGCCGAGACCGTGTAGAACGCGCTCCCGATGTTCACCAGCAACAGCTGGTCGGGCTGGAAGATGGGCCGGGGCAGGACGACGGTGAGGATCACGTCCGATCCGCTCACCGTCTGGACCGGGCTGGTATGGTTGGGCGCGGGCTTGCGCAGCACCGCCGTCGCCACCAGCACCTCGTCCACCGTCGTGGCCACCCCGTTCACCAGGTTGCCCTGGCTGCGGACCGTCACCTGGACCTTGTTGCTGGCCAGCGAGACCGCGCCGCCCGCCGCCCGGCCCTTCACGGTCACGTCCAGCGTCCAGCCGTTGCCGTCCACGAACTCGATCGACGTGTTGTCGCGCACGTTGGCCGCGATGAGGTCGCCAGCCACCGCGGGCGTGGCAGTTGAGAGCGCAGCAACAGCGGTCGTCAGCGCGAGCGAGGGGCCGATATGCATCGACGCCGGCTCAGGGGTAACCGACGAAGCCGGTCGCGGTCGTACCGGTCGCCCAGATGCGCTTGACGCCCGCCGGACACATGCCCGCCGGCAGCGGCAGGGTGTCCTCCGTATTGTCGAGGCGTGTGACCTTCACGTCCCCGCCGACCGCGACGGAAAAGCTGCGGATTTTGCGCGAGATGTCGGCCGTGTCGCTCGGCGTGATCGAAAACGGGAGGTCGCTCGGAGAGCTGTCGGTCTGAGGCACGGGAGGCTCCGGGATGCACAGGGAGGTGGCAAAGCCACCGGCTGCGCTCCGTCCGTGGAGCCTACGGTTCGTCGTTCGCCCGACGTGGGCCGCCCCGTCCGTGGAGCCGACGCAGCGCGCGAACGCGCTCAAGTGCACAACCTAGCACCGAAGCGTCGCCAGGGCTATATTCGGAACAGGTTCAACCAGCTTGGGAACGGCCTTGAGCGACCTTCATTCCAGCAACCTGCTGAACAAGCGCGCGTGGCTGGATAAGCAAATCGCGAAGGCTCAGGCCAAGCTCTACAAGCAGGACCGTTTCCGACTGCCCGAGGACGACTGGCCGCTTTGGCGGCGCGTCGTCCCGGAGGTCATCGGGGTCGTCTTCCTGACTACCTTCATGTTCGGCCTGCTGTTCTTCGCAAACTGGCTCGGCAGGACCTTCTAGTAGACCGGCGGGGGGCCCGACGCCCGCAGGCCGGCGCCCTGCCCAGCATCTTGCGTCAGCGCCGGCAGCACCGCCTTCACTTCCTCAGGCGAAATGACCCGGGCCCGCACCATCGCCTGCATCAGGTCTTCGATGTTGCCCGCCCGGAACAGCGCCTGGCCAAGCAGTCGCGACACCTCCGGATTGTTCAGGCCGGATGACGCCTCCCGCGCCTGACGCAGCTTCGTTGCCGCCCAGTCGAATGCGCGAGTGCGCAGGGGCCGCCCGTCCTGAGCGGCTCGAAGGCCGGCCAAGATAGGATCGTCACCCTCGGCGGCGCGATTCACCGAGGCGATGTCTTCGGCCAGCGGCGTCGTCCGCGAGCCGGTCAGGACGCGGTTGTACGAGAGGTTCGCTTCGAACTCCTCGCCGATGTCCCGCATGAAGCGCCCATACGTCTCGTCATCACCGAAGCCCAGGCGCAGGCGCTCCTGGAGGACGTCGTCGTCGAGGAACTGACGGAAGGCGCGTTGCGGATCGCGCGAGCGGAACACGTCCGACAGGCCGCGCGCCACGCCCAGCCGCATCGCGTCCTGTTCGTCCCTGCCCATCAGCTCCATGCCCTCGGCGATCTCCTCCGGATCGGCCTTCCCGGTCACCATCCGCCGGCCCATGTCCATCGAGTTCATCTGGCGCGACGGTCCGGTGTAGGCGGCTAGGGCCTCGCGGTATTTCGGGTTCAGGTCCGTCAGATGGCGTCGCAGATCCTTTCGGGTTTGTTCGATCAGCCGGACCTCATCGGTGCGCGGGAGCTTGCGGGTCACCGGATCGCGCAGGGCCTCGAGTTCGTCATCGAGACCGCGCTTGACGTAGTCCCAGGCCTTCCAGCTCAGCGCCTCGCCCTCCACCGGACCTGTGCGCGGTTCGGGGCGAGCACCATAGGCGTCGGGATCAGGCAGATCGTCCGCCGGCCCGCCGCGATAGTTCATCTCCTCCGCCTCGTCCAACTGGCGCATGCGGTCCGTCACGCGCGGGTCCGCCTCGCGGGCATAGCGGGGACGGCCGCGAATCTCGTCGCCGATCGCATCCAGCAGATCGTTCGCCGTGGGGCGCGACTGGAATTGCGGGAAGTAGCCGGCCTCCCAGGCGCGCAGGGCCCATTCGTCGGCGTCGGCGCCGTCCCCAAGCAGCGAGCGCTGGTAGGCCCGGCCCTTGTTCCATTCGGCTCCGCCCATGGCCTGGACGTCGCCGCGGTCGCGGATGCCGCCGCCATCGGCGATGAACTTGTTGAGGGACTTTCCGCGACTCGGCGGCCGGCTCGGCGCACGCCGCCCCATCGCGCGCTCGATCTCCGCACCGCGCGCGGGAGGAAGATCCGTCGCCCAGTCGGCCATGTCTTCCATGTCGAAGAGGCCAAGGGCGTTCGGGTTCTCCCCGGCCTCGTGCGCCAGGTCGGCGCCGCGGCGCATCGCCTTGCGGATGCTAGGGCGCGCCTTCAGTCGTTCCAGGTCGTTGTTCACCGGTGGCGCGCGGTCAAACGCCTCACGATACAGCGGCTCGCTCTCCACCAGCCGGCGCTTATCCAGAGCGTCCTTGAGCGTGTGGAAGCTCGAACCATCGTCGCCAAGCTCGCGGCGCAGAGAGGCGACGATCCGTCCGCGTGCGCCCTGGCGGCGCGCCGTGAGGGTCGAGCGGGCGATGTCCTGGCCAGGGCCGGGCACAGCCGCCACCGCACGCGCAACGGTCTCGCCGCCCGGACCCATGCGTTCAAACGGCATGCGGAGATCATCGGCCGCGGCGGGCCCAAGGTCGGCCGCGCCCGGAGCGCGGTCAGCCAGCACGCGGCCGGCGCGAGCCATGTTCTTCTCAACGGCAGGCCGGAGCGCCTGCTTCCCGGCGTTCACGAGGCCGACCAGGCCCATCAGGCCAAGCGGCATCCCGGCGCCGAGGGCCACAGAGGGTAGCACCGCTTCGTTCATGTCCTCGGCGCGCTCATCGAGCGTACCTTCCCCGCCCAGGGCCGACACCGCGCCCGATAGCCCGCTGACTGTGCCCCCTTCCACCATGGCGCGCACAGGCAATCGACCTACAACAGGCGTCCGCTTGAACACCTCGGTCGCCCTCTGCAGGGCGCCGGCGAGACCGCTCTCCGCCGCCGGTGCGCCCGCACGGACCAGCCCCGGAACCAGGGAGGCTCCTCCCGAAATCAACGTCGGGGCGGCCTGAAGGGCGATACCGACGCCCTCGGTGCCTGCGCTGGCCAGGGGGCGTCGAGCGCTGAAGTCGTCGCGGACTACGCGCTTGCGTTCCACGCCCGCACGCCGGTTCGCCGCATAGTCGTTGGCCACCGCCCGGAAGGCGTCCGGGACGCGCTCCACGGCCTCGCCCCACGTCGTCGGACGCTTGAAGGAGGTCTTGCCCTGCGCCAGATCCACTCCGGTCTTCACGTAGGCGCCGACGTTGTCGCGGATGTCGTTCAGGAACGGGACGCTGCCGTACAGCGTCTCCAGCACGCCGGAGACCTCATCGGCCACGCCGCGCTTGCCGCGGCCCGATAGATCCATCTTGCGATAGGTGCCGCCGCCACCCTTCGGCGCGGCGGCCGGAGCCTGGAGGTCGTTGAACCGGCCCATCAGCGCCCCGCCTTCTGGTAGACCTTGCCGTCGTCGTCCACGAACCACGACCCGGCCGGGATGTTCTTGAACTCCATCTCGTTCGTCGGGACGTACGGGTTGCCCTTCGCCCCAGAAGGAGCCTTGGCGCCACGAAACATGCGAGCCGCGTTCTGCTGCGCCGGCGGGAGCTTCGCGAACCAGTCTGTCTCCTTGACGATTCGGCGACCGTCTCGGTTGGTGACCACGCCACGGCCGCCGCCAGCCGTGCGCCGGGCGTCGGCTTCGGCCTCGCTCATGCGGCGGTCGCCTTCGCCCCGCACGGCGCCGAAATACTCGCGCCACTGCTGGCGATCCGAACGCAGGACGGGCGCCCCGCGGGCCTCGCTCGCAGGGTCGAAGATCGGGTTCTCCTGCGCGTATCGGCTCCAGGCCTCGTTCATGCCCCGGGTGTTGCCGTAGGTGTCGACGAACCAGTCCGAGAAGTCGCGCTTCTGCAGCGCCATGTCGTTCGCTAGGCGCTGCGCCCGGATCAGTGACCTATTGGTCTCGGTCGGCTTGTCCTTGCCGTAAGTCATCGCCAGGAACTGCTGCGCGTCGAAGTCCGAGATCGCGCCTTCGCCGGGCTGGCGCTTCGAGCGCGCCGCTTCGGCCTGAATAGCGTCCAGCTCGCGAATCTCCGGATCGAACATCCCAGCAATCCCGCCCCAGATGGGCACCGCGTACTGTCCGCCGGTCTTCTGGCGATCAAGCAACCCTTCGGCCCGGCGAGCCGTCGCGATGCCACTACGCGCAGCCCGCACGCCCTCGTCTTCCTTCTCCCGAAGGGTCCGGTAGTAGGCGTCCTCCGACTTGTCGGACCCACGCGACATCGTCGGCAGGTAGCCCGCGCCTCGGGCCCGGCTGTTCGCCAGCGGCTTCCAGGCGCCGTCAACCAGCTGCAGCCGGTCACCACGGTCGTTCTCGATGATCATGGGCGCTTGGGGGGTCGCCATAGAGCGCTCCTATCGAACAGGCCGGAAGCCGGGCGGAAGCGGCGGGATCGCGGGAGCGCCACCAGCGACGCCGCCACCACGAGGCTTGCTGCGATCGAACGCCAACCGGTCGCGTGACACGCCGAGCTGGCCACGGTCGATCTCCGCCCGCTCGCGGTTGTGGCGCTCGGTCTCGATCTCCTGCCAGGTCCGGGGGCGCTGCTGTCCCCACTGGAAGCCGTCTTCGTCGGCGGCCCAGGGCGTGCCGTCATCGACGCCGTATTTGGCAACGCCGTCCACACGGCGGCCACCTTGGCCGCGCACCTGGCCTTCGCTCAGCGTGTAGGGCTCGCGCTCCTTCTGGTAGACACTGGCCAACGCCTCGGTGGCCTTCTCAGGGTTGGCCTTCAGCAGGAAGCGCATCCGCGGATCGTTGGGAAACAGCGAGTCGATCTGCGCCGCCAGGTCCGCCTGCCGCGCCTTGGCCACGCGGCCGGAAGCCATCTTGTCGAAGTCCGTCGCACGGTCGCCGCCGTCCGAGATGTCCTGAAGCCGCGCGCCGAACCGCTCGAAGCGGTCGAGCTTGCTCATGCCCGTCTCGTCATCGACCTCGCGCAGCTTCGCGAAGAACCCTTTCTCCAGCGACGACTCCATCGTCGGCACGCGGCGCATCTCCTCGACGCCGAGGTTGCGGGTCAACGTGTCGCCGAGCCGCTGGTCGGTGTAGGCTGTGAAGCGACCGTCGTCAGTCGTCTTCAGGTCGGCCACCGCCGGCATCAACCCGCCCGTGCCGGGTTGGCGCGCGGTGTCGTTCATGCCGCCTTTCGCGCCGTCGAGGCCATCCATCAGCCCGTGGACGGCCTTCCCCGCGCCACCGCCGAAGTCGCGCAGTGCGCCCATCAGTCCGCTCAGGAATGCAGCCACGTTGGGATCTCCACTTGCGAGTAGTCGATGCGAAGGAAGCCGTCCGCGCCTTCCAGAACGGCGGCAGGATCGGTGGCGAGGGTTTCCTGGGCGATCAGGCCCCGCACGGGCTCAGCGTCGTCATCGTCCCAGTTCCAGCGCCAGGAGACCCAGCGTCGGCCGGCGTCGTCGAAGCCCAACGTCTCGACGTCGCGCTTCAGCGAGGCGTCCGACATCGAAGCGGCAGCCGCCGCGATCTGCACGGCCTGCCCGATCTGGTCGATCAGCCCAGGGGTGACTTTCGTGGTGGAGGTGGAGGACCCGGTGGAGTCTGTGGTGCCGGAAGTCGACGACCCGCTGAGCAGATCGTAAGGCGCCGAACCCAACAGATCGCCGACCGCGCCCAGAAGGCCGAGCGGCGCCTGACGGCGCTCTGTATCGATGCCGCGCATCGTCTCGCCGGCCGCAAGCTGGCTGTCGATGTCGGATCGGGCATTCGTAGCGCCCAGGTTCGAAAGTTCACCCATCAGGCCGCCAGCGCTGAGCTGGCGGTCGAGATCGCCGGCCGCGAACGACTGGTTCGACATCGAAGCCTGTTGTCGGCGTGCCGCATCCCGGTCCGATAGATCGGCTGCGCGCGCAAACCCCTGGTCGCGAAGCGCACCTAGGCTGGTCGCCCGGGCCCGGGACAGTTCGCCCTCGGTCTGGGCTTCGCGAACGCCGAACCGCGAACCACCGAACGCGCCGGAGCGGGCGCCAGAGGCAGCCTGGGCGGCGCGGGTGCGACCAGCGTCCACGTCGAGGTCCGCCGCGGTCGCGTCGACGACCTCCTTCAGGTAAGGCGACATGTAGTCGTCCAGACCGCTCAGCAGGCTCTCCCCGCGGATGGTCGGCGTCGTGCCGTTGGCCGCGCGCCCAGCAATCGTAGTGGCGTCACCCAAAGCGCCGCGCCAGCCGCCCAGCGCGCCCGCAGCGCCAGCCGCCTGGGTCTGCAACGGATCTGCCCCGGAAACGAAGTCCGTCGGGTCACGACCCATCACATCGCTGACGCCAGACGTGAACCCCTTCATCGCGTCCTCGAACCAAGCGGGATTGTTCCGCGTGGTCGTGAAATTCTGGACCGTAGAGGACTTCTCGGACGCCTTCGTCGTTTGCTTCTTGGAGGAGAGGCCCATCAGAGCACCTTGCAGACTGTCACGGACCACGGCGCGTAGCCGGCGGGCTTCAGTAGGCGCTCCCAGCCCTTGCGACCCTCGATCAGCACGCGGCTACAGCCTACCAGGCGGGCCGAGGCGCAGAGCGCGGGCTCCAGCGTCAGCACCTCGGCGAGATCGCCAACCGCCCAGAGGGTCTGCAGGACTGTTTCGCCAGATGGGTAGGTGACCGGCTGAGCAATGATCGCGGCGGCGGCGCCGGGGAACAGGTAAGCCTCCCCGCTCAGCACCATCCGCTCGACGTCGTCGATCGTGTAGAGGCCGCTGCCCTCCATCGCCTCGGCGACCGCTTCACGGAAGCGGAGCCACTGCGCAAGGAGCGGCGGGAGCGCCTCAGCGACCTGAACGTCCTCGCTCAGTTCCGGCGCCGCACGCAGCGCCGCCAGTGCTTCATCGCCAACGTCGTCCGCGAGTTCCGCGCCGAGCGCCGGAAGGTCATCGTCCAGCCGGCGCGCCCGGGCCGCCGCATAATCAGCCACTTCGTTCATCGCTCACCTGCCGCACTGACTTCGAACGCCGTCCGCCCGAGGCGGTAGGCGGAGGGCACGGCGGACGCCTCGAAGCGCACGCGCACGTACCGGCCTTCCGCCCGGAAATCCTGGAACTCCTCACCAACCGCGAGCGGGACCGGGTCCCACTCCTCTTCGGCGCCTTGGGCGCGCTCGCGGGTGAAGATCCGCAGCGTCAGAGGGCCGACCTGGCCTTCGATGTCCGGTTCGACCTCGGTGACTTCCATCGAGCGCTTTTCGTCGCTGATCGCCTGTGCGGCGCTCTCGATGAACGAGGTGAGCACGTCGCCCGCGGCCGACTTGCCCCGCTCATGCCAGTAGACCTCGCCCGTCGGCGCCACGCCGATCGGCGAGACCGAGGGACCGGCGTCAACATAGGCTGAGCGCGCGATGTCGCCCTTGGTCCAGGCCTTGTCCTTCAGCGAGAAGGCGACGTAGCGGCTGTTTTCGACGCCATCGCGGGCGTCGGGGTAATCGAACCGGATCTCCGAGAACATCGCGCACGACGAGCCGACGACCTTATCGAGCTGTGACGGGCTGAGGTTGTCGACGAAGTCCCGCTGGACCGTGCAGGTCAGAACTTCCGGCGCACCGCCCAGGCCGCCGACGTGGAAGTTGCCGTCCGGCGAAGGCCAGAACGCGGTCTGGCCGACCACCACCGCTGCGTTCGGGCCCATAAGGCCGCAGCGCTCGGCGACTTGGTCGAAGCGCCACGTCTGGGACGGGTCGCCGATGAAGGTCCCGAGGTAGAGAGCGTTATCGGTCCAGGCCAGGATGTACTGACCGGCGCGGCGCGCGCCCACCAGCCGACCGCCACCCTTAAGGATCACTTCGCCGGCGTTGTTCGACGGAGTCGTCGTCCAGTCCTCGGGGTTCTCGATGTCGCTAAAGCGGATGCAGAGCGGGTTGAAGTCGCCTGACACCTCCTCGTTGCAGCCGAACGCCATCACCTGGCGCTGCTCGTTCACCAGCATGAAGGTGACCGCAGCGGGTGCGCCCGACAGCGGCTCAGCAACGACTCCGGTGTCGTTCTGCCACCAGTAGATCGTGTGGCCGCGCGGGTTCGCCATGAGGCTTTCGCCCCAGGTGTCGAGAGACCAGGTCCGGGCGTAGTAGTCCTGCGCCGACGGCTCTGAGTACTTGCCCGTGCTGAAGGCGCCGGTGCTGTAGCCCGCTGTGCCCGTGCCATGCTCGGCGCCGGCGGCGAGGCCAGCCGGCGTGATCGTGAACAGCTCGCCACCGCGCCACACCTGCAGCGCGCTGTGTGTCCCGAAGGCCACCAGCAAGGCGCCTACGGTGTCGGTCCAGGGCAGGACCGTGCGGCAGACCCCGGTCAGCTTCGTCGTGGTCAGCGGCTCCCAGCCGCCCACGGCCTGCCAGCGCCCGCGGTAGAAGCGGCCGTTCTTCCCGTCCAGCCACGCCGCATCGCCCACCGTGACGGCGGTCTCATCGCTCACGATGCCGGGCGGGATGTCGAGGAAGAACCGGGTCATGTCGGCCAGCCCACCCCGATATCGATCGCCAGAATGCCCGGGACGTCCGTCGCGCCGTTGATCGCCGTCACCAGCTCACGGGAGCGGCTGAAGCAGGCCTGGATGTGCAGCCCGATCTCGACGCCAATAGCCTTGACCGTGGCGCGGTCCATCGTGGCGAAAGCGCCAGGCGCGACCTCCCAATCCACCTCTTCGAGCTGCGGGGCTTCGTCGAACAGTCGAAGTGCGCCGTTGATCCGGTTCTGGGTCCGCTCATCGGTCGAGAGGGGCGCGCCGTTGCGGATGATCCCGCCAGCTTCAACCGCGGCGCGCTTGGCCCGCACGGCATCGATCAACGATGCCTTCAGTTCGGCGAGCGGCACCGCCTCAATCACCCATACCCGGTGAGGCACGCCGTCGACCTCGTCGATCGTGTGGCCCGTAATGCGCGAACTCACTCCCGGCGCGGCGGGCTCGACGACCTGGACCAGTCCAAGATCGGCCCGCGCATCGGGCGATAGGCTCTCGGCAAACGCTGGCGAAATCCGCGCTTCACGTCCTTCTCCATCCGGGATTGGGATGTGGCGTTCACGGTCGACTTCGACCCAGGCTCCGTCGACCTTGAAGGCATAGGTCATTGCAGCAACTCCAGCAGGATGCCGTTCTGCCGGTAGGTCGTGTCGAAGCCGGTGAGGGCCAGCGCCTCGGCCGTGTAATCGGCCGCCGAGAAGTCGAACACGCCGAACAGGAACGAACCCAGCGCGGTCGGGGCCAGCCGGACCTGGGCGACGGGCGAACCGGGCAGCGTGTAGCTGGCGCCCGCAAAGTCGACGATGAAGGCCACGCACCCCATCGACGTCGCCGCGGGCGTGAAGGCCGGAAGCGTCAGGGTCGAGGTCCCGTTGACGCTGTCGGTGTTCGACTTCACCGAGATCGCCGTCGGGCCGCGCACGATGTAGCAGACCGCCGCGCCCGCAAAGGGCGTATCGGCGACCGAGCCGAGAACAAGCCCGCTAGAGACGTCGCCCGCCTCGAGCACCTTGGAGAAAATGCCGCGCGACCAAAGCGTTGAACCGTCGATCGCGTAGTTGCCAGGGTTGGTTGTCGACCAGCCTCCGGCGCTCGCGGTGATGTTGGGCAACGTCACCGTGCTCTGCGCCAGGACGATGGCCTTCGCCCCGACCATGTCGGATGTAAAGGCGAAGGTCGGCTGGTGAGTCGGGCTGTTGGTGGCCACGTCGCTGGTGAGCGCGACGAAGTCCAGCGCGCTGGAGCCAAGGAAGAGCTTTGCCTCGTCCAGCATCACGTACGGTTCCGCTGGCCGCTGTAGGTGATGTCTGTCCCGACGTTGGAACCGTCGACGCTCTCTACGAGGAAGATCAGCTTGTTCTTGTGCCCGTTAGTCGGCGAGATCACGAGCAGCCCGTTTTCGCGGTTGTAGGCGGCGGCTACCGCCAGAACGATCCCACCGGCGGTGTTGGTGATCATGATCTCGAAGACGTCGCCCGGGCTGGCATTTATCGGTGCACTCAGGATGAAGCTGGCTGAGGCATTGAGGGTGAAGCGCCGCCCCAGCGAGAGGTCGGGCGTTACCGTGGCCCCATACGCTAGAGCCACAGGCGCTCGCGACTGCTTCAGGCCAAGCGGGGTGATCGCCAGCAGGGCGCTCGCCATGGCCCATGTCTGCGCTGCGGTCGCACCGAAACTAGACAGGTCGGCCGGCGTCGGCGCTTGCCATGCCGCGTTCGTACCGTCCGTCTTGAGGAACTTGCCGGCGTTGGCGGCTTGGGCGGGCAGGTTGCCAGCGTTGTAGGTCCAGGCGACGGCGTCGACGTACTCCTTCACGCTTTGCGCATTCGGGCCGAGTGGCCGGACGTTCGACGCGTCCGACACCACCAAGTTCACCTCGCCGGGCGTCAGCGTCGCCGTCAGGCCCGCGCCCGTCGTCACGACAACGTCGCCGCTCGCGCCGTTGCGGACGAGGTAGATCTTCTCCACCGACGGGATCGTGATCGTGCCGCCCGTTCCGCCGGTGACATCGAGGAAAGCGCAGCGGGCTTCGTCGGTCGCGCCCTGCGCCGTGGTCAGCGCCTTGGAGCCGGAGAGCGTGAAGGCCAGCCGCTTGGCGATGGCATCCTCGAGGAGCTGGAAGACGCCGGTGTTCAGCACCAGGCCCCAGATGTTCAGGTTGTCGCCGGGGGCCTGATAGTTCAGCCGGAAGCGCAGGGAATAGGACGAGGCCATCAGACCGCACTCCCGTCAGGGCGCACCCAGGCCACGCCGTTGGAGATCGCCGAGCAGCCGACGTCGATCACGGCGACCATGCACCAGCGCCAGCGCGCGGGGTCTGGCAGGTCGGCTTCAAGGTACTCGACGAGCTTCAGCGGGTGCGTCGGCGTGCGCGACACGAACTCCCGGTCGAGGTCGCGCTTGAGGGCGGCGTCAATCACATGTGCCCCCTTATGCGGCCGGCCCCGAGGCGCCGCATCGTCTTCATGTCGAGGTCTTCCTCCGCCTCGCGGATCGCGTCCTTCGCGAGCGCGACACCGTCGGCGTTGCGCAGCACGTCGCGGTAGAGGGTCATGCGGGCGCGAGCGCCGATCAGGTCGGCGGCCTCATTCGTCCAGGCATTCGACGAGGCGTCGCTCGTCAGCGCCGGCAGGTCGAACGTGCCGACCACCACCAGCGCCACAGCTCCCAAAGGGACGGGGTAGAGGCGGACGCGGTCCCCAACCGCAGCGTAGTCGTAGGGCTCCGACGCGGCCGCCGAGCCGTTCGACAGCCACTCGTCGATCTGGGCCGCGTCGCGCGGCCGAAGCACGTTTCGGCCGACGCGGATGCTGTCGATGATCCGCGTACCCGTCGGCAGCGGCACGTAGCCGTCGCCGTCCGGCGCGACGGGCGCTCCCGTCATCGTTCCGGTGTTGAACCAGAAGCGGCGGCCCGCATAGAACTCGATCGCCCGAGCGATGTGCTGGGCGATCTGGGTGCTCAGGTTGCGCTTGAGCAGTTCGTCCGCGATCCGGGCTTTGAGGTCTCCCAACGTCGCCATGTGAGCCCTCCTTTCCGGTTCAGCGGCCGACGTGCGGCGGGAGCGCTGAGGCTCCCGCCGTCGTCATCAGGGCATGTTCGGGATGTAGGCGATGACCGCCTGGGCGAGGCCCGCGGTCGCGTCGCTGTTCTGGTCGGCATAGGTCACCGTCAGCGTCGTATCGACGGCGACGTAGACCGAGACCGCTTCATCGAGCGCCGCGAAGCCGACGGTCTGAGCGGCTAGGTCGGTCGCATAGAGGTCGTCGTCGGCGAGAACGCCAATGTCGATCAGATCGGTGCCGGTGCCGTTGAACGCGGTGTGGACGTTGACGCCGGAGATCGGCTTCACGATCACCGAGCCGGCGGGGATGGTGCCGATTTCCAGCTGCTTCCCACGATCCGCGAAGGTCAGGTCCTTGCGGATGTAGTGGATGAGCTGGTGGTGAAACTGGCGGGCGGGAGCGGGCATGTCTGAGTCCTTCTCTCTGTGCCAGCGATCAGGCGGCGTACGTCGGGACGACGATCGTGGAGAAGTCGGCCCCGTTGTAACGGCTCTTCTTCAGGCCGGCGATGAAGCCCGCCTCGACGCCGAGCTGGTTGCCGTAGTCGAACTTCTCCTCGGTCCAGTCCGCCGAGGTGGTGCTGTCGTGGCCTTGGCCGAACGCCATGACCGCGGCCTGGGCGCCGCAGAGGACGGCCCGGCGAACGGTCGAGACCGGCGTGTTTGCCGTCGAGTGCACGCCCTGCGTCACGCGGCGGCTCTCGTAGAGCATCGTGCCGTTGTAGACGCCGAGCATGCCGGTCCGGATCGGGTTGTCCTTGATCTGGCCACCGGTCATCGCGGCCTTCTGGATGTCCTGCCATTGGCCCGTCGCGGTGTTCTTCCGCAGCGACTTCACCTGCAGGGGGTGCAGGAACATCGCGAACAGATCCTCGCCGTTGATTTTGATCGGCCGCATCAGCGGCGAGGACGTCTTGGCGAGCGCCACCACGTCGTCGATCAGCCCGAGGGTGAAGATGTCGCTCGACCCTAGGCCTTGGTCGGTCGAGCCGGCCGGGCGCACGACCGTCGAGGCGGCCACGACCGCCTGCAGGCCGGTGTAGACGTCGTCGGTTTGGGCGGTGTTGCCGCAGACTTGGTTGAAGAACCAGGTGTCGAAGCGGTCGGCCCACCAGTCGGTCAGGCCGTCCTTGGCCTCGGCGCGGAGCGAGAACGAGACGCGCTGCTCGCTCATCTTGCCCTTGGATCGAACGGCGTGGCGCAGCTGGTCGATAACGACGGCGTCGTCGAAGACGCTCAGCGCCTCTTCGTTGCCTTCCAGGGTGTTGTCGCCCTTGACGCCGCGACCGGAGAGTTGAGCGCGAAGGCCGAAGGTGACCTTGTCACCCTTCGACTTCTTCATCTCGGTCTTCTCTTGGATAAGCGCGTTGTCGCTCTCCGAGATGAAGGCGCCGACATACGTCTTCGCGAGCGCCTCGACGTTGAGCTTCTTGGACCAGAGCTTCTGGGCCAGCGGATGGTTCAGACCATATTCGGTGAGAGCCACGGTAGGGCCTCCAGGGACGGGTTCGGCGGCGGGCTATTCCGGTCGCCAGCTCGCCCCGTCCGTGAGGCCTACGGTTCGCAAGTTAGGGTCCCGCGTGGACCTCGCCCTGTCCGTAGGGCCTACGGGCGCGCCGTGAGGGTGCGCGCGTCGATCATAGACTATACCCGCACCTTCCGAAGATTTGCAATGGCTAGCTCGATGTCACCCCTCTGATGAACCTAGCAACCCCCGATCGACCACCGATCATCGACCCGATCGACTCCCAATCTACCGCCGACCACTTCGGGTCCTTCGCGCCTCGTCCTCAAGCTTCGCAAACTCCCGCTCGAACTGCGCCCGGCCTGCCTTCGAGTTGATGTTGATGCGCGAGATCGTCTCGGCGTCCGCACCAGAGCTGGAACGGCCGCCCCCGGCCTGCAGGGCCGAGGTGGCGCGTGCGCCACGGGCGATGTCCTTCAGCCGAGTTTGAGAGCCGGCGCCAGCCGTGGCCTTACCGCCCTTGTCGGCCGACTCCTTCGCTGTCCCACCGCGCTTGTAGCCGCGTCCCTTGGCCATCTCGTAGACGACGGCCGCCGGGTTCTTCCGCGCTTCCATAGCCCGCTGGGCCAGCACTGCGAACTCCTCCCGCAGCATCGTCTTCACGTTGCCTTCCGAGATCCCGAAGCCGAGCAGCTCGCGGGCCCGGGCCTGGGCATAGTGGCGAGCCGCATCGTCGTAGTCGGGGTGATCCTCCCGGAAGTCGGTCTCGTGCTCCTGCAGGCGTTGCTCGACCCGGCCGATAGCCGTTTCGCGCCGCTGGCGCTGCTCTTCGTTCTCGCGCTCCAGGCGGTCCTGGGCCTCGTAGGCGGCGACCTTGGCCCGCAGTTGCTTCATGGCCCCGATCGGATCGACATCGGGGTCGATGTCCTCCTCTTCAGCCGGCGCGCGGCGATCCGCGGCGCGGGCATCGTCCGCCTGGCGACGGCCCCCACCCGACTCCAGCGCCTCAAGGCGGCGCTCCAGCTCGCGGCGCTTCGACCGCTCCTCCGACAGCGCGGTGCGGGTGTTGTCGTAGCGGCGCTGCAGCTCTTCGGCCGGCAGCGGGGCGCGTTCGGCCTCCGTCTGGCGCGCGGCTGCGTCGTCGGCGCCCTCATCACCCTCTTCCGCGCCCTCGGCCTCGCCATCGACCTCCTCGGGCTCAGGATCGAGGATCAGGTCTTCGCTCAGGTCGGCGTCAGCGGCTTCGCTCATGCGGGTTCTCCAACAACGGTTTGGTCAGGAGGGAAGGTCACGCCGATGCGGGCGCGGGTTTCGGCAGCGTCGGCGAGATCCTTCTCGGCGCCGGCGGCGTCCTTGCGGGCCTTCGCCTGTTTGCCGGCGACCTCAGCGTCCTTCGCGGCCTCAGCGCGGGGGTCCGGCTCTTCCTGGGCGCCGGCAAGGATCGCCTGGGACATCTTCGTCGACAGGCTGGTCGGCAGCGGCACGTACTTCGCCACTTCGGCCCAGAAGTCGGCCGGAAGCTCGATGTCCTTGAGGTAGGGCATGAGCTGCATGATGACGCCGAAGGTCGCGGCCTTCTGGTTCGGGCCGGCCGGCGCTTCATCGACGATCACGTCGAACTTCACCGTGTCGGACTGCTTCACCAGAGGCACGTACTGCGCCAGGCCATCGCCGTTGGTGATCCGAACGAGGTAGCCGTCGGGCAGGTATTGGATGAACTTCAGCAGCAGGTAGCCGTGACCGCGGCGGTAGCGGCGGAACGAGTCGAAGAACGTCGCCAGAATGCCGTATGCGGCTTGCTTGCGCTGATGCTCGAGCACACCGGCCTGCTCATGGCCGACCAGGCCCAGCAGCTCCATGTTGACGCCGGTCGTGTCCTGGATCGCGTCCTGCGAAATCTGCATGACGCGCTCGATGCCCACCGGGTACTCGGTCGCAGGCTTCGGCTGGACGCGCCTATCGGCCAGCGCCCCGATCTTGAAGTAAGAGTTGGCGCCGGGCTTGGCCCAGGTGCGCTCGAAGTCGGTGATGTCCTCGACGCTGCCGGCCTCCATCATGAGGCCGCCCTTGGCCGAGGCCGCCAGGATCGCCAGCAGCTGCGACATGAACTGGTTCGCCCAGCGCTGCGGATCGATCGTCGGGCGCACCAGGCCGTACCAGATGCCCTTGTTCCGGGCCCGCTTGCCGGTGATCACCTTGTAGGTGAAAGACCCCTCCTCCATGACCTCGGCGTCGCCTGTCTCGGGGTCCATGTTGAGGATCGTGTTCCCGGCCACATAGGCCCGGTAGTAGAGGCGGCGACGTTGCGGCACGCCCTGCAGCCGCTCCCCGAACTCCTTCGCCGCGATCTCCGAGATCGCCGCGAAGACATCGGGCTCCATCTCGACCAGCTCACCGTCGTCAGGGTCCTCGACCATGATGACCCGGCGGTGCTCGAACCACTGGTACTCGGTGACGAAGACCTCATCGTCGCCGGCAACCTCAGGCTCTTCGTCGTCGCCCTCGTAGCGGTGGCGCGGATCGTTCAGCCGGGCGGAGGTGTAGTCGAGGTCGCGGTCGCCGCCGGGCGCGAAGTCGGGGAACAGCTCTTCGAAGACCGTCCGCTCCATCGGCTTCACGCGGCGCAAGTAGCGCGCGTCCTCGCCGTTCGCCTTCCGGCAGGAAGAATCGAGCGCCATCTCCAGGGGATCGACCCGCTCGACGTAGATCTGCCCTTCGGGGTCCTCATCATAGTCCATGCGGGTGTGGGTCCAGCCCATCCCGCAGATGAAGGTGTCGCGGAACGCCTCGGTCTCTTCCTGGTCGGCGTTGCAGCGGTCGCGAATCCAGTCCGCGCCCTTTGTGAAGAGCTCATTGACCGCCGATGCGCCGACTGTGCGTGGGAAGTACTGGACCTCCTGTCGATCCATGATCTCGGCGCCGGAGACGGCGTCGATGATGCGCCCGATGCGGTTGAAGACCGGCGCGATGCGGTCGTTGTCTTCAAGCTCGAGGCGCTCACCCTCTTCCCACTGCTCGCTGCCGTCCACGAAGCCGAAGCACTGGCGCGCCTCGCGCCGCCACGGGCCCCAGTGGTTCCCGAGCTTGCGGTCCCAGTCGGCGAAGCGCTGGAGGAGCTGCTCCTCCCGCCCGCCAGCCGCATCAGGTAGCGCCATGTGCTGCCCCTATGGCGGCAAGGGCGCCGAAGCGCCCTCGCGTGCGCCTACTCAGCCGTCAGGCGCAGGCGGAGGCGCTGCGTGGCCTCATCGACCTGCTTCTGCGTGGCGTTCGACGGGAGCACTTCCTCGAAGCACGTCACCGGCTCGCCTTCCCCGCCCCGGCTGGCCGAGATCCGGCGACCGAGGGCGACCTGCTCATCGGACCAAGTCACCGGCAGACCTTCCTGGACCTCCACAGCCTCGGTCGCGGCGACAGGGGCCGGCTCCACCGCAGCGGTCTCAGTATCGGCGCCGGCCGGGGTGAAGGTGAAGCTGTCCGGCTTGGGCGTTTCAGCGACCTTCGCGGGCGGGGCCGGGATGTCCTTTCCCGTGGCGGTCCTGTCGTCGTGCTTGGCGGTGGCGGTCATGTCGCGCTGCGCTCCGAATAGATCTCGTCTATCGCGAAAGCATCGCGAATAGGAACAATCTATATCAAGTTCGCGGCCCTGTCACTTGGCCCAAACGCTTGGTTTCTTCCGCTTCTGGTAGCGCTGGCGCTTTTCCTGGCGGGCTTCGACGGGAACAATGGCCGGATGCGCGTTGTCGATCGCGCGGCCAATCACTCCCGCGGCGTCGACTTCGTCATCGTGCTTGCCGAGCGGGAACTTCAGGTACTGGTCCAGGACGTCTTCGCCCATCGGACCAACCGGGAGCCACACACGGCCCGAGGCAGCCATGGCTTGGAACGCCTGCGCCTTGGCCTCCTTGTCTTGGCCATGCGGGCTCATCGGCTCGATACGGCAGGAGACGTTCTCCTCCCGCATCCGCCGGCGCACGAAGCCCTCAGCGGTCTTCCAGTTATTGTCGTCTTCGGGGAACCACGCATACGGCCGATGGCGCTTGATCAGGCCCAGCATCGCCACGCCAGGCTGGGTCGGGCCCTCCCTCGCGAGCGCCTTCTCGTTGCCGATCACGCGATCACAGGTCTCGTCCATGGTGGCCTGGTGTCGGAAGCCGTCGAGCAGCCACAGGTCGCCCTCGGCATCGACGCCCCAGACCCGAACGGCCGAGAAGTCGTTGTCCTCGCCGCCGCCGGGCGCGTGGTCGGATGAGATGTAGCGCGACAGGTGCTGTGGCAGCTGGTCGGGCACGTAGCGCTTGAACCACTCGCGCTGGAAGAACGTCCCTTCCCGCGGCCGAGGGCGCTGCTGGTAGAGCGACGCCCAGGTCCGGGCCACGGCCTTGTGCGGCGCGAAGTGAGCCTGCCCGGGGTTCTCCTCACCTTCCTTCCCGAACCACTCCGGCCAGATGTAGGCGCCGATCTCACGACCGAGAGGATCGTCCGCGCGCTCGGACTCCGCGGGGATGTTGACCACCCACCACCACTCGCCGTCGCGGCAGAGCACCCAGCCACTCTCACCGTCGTAGTCTTCCGGCAGGAGCTGGCCGGCGAGATCCTCCTCATGCCAGCGGGTCTGGATCAACAGCACCCAGCCGCCCGGCTTCAGGCGCGAGCGCAGATCGTCCTGGAAGGCCTCGACCGTGGACTTGCGGACGGTCTCGCTCTCGGCGTCCTTACGGCCCTTGATCGGGTCATCAATCACCAGGCCGTCGAGACGGTTGCCAGTCCAGCCGGCCAGGATGCCGTTGCCCATGAACTCGTTGCCGTTGTCGAGCGCCCACTCGTTCGCGGCAGCGCTCTCCTGGCTCAGGCCCGTGCCGAAGATATCCCTATAGACCGGTTGCTGAACCACAGAACGCGTTCGCCGACCAAGTTTCTTGGCCAGCGGCGTTGCGTACGTCGCCACGCCGATGTTGCGGCGCTTGTGGCGGCCCATGTCCCAGGCGGGAAAGAGCACAGAGCCGTACGTCGACTTCGCAGAGCCGGGCGGCAGGAAGAACATGGCCCGCTGAACCCTGCCCTCGGACATCGCCTGCAGGACGCCGCACAGCTTGATGTGGTGGGCAGCCGTGGGGACTGACGGCGGGCGGTAGCGGACGTTCTCGGCGTCCTGGTCTTCGCTCTCCTCATCGACCGGCGCCGACGGGATCTCCACCATGCCGCAGAAGGTGAGGAAGCTGTCGCGAGCGTCGGCGCAGTCCAGCGCGTAGAGCGTGGCCTTGGGGTCAGCGACGAGGGTGGCGAGCGCGTTCAAGCCTTGCTCTCAAGCTTGCTCGCCAGCTCGCGCAGCGTCCCGCGTTCTTCAGGTGTCAGCAGGGCAACGGCGGCCAAGACGTTGGCCTGCACCGGGATAGGCCCGCCACCAGGACCGGTGACCTCAGTCGGCAACAGCTTGGCCCAGAGCTTGTAGAACTCGGTCTGGTTCTCCTTGCCCCATTCCACCAGAGCCGGGACGCCGCCCATTTCGTCGAAGGCCGCGGTCAGCGCCGCTTTCACGGCCACCGTGGTCTTGTTGGGCACGCCCTTCTCACGGCCCTTGCCGGCGTTCGGAGGCTTCGGACGCGCAGCAGACTTCACCACTGTGCTGGTCACCGGCTGCCACCTTTCGGGACGCCGATGCCGATGCCCTCCTGCCCGTAGACCGTGTCGCTGCACTTGTTCCCGGAATAGCGGACGACGATAGTCGAGCTTCCAGTTCGGGGGATGCGGGGATGAAGGCGAGCGCAGTCGCTGCAGTGATCGTGCTGGCGCCGAGTATGGCCGCCGCACAAGAGACGCTTGAACTGGTCTGTCGCGGCAACGCTGTGTCCCTTGAGACCACGCAGACGTACGGTTCCGCGACCGACAGCGACGGTGACAGCGTCTCTGGCTCGTCGACCAGCTACCGTCGCGCGCGCTCTACCGAGCAATTCCGCATTCGCTTGGACGGCGCCGGTGGCGGCAAGGTGAAGATGCCGCCCGCCCTTGTTCCGCCGATTAGCCGTGGCAAGGATGGCTGGTGGGACTTTACGAAGCTTGACGTCACGGACGATCAAATCCGCGGCGAGTTCTCGATGAACTGGGTCAACAAGCCCAAGGTCAGGATCGATCGGCGGACTGGCGACATCGACGTGAAGGGGTATGGCTTCAACTTCTCGGGGTCCTGCGAGAAGGCTGAGAACGCCGAGGAGCGGAAGTTCTAAGCTCATCAGCCGTTCCCTCCCTCTTTGACGCCCGCGCGGCGCATTAGGTCGCCGACGCTCACACCTCCGATACGGCAGTTGGCGACGACGCGATCGTAGGAGCGCCGGCCAGCGACACAGACCGCTTGGCGGCCGATCGTCAGGCGTTCGAGCGTGGCCTTGGCTTGCGGCCCGCCAGGCGCACTTAGCTCCGGCGCGTAGAAATCGGCGACGCGAACCTCCACCCACTGCATGGGATCAAGACCCAGGGCCACGCACAGACTGTCTCCGTCTCCTACGTAGACGACGGAGCCGGTGAACGTGCGCCCCGTGGCCAGGTATGAGGGCATGGGTCCCTTGTCAGGGATCGCCGTGCAGGGATCGGCCAGGGCGGCGGTGGCCATGAGCGCCAGACCGGCGCCGAGAATCAGGCTGCGCATGCGACTTGCTCCAGATCGACAGGCCACAAGCTCGAAATCACGGCCTCGACGGCTTCCGCGAGGCGAGCGCGGAGGTCCTCGGACTGGGCTTCCGTGAAGGTGACCGGGGTGTCGCTCAGGAGGCCGATCTCGACGTGTACGCGGTCGATCGCGACGTCGATGCGGGTGAGGATAGCCGGGGCGGTCATCGACCGATCACCGCTATTCGCCGAGCCGTGACTCCAGTTCCTCGACGCGGCTCTCCAGATCGGACACCTCGCCTTCCAACTCCTCGATCCGGGCGTGCGCTGCAGACGCGTGGCCGTACGCCTGCGAGGCTTGGCTTTGAGCGTCCTGCGCCTCGTTCGAGGCTTCCTTGGCGAGTTGCGCGGGCGACTTGCAGCCGATCAGGGCGAGGGATGCCAAGACGGTCGCTAGAACCGGTCCCATGCGCAGCATCACGAGCCTCCCAGGCCAAGCTTGAGCTTGGCGCCATCGGCCGGGCCGAGGTCAATCCCTTGATCTCCGCCGCCGTTGGACTCACGGTGGCGCCGTGCCCAACTTCCTCGTCCGTCTCCGCGAGAATCGCGAAGCCGTCGGCATCTTCGCAGTCGAGGATCTCGACGAGTTGATGTTCTGGATCGACGAGTGCACCGACCCGGCCTGCTGCGAGTACGCGCCGATCGGCAGCGGCTCCATCATCTGGGAAGGCGCAGCCCGACCGGTCCCTGACGCGAACTACGACTGGGACGCGGATAGTCGCCCCATGCTCGACGTCGTCGGCAAGCACGACCTCGGCGGCATGTGGCCTCAGGCGCTGTTCGCCGACGACCTGGTCTTCACGCCGTGCGTCGACCTGCGCGACGTGGTCGCGAACGATCCATGACGTGTCTCTCCGTATGAAATGGCAACTACGCGCCCGCGACCCCTCCCCGTCTAACGTGTAGCCAGTTACCCCACTTTCCCACTTACTACCTATAAAATTGATTTCATTGATATTTTTGTCACTAGCAAGTGGAATTGACCGCCCCCCACTATCCCCCATTTTCTCGCGGCGGGTCAGCGTATCGGCACGCTTCAGCGGCGTTGTTCCCCGAGTAAGTGGGGAAAATGGGAGTAAGTGGAGAAAGCGCTTTCCCATTTACTTCCCCACTTTCTGCGGCACGGCTCGGATCGTGATGGTCGGCTTGCACGCGCCGTCCGTCCTTACCTTGGCGACCTCGATCAGCTCGGCGTCCGTCAGTCCATCGAGGATCAGCGTCAGCTTGTTCGCCGGGTATTTCTGCTTGAGCTTGCCATAGAGCGCAGTCCTGGTGATGCGCCCCTTGGGCGCCGCTCGGATGTGGCGAAGCACCTCATTGGCCTGCCCCTGGTGCTCGGTCTCCACCATGTAGGCCTCAGCGTCCTCGACCATCGACTGCCCAGACCACATGGCCAGTTCGCAGCCCCAGGTGATGTCTTCCAGACTGACGCTCGGCGGCGACACGCCGGCTGGCCGCGTCGCATGACGCCCGATGGCGCATATGGTCGCCAGCCGCACCGCCATTTCCGCCGTCCGGCTGAGAAGCTTGCTCGACTCGGCATGCACGGCGATCCGCTTTCGGAAGGCTTCATAGTGGAAGCGAGCGCTGGAGGTCTCCCAGTCCAGCCGGACCTCGGCCTTCCAGTCTTCGCCCTTCGCAAAGCGGCCAGGCGACGTGTAGGCGACGCGCTGCAGGCCTTCCACCAGCGGCGCCGGGATCTCCTCGTCGTCCAATTCAGGCTCGACCTCGTCCGGCTTTGCGTGCGTGGAGAACACGAGGAACCGGTTTAGAAACCCGTTGGCGATGTCAGCGCTGGTCAGCGCCTTGTAGAACTCGTCATGCACCGACATGCCGAAGATCGACAGCGCGGGCGAGTTGATCGGGCTGAGCTTGGTGGCAGACGACGCCGCCCAGGCAGGCGGGTCAACGGTGTCGAATGAAGCTCCCCAGAACTGCCGGAGCGCGCCGCTGATCGCTTTCTCGTGGCCGCTGCCGTTCTTGGCGTTCAGCTTGTCCAGGTAGTTCCCGAACTCATCCATGAGGCAGAGCATCTGCGGCTGCGCAGCCATGACCTGGTAGACCGCGGTCTCACTCTGGAAGCGGCCGGGGCCTGCGTGCTCCTGCATGTTCGCAGCCCGCAAGATCCGCCTAACGATCTTCGCGGGATGCGCCTTCCCCGCGCCCGTCGGCGCCAGCGTCAGCAGGTAGAGGTGCGTTCCGCTCTTCGTGGGGCCCGCGTACTTTCGGCCGGCGGCCATCCCGATCAGCGTCAGCGAGGCCCCGAGCGCCAGCAGAGGCTGAGGGAACCGCGACGTCTTGGTGATGAAGCGGGTGATGTGCCCAACAAGGCCCGGGACGACCAGCAGGTGAGACGGCACTTCCCGTTCGGAGCGGGACGCCGAAGGCTCATCCCCGTCATCCTGCGCCGCCATCTCCTCTTCGCTGACGACGCGCAGCTGCGGGCGTTCGAACTTTTCCTGTGCGGTGCTGACAGACCTCGGGATGTCGTCGAAGCGGGTCTGCCAGCGGTCATCGCGGTCCGCTTCCGGGACTGACAGCATCAGGGCGCGCAGGGAGTTCACGGCGCCGCCGCCTGCCATGCCGCGGGCGACCCACTTGGCCGCAAGGCGGTTGATGCCGTCGTGGAGACCAGGGTCACCCAGCACAATGCCGCGGACCAGCGCTGCTTCCTCGGCATCGCCGTCACCACTCAGAGCCTCGAGCAACCGAGGTTGACGTGTCGGCGCGGCGGGGAGGTCACCCACGACGTCGCGCAGAAGAGCGAGCGCCTCGTGCAGGTCGATCTCGCGCGCGGCATCAAGGCTGACCATCCGCGCCATGCGAGGCGCTTTCTTCTTATGCCAAGTGCCCGGCCACCGGATCGGGTGGACCATCGGGATATTGGAATGGTCGGCGCCCACGAGTGCCGCCGCGAGGCGACGAGCTTCCTTCGTCAGGGCCAAGTCGTCGCCGCTCGCCGGCTCCGAGAGTCGCCAGTGCAGGTGCAGCTTGTCCTCGACCTGGCCGAACTCGGGCTCGACCCACTCCCCTCCCGAAGCGACCACCACAGTCGCCGGGCCTAGCAGCTGCTCCAGCTTCTGGCGCGCCATGGAGGGGTTGGCGTCGCACTCGACCGACAGGGCGAACGCCTCGTTCAGATCCTGCTCGGCGGCGTGCCAGTCCTTGCGGCCCGGGCCGGGTTTGAAACCGGCGATCGGCGGACAGAAGACGACAGGCCGTGCATCCTGCGCCGCCTGGGTGGCCGTGATCACCGCCATGCGGACGATGTCGTCGAAGCCGATCCCCAGCCACATCGGCCGGATCGCGAAGCTGTCGTTCTTGTCCTCGTAGAAGGCGCGGAGCGAGATGCGCTGATCTTTGGACGCGTAAGTGAACAGGGCTTCGGCGAAGGCCCTGATCTGGTCGGCATCGGCCTCAAGAGGCGGCGCTATGGTCGCGCTCGCGCCCATCACCCTGCGTCGCGCCCAAGCTCGCGCAGGGCCCGCCGGCGCAGTTCACGTCCACGCTGCGCCAAGGCGACCAGCTCACGGCCGCGCGCGATGGCGCCGACGGCCGCCCGATCGCCATACCAGCTAAGGAAGCCGCCCCATGCGGCTTTCAGGCTGAGGGCGACGAGACGCGGCAAGCTGGGTTTCGAGGTGCGCAAGCTCGCGGGCCCTTTCGGAATGTCGGTGTGCGGTTGCCTCGGCCTCTTCGGCCTGGGCGCGGATGTAGCTTTCGAGGCTGTAGCCGGCCGCCTCGAGCACGCGCTCGGCGACCCAGCCGGGCCCGTAGGCGCCGATCACCTTGGCGACCGAGGCGGCGCTCAGGTGACCGTCCAACAGGTTGGCCGCCGCCTTCGGCGTGCAGCCCAGGTCCTGGGCGACGTGCTTGGCCGTGTGGTGGGGGTAGAGCCGGACCAGTTCAGAAGAGATCGCGCGCGCTAGGCACGCAACGGAGCCCGTGTCTTGGGTTTTGGCGCCCATGAATGTCCTGCCAATCGAGGTCATGAAGGTGATCTCGGCGGCTCGGACGCGGACAGGAGGTGACGATGAGCGAAGCGACGGAAGCCGCCGCGGTCTATCGCAAAGGATTGACGTACATTGCAGCTGGGCGACGGGTAGCCACCGTCGCCAAGCGCCTCGACAACGGCGACGCCCGACAGGCTCGTAACCTGTCGGATCGCCTCATGGACAAGGGACTGAAGATCCTGGCGGGCGTGATGAAGCCGAAGCGTGGCAGCGCCTCGGCATCGCCCACTCAGATTGATCCATAGGAGTAGAGCGGCGGACATGCTGGCTATGCCGCCCGCGAACCGTGGCAAAAGAAATCCGACGGTGCGACATCGAGCCCGGCTTCCTTGGCTAGGATGAGTAGAGATGTCTGGTGTTTGCTGGGGATTAGGCCGTTGGTGCCGCCCCTCGCCCTCGCGTGCGTCCACCTCAACACCGATGTACGGTTCAATCCGAGCAAAGCCGCCACTCTGGCGACTCCCCCGCATCGACGGATGATGCTGCTAGCCGGCTCCATGGGTGGATATATGCGATTTTCACACAGATGCGTCAAGCGGGCTGTGCGTTTTCCGCTGTAGATGCCAGTGTGGTTATGCGGTCTACGGATTGAACAATGAGCGCCCCACGCGACAGACGCATCAGCAAAGTCTCAGACGAGCAGCACGGCGCCCCCTTCCCTCAGTGGCTGAAGGATGAACTGGCGAAGCCTGGTCGTTCTCAGTCGGGGCTCGCACGTCATCTAGGCCTCGACCCCAGCGCGATCAACCGCCTTGTGAATGGTACGCGCGAACTGAAGTATCGCGAGATGGAGCGCATCTCTGACTACTTATGGAATACAGGGGGCGTCGACGAATCCGGCAAATTGGCACTGCCGGTCCGCGCTATTGCTGACATTGAGATCCAAAACAAGAGAGACGACGACCTCATTGATCGTCACTACTCGAGACTTCGACTGATCGTACAGATGGGGGGTCTACTTTCCGAAGCCCTGGATCAAGCCATCACGCATGGAGTGAAATCAGGAGAGTGGACGTTTCGACGCCTGGCGGCATCATCACCCCGCTTTGAGAATCACGACCAAACCATGGTCGCATGGGCTCAAACGCTCGGTAAGCTAACGGACCTCGATGCGGTTTTCTTGCTGGTAGCACTGGACATGCGTGATGAGGCTGTGCGGATCCTCGAATCGCAGCCGCTTATCGCCAGCTCTACGGAAGCCGGCAAACTCAACTGGGCCCCACCCCCGGAGCCCTTTCCCACGGGATCACTCCGCGCGCGCGTCGTGAACTGCCTTGATCAGTGGGGATGGCGCGAGCCCTTCTTTGAGAGCGAAAAGGGCCGATTGTTCGACATCACTTTCGCCGCGATTTGCTCCCTCATGGCGCTCCGACTCCGCACCTCGGACCTAAGCGCGGCGAAAGACGACATTGCAAAGCTGTGCGAGATTGCGATCGGACCCAAAGCCGACTGAAGTAGGTGTGCGTTTTTCACATTGACCCAGTTATGCGATTATCGCATATCATATCCGTCCATCAACGACGGAGGTCGCAATGCATCGCGCCAATCAAACCCCCTTCACCCCCGACTTCGGCGGCGAGACCGCCCTCGCCTTCGCGGCGGCAGCCCCGACTATCCTCCCGCCGTTGCTGGCTGGCCTGAACGGCTCGGCTCAGACGCGGGCTGAGGCTGAGGCTCTCGAAGCGCTGATCATCGAAGCGGAACGGCTCGGCGCGACCCACAACGCGCATGAGACCGCGCGCGACCCTGACGACATCACCGACGCGGCGGAAGTGGTCTGGATGGCGAAGTACGAAGAGGCTCAGGAGGCATGCGCCGCTGTTCTCGCCAAGCCGCCGGCGAGCCCTGAGGACCGAGTGGCGCGAGCAACTCTCTCGCTGCGCAGCGCGGCCTATCTGAACTCCCACAGAAATAAGTGGCGGCCGATTTCGCTTGCGGAAGCAGTGCACCGGCTCACGGCCTGCAATCCGGAGCTGATCGCGCAGGCCGCGATCTATCTCGCCGAAGGCGCCTCTACCGGCGGCCCCGCGGCGGCGGGCCCCTGCCCGGTCGCTATGCTGACACCCGAACTGGAACGCCTCCTCGACGCTGAGAGCTTGGGCGACGTCGATGCTGGTGACCAACGAGACGCCCTGTCCGCCCGCATCGCGGACCTCCAGGCTGCGTCAGCGGCCGGGGCCGTCGTCCAACTCCTCCTCGCCTCTGAACAGGCAGAACTCATCCGCGGCTGTTACGCGCAGGAGGATCGCGACTACTACCAAGAGCAACACGAGAAGCTTCTGCGCTCGGCAATCCGGGCGCTCCGCGTGCCCATCTCACCCACGCTCCACTTCGCCTACCTGGGCCCTGTGGAGGAGCCCGCCGACGATGAAAGCAACTACGGCCCCACTGATCTGCAGGGCCTGCTCGAACAGAGCGACCACCTCTACCGCACGGCCTGCGACATCGCGGATAACACGCCTGAGGGGCGCGCCGAGGTCGACAGGATCGACCGCGCCGCCGAAGAGATTCACCGCGCGTTCCTGCGGGCTCCGATCGCCAGCCACAGCGACGCGATCGCAAAGCTGAAGTGGTTGAACCGCGCCTTCATTGGCGGCGAAACCCTTCACGAGGTGCCGATCGTGGCTCAGCTGATTGAGTACCTCGGCGCGGACCCTGTGACGGTGCTCTGCGGAGACGAGTTCACCGAGGCGCCGGCGCCGGGCGATCTCACCCTGCGGTTCGACCGGCCCGAGCCGCCCGTCCTCCTAGCCGCCGAATAGGGTTCGGTTCCGGCGGCGCAGTCCCCCCCGCGCCCCCGGTGTTGCAACCCGTGCCGCCGCCCCTCGACGGGTCCGACAAACGGGGCGGCACCCCTCTTGATGATGAGGTCCGCGCATGAGCGCTACCGAGAACAAGCCTGTTAGCGACGCGCACGCGACAGCTGTCCCCGTCGGCGAAGCCCGAGAGATGTGGTGTCCTGAGGTCCGCAATCTCTACGCCGACGAAGACGGCTCAGGCGCAGCTTACAACAAGAACAAGAGCGTCAACGGTGGGCGGCATTGGTCCGAGTTTGCCACCTGTATCGGTCAAAGCTGCATGGCTTGGCGTTGGGTGCGCCCAGGCGCCGTGGTGAGTGACGACCACGAGGGCCCAGTTCTCGCTGGCGAGTACAGGCTCGGCTATTGCGGAAAGGCGGGTGGACGATGAACGCTCCTGTCACCGCTGATCAGAGCGAGACGCAGAAGATCGAGAACGCGCTGGATGCGCTTCTTACCGCTGTCGCTTGCTACGAACGCGAGCCTGCGCTCCTTCCAGAGACCGGCGCTGTCAGCGCAGGCGCATTGATTGGCGCCTATCTCGAAAAGCTGACGACCTGGACCAAGGCGCAGCGATCTGCCGACGAACTCCTCCAGCGCCCTGTCAGCTGGGCGCTTCGCAGAGCCATCCGAACGCTTGGAAAGCGTCTCCACGAAATTGGGGGCGACCGGCTCATGCACGACATCTGCGACCGGGTCGCCGCCCGCGACCCAGCACGCGAAGGCTGGCGTCTTGGGGTCATTGATCACCGCTGGGACGGAATCGGCGAATGGGTGGCATGAGCCCAACCCGCCACGGCATCTGCTCGACGATCTATAGATCGTTGCCGCGGGCGGAGGAAGTGAAGCGCCCCCTACCAGATCTTATCATCGTATTCCGCAAGCAGCTGTTCGATCGCCTGCTCCTGCTTCCGGATCAGCTCGACCATGCGGCCTTGCTCCGAGGGCCGAACTTCCTTGTTTCGGGGATAGATTTCGCGGACGCGATCCAGGATCCGGCTGGTGTGCGCGAGTGTGAGGACGAGGTGCGCCTCGCTGTCGCCTCCTTGCCGAAGATAGAACTCGACGAGCTCCTTCGACGCGTCGAGCGAACGCTGCAGCGTCTCCGACAGGATGAAGTACTGGCTGGATGTGATCGGGGTGTTTTCCATCTGCGTCGCGACCATGCCCAGCACCTCACCGGCCTTGGCGACTGCACGGCGCCGGTCTGCCAATGCCTCCGCTCGATCCCTATTGCGCAACATCAGCTGACGTCGAAACGTGCCCTGATCGATCCAGATTGCAGCTGCGATGGCCGCGACCGACCCGATCGCCTGTACCATGGCGCCCGTGCCGTTCCAGTCGATGTTGGACCAGGACCAAGGCATCTAGGGCTGAACCGCACTACGCCGCCGAGCGCGCCTCAGCCCCATCCCACCGAGGGTCGCAGCAGCAGCGGACAGCGCTGCAATCAGCATTGCGGCGGAAGACACACGGTCAAACAACGCTCGCCACTGCCTCTCGCGAAGTTGGGCGAGCTTTACCGGGTCGCTCAGCGCCCCACGCTTATCGAGTTCAGCGAGCGCCACCATCCGGACCTCGGACGCCCACGGCCCTCCAGGCACACCAAGAAGACCTTGTACTCTCATGGGTTCAATCAGGCTGGAGAGTGCGGCGCCCTGCCCTCGATTGCGCGCTTCAATCAATTCCACGAGCGCTGCCAATTCGATCGTAGACAACTTCCGTACGTCTTGTTCAGTGACGACCAACCGGTCTTTGTGACGCCGGACGCGGTCTTCCAGCCGATCTTGGAGCGGCTTCTCGGTCTTCTCCTGGGGGGCCATCATCAGTGGAGATGGTTCGACGAGGCTCCCGAACGGCGTGGGTTCGGGTGGGGCCGGTGGATAGAGACGGTCAGCTATCGATACGCCAATCGTCACGACGATGCTCACAGCAGCGAGCCACAGCCCGTAGACGGTCAGCCTCTGGTTGAAGGTAAGTTTGCGTTTCCGCGCCACGGACTGTCCCCCACCGCTATGCTCACGCAGCGCGCGGAGGGGAGTCAATCGCCGGTTGCCACATGAGCCGCCAGCCCCGTCTCATGACCGCCGACGAGGCCGCCAGCTACCTCCGCCTCCCGAAGAAGACCTTCGAGCGCCTGTGCATAGCCCGCGTCCTCATGGGGACGGCGATCCGCTACGACCGCCGCGCCCTGGACGCCCACCTTGACGCCCTGTCTGGCCTGGCCTCACCGTCGCCGGCTTCAGCCGCCAACGACGATCCCGAGGCCGCCTTTGAGCGCTCAGCCCCAGATCTCCGCCATGCTCCCCGGCGTCCATAGAGTCTCGAAGCAGCTCGCCGGAGGGCGGGTCGCTGAGTACTGGTACGCGTGGCGCGGCGGGCCTCGCATCCTCGCCGCCAGCGCCAACAACGTCCCTGCCCTCGCCCGTGAGGTCGCGAAGCTGACGCCGGCCGCGATCACGGCTTACCAGCAGCACCAGGTGCGGGCGCCGGACACCGTCTCCTTCTACGGCCTCGTCACCCGCTACCTCGCCGCCCTAGAGGCGGACTCCAAGCTCAGCCCGCGCACGAAGGCCGACCGTCGCAAGTACCTGGACGTCGCGCGCACCGATCTGGGCACCATGGAGGTCCGGGCCTTCGAGAGCCGGCGGGCCCGCGGCCACCTCATCCAGTGGCGCGACAGCTACGCCGCGACGCCCAAGACCGCAGACGAGCGCCTGGGCGCCGTGTCGGCCGTGCTGTCCTGGGCAGCCGATCGCGGCGAGCTAGCCGCCAACCCGGTCAAGGAATTCCCACGCATATATAAGGTCAACCGGGCCGAGCTGATCTGGGAGCCGCACCATCTGGCCACCCTGCTCCGCGGCGCCGCCGAGGAGTTCGACCACGCCGTGCGCCTGGCCGCCCTCACCGGCCTTCGTGAGCACGACCTGATCCGCCTGCCTTGGTCAGCCGTCGGCGACAAGGCCATCGTCTGGCAGACCGGGAAGAGCCGAGGCCGCAAGACGGTCGTGATCCCGATCACCAAGCCCCTCGCCGCGCTCCTCGCCGAGATCCCCCGCCGCGACTGCGTGACCGTCCTATCATCCAGCCGGAAGCGGCCGTGGACACTCGCGGGCCTGGCCGCTGCCCTCCGCCGCGCCCGGATCGACGCCCAGAAACACGCGGCCAAGATCGCCGGCATCACCTACGACCCAGAGAACCCGCCCGAGACGGCGATCGACGGCCTGCGCTTCCACGACCTTCGCGGCACCGCGGCCACCAACTTCATCTCAGCCGGACTGCAGCTGGACGAGGTCGCGTTGATCCTGGGGTGGAAGCTGGAGCGGGTGCGCGAAATCGCGGCTCGCTACGTCAGCGGCGAGGCGATGGGGCTGGCTATGGTGAAGCGGCTGGGGCGGAACGCGCCGAAGGCGGGCGCAAATTGAGTATGCAAAATCAGCTGAAAGACCGCCTTCAGGGTTTGATCGACCAGCGATCTGTCTAAGGTGACCACGCTGCGGCGTCCCCGGCCACGACCCATCGGCCCGCCGTTGGGCCCAAGCTACCCGTAAGGATGCTTAGGGACGTCGCAGCGTATGCTGGCTAATTGGATGGCGGCTGGGTGATCGCGGTGCGCCTGGCCTAACGCGGCTGTATCTGTCGCGTCACACGACACGATGTAACGCGCCAACGAACGCCTGTTTGAACGAAAGAAAGAACTTTCGTGGCCACAGAGGGAAGCGTGGTGGGGACAACCCCCGCCAAACCCCGTAGGGTATATTGTGCCCCCAGAATTGAGGCGCTCGCGCAATGATCTACTAAAACAGCCGTGGTCTCCTAGGGCAAAATTACCAAAATTTAGGACCTTCCGTCGTTCTGTCGCGTTGACAGACCGTAATTCGGGCGCACTTATGCGACTTACTATGTCGGCTATTGGGTCTGGAGGGGTGCGTTGCACCACCCGGGGCTGACAGAGGAGAGATTAAAATGAACGAGCTGTTCCGCTCGCCCCAGGTCGTCAGTCTGACGCCGGGAAAACCTAACGTGCCCGTGCCGCATCCCGCCGACTACTCGTCCGAGATCAGCGACGACACGTTCGACCTCATCGACGAAGTTTGCCCGCAACAGCCCGGCGGAAGGACCATCAAGCGCTTCGAATGGTAGACGAGATCGTCTACCCGATCGAGACGTTGCCAGACCCCATGGATGTGGTCTGGTCGTTCTTCCCATACGACGAACAACGCGGGGTGCCGGCGACCGTGCCGCACCCCGCACTCGTGTTTGAGACACGAGAGCTTGATGATGGTCGCCTTGCGGTGCGGGTGGCCTATGGCACGTCCAGCACAAAGCCCCGCAAGAACCCCGGTCCTCACTTCAAGGTCGAGAACTATAACGCGCTGATGTTCGCCGGACTTGACCGGGTCACCACCTTCGACCTGGGTCGCTTCAAGTGGCTACTGTGGACCTCGCGCTGGTTTGCGTCGCCTGACCCAACAAAGTACGCCACGCCCATCATCGGCTGCATTCATGGTGATGGGCAGGACGTCCTGCGCGAGGCCCTCCGAGAGCGCCGGGACCTTGGATTGCCCGTCCCCTAGCGCTGCCAGTAGCCCCACACCCGTGACAACGGGTGCACAAGCCCCCTCGACGTCGCGAAGCCGATCCAAGCGGAACCAAGTACTGAAGCCGCGCCCGGCCAGTCTGCGATCAGCGCTAGAAATCCCTACGCGTCGCCACTTCCAGTTCGCGCCAGGTCTCGGCGACACGCTTGAGGCCTTCGCGTTCGGCCTCGCTCTTCGCCATCGCCGCCATTTTCTCCGCCTTCACGGCTGTGCGCGCGTACTCGTCAGCCAACTGCGTCAGCGTAAGCGGTTCCATGCCATCAAGTATCACGCAATTTCGATATTGCGACCGACGGTGATGCTGGTCGTGGGTCAGTTTGAAATCGGCCCCTCGCGCATAGGCGGATCGCCGCTATGCTGTTCGACATGACGAAGGCAGAAGAAATCCGACGCGACGCCGCACTCAAGGACGCAATCGAGCGCGGCGAAAGGAACTGGCTTGCCGCCATCACCGAGGAAGAGCGCAGCGACATTCGCATGAATGTGCGGTTCTACGTGGACGAGCTGAGTTGGGTTCTCTCCGAGCTGAACAAGGCAGAACGCGCACCGGATGCCAAGCCGAAGCGGCCCGCGACTTACAAGAAGCGCCTCGCAGCGTAAGATCGGACTACATGGGCGAGGGGACGAGATGAAACGAGCGTGGCTCTTCGCGTTACCCGCACTCGCTTTGTCGGCGTGCGCGACCAATCAAGACTGGACTAGTTGCAGCGCGGAGGCAGAGCGTGGGCTGAGCGCGGCCTCGGGTCCGCAGGGACTGGTCCTCCTAGATACAGCTATACGCGACTGCATGGAGGCCCGCGGCTACGTCTGGCGGACCGACACCGCCAGTTGTCGCGAGCTTTCGAGCAACGTCTTTGGCACCGTCGATGCCAAGTGTTTCCGACGACGGATTTCAAACTGACCCACGACCGTGACGCTGGCAGAACGCGCACAGAACGAGAACTGTAAACCGGGCTGTAAACTGGTCTTCGAGCAGGGCCCCGGGCGGGGCAAAAAGCTCAATGCATTCCGTGGCTGGGGAACTAGGACTCGAACCTAGAATGACGGTACCAAAAACCGCAGTGTTACCATTACACCATTCCCCAGCAGGAACGGCTACCGAGGGGCCGTGCCCTCGGGAGCGGGGGAAATAGCGCAGCGCGCGGGGCGATGCAACGCCTCTGATAAATCGCCGCAAATGGCCGGCTTGCAGCCCGGCGGACCCTCCTCTATAAGCGCGCCTCCAAGTCGGAGTGTGGCTCAGTCTGGTAGAGCACTGCGTTCGGGACGCAGGGGTCGCAGGTTCAAATCCTGCCACTCCGACCATCTTCCCTTCCCGAGAGTTCCAGATCCCTCCAGCGGCCTCATGGCCGCTGGTCGCGTGGGCGAGCGGTGGGCGGCTGCGCCCTTTTTCGTCCGCCCCGCTGCGCGGACTTTGCCGACGACACATATGTATGCGACAGCGCGCGGACGGCGCGGCGCATACGACCCCTGGAGACCATGAAGCAGTTCCTCATCACCGCGGCCGGGGTCTTTGCGGGGCTGGTCATCTTCATGGTCGGCGTGCCGATGCTGCTGATCGGGATGGCGCTGTCGGCGACGGCGCCGGCGCCGATGCCGGCCCACACGGTGCTGGAGCTCGACCTGCGCGCGCCGCTGTCGGACCAGTCGCCGAACAATCCGCTGTGGGGCCTGGCGCGCAACTCGGCCTCGGTGATGTCGATCATCGAGACCCTGCGCCGCGCCGAGGACGACGAGCGGATCAAGGGCGTGCTGGTGCGGCTGCCCGAGGGCGGGGTCGAGCCGGGCATGGCCGATGAGCTACGCCAGGCCTTCAAGCACTTCCGCGCCTCCGGCAAGCCGATCTACGCCCACAGCCAGGGCATCTATCCAGCCGGGTTCGTGACCGCGACCTATATGCTGGGCTCGGCCGCCGACCAGTTCTGGATGCAGCCCGGCGCCTCGCTGCAGGTGACCGGCGTCGCCACCGAGGATCTGTTCTTCAAGCGCTTCTTCGACAAGTACGGCGTCGTCCCGCAGTACGAGCAGCGGCGCGAGTTCAAGAACGCCGTCAACGGCTACCTCTTCAGCGACTACACCGCCCCCCACAAGGAAGCGACGCTGTCGTGGATGGGCTCGGTCTACCAGTCCAATCTGGCCACGGCGGCTGCCGACAGGAAGGCCGACGCCGCGGGCCTTCGCAAGGCGCTGGAGGCGGGCCCGTACGTCGCCGAGGACGCCCTGCGGCTGAGGCTGATCGACCGGGTGGGCCAGGTGCGAGAGGTCGAGCAGGCCCTGCTCGACAAGGCCGGCAAGGACGCCAAGACCGTCGACTTCGACGACTATGTCGACCCGCGCCGCGACCAACCGCGCACCGGCGACACGATCGCGGTCATCGAGGCCGAGGGCCCCATCGTCACGGGCGAGGATCACGGCGGCAATCCGTTCACCGGCGGCTCGACCATCTATTCCGACGAGCTGTCCAACGCGATCCTGCGCGCGGCCAAGGCCGACTCCGTGAAGGCCATCGTGCTGCGGGTGAACTCGCCCGGCGGCTCGGACACCGCCTCGGAGCAGATCCTGGACGCCGTGCGGTTCGCCAAGTCCAAGGGCAAGCCGGTGGTGATCTCGATGAGCACCTATGCCGCCTCGGGCGGTTACTGGATCTCGTCCGAGGCCTCGGCGATCGTGGCCCAACCCACGACGCTGACCGGCTCCATCGGGGTCTACGGCGGCAAGTTCGCCGTGGGACCGGCGCTGGCCAAGCTGGGGGTGGACGTGCGCGGCACGGGCGTCGGCGGCGACTATGCCGGCGCGTTCGGCCTGGGCCAGCCGTTCTCGGAGAGCCAGCGCGCGGCCTTCGGCGGCTGGATGGACCGCATCTACGCCAACTTCCTCAATCGCGTGGCGACCGGCCGCAAGCTGCCGCCCGAGCGGGTGGCCGAGATCGCCAGGGGCCGCGTCTGGACCGGCGCCCAGGCCAAGGGGCTGGGCCTCGTCGATGAGGTCGGCGGCTTCTATCAGGCGGTGGAGAAGGCCAAGCAGCTGGCGAAGCTGGAGGGCGATATCCCCCTGCGCCGCATGACCCCGGCGGCCGGGACGTTCGAGAGCCTGCAGCGGGCCCTGGGCGTCCAGGCCAGCTCGGCCCGAACGCTGGCCGCCGCCGCCTGGGTGTTCGGCGATCCGCGCGCACAGCAGATGCTGGATCAGCTGGCCGAGGCGCGCATGCGCAGCGAGGGCAAGGCGACGGTGCTGGCGCCCATGCCGATCCGCTAAGCCCTACGCCGGCGCCTGGCGCCGCTGGTGGATGAAGGTCACCTCGCGGCGGCCGAAGTCCAGGATCACCTCGTCGAAGTTCCGGAGCACGTCCACGCCCACCAGCATGGACGGCCGATCGTTCAGATCCCACAGGTTGAAGATGTGCAGCGGCGCGAAGGCGGCGCGGATGTTGTTCAGCCCCATCCCGCCCAGCCGCAGCTGTGGAAGCGCGGCTAGCCGGGCCGGCGAGGTCTGGCCGGTGGCGCTGATCAGCTGGGTGTCGCGCATGCGCTTGTCGTAGCCGGGACGCTGGCGGATCAGGGCGTCCCGCAGGGCCTCGTTGGCGCAGGTGATCTGCGCGCCCGAGTCCAGGAACGCGCGCACCGGGATGCCGTCGACATCGGCGTCGAAGATCACCAACTGCCCCGAGCGGTACTGAGCCGGCACGACGATGCCGTCCGTGCGCCTGGGAATGCGTGTGCCGCCCCCACCGCCCAGCATGTTGACCGACGCCCCCGACCCGGAGGGGCCGATCTCGAAGGTGTTGCGGACGAACGAGAGCCGCATCCGCCGGCCCTTCAGCACGTCGATGCCCAACAGGCCGTCTGCGCCCAGGCTCGCCTTGGGCAGCACCGGCAGGCTCAGGTTGGACGACTGCACCTGGCCCACGCGCAGCCGCGGCACCTTCACCAGCGGCGCCGGTTGGGTTCCCACGATCCCGTGGACCGGCGTGGTCCCGTCGGCGGCCAGGCTGCAGAGCGCGGCCGTCTCGACGCCGATGACCGTACGGTTGGCGCCGGTATCGACCACGAACTGGAATGGACCGCGGGCGCCCAGCTTCACCGGCACCGTCATCCGCCTGGCCTCGTCAAAGGCGGTCTCCAGGTGGGTCGTGTCGGGATCGGGCGGCGTCTGGGCGTCGGCGAGGTTGATCGAGATCACCGGCTCGCGCCGCGGCGGCGTCGCGCAGGCGGTGGCCAGGCCGCCCAGAAGCAACGCCTGCGCGGCGTGGCGGCGCGTCAGCGTCATTCGGCGGCGTATCCGAACTTCTTCACCCAGGGCGCCAGGGCCGGCGCCGTGGCCGCCAACTGGTCGCCATAGCGCCGCCAGGCGCCGACGCCCTCGGCCGAAAGGCCCCGCGACAGCTGCGCGCCGCTGGGCGTGGCCACCGCACGATCACGGGCCTTTTCGGCGAAGTTGCGCAGGGAGTCCGACCACGCGAGGCCCAGGAAGCCGCAGACCTCGCCCACAGCCTTGTCGAAGTCCTCGATCAGGGCCTCGTGGCGCACGACGAGGGTGTTGGCGGCCATGGCCGGCTGCAGCGCCTCGGCCAGGCTCATGGCGGCGTCGTAGTAGGCCGCCGCGCCGGACAGCGTCAGCAGCTGGTAGGCCGAGTTGCTCATGGCGAAGCGGCGGCGATAGCACGACAGCACCACGTCGCGCGGGTCGCGACGCGCGAACAGGATCTTCGCCTCGGGGAACAGCTTCTGGATCAGGGGCAGCCGGAAGGTGTGCAGCGGGTGCTTGTCGACGAAGACCTTGCCCGTCGGGTCCCCGCCCTCAGCCCGCACGCGAGCCCAGTAGGCGTCGCGCAGCGGGGCAAGCTCGGCCTCGGAGGCCTGGGCGAGGCGCGCGACGTCATCCGGCTTCATCTGGAAGGCGCGCTGGGCCTCGGACAGCGTCTCGCGCTCCTCCAGGGCCTCGACGTCGGGGTGGCTGGCCAGCACCTGCTCCAGCAGCGTCGTGCCCGAGCAGGGGAAGCCCAGCAGAAACACATGGGTCCTGGGACCATCCGCCGGGGCGGGGCCAGGCGCGGTGTTCCAGGCCGCGGCGGGGATGGCGTCCATCTCGGCCAGCATGGCCCGGGCGAACTGCAGCGCGTTGTCGCCGCGGGCGTAGAGCGGCGCGTAGGCCTGGGCGAGGCCCGTATTGCAGGCCTCGTAGGCCTTCAACGCCTCAGGCACGAGGTCCTGGCTGTCGAGCACGTCGCCCAGTTGGCCATAGGCCAGGGCCCGCTGATGCGGCGTCAGCCGCTCGTCGCCCGCCAGCATCTCCAGGCGGGCCTGGGCGCGCCCGGCGTGACCCTCGGCGGCGTCGGCGGCGGCCAGCACCATCACCGCGTCCGGGAAGTTGGGCTCGGCCTGCAGCACGGCCTCGGCCAGCGGCCGGGCCTCGGCATGGGCGCCCCGACGGCTCAGCAGATTGGCGCAGCCTTGCATGGCGCCCAGGTTCTCCGGCTCCAGCTCCAGGGCGCGGCGGTGGGCCGCCTCGGCTTCCTTCAGGCGGCCCAGGGCCTCCAGGGTGGCGCCCCGGGCGCAATGGGCGCCGGCGAACTCGGGCATGATCTCGACGACGCTGTCGAACATCGCCAGCGCCTCGCGATAGCGCTCGAGGCGCGTCAGCACGAGGCCCGCGGCGTTGCGGGCGCCAAGGTCCTGCGGCGCGATCTGGATGGCCCGCTGCAGCACCGCGAGCGCGTCCTCGAAGCGATTCTCCTCCTCGAGCTTCAGCGCGGTGAGGTTCAGCACCATCGGGTGCTCGAGTCCGCCCCTGAACGCCGCCTCGGCCATGTCGGCGGCGCGGACGAAGTCGCCCGACTGAGCGGCGGCCTGGATGGCCTGCAGCGTCTGACGATCGGCGTTGGGGTCGCGGGCCGCCGGCGCCGGCGATGACGGCGCGGGCGTGTAGCCCGACTTGATCTTGATCTGTCCGACCTTCCACTCGCTCAACGCGCCGACCCTCTACCCGCAAAATCCGGCGGTTAGCCTAGCAGCAGAGGCCGCGCAACGCGCGCCCGTATCGACGAGCGGGAGCAAGCCGGCGGGGAAACGGGCGTCGCCCTCCGCGCAAAGGAAAAGGGCGGCGGATTGCTCCGCCGCCCTTGCCTTAAGCGTCTTGTCTGATCGTCGACTTAGAAGTCGGCGGTCAGGCCGATGAACAGGTACCGGCCGAAGGCGTCGTACACTTGCGGCCAGGTGTTCCCGTTGCAGGGGCCGGTCGGGCAGTTGCCCTGGCCGGTCAGCGGCGGGTCCTTGTCGAACACGTTGTTCACGCCGGCGCGGAAGTTGAGGTTGTCGCGCACCGTCCACGACGCCGTGAGGTCGAAGTAGCTGCGCGAAGCCAGCTTCAGGTCCGAAGCGGCGCCCGCCGGGTTGTCGAGGTCGACGCTCGAGAAGTAGCGCCACTGCAGCGACACCGAGAGGTCCTTGAGCCACTCGCCATACTCGAGCGGCGTGGCCCAGGTCAGGCGGGCCTTGTGACGCCATTCGGGGTTCGGCGAGGTCAGGCCGGCGGTGGCCGAGCAGACGGTGCCGAACTTGCCGGCGCAGTCGGTCAGCGGGTCGCCCGGCAGGGTCGCGAACTTCAGGGTGTCGAGCCAGGTGCCGACGAAGTTCCCCGAGAGGCTGCCCATGCCTTCCATGCCCAGCGAGTCGAGGTCCGTGCGGTAGCCGACGTTGATGTCGACGCCCGTGGTCGCGAGCTTGCCGGTGTTGAAGGTGGTGTCTTCAACGTAGCCCTGCGGCGACAGCCACAGCGAGCCTTGGGCGTCGCGGCGGACGAGGGCGCAGAACGACGCGTCCTGGTTCTGGACGCAGCGGTCGATGATGTTGTCGGCGCCGTAGCCGCCCAGGAAGCCCTTCACCGTGATGTCGAAGTAGTCGAGCGACACGTTCAGGCCGGGCAGGAACGACGGCTGCAGCACCACGCCGACGGTGTAGGTGTCGGCGATTTCCGGATCCAGGTTCGGGTTGCCCCCGATCAGGCCGTTGTACTGCGCGGCGGGGTTCGCCTCGATGGCCAGGACTTGCGCCGTGGTCAGCTTGAACAGGGCGGCGCAGCGGGCGACCAGCGGGTTGGCGGCCGTGAGGCCGGCGCACGGGTCACGGGTGCCGTCCAGGGTCACGTTCCGCGGCGAGTAGAGCTCGAGGATGTGCGGAGCGCGGACGGCGCGGTTGTAGCCGCCGCGGACGCGGACGCCGTCGACCGGCTCCCAGTCACCGGCGATCTTGTAGGTCTCGGTGGTGCCGACCGTCGAGTAGTCCGAGTAGCGGAACGCCAGTTCGGCGGTCAGCGACTTGGCGAAGGGCGCGTCCTGGACCAGCGGAATGCGGGTTTCGGCGAACACTTCATAGACGTCGAACGAGCCGTTGACCGGCGGGTTCGCGCCGCCCGAGCCGGCCAGGTCGCCCGACGACGAGATGAAGTCGGCCGCATAGTCCAGTTGCTCGCGACGGTATTCCGCGCCGATCGAGACGCCCACGCCGTCGTTGGCCCAAGGCGTCTTCACACCGTACTCGGTGAGGTCACCGCCGATGTTGAAGTTCACGATGCGCTCGAACAGGTTGCCGTTCTGCGTGGAGGGGGTTTCCAGGAAGTCCAGCGCCGCGCGGGTCACGCCGCCGAGGCTGAAGATGTTGTAGGGCACGCAGCCGCCAGAGGGATCGGCGCACTGCGGACCGGTCGGGGTGGAGACGACGTTCAGGGCCTGGCGGATCGCCGAGGTCCGGAAGAAGCCGGTCTGGACCTGGTTGAACGACACGCGGCCGTACTGCATGGCGAAGTCGTACGACCAGTTGTCGTTCAGGTCGCCCTTCACGCCGACGACGTAGCGGTACTGTTGGTGCTGCGTCCGGCCCTGACGGCCGCCGCCCTCGATGTTCCGGCGGGCGACGATGCCCGTGAACGTGCCGGCCGGGTTGCTGGCGCAGGTGCCGCCGCCCGAAGCCGCCGTGGCCGTCAGCTGGCCGCGCTGGGCCGCCGACAGGAAGGGGTTGGCGCAGTTGATCGAGAAGGTGCCGGCGAACACGCCGCCCGGCGCGATCTGGTAGGTCGAGGTGTCGTCCATGAACATGACGTCCATGTACGCCTTGGCCCACTCGGTCACTTCGTACTCGGCGAAGGCGCCCAGCACGTAGCGGTCGTCAGGCCGCTGGAAGTAGTTCGACGGACCGAAGTTGTAGATGTCGCGCGAGGCGACGCGCGGGATGAACGCCGAGCCGCCGTTGAAGTCGACGATGAAGCTGCCGACGCGCGCCGGGAAGGCCGTGCCCGAACCGCCGCAGCCGGCCGTCAGGAAGTCGGCGCCCGAGTTCAGCGTACAGGCCGAGAAGTCGCGGTTGCCCTGCAGGATGGGCTCGACGTGACGGTAGCCGGCGTAGGCGGTCACGTTGCCCTTGCCGTCCGGCGAGTTGACGCCCATCACCAGGGTCACCTGGCTGGATTCGCCGTCGCGGACGTTGTCCTTCGGCAGGTTGAAGAATTCCTTGGTCGACGCGCGGGCCCGCGCAGCGCTCACCGCGCCGGCGACGTCGTTGCCGTTGTCGTGCTGGTAGATGCCGTACTGGGCATCGACGCGCACGCCTTCGAAGTTGCGCATCATGATGAAGTTCACGACGCCGCCCACGGCGTCGGCGCCGTACACGGCCGAGGCGCCGCCCGTCAGCACGTCAACGCGCTGGATCAGGGCCGAAGGAATGAAGTTGATGTCGGCGGCCAGAGCGCCGCCGAGGGTGTTCGGCGTGCCGGGCATCAGGCGACGGCCGTCGATCAGAACCTGCGTGCGGGTCGCGCCCAGGCCACGGAGGCTGATGGTCGCCGTACCGGTCGAGCCGTTCGACAGGGCCGAGCCCTGAGCCGCGAAGGCCTGCGGCAGGCTGTTGATCATGTCTTCGACGCGCGTGACGCCGGTCGCCTTGATTTCAGCGGCGGTCACCGCGGTCACCGGGCTCACCGACTCCAGGTTCGGCGACGGAATGCGCGTACCGGTGACGACGACTTCCGAGACTTCCTCGGTCGCGGTCTGGGCCAGCGCTTGCGTCGAGGCCAGCATGGCCACGCCGCAAATCATAGAAGACGCCAACAGGCGTTCCCGCATGGGCTTGAATTTCACGGTTTAGATCCTCCAGCGGTCCTGCCTCGAGGGGCGGCCGCTCCCCACAAAAAGAGATCGGTCCCGAAAACGGTCGGTTTTCGGTTACGGCGGAGTTACGAACCACAACCAGGGTCGGTCAACGCACATTAGCTCTACGCAATGTTTCGGGCGCCCACCTGTCGCATTCTGGTCACAGATTGCCGGGCGCTGGGGTAAAGCGGGCAAGGTTTCGTCAAGGATTGTGACAGCGTCCGCGCCGTTCGTCGCAAAGCGCTTGCGCTTGTTTCGTCTCGACGCGCAGTCGCCGCGGCCTCGGAAAGGCCGTTCGTCGCCGTTGCACGGGGCGCAGCGGCCTGCGAAAGGAATCGCCCCTGGATCACCGAGACCCGCCATGATGATGCCGCGCAGCGTTCTCGCACTCAGCCTGCTTTTCGCCGCAATCGCGCCGCCCGCCGCACTGGCCCAGCCCAAGGCCGAGGGCCGCGCGCAGATCTTCCAGGAGTTGGCCGACTGCCGGAAGATCGCCGACGGCGCCGCGCGCCTCGCCTGTTACGACAAGACCGCCGCCACCCTGGATCAGGCCGAGGCCAAGGGGGACATCGTGGTCGTCGACCGCGAGCAGGCCCGCAAGGTGCGCCGCCAGGCCTTCGGCTTCTCGATGCCGTCGATCTCGCTCTTCGAGAAGGGCGAGACGCAGGAGGAACTGCAGAACGTCGCGGGCGAGGTCGCCGTGGCCAGCGTCAACGGGGCCGGCAAGTGGACGATCCGCCTGAAGGACGGCGCGATCTGGACCCAGATCGACAACAACGAGCTGCACCGCACGCCCAGGCCCGGCATGCCCGTGAAGATCCGCCAGGCGGCGATGGGCAGTTTCCTGATGTCGATCAACAACGGCGGCGCCTTCCGCGTGCGGCGCGTGGAGTAGGCGCCTACCCTTACCTCCCCCGCGAAGCGGCGGGAGGTAAGCTCGGGAACTCACCCCGAGTAGAACGCGTTCCTCGCCGCCATCATGGCGTTGATCCGCTCCTTCTCGCCCGGCTCCAGATACGGGTTCCAGACGTCGAAGATCAGGATCACGCGTAGTTCGTCGGCGTCGTTCCAGGCCTCATGCTCGATCGTGTCGTCGAAAACCCAGGCCTGACCCAGCTTCCACTCCCGCGTCTCGTTGCCCACCCGGAACCGCGCCGGGCCCGGCAGCACCAGCGGCAGGTGGCAGAGCAGGCGCACGTTGGTCGAGCCGGTGTGCGGCGGGATCTGCGTGTGCGCCTCCAGCGCCGAGAACATGGCGGTCGGCGCAAAGCCCGGCTGGTTGGCCATTGGCAGCCTGTCCAGCAGCGCGGCGGTGCTGGGGCAGGCCTCGCAGACCGCGTCCTGGCGCTCACCGTCCTTCCAGAGGAACAGCGAGCTCCACCGGCGGGAGTGGTTCAGCTCTTCCCACTGGTTCACCGGCGACTCGGCCGGGATCTGCATATAGGGCGCGAAGTCGTCCATTCGCGCGGCCAGCAGCGCGGCGAGCTCGGCCTGGATCGCCGGGGTCGCGGCCTCCAGTTCGGGCAGCCACGGAAACAGCTCGCGAGGATAGAACGGAATGGCCGGCAGCCGCGGATAGTGCAGCAGGAGCGGCTCGTTCTGGTAGACCTTGCGGACACCCGCGTAGACGCCGATCGCCTCTTCCAGCCGCCGCTGCGCCAGCTCGCCCCCGGCGCCCGAGATATCGCCCACCTGGGCCGCCAGGTGCGCCGCCAGCGCCTGCCGGGTCTTGTCGACGACCGCGCGGGCGCGCGCGAGCGGGGTCAGTAGATTCGGCGGCAGCTTGTCGTCGGCGGGGGCCAGCTTCAGGGCGTTCTCGTAAATCCGCGCCGCCACGCGCTCGCCCGACAGCCTCTCGACCACCGCGCCCTTCGAGAGCAGGGCCAGGAAATTGTAGGGGTCGAGCGCCAAAGCCTCGTCCAGCGCGGCCAGCGCCGCCGGCAGCGCGCCGCTGGCCCGATAGACCAGCGCCTTCTGCATCCGGACATGGGGATCGTGCGGCGCCGCCAGCTCGGCCTGCTTCACGCTCTCGAGCGCGGCTCGGGTGTCCCCGCGCCGCATCGCCGCGACGGCGTCGGCCAGGAGCTGCTCCGGCGATGTCTGAAGCCCCCCGGCCGTCATCATCTGTCCTTCGGATCGATGGCGTCTCTTAGCCCATCGCCGATGAAGTTGAAGCACATCAGCGTCAACACCATCACCAGCGACGGAAACACGAGCAGCCAGGGCGCCAGCTCCATGTCCGACGCGCCGCCCGCGATGAGGGCGCCCAGCGACGCCATCGGCGGCTGCACCCCGAGCCCCAGGAAGCTCAGGAAGCTCTCGGCCAGAATGACCGCCGGTATCGTCAGCGTCACGTAGACGACCACCGGCCCCAGCAGGTTCGGAACGATATGGCGCGCGATGATCGCCGCTCGCCCCAGCCCCGCGGCGCGGGCGGCCTCGATGAACTCCTTGTTCTTGAGCGCCAGCGTCTGTCCCCGCACGATCCGGCTCATCGTCAGCCATTCGACCGCACCGATGGCGACGAAGATCAGCACGATGTTGGACCCGAACGTCACGGTCAGCAGGATCACGAAGAAGATGAAGGGCAGCGAGTAGAGGACGTCGACGAAGCGCATCATCACCTCGTCCACCTTGCCGCCGACGTAGCCGGCGACCGCGCCCCAGGCGACCCCGATCACCAGCGAGACGAGCGTGGCCACAAACCCGATGGCCAGCGAGACCCGCAGGCCGACCAGCAGCCGCACCAGCAGGTCGCGGCCCAGAGCGTCCGAACCCAGAAGATGGCCCGCGCTCAGCGGCGCCATCCAGACGTCTTCCTTGTCCACCTGATCGTAGGCGAACGGCGACAGGAAGGGCCCGACCACGGCGGCCAGAACCAGGAGGCCCAGGATGACCATGCTGGCCACGGCGGCCTTGTTGCGCAGCAGCCGGCGGCCCGCGTCATCCCAGAGGCTGCGGCCCTTTGCGGCCGCGAGGCTCATGCGCGTGCTGGCGTCGGGCGCGAGCAAGGTCATGGGCGCGGCTCCCTGCCTTTCCCACGAAGTGGGAGAGGGGGACCGCCCGCCGACCCCGGCCTCGCGCCGGGGGAAGAGCGGGTGGTGGAGAGGGCGCGCAGCCGGCATTGAGCCTGCCGCATCCGCCGTGAGACAGGGTGGATGGTCGATTTGCCCAGCCTGAAGCCTGCCCTCTCCACCATCCGCTCTTCGGCGGATGGTCCCCCTCTCCCACTGCGTGGGAAAGAAAGAAGAGACACAGACACCCTCATGCCAGCCTCACCCGCGGGTCCATCGCCGCCAGCAGCAGGTCGGCCACCAGGTTCAGCGCCAGGATCAGCGCGGCGTAGACGATCACCATCCCCATCACGACGGTGTAGTCGCGCTGCAGGGCGCTGATGACGAAGAACTTCCCGAGGCCCGGCAGGTTGAAGATCTTCTCCACCACCAGCGAGCCGGTGATCAGGCCGGCGCAGGCGGGGCCCAGGTAGCTGACCAGCGGCAGGAGGGCGGCGCGCAGGGCGTGCTTGCGCACGATCAATCCCTCGGGCAACCCCTTGGCGCGGGCGGTGCGGATATAGTTGGCGTGCAGCACCTCGATCATGCCCGCCCGGGTGAGCCGTGAGATGATCGCGATCTGCGGCAGCGCCAGCACCGTCACCGGCAACACCATGTTGGCCAACGCCCCGTCGTTCCAGCCCGCCGTCGGCAGCCAGCCCAGCTTGGACGCGATGGCCAGCACCAAGAGAGGCGCGGTCACGAAGGTGGGGATGCAGACGCCCAGGATCGCCACCGCCATCACCACGTGGTCGGTCGTCCCATTCTGCCGCAGCGCCGCCATCACCCCCAGGCTGACGCCCACGATCGAGGCGATGACGATCGCCGACAGGCCCAGGGTCAGCGAGACGCGGTAGTTCTCCTGGAGAATGTCGAGCACCGTCTTGTCGCGGTACTTCAGCGACGGCCCCAGGTCGCCCTGCGCCACGCCGACCAGGTAGTTGGCGTACTGCTCGACCAGCGGCTTATCCATGCCGTACTGCGCCAGGACATTGGCCTCGATCTCGGGCAGCAGCTTGCGGTCGCCGTCGAACGGACTGCCTGGGGCGGCGCGCATCATGAAGAACGCGGCGGTGATCACCAGAAAGAGCGTGGGGATCGCAACCAGAAGGCGCCGGCCGATGAAGCGGAGCATGGCGCGGGAACAGCCTCCGAATGCGGGCTCCGACGTCGGCGAAGGCCGGGCCGGACCTTGCGAAGGTTCCACCCACCCCCGATGATGTCAAACGAAGCCCCCTCCTCCCCTCGCGAGTATCCCATGAGCGACTTCCGACGCGTCACCGACGAGTTCACCACGGCCCCGCAGATCAGCCTGGCCGACGTGGCCGAGGCCGCTCGTCTGGGCTTCAGGACGGTGATCAACAACCGCCCCGACGGGGAAGACCCCGCCCAGCCGTCCAGCGCCGAGATGGAAGCCGCCGCGAAGGCCGCGGGCCTCGCCTACCACCACATCCCGGTGCGCGGCGGCCCGACGCCGGATCAGGTGGAGCAGACCCGCGAACTGCTGAGCACGGCCGAAGGTCCCATCCTGGCCTTCTGCCGCTCGGGCACGCGCTCGATCGTCACCTGGTCGCTGGCTCAGGCCACGTCGGGCGCGAGGGCCCCCGACGAGCTGATCGGCCTGGGTCGCGCCGCCGGCTACGACCTCTCGGGAGTGCTGGGCGGATGAGCATCCCCTACGTTCGCGACATCGAGATCGAATACGGCCGCTGCGACCAGGTCTCGCCGCTGATCCGGCGGGTGACGGCCAACAATCCCGGCCCGTTCACGTTCAAGGGCACCGGCACCTACATCGTGGGCAGGGGCGAGGTCGCGGTCATCGATCCGGGTCCGGACGATCCGGTCCACCTGCAGGCGATCCTGCAGGCGGTGGCGGGCGAGACCGTCACCCACATCCTGATCACCCACCACCACTCCGACCACTCGCCGCTGGCCGGCGCGCTGAAGGCGGCCACCGGGGCCACGATCTACGGCTGCGCGGTGGCGGGGCATGAGGAGGAAGATGGCGGCGTCAAGATGGAAGCGGGCCACGACCTCTCGTTCCAGCCCGACGTCAGCCTCTGCGGCGGCGGCCAGGTGATCTCCGGCCCCGGCTGGACCATGGAGGCCATCGCCACCCCCGGCCACACCTCCAACCACATCTGCTTCACCCTGCGCGAGGAGAACGCCTGCTTCTCGGGCGACCACATCATGGGCTGGTCGACCACGGTCATCACCCCGCCCGACGGCGACATGACCGACTACCTGACCAGCCTCGACGACATCCGCGGCCGCAGGTTCGACGTCCTCTGGCCCACCCACGGCCCGCCGATCCGCGACGTCGACGCCTTCATCCAGGCCTACGCCGACCACCGCCAGGAGCGCCTGGACCAGATCCTGGGCGCGCTGAAGTCGGGCCCCGCCAAGATTCGAGAGCTGGTCCCCCGCCTCTACGCCGACGTGGACTCGCGCCTGCACCCTGCCGCCGCCCGCTCGATGCTGGCTGGCATGGAGCACCTGGTCCGCAAGGGCCAGCTCACGGCCGACACCGATGGGCCAGACGCGACGTACCGGCTGGCGTAAATCAGCCACCCACATCTGAACGTCATGGCCGGGCTTGTCCCGGCCATGACGTTCAGAAGGGTGGGCTAAATGACCACTCTCGGCGTCGAGGAGCTCGTCACCAGCCCCGCCACGCCCTCCAGCGCCGCTCGTAGCACCGCCTGCTTGGCAGGACCGCCCAGCGCGATGCGCAGGCCGTTGGGGTGATCCCCACCGGCGGCGAAGGCGTCGGCGGTGACGAGGGCCAGACCGCGCTCCACCGCCAGCCGATGCACGCGGGCGGCGTCCCAGGCGGGGGGCAGGTCGAGCCAGACGTGGACGCCCTCGGCGGCGCCCCTTGCTCCCGGCAGCACCTCGGCGGCCAGCGCGCGGCGGGCGCGGGCTTCGCGGCGGACGGCGGCCAGCAGCTTCTCGGCGGCGCCCTCGCGGATCCAGGCGGTCACGACGGCGGTCATCAGCGGCGCCGGCATCTGGCCTACGGCGCGCAGGCTCTCGGCGGTGGGGCCGGCCATCGGCCCCTTCGGCGGGACCAGGTAGGCGATGCGCAGGCCGGGCGAAAGGCACTTCGACAGGGTGGCGATGTGGAAGGTCCGCTCGGGCGCGAGGCTGGCCAGGGCCGGCAGCGGCGCGTCGAACAGGCGCGCGTAGGGGTCGTCCTCGACGATCCATACGCCGGCGGCGCGGGCCGCCTCGGCCAGGGCCCGGCGGCGCTCGGCGTCCATCGTCACAGCGGTGGGATTGTGGGTGGTCGGCGTCAGGTAGACCGCCGCCGGCTTCTCCTGCGCGCACAGCCGCGCCAGCGCCTCTGGGTCCATGCCGCCGGCGTCGGCCCGACAGGCGATCACCCGCAGGCCCAGCTGGCGCGCGAGGGCCAGGACACCGGGATAGACCAGCGGCTCGGTCACCAGCGCCCCGCCCCTGGGCGCCAGCGCCAGCACCGCCGCCAGCGCGGCCTGGGCGCCCGGGGCCACCAGCACGCGCTCGGCCGCCACCTCGCCCAGCACAGGCGCCAGCCACGCCGCGCCGGCGATCCGCTGTCCCAGGCTGCCGCCGCCAGGGTGATAGGCCATGAGCCGGGCGACGTCGGTGCGGTCCAGGATCGCCGTCGTGGTCTCCTTCAGCAGACCGGCCAGCGACATCCCCTGCGGCGGGGGCGGCAGCAGCATCGACAGGTCCACGCGCCCGGCCTCGTCGGCCGCTGCGGCTGAGCGGACGAAGGTGCCCCGGCCCACCGCGCCCTCGATCAGGCCGCGGGCGCGCGCGGCGGCGTAGGCGCGGGTGACGGTTGTGAGATCCACGCCCAGCAGATCGGCCACCGTTCTCTGCGGAGGCAGCTGGTCTCCGGCCTGCAGTTCCCCCTCACGCACCGCCGCGGCCAACGCGTCGGCCAGCCGCACGTAGAGCGGCCCGCCCTGGGTCGGCAGGCGCGCCAGCCAGCGCGCGGTCGGTTGTTCTGGGACGACGGCCATTGCGATTCCCGGACGATATGCATACATTATATTAAAATTGTATGCACGCAATACGTAGATTGTATGGAGGCAAGTCGATGACCGCCAGCCACCACCCGTATGAGAGCCCCACGTCGCTGGAGGCGGGCCTCCGCTGCCGCTGTCCGCGGTGCGGCGAGGGTAAGCTGTTCCGCAGCTTCCTGAAGATCGCCGATCACTGCGATCGCTGCGGCCTGGACTACGGGTTCGCCGATCCCGCCGACGGCCCGGCCTTCTTCGTGATGAGCGGCGTCAGCATCGCGGTGATGGCTGTCTGGGCCTGGTCGGTCGTCGCCTTCCAGCCGCCGATCTGGCTGCAGTTCGCCACCGTCTTCCCGGCGCTGTTCGGCGGCGCCCTGGCGACGCTGCAACCGGTGAAGGCCTGGCTGGTGGCCGAGCAGTACCTGCACAAGGCCGAGGAGGCCCGCTGGGACTCCATCGGCGGCCACGGCGAAGGCGGCTTCACCTACGACCGACGCGGCGTCTCGGACCGGCGCTCGACCTAACCCAGCGCCTTCTCCAGGACGTCGAAGTACAGGTCGTCGCGGGTCGGCGCGCCGAAGCGGTCGTCGCCATAGGGGAAGGGCTGCGTCTCGCCGGTCAGCGCGTAGCCGCGCCGCTGGTACCAGGCGATCAGTTCCGGCCGCTGGTGCACCACGGTCATCCGCATGCGCCGCCCGCCGCGGGCGCGGGCGTAGTCCTCGACCGCCGCGAGAAGTGTCCGCCCCAGCCCGCCGTCCTGCCGGTCGGGCCGCACGGTCAGCATCGCCAGATACCAGGCGCCGCCTGGCCCCGCATCCAGCCGCACGTGGCCCAGATGGCCGCCGTCCACGTCGCGCCAGATCAGCAGCCGGGCGCCCGGCGCGGCCAGATCCTCGCGCAGCAGCGACTCGGTGATCCGCCGCCCGCCGACCAGGGTCTCGACCTTCCACGCCGCCTGGCCTGACGGCTCGCGGAAGGCCCGGTTGGTCAGGGCGATGATGTCGGGATACTCGGACTCGACGGCTTCGCGCAGTTCGATCATGGCGGCGCATAAGCCCCAATCCGGCGCGCGCTGGCAACGGTCGCGGATGCCCCTCGCCCGCCCAGGCATGGACGCTCGCCGCGCCAGGCGGCAAAGCTTCCCGCCACGGGGAGATTCGCCTGATGCCGACCAAACGCGACCTGATCCTGGCCGGCGCGCTTGCCGCCGTCGCCGGAACCGCGCGCGCGCAGGCCCCGGCCCGCGCGCAGGCCCCGGCCACGGAGAAGATCCGCCTCTGGCCGCGCGGCGTGCCGGGTGGCGAGCGGCCGGCGGGGCTGCGCCAGGAGAACATCTTCACGGAGATGCCGGGCGGCCGCAGTGACCGTGGGATCGTGGGCGTCACCGACCCGGTGCTGGAGATCTGGCGGCCCGCGGGCCCGGTCAAGGGCGCCATGCTGATCGTCCCCGGCGGCGGCTACCGCCAGGTGGTGATCGACAAGGAAGGGATCGAGCCGGCGGAACGGCTGGCGGCCGAGGGCTTCGTCGCCGGCGTGCTGACCTATCGCCTGCCCGCCGAGGACTGGAAAATGGGCCTGGGCGTCGTGCGCCAGGACATCCAGCGCGCCATGCGCCTGATGCGCGCCGCGGTGGGCCCGCGCGTGAAGCTGGGCGCCATGGGCTTCTCGGCCGGCGGCGAAATGGTGGGCCGGCTCGGCAACGACTTCACCCGCCCGACCTATGGCGCGGTCGACACCGCCGACGACGCCTCGGCCCGGCCCGACTACATGGTGCTGGTCTACGCCTCGCTGGGGGTGCAGCCGCGCAATCCGGACGGCACGCGCCCGCCGCCGTCGCCCACCTTCCTGCCGATCCCGCTCGCGGTGAACGCCCAGACGCCGCCCGCCTTCATCGTCCAGGCCATGGACGACGAGCGGGTGAGCTTCGAGAACGCGACCGAGATGGCCGCCGCCCTCAAGGCCCGCGGCGTGCCCGTCGAGACCCTGCTGTTCGAGGAAGGCGGCCACGGCTTCGCGCTCCGGCGCCCCCCGGAAATGCCCGTCTCGCGCTGGTTCGACCTCTTCCTGGCCTGGGGCCGGCGCAAGGGGTTCGCGGGCTAGCCGCCCGGAGCCCTGCGCAAGGCGATCGGCGCGGCCTCGAACAGCGTCGAATAGTGTCCGAGGCCAGGAAACAGCGTGACGTCCGGCGTTTCGCGAAGCCCTGCGGCAAGGCTCGCGGCCAGAGCCGGCGGCGCCCAGCCGTCGTCCTCGCCCTGCCAGATGCGCACCGAAGCGGAGACGCGCTGGAGGTCGGCGGCCCAGGGTCGGACGTAGGCCGCGATGTCCCGGATGTACCCCGCGCGGGCGGGCCCGTAGGCCCAGGTCAGGAACCTCGCCAGCGCGGCCTGGAAGTCGGGCCGTGCGGCGCGTTCCGCTTCGGCGCCGCGGACGCTGGCGAACAGCCCGCGCAAGACCGCGCTCGGCGCGAGACCGACCGCCACGCCCTGCGCCCAGGTGACCGCTCGGAACAGGGCGGGCGAACGCATCGCCAGCCGGAAGACAGCGCCTCCGGCCATGCTGTCCAGGACGTCGCCCGAATCCAGCGGGCCCGCGGGCGAGACCAGGTCGATGACCGCGACGGGGGTCCTCAGCCGGATCGCCACCTGCACGGCGACGAAGGCGCCGAGCGAGAAGCCCATAAGCCGCACCGGCGCGCCGGCCGCCAGCCGCTCCACCTCGGCCGCCAGCGCATCGAAGTAGGCGCCGCCCGCGGCTCCCGGCGCGACGGCGTTCCGGTCGATCCCGATCAGCCGGACACCCGCCTCGCGCGCGGCGTCATCGAACCAGGCGCACTCCGCGGGCGCCCCCGGACAGCCATGGAAGTAGACACAAAGCGGACCCGCCGGGGCCCCGCGGAACTCGGACATCAGCAGGGCGCCATCAGGCCCCGACGGGCGTCCGCGCGGTCGGCAGCACGTAGTCCTTCATCCGGTCGCGGATCAGCTTCTTGTCGATCTTGCCGGTCGCCCCCAGCGGGATGTCGTCGACGAAGACCACGTCGTCGGGGGTCCACCACTTCGCGATCTTGCCCTCCAGGAAGGCCAGGAACTCGTCCTTGGTCGCCTGCTCGCCGGGCTTCAGCTGAACCAGCAGCAGCGGGCGCTCGTCCCACTTGGGGTGATAGGCCCCGATGACGGCGGCGTTGGCGGCCTTCTCGTGGCCCACGGCGATGTTCTCGATCTCGATGGTCGAGATCCATTCCCCGCCGGACTTGATCACGTCCTTCGCCCGGTCGGTGATCTGCATGTAGCCCTGCTCGTCGATGGTCGCGACGTCGCCGGTGTCGAAGAAGCCCTCGTCGTCCAGGATCTGGCCGCCGTCGCCTTTGAAATAGCCGCCAGCCACAGCCGGGCCCCTCACCAGCAGGCGGCCGAAGGTGGTCCCGTCGTGCGGCAGGCGCTTGTTGGCGTCGTCCTCCAGCTTCATCTCCACGCCCAGCGGCGGGCGGCCCTGCTTCAGCTTGTAGCGCAGCTGGTCTTCCGCCCCCATCGCCGCCACGCGCGCCGTCGGCGCCGAGAGCGAGCCCATGGGCGACATCTCGGTCATGCCCCACGCGTGCGTGACGTCCACGCCGAACTCGTCGCGGAAGCCGCGCACGATGGCCTCGGGCACCGCCGAGCCGCCGATCACGACGCGCTTCAGGGTGCTCAGCTTGCCGTTCGTCGCGCGCAGGTGCTGCAGCAGGCCCAGCCAGACGGTGGGCACCGCGGCCGAGAAGGTGACGCCCTCGCTCTCCAGCAGTTCGTGCACCGAGGGCCCGTCCAGCTTCGCGCCCGGCATCACCAGCTTGCAGCCGGCCGCCGCGCAGCTGAACGCCAGGCCCCAGGCGTTGGCGTGGAACATCGGCACCACCGGCAACACGGTGTCGGTCGCCGACAGGCCCATGACATCGACGCCCAGGGTCACCAGCGTGTGCAGGAAGTTCGAGCGGTGCGAGTACAGCACGCCCTTCGGATTGCCCGTCGTCCCAGAGGTGTAGCAGAGGCTGGAGGCGGTGTTCTCGTCGAAGCCGCCCCACTCGAAATCGGGCGAGCCGCTCTCGACGAGGTCCTCGAAGCACAGGGCGCCCGGCAGGTTCACGCCCTTCATGCCCTCGCGGTCGGTCATGACCACATAGTGCTTCACGGTCGGCAGGTTGGGCGCGTTCTCGGCCAGGATCGGGACGAACGTCAGGTCGGTGAAGATGATCCGGTCTTCGGCGTGGTTGATGATGTAGCAGAGCTGCTCGGCGAACAGCCGCGGGTTCAGGGTGTGGCAGACCGCTCCCATCCCCATGATCGCGTACCAGGCCTCGAGGTGGCGGCCGGTGTTCCAGGCCAGGGTCGCGATGCGGTCGCCCGTCTGGACGCCCAGGCCCTTCAGGGCGTTCGACAGCCGCTTGGCGCGCTCATGCGCCGCCGCGTAGCTCGAGCGCACGATGGGTCCTTCCACCGAACGGCTGACGATCTCGCGGTCCCCGTGCCAGGCCTTGGCGTGGTCGAGGATCTTGTCGACCGTCAGAGGCCAGTTCTGCATCAGGCCAAGCATGGCGTATCCGCTCCCGTCTTATCGCTTGTTACTTACCGCGCACGCTTAGCCAGCGGATGGCGGTTCCGCAACGAAAGCCTCAACTTAGCCCCGCCAGCCACGCGCGGGCCGCCGCTTCCTTGGGCGCCTCGGTGCTGACCATCGGCCAGGTGAGCGTCTGGGTCTTCATGCGCGCAGCCTGTTCGTGCAGCACGGCCACCGTCGCATCCGACGCGTCGCCCTGACGGCCGGCGACCCGGGCTTCGAGCACCTCCAGCGGCGCATCCAGCCACGCGGCGTGGAATGGGACCGCGCACTCCGCCGCCAGCGCCTCGGCGCGCGCCCGCAGCGCCGGGTCGATGAAGGTGGCGTCCAGAACCACCGCGCGGCCCGCCTGCAGCATCGTCCGGGCATTGTCGAACAGGGCGTCGTAGGTCCGCGCATGGACCTCCGGCGCATAGCCCTCGGGCGGCAGGCGCTCGGTCGGCGCCACCGCCAGCAGCCGCTTGCGCACCTCGTCCGTCCGCAGGATCACGGCGCCCGGCGATGCGCCCAGCGCCGGCGCGATGACGCGCGAGAACCTGGACTTGCCCGAGCCCGACAGCCCGCCCACGGCCGCCAGAACGGGCGGCGGCGGCGACAGGTGGGTGATCGCCGCCTCGACATAGGCCCGCGCGGTCGCCGGATCGCCCGAGTGGGCCGACACGTGGGCGCGCACAGCGGCCCGCACCGACAGCATGAGCGGCATCGAAGCCAGGCCATGCCAGATCTCGGCCGGGAAGCGGCGCGCAGCCTCGTCCATGTAGCCCGACAGCGCCCGCACGGCCGCGTCGCGCCGGCCGCGGAAGTCCAGGTCCATCAGCAGGAACGCCAGGTCGTACTGCACGTCCAGGTCCGACAGGATGTCGTTGAACTCGATGCAGTCGAAGAGGATGGGGCGACCGCCCTCCATCAGGATATTGCCCAGGTGCAGGTCCCCGTGGCATCGGCGCGAAAAGCCGCTCGCCGCCCGGTGCGCCAGGAGCGGCGACTGCCGCTCCAGCTCGGTCTCGGTCAGGGCGATCATCACCTCGACGCGCTCCGGGTCCAGGCCCTCGCAGGTCTCGCGCAGCAACTGCGCGTTCGAGCCCACCGTGAACGCCAGCGCCGTGAGCCCGCCCGCAGGCCGCAGCGGCGCGGCGGCATGGAACCCCGCGATCGTGCGCCCCAGCTGCTCGGCCACGTCGCCATCGACCGCTTCGGGCCGGGCGGACAGCACCTGGGTCTCGTCGAAGCGGCGCATCTCCAGCACGTGCTCGACGGGTGGACCGGCGCCGTCGATCGCCAGGCTGCCGTCCGCCTCGCGCGTCACCGCGCGCACGGCGCGATAGATGTCGGGCGCCGCCGCCCTGTTGAACTCCAGCTCACGATCCAGCGCCCACTTTCGGCGCTCGACGGTCGAGAAGTCGGCATAGCCCAGGTCGGCGTGGCGCTTGATCTTCCAAGCGGCCTCGGGCCCCAGGAAGACGTGCGCGCAGGCGGTGTCGATTGTCCGTTCCGAACGGCCGGCGAACCACGCGATCAGCTCGGCCTCCAGACCGGCGGGCGCGCTCCAACTCAAGGAAACAGCCTGCGCGTGGTCCAGCCCGCGCCCCCGCGCCCATCCTGGGCCGCTTCGAACAGCAGGCGTTCGTGCAGTCGGAACGGCCGGTCGCGCCAGAATTCGATCGACTGCGGCACGACCCGGAAGCCCGACCAGTGCGGCGGCCGCGTCACCTTGCCCAGGCCGAAGCGCAGGCCCACCTCGGCGATCTTCTTCTCGAGCGCCAGCCGGTCGGGCAGCGTCCGCGACTGGGCGCTGGCCCAGGCCCCGATCTGCGCGGGGCGCGCGCGGGTGGCGAAATAGGCGTCGGCTTCCTCGTCGGTTGTCCGGGTCACGACGCCGCGCACCCGCACCTGCCGGCGCAGCGACTTCCAGTGGAACAGCAGCGCCGCCCTCGGGTTGGCGGCCAGCTCGCAGCCCTTGGCGCTTTCCAGGTTCGTGTAGAACACGAAGCCGTCCGCGTCGGCCGCCTTCAGCAGCACCATGCGCACGTCCGGCATCCCGTCGGCGTCGACGGTCGACAGCGCCATGGCGTTGGCGTCGTTGGGCTCCTTCGCCACGGCCTCGGCGAACCATTCCTGGAACAGCGCGATCGGATCGGCTTCGCTGAGCAGCGGCGGCGGCTCGGCGGACACCACCTGGCGGACGTAATCGTCCTCGCTGGGCGACGGGGGGATGGGGGTCTGGTCGGTCACGCTCGGCATATAGCCCGCGGACGGGGGCGCGTCAGCGCCCGCTTTGAAAACCGCAGAGATCGCGGAGAGGCGGGGAGATTCCAGCGGCGCGGACGCTCTGCGAATCTCGGCGCGCTCTGCGGTTCATGTCTCGGCCTGCGGCGCGCCTCGCCGCCTTAACGGAGCGTTGACGGCGTTCACCATAACGTTCCGGCTCATGACTCCGGCCAACGCCGAAATGAGCCTGAAGTACGCCCGCGAGGTGCTGGGCGTGACCTCCGCCGCCACCCCCGCGGAGGTCCGCCAGGCGTTTCGTGAGGCCGCCAAGCGCGCCCATCCGGACGCCGGCGGCGACGAGGGCGCCTTCCGCCAGGTGGTCGACGCCTTCCATCGCCTGCAGGACCCGCTGGACGATCGCTTCACCGCCGCGCCCGCGCGGCCTCGCCCGACGCCCGACCCCGACCTCGAAATCTCGCCGCTGCTGGCGCTGGAGGGCGGCGAGGTCGACCACCGGATGCCCGACGGCAAGATGATCCGGATCACTCTGCCGCCGGGCCTACGCTCGGGCGACAAGGTCCGGGCCGGCGGCAGCGAGCTCTGCATCTACATTCGCGCGCAGGACGGCGTGATCGTGCGCGGCGACGACCTCTGGATGACCGTCAAGGTCTCGCCGGCCGTGCTGAAGAAGGGCGGCCGCATCAGCCTCGAGACACCCATCGGCCGCCGCAGCGTCTGGATCGACAGGAAGGCGGCCGAGCGCGGTCTGGTGCGCGTGGAAGACCAGGGCCTGCCGGCTCGTGGCCGCCGCTCCGCCGGCCACCTCTTTGTGCGCCTCACCGCCACGCAGGGCATGGCTGACAGCGCCGCGCTCGCCCTGCTGCGCCGCTTCGCCGCCGCCTGGGCGGCCTAACCCGGCGCGAGGCGCGCCGCGATGTCCGCCGGCCGCTCGAACAGCAGCGTCGCGCCCGAACGGGCCAGCAGGTCCGGGCTGGCGTAGCCCCACATCACCGCGCCCGACGCCGCGCCGACGGCCCGGGCCGCCTCCACGTCGCGTTGCTCGTCCCCGATGCAGATCGTGCGCTCGGGGGGAACGCCGGCGCGCTTCATCACCCGACGGAACAGCCGCGGCTTGCCGAATACGCTGGCCCCGCATTCGAAGTGCGCCATCGCAGCGGCCGCCTGGGGGCCCAGGATGGCCCGGACATTGGCTTCCGAGTTCGAGCTGACGACAGCGCAGGCGATGTCCGCCTGGCGCAGGGTCTGAAGGACCGGCTCAATGCCGGCGAAGAGGTCGATCTGCGACGCCTCCTGCGCCATTCGAGACCGGAGACTCCTGGCGATCACCGGCAGCTTCCAGGGCGAGACGCCCAGACGGCGCATGACCTCGCGATTGCCCCGACCACGCAGATCCTCCAGCTCGGCCGCGTCCAGCGTCCGCAGGCCGTGTCGCGGGGCCAGCGCGTTAAAGGCGGCGACGAACCAGCGCGAGCTGTCGGCCAGCGTGCCGTCGAAGTCGAAGATGGCTAGGTCGTAGCGCATGATCTCCGCACCGTATCCGGTTCCGCCCCCGCGGCGGAGAGTGGTCCAGTTTTTGCTTAACTATATCTGACGCAAGCACCAGCCCGGAGCCTCCCGATGACCATCGGCGCCGTTGGAACCCCCACCCCGACCCTGCCCATGGGCGACGTCACGGCGATCGGCAAGCCGCGCGACCCCGCCGAGGCGGCCAGGGACCGCGCCGAGGCGTCCAAGCTCAAGCAGCAGCAGGTCCTCGACCAGGTCCGGGAGAAGGGGCTCTACCAGTGGGCCCAGGAGACCAGGTTCGAGAAGCTCAAGGAGAAGATCCGCGAGCAGATCATGGCCGAGCGCGGCCTGGACGCCGCCGGCGTCGACGCCCTGAGCGACGATCAGCGCACCTCGCTGGAGCAGGAGATCGCCAGGCGCGTGCAGGAAGTGATGCAGGAGGCGCTGAGCGGCGAGGCCAAGGCGGCGCAGGCCGAGGGCCGCCCACCAAAGCCCATGGTCATCGACATCAGCGTCTAGGGACGCCCCGACCGCTCCGCGCGCGACGCCGGGGTCAAAGCCGATGCCTCTGGCGCCACTGGCTCCGCGTCATCTCCCAATAGACCGATTTGCGGATGGTCCCGTCGGCGCGGACGGCGTCGCGCTCGCCCATGCGGACGAAGCCCGCCGCGTCGATGCCCTTCTGGACGCGGACGTTGTCCAGCGCCGCGGTCAGGCACATCAGCTCGACGCCCAGAGTCTCGAAGATCCAGCCGAAAGTGTGCGCCATGCCCGCCCCGCCGCGCCCGCTGTTCTGCAGGTCGGCACGAACCGCCCCGGCAAGCTCTGCCGACAAGTGCTCGGGCCACACCGTGATGCGGGAGTAGCCGGCGACCTCACCCGCCTCGTCCAGCGAGACGATCAGCAGCGCCTCGCCGACCAGCGCCTGGGCCTGGCTCTCGGCCACCCAACGGGTGACGCTGTCCTCGGTGATCGGCCGCGGAAGGTCGTAGATGGGCCCGGCCACCCGCGGGTCGGACAGCAGCTTCACCAGCCCCGGCACATGCTTCATCTCGGCCCGCTCGCGATGCGGGCCCAGGGTCGCGACATCGACGGTGCGAACCCTCTCGCGCAGGGCTTCGGCCGCCTCGGGCGAGGCGTGGATGACGGTCTTCGGCGGGGCGCTCAAGCGCCCGCGAGACGCCGCAGCGCCTCGCCGTCCAGCCGCCGGACCGTCCAGTCGTCTTTCCGTGTGGCGCCCAGGCTGTCGTAGAACTCGATCGAGGGGGTGTTCCAATTGAGCACCGCCCACTCCAGCCGTCCCAGGTCGGCGTCGACGCAGCGCTCGGCCAACCGCTGCAACAGCGCCTTTCCGGCCCCGAGCCCACGGGCCTCCTCGCGCACGAACAGGTCCTCCAAGTATATTCCGGCCCGCCCGCGGAAGGTGGAGTAGCTGTAGAACCAGAGCGCGAAGCCGACGGGTTTGCCCCCATGTTCGGCGATGTCGCAGAAGCAGCGCGGGTTCTCTCCGAAGAGATCGCGACGCGCGTCCGCCTCGGTCATCTCGACCTCGTGCAGCAGCCGCTCGTACTCGGCCAGCTCGCGAACGAACGACACGATCAGCGGAATGTCCGCCGGCGTCGCCACCCGCACCTTCACCCGCTTCTCCAGGTTCACGCTCATGTCACAGTTCTAGGCGCTTGCCGCCGCAACCGCTACAGCCGCGCGCCGGTGGTCTCTTCCGACACAGTCCAAAGCCGCTCGGCCGCCTCCGGGTCCAGCGCATGCGGCAGGACGCCTTCGAACGGATTGGCCTCGCTCCAGGGCAGGGCCTGGTTGCAGTTCTCCAGGTAGAGGCCGCCCACGCCCTCCAGCTCGGGCGCCAGCGCGGCCCACACGCTGGTCGCGGCGCCCTGTTCGGGGGTCTTGAAGCGGTCGTTCACGCGGCCCTGCTCGTCGATCCAGCCGAAGGCGCGCATCTCCTCGTCGGTCAGGTGGCGCTGCAGCGGCGTGCGGATGCCGCCCGGCATGACCGCGTTGGCCGTCACCCCCAGGTCGGCGAACCGCGCGTGGAAGCCCACGGCGAACAGGGCGTTGGCGGTCTTCGATTGGCCGTAGGACTCCCACTTGTCGTAGGGCCGGTTGCGATAGTGGATGTCCTCGAAGACCACCCCGCCGCGGCGGTGGCCGATCGACGACAATGAGACCAGCCGGCTCGCCCGGCCCTCGTCGGCCCCGTTCATCAGCGCCCGCGCCAGCAGCGCGCCGAGCAGGAAGTGGCCGAAGTGGTTGGTGCCGATCTGGGTCTCCAGATCCTGCGCCGTGTAGCCCAGCGGGCAGGCCATGACGCCGGCGTTGTTGATCAGGATGTTGAGCGGCCGGTCGCCCCACGACGTCGCGAACGATCCGACCGAGGCCAGGTCCGACAGGTCCAGCTTGCCGACGGTGGCGACGCCCTTGCCCGCCCGATTGATGTCGTCGGCCACCGCCTGCCCGGCGTCGGTGTTGCGCACGGCCAGCAGCACGTCGGCCCCGGCCTCGGCCAGCGCCCGGGCCGTCTCCACCCCGATGCCCGAGGCGGCGCCCGTGACGATGGCGTTGACGCCGGTCAGGTCATGGCCCGCGGCCACCTCCTTCGCGGTCGAGCGCATGCCGAACGGCGACGTGATGCGGTCGGTCATCTCAGCTCACCTTCGAAAAGTCGGGCGCCCGCTTTTCGCGGAAGGCCGCAAACGCTTCGGCCGCCTCGGCCGTCTTCAACTGGGCGCTGAAGTGAACGCCTTCTTCCTGCATGCGCGCCAGATAGCGTTCGGGCTCGCGCATCAGCGCCTTGGTGATCGCCACGGCCGACGGCGGCTTGGACGCCACGGCCTCGGCCGCCTTCCGCGCCGTCGCCCGCAGCTCCGACAGGGGCACGACAGCGTTGGCGATGCCCCAGGCCTCGGCCTTCTTCGCATCGACCGCCTCGCCCAGCACGAACATCGAGAACGCCCGCGCATGCCCGATCCGAGCCGGCAGGGTGATCGACGACGCGGCTTCGGGCACCAGCGCCAGGTTCACGAACGGGGTGGTCAGCAACGCGTCCTCGGCCAGGAACACCAGGTCGCAATGCATCAGCATCGTCGTGCCCACGCCCACCGCGCGGCCGTTCACGGCCGCCACCACCGGCGTCTTCGCCCGGCCCAACGCCTGGATCAGGGCGCTGGCCCCGCGCCGCTCGTTGCGCGAGTTGTCGCCTGCGTTCACCGCCGCGAACGTGGCCAGGTCGTTGCCCGACGTGAACATGTCGCCATTCGCCTGGATCAGGATGCAGCGCACGTTCGGATCGTCCGCGGCGTTGTCGATCGCGTCGCCCAGCGCCTCGTACATCTCGGGGGTCAGGGCGTTCTTCTTCTCGGGCCGATTCAGCGTCAGCGTCAGCACGCCGTTCGCCGTCTCGATCAGCACATGTTCGGTCATGGAATCGCCGGCCCTCCCTCGAGCCTTTCAAACAAGCGTTGGAGATACGACGTAAGCTACTGGCGTGTGGGCGCAAGAGGCAGAACCAATTCCGCCCCCCGACACCGTCCACTTTGCGAACCCGGAAACCTCACGCCGCCGCGCGGTACCAGTCGACGCCGTTCGGGTCGCGCTCGCGCACCGCCTGGCCGCGGGCGATCAGGCAGTTGAGATGCGCCAGGCTTTCGCCCGTCGCCAGGCCCAGCAGGTACTCGTCGATCTTGCGCCGGAACAGCACGCCGAAGACGTCCACCACCCGCTTCGGCTCGGCCAGCAGCTTGTGCAGCCGCTCCAGCCCCCGCTCGTGGCCGTTCACCAGGTGGTCCAGCCGCGCGTGCAGGCCGTGGAACGGGTCATTGTGCGCCGGCAGCACCAGCACGTCGTCGGGCACCTGGGTCTTGATCCGCTTCAGCGAGGTCAGCCAGTCGGTCAGCGGGTCGCCGTCGGGCTCGGTGGGGAACACGGAAACGTTCGACGAGATCTTCGGCAGCACCTGGTCGCCCGAGATCAGCAGCTTCAGGTCGGGGCAGTAGAGGCAGGCGTGCTCCGGGCTGTGCCCCGAGCCCACGACCACCCGCCAGCTGTGCGCGCCGATCTGCACCTCGTCGCCGTCGTTCAGCCGATGGAAGCTGTCGGGCAGCGCATAGAGCCCCCGGCCAAAGCCGCCGAACTTGGCGCGGTAGTTCTCCAGCGCCTCCTCGTCCCAGCCCGCGCCGCGGAAGAAGGCGATGGCGTCCTGCGGAGCCTCGCGCCCCGTGTCGGCCGCCAGCGAGCGGCAGGTGATGTACTCCAGGCGGGTGATCCACAGGCGCGCGTCGAACTTGCGAGTGAGATAGCCCGACATGCCGATGTGGTCGGGGTGCATATGGGTGACGAACACCCGGGTCACCCGCTTGCCGCCCAGGGGCCCTTTCAGCGCCGCGCGCCAGGCGTTGCGCGTCTCCATGCCGCCGATGCCGGTATCGACGATCGCATAGCCGTCGCCGTCTTCGATCGCCCAGACGTTAATCCATTGCAGCGCCCCGCCCAGCGGCATCCGCAGCCACTTCACACCGGGCGCGATGTCGACGGCCTCGCCCGCCTTAGGCGCATGATCGAAGGGGTAGGTCAGCTTCGGCCTGTGGCTTTCCCAGGTTCCCTGCTCGATTCCGTCCCGCACGCCCGCACTCCCACCCAGGTTTCCGCCCCGTCATTATCCGGCGGCTACCCTAGGGAGGGCAACGCCTAGGTGGTCGCAGGCGCGAACCGGTCCACCCACTGGCGGAACACGCCGGGGTCGCTCAGGCCCGCCTGCTGCGCGGCCGCCTTGCCGCCGACGAAGCACATCAGCGCGGGGATGCCCTGGATGCGGTAGCGTTGTTGCAGCGCCGGGTTCGCATCGACGTCCACCTTGATGAACCGCGCGCGCGGCTCCAGCTCGGCCGCCGCACGGGCGAAGATGGGGGCCATCGCCCGGCACGGGCCGCACCATTCGGCCCAGAAGTCCACGATCAGCGGCAGGTCGCCGCCCGCCAGATGCTTGTCGAACCGCGCCTGGTCCAGCGCCAGCGGCGCGCCGGTGAACAGCGCCTTCTGGCAGCGGCCGCACTTCGGCGCTTCCCTCAGCCGTGCGGCCGGCAGGCGGTTCCTGGCGTCGCAGTGCGGACACACCACATGCAGCAGATCGGTCATCGAATGCCTCCCGGCCTCTAACACCTGAGCGCAGGATCGGTTGAATGACGCCGCGTCGCAGGGCTAGCTCTGCACCCAACGAAAACACCAAAGGGGGATCATCGTCATGGCCGAGATCAAGGAACGTCCCGACACTGCGCTCGCCGCCGCGCTGAATCCCATCGTCGACGCCGCCCTCAGCGAGGGTCGCGTGGCGGGCGCGGTGCTGCTGGTGGCCAAGGACGGCGCGCTGGCCTACGCCCGCGCCGCCGGCCACGCCGATCTGGAGACCGGCCGGCCCATGACGCGGGACGCGATCTTCCGCGCCTCGTCGCTGACCAAGCCGATGGTCACCGCCGCCGTGCTGGCGCTGGTCGAGGCCGGCGTCGTGGGCCTGGACGATCCCGTCATCCGCTACCTGCCCGAGTTCCAACCCCGCTGGCAGGGCGAGCCCCTGACCATCACGCTGCGCCACCTGATGACCCACACCGCCGGCCTGTCCTACGGCTTCATGCAGCCGGTCGACGGCCCTTACCTGCAGCTGGGCGTGTCCGACGGCATGGACCAGCCCGGTCTGGGCTTCCCGGAGGAGCTGAAGCGCATCACCGAAGCCGGCCTGTTCTTTCCGCCCGGCGTGGCGTGGCTCTACTCGGTGGGCATGGATGTCCTGGGCGCCGCCGTCGAGGCGGCCACGGGCAAGTCGCTGCCCGAGGTGGTCCGCGAGCGCGTCACCGACAAGCTGGGCATGGCCGACACCGGCTTCTCCGTCTCTGACAAGGCGCGGCTGGCCCGCCCTTATGCCGACGGCCCGCCGCCCCAGCCGATGGGCGCGACCCACACCGTCCCGTTCGCCGAGCTCTCGGGCATCAAGTTCGCCCCGGACCGCATCTTCACCCCGGGATCGTTCCCGTCCGGCGGGGCGGGGATGGTCTGCTCGGCGCCCGACTTCCTCACCTTCCTGGAAGCCATCCGCACTGGCGGCGGCGGCGTGGTCGGGCCCGAGACCGCCAGCGCGATGATGACCAATCAGACCGGCAGCCACGCCATCGTCACCAGCGGCCCCGGCTGGGGCTTCGGCTTCGGCGGCGCGGTGATGCTGGACCCGGCCGCCTCGGGCTCGCCGCTCCCGGCGGGGGCCTGGATGTGGGGCGGCGTTTACGGCCACAGCTGGTTTGTCGATCCCGCTGGCAGGAAGAGCGTGGTGCTGATGACCAACACCTCCACCGAAGGCATGAGCGGCCGCCTCAGCCAGGAGGTCTTCGCGGCCGCCGCGGCGAGCTGAGCCTAAGGGCCCCCTCCACCGCTTCGCGGTCCCCCTCCCCCATGAATGGGGGAGGAACCAGAGCGGATCGATCGCCCTCAGTTCCTTCCCCGCTTGCGGGGGAGGGGGACCACGAAGTGGTGGAGGGGGCGTTGCCGCCGCACACGACGCCATGCCTTGCCCGACGGCGCGGGGCGGTGGAATAGTCCGCGCCTTCGTCGGGGGAGGTTATCGATGTTCAGGTTTGTATCGGCGCTGACGGCGCTGTCGCTCGTGGCCACGCCCGTGCTGGCCCAGAAAGCGCCCAAGGACACCGGCGAGGCCCAGTTCCGGGCGCTCTACAAGGAGCTGGTCGAGACCAACACCACCTTCTCGGCGGGCGACTGCACCCTGGCGGCCCAGCGCATGGCCGACCGGCTGAAGGCCGCGGGCTTCGCCGACAGCCAGCTCACCGTCTTCGCCCCCGATGGCCGGCCGAAGGACGGCGGCCTGGTGGCCGTGCTGCCCGGCAAGGACCCCAAGGCCAAGGCCATCCTGCTGCTGGCCCACATCGACGTGGTCGAGGCCAAGCGCGAGGACTGGGAGCGCGACCCCTTCAAGCTGGTCGAGGAGAACGGCTACTTCTACGCCCGCGGCGCCAGTGACGACAAAGCCCAGGCCTCGATCTGGACCGACCTGATCATCCGCTTCAAGCGCGAGGGCTACACGCCGCGCCGCACAGTCAAGGTGGCGCTCACCTGCGGCGAGGAAGGCGGCGGCCACGTCAACGGCGCCCGCTGGCTGGCCCAGAACAAGCGCGATCTGATCGACGCCGCGTTCGCCCTGAACGAGGGCGCGGGCGGCAATCTCGACGACAAGGGCAACCGCATCGCCCACACCATCCAGGCCGGCGAGAAGAGCTCGTTCAGCTTCAAGATCGAAGCCACCAACCCCGGCGGCCACTCCTCGCGTCCCGTGCCGGACAACGCGATCTATGAGCTCGCCAAGGCCATCGGCCGCGTCCAGGCCTACGAGTTCCCGGTGCAGATGAACGACACCACCCGGGCCTTCTTCACCCGCATGGCGCCGATCGTGGGCGGCGAGCAGGGCGCGGCCATGACCGCCATCGTGGCCAACCCGAACGACAAGGCGGCCCGCGCCGTCCTCAGCCGCGACGCCAACAACAACGCCATCCTCGGCACCACCTGCATCCCGACCATGATCCAGGGCGGCCACGCCCAGAACGCCCTGCCCCAGCGCGCGACGGTCACCGTCAACTGTCGGATCTTCCCGGGAGAGACCCCGGCCCAGGTGCGCGACACCCTGGCCAAGGTCGTCGGCGACGCGAAGGTCACCGTGGGCTCGAACGTGGCCATCGACCGCGTCGATCCCAAGACCGCGCCGCCGCTGACGCCCGCGGTGGTGGGCCCGATCGAGAAGGTGTCGCAGGCGATGTGGCCGGGCGTGCCGGTCGTGCCGGTGCTGCAGGCCGGCGGCACCGACGCCCCGGCGCTGATCGCGGTGGGCATCCCCACCTACGGCGTCTCGGGCCTCTTCTACGATCCCGACCTCGGCCGCCTGCACGGCCTGAACGAGCGCATCGGCGTCTCGTCGCTGATGGAGGCCCGCGAGTTCAGCTACCGCCTGGTCAAGATCTACGCCGAGCAGAAGGACTAGGTGGCCGCCACCCGCATCTGGATCGCCGCCAGCCACGACGCCGTCCACCGCAACGGCGGCTGGGCGTTCGTGCGGGCCGACGCCGAGCCGATCGGCCGCGCCGGCGGCGACCGACGCACGACCCGCGCCCGCATGGCGCTGGCCGGGTTTCTGTCCGCGTTGAAGGATGTGCCGGCGGGCGCGCCCCTGGCGGTCGTCGCGGCCCGCCCCGACGCCCTGGTCCTGCACGCCTTGCTGAAGCCTCCGGCCGATCCGCCCGCCGACGACCTCGACCTGCGCGCCGCGCTGGCGAAGGCGCTCGACGGCCGCGCCTGGACGCTCGCGGTGGGCGATCCCTCCGCCCCCACGCCCACCGCCTTCGTCAGCGCCTGGGCCGACACGGCGTCCGAGAAGGCCAAGATGGGCGGGGCCTTCGAACACGCGATACCAAAGCCCAACCTGGCCAAGGCAAAGGGCCTCTAGGGCCTTCAGGCGACCGGGCCCGCGCCAGACGGAAGACGCGCCCCACCGACGGCGCCGGACTGCGCTGAGGAGAGGATCTGGAAATGAATGACGTGGCCGGCGGCGAAGGTCGGTACCGCATCCTGGGCGGACCCGGCTCGCCCTATTCGCTGAAGCTGCGCGCCGCGCTCCGCTACCGGCGCATCCCGCACAACTGGATCGTCCCGCAGGGCTACCTCGGCGACGGCGGCGAACTGAAGGCCGCCGACAAGGGCATGATCCCGGTCATGCAGTTGCCGGACGGCCGCTACTGGTGCGACTCCACGCCCATGATCCTGGCGCTGGAACAGCGCCACCCCGGCGTGCGCAGCCTGCTTCCCGACAATCCCAGCGACCGCTTCCTCGCCTTGTTGATCGAGGACTTCGCTGACGAATGGCTCGTCCTGCCGCTGTTCGACTACCGGTGGGACGCCGAGGCGGACCAGGCCTTCTGCGCCCGTCGTCAGATGGCGGGCTGGCTGGGCGACATGCCCGGACCTGAGTTCGACGCGATCGTCGCGCGCTTTCGGGAACGCCAGACGGGGGTCCTGTCCCGCATGGGCGAGCGCGAGGTCAACCGGCCCCTCTTGCGCTCGACCTATCCCGAGGTGCTGGCCGCCATCGAGGCCCAGCTGGGCGTCAGTCGCTTCCTGTTCGGCGGACGCCCGTCCATCGGCGACATCGGACTCTTCGGCCAGCTCTCGCAGCTCGCCATCGACCCCACCGCCTCCGCAATCATGCGCCGCGACGCCATCCGCACCTTCCAGTGGGTGCAGGACATGGACGACGCCTCCGGGATCGAGGGAGCCTGGAGAGAGCCCTCCCAGGCCCTGGGACCGGGGGTCGAGAACCTCCTCGCCCTGATCGGGCAGGTCTTCCTGCCGTACATGACCGCCAATGCCGCGGCCGTGCGGGCCGATCGTCCGACGGTCGAGATCACGCTTCGCGGCCTGCCGCTGATAGCCCGCGCCAACAGTTACCGAGAGCTCTGCCTGGGCTGGCTGAAGGTGGCGCTCGCCCGCGCCCTCGCGGAGGGGGCGGCCGACCTGGAACCCTTGCTGCGGCGCCACGGCTGCTGGGATCATCTCCAGCTCGCGCCCGGCGAGGCGGAATCCCTTCCCGAACTCTCGCCGGAGTCCACGGGCCGTCGCAGCGCCTTCCACTGAATCCCCACGGCCGCCATCGCCGTTCTCGGGCTCGATCGGAATGGAATGTTAGGTGTTTTACCCGAAGCTGCTCGCCCGCAGAGGACTTCCCATGGGCAAGCTGATCGGAACGCGCCGCGCCTCCAGCGACCACTTCGAGCCTGACGACGACGTCGATCCCAAGGCGCAACGCGCCTTGCGCGGCCACCTGGAACAGATCGACTACGCCGCCTACGCCGCCAACAAGAAGCTGCTGTCGGGCGCGGTGGGCGCCATCGAGGGCGACCGGGTGCAGAAGCTCGCGACCGCCGCGGCGCTGGCCCGCACGCGATGGGTCGTGGCGGCCCTGGCCATCAGCGAGTCCGGGGCGGCGCCCACCCGCGAGCAGGTGGCCGGCCTCACCCACCTGCGGACCACCTACGACGAACTGGCCACCGCCTACGACGGCCTGCGCCGCATGGTCGAGCGCGGCTACATCGGCTACGCCCCGCTGGCCGAATAGGCCTCGCGCCGCAAGCCGCCGGCCGGGCCTGAGCGCGGCTGCAGGTTGGGCCGCGCTCAATCGCAGGTCCATGGCGCTCCGGCCGCAAGTATCGGCGTTGTGTGAGCGGAGGCGGGCGCTCACCCGAGCCGCCGCGCTCCGGGGACCTCAGACATGATGAAATCCTTCGTGATCGCGCTCGGCGCGATGCTGCTCACGGCCGCGTCCGCCATGGCCCAACCCGCACCCCGCAATTACGACAAGGAGTCCGTGACCCTGGTGCAGGAGTTCCAAATCGCGCCCGGCAAGTTCAACACTTTCATGCAGGACTACGCCACCAACCAGCGCGCCTCGTTCGAGATCGGCAAGAAGGTGGGCGGCATCCTCGGATACGGGGTGTCCCAGCCGATCACGCGTCGTCCGGGTGAGCCCAACCTCTACCTGATCATCACCTTCAAGGACCTCGCCTCGTACGATCGCTCGTTCGAGCGCGCGGATCAGACGGCGATCGCCGTCTACGGCTCGCTGGAGAAGGCGGCGGCCGCCGGCGCCAAGCGGAGCGAGTACGCCACGCTGATCAGCAGCCGCCTCCTGCAGAACCTCAAGATCGTGAACTGACCTGCTGCGGCCGGCCGGGCGTCCGCGTCCGGCCGATCCGCTCAGGTCTCTGCCCCTGGGGGCGCAGCAAGGGCTGGTCGGTGGACGCGTCCTTCGACGCCGCCACACGGTCACCGCCGCCGGCTACGCCGACGACGATCGCCAGTTCGGCGTGAACCTGACGCGCGCCTTCTGACCCCCGCGCGCTGGGCGATCAGTGCAGGTCGCTCATCCAGACCCGAAGCGCCCGCAGGAACGGCAGGGCCTCGCGGAACTCCTTCTGGGTGAAGCCCTCGCGCAGTTTCTCCACCTTGGGCCGGATGGCGGCCATGGAGCGATTGTAGGCCTCACGGCCCTTGTCGGTCATCCGCACGCGCTTCTTGCGCCGGTCGGCCATGCAGGGCTCGACCGAGACCAGCTGCGCGCCCTCCAGCCGCTGCAGGGTGTTGGTGATCGCCCCCGGCGTCATGCGTAGCGCCTCCGAGATCGCCGCCGGCGTCAGGTCGTCGCCGCGGCGCGCGATCAGGTTCAGCACCTCGTACTGGGGATAGCTCAGGCCCACCGGCAGCGCCCGCGAGATCGCCATGCGCACGCCGTGCTCGATCAGGCTGATCTCGTCGAAGACCTGAACTTCGGGATGTTCCTCGATGACGACGGCCATGGGCCCAGCTCCTCCGACTCAGGCAGGAGAAGCGTAATCATTCAACCTTGAACGTTCAAAGTTGAATGATCAATTCGACGCAGCCTCGACGGTCTCCCGCAAGCCTTTCCGCGCCAGCGCATCCGCCCGCTCGTTCAGCTCGTGGCCCGCGTGGCCCTTCACCCACCGCCACGTCACGTCGTGACGCGCCCGGGCTTCGTCAAGGCGCCGCCATAAATCATCGTTCTTCACGGGCTTTCCGTCAGCGGTCTTCCAGCCCCGCCGCTTCCACGAGTGGATCCACTCATGGATGCCCTTCTGGACGTACTGGCTGTCGGTGTGCAGCTCCACCTGGCAAGGCTTCTTCAGCGCTTCCAGCGCCTGGATGGCGGCCATCAGCTCCATGCGATTGTTGGTGGTCTGAAGCTCGCCGCCCGAGAGCTCCTTCTCGGTCGTCCCGTGCATCAGGATCGCGCCCCAGCCGCCGGGCCCGGGATTCCCCGAGCACGCGCCGTCCGTGTAGATCGTGACGCCCGGGGTCATCTCGAGGCGGGCGTCCCGAACAGCACTAGGTCGGGCGAGCTGCGGTGAACCGCCAGCTTGCGCTCGTACTCCAGCGGATCCTTGGGCTTCACCAGGGCGCCAGCCGGCGTGGAGCCCCAGTCCTGCAGGCGCGACAGGAAGAACCGCATCGCCGCCCCGTGCGCCAGGATCGGCAGCGCCGAGCGCTCGGCGTCCGACAACGGCCGCACCGCCTCATACCCCGCCACCAGCTGCCGCGCCGAAGTGATGTTGAAGCTGCCGTCGGCCTCGAAGCACCAGGCGTTCAGCGCCACCGCCACGTCGTAGGCGAAGGCCTCGGTGCAGGCGAAATAGAAGTCGATCGCGCCCGAGAACTCACCGCCGGTGAAGAACACGTTGTCGGGGAAGAAGTCCGCGTGGCAGACCCCGGTCGGCAGACCCTTGGGCCAGCGGCTGGCCAACAGCGCCAGATCGTCGGCGATGGTCTTGGCCAGGCCCGGCTTCAGCCCATCGGCCGCGCCCTCGAGGCCTTGGAACATTCCCGCCCAGGCCGCCTGGCCCAGGTCGTTCTCCCGGGTCATCGGGAAGCCGTGGCCGGCGAGGTGCAGCGCCGCCAGCCCCCCGCCCGCCTCGCGGCAGTGGGCCGCCGTCGGGCGGCGCACCGACAGCCCGTTCAGGAACCCGGTGATCGCGCAGGGCTTGCCGCGCACATGCTTGATCAGCCGCCCCTCCCGGTCGGCCATCGGCTCGGCCGACGGATAGCCGTGCCGGGCCAGCCACCGCATCAGTTCGAGGAAGAACGGCAGGTCGTCGGGGTTCGTCCGCGCCTCGTACACCGTCAGGATGAACCGCCCGCCCTCGGTCTCCAGCAGGAAGTTCGAGTTCGAGACCCCCTCGGCGATCCCCTTGAACGACAACGCCTCGCCCAGCTCGAAATCGGCCAGCAGGGCCGCGAGCTCGTCGTCGGTGATGTCGGTGTAGACCGCCATGGCCGGGGAGTGCTGCACGTCGCCCACCCGGTCAACCCCGCGGGCGCTGCCGCGGCGGGTTTGTGGCCGCGTGTTCCTCGGCTGAGACGACGAGAGCCGTCTGGCGCCCGGCGAGCAGATGCTCGCTCCCCCTAGGGACCGACTCGAGGTCGTGCTAGCTTTCGCGAGCGGAGGCCGAAGATGATCGTCCTGAAGATCGAGGAAACTGAGAAGGGCCTCGCCATCCTCTTGAGTCCCGAGGCTCAGGAGTTGCTCGGTGCGACCGCCGGGAAACAAGTTGGCTTCGAGGTAAGCGGCGACGGTCAGTTGACGATTGGCCAACTCGACATGTCCTTCGAGGCTCGTCGCGCGCGCGGTCGCGCGTTCCTCGACCGCTACGACAAGACCTTCCAGGATCTCGCGAAGTAGGATCCATGCCCGCGCCGGTCTGGTTGGATAAAGCGCTGATGCTCGCGCTCTACGAAGACGTTGTGGCCGCGTCCGGAGGCGCTGCGGGCCTTCGTGACGAAGGGCTGCTTGAGTCTGCCCTCGCCCGACCGACCAATCGCTACCTCTATGAGCAGGTATCCAGCGTCCTGTAACTGGCAGCGACATACGCCGTAGGCATCGCCTCCAATCATCCATTTTTGGATGGCAACAAGCGCATGGCGTTTATCGCTCTCGGTCAGTTCCTGGCGGACAACGGTATCGTCTTGACCGCAACGCCAGACGACGCCACGGCCATCATCCTGGGCGTCGCAAAAGGCGAGGTCAGCATCGACGATCTGTCAGCTTGGCTGGAGACAAGAACGCTGCGGCCACCACAGCTCCGATAGCCCCTAAGCCACCGCCCGCGGCAGCTTGAACGTCACCGTCTCGCGGGCCGTGTCCACGTCCTCGACCGTCACCTCGAAGGCCCTGGCGATCTTGTCGATCACGCCCTGCACCAGCACCTCGGGCGCCGAGGCCCCGGCCGTGACGCCCACGGTCGTCACGCCGTCCAGCCAGCGCAGCTCCAGCACGCTGGCGTCCTCGATCAGATAGCTCCGCGCGCCCGCGCGGCGGCCCACCTCGGCCAGCCGCACCGAGTTCGACGAGTTGGCGCTGCCGATCACCAGCAACACCTCGGCCCGCTCGGCCACCGTCTTCACCGCCTCCTGGCGGTTGGTGGTGGCGTAGCAGATGTCTTCCTTGTGCGGCGCGGCGATCCCCGGGAACCGGGCCTGCAGCGCCGCCACGATCTCGGCCGTGTCGTCCACCGACAGCGTGGTCTGGGTCACGAACGCCACGTTGGCGGAATCCTTCGGCTCGAACGTGGCCACGTCGTCCACCGTCTCGATCAGTCGCACAGCCCCGTCCGGTAGCTGGCCCATGGTGCCCACCACCTCGGGATGGCCGCCGTGGCCGATGAGCACGATCTCGCGTCCGGCGTCGAAGTGGCGTTGCGCCTCCACGTGCACCTTCGAGACCAGCGGGCAGGTGGCGTCCAGGTACAGCATCTGCCGCGCCTTCGCCTCGGCCGGCACCGCCTTGGGCACCCCGTGCGCCGAGAACACCACGGGCCGGTCCGTCGGGCACTCGTCCAGTTCCTCGACGAACACCGCGCCCAGCGCCTTCAGCCGGTCGACCACGTGGCGGTTGTGCACGATCTCGTGGCGCACATAGACCGGCGCCCCGTACTTCACGATCGCCCGCTCCACGATCTGGATCGCCCGGTCCACCCCCGCGCAAAAGCCGCGCGGGCTGGCCAGCAGGACGGTGAGCGGCGGACGGATCGACATGGCGCGGAACCTAGTGCGCGAGGCCCCACACCGCCACCCCTTACCTCCCCCGCGAAGCGGCGGGAGGGGGACCACGGGCCGAAGCCGGCAGCGCCGGCTGTAGAGCGCGTGGTGGAGGGGGCGAGCCTCCCCCACCGTCTCCAAAGCGGTCCCGTCAACCGTCGCGCCTGAAGCTCGCCCCCTCCACCAGCCGCTCTCCGCTACGCTCGGCGACTGGTCCCCCTCCCGCCGCTTCGCGGGGGAGGTAAAGCGCCTAGAACGGAACCACACAGGTGAAGCCGGCCCTGGCGTTGCCGGAGTCGCCCATCGCGTTCGTATCGCCCGTCGCCCGCACGCGGCAGCCCTTCTTGGGTCGCCGCGACAGGAACGGCTCGGTGTCTTCGACATAGCGCCCCGAGGGATCCAGGTTCAGCCGCTTTGCCGGAGCGTCAGCGCTGGCCCACCGCCGTGTCTCGCAACGCTCCCGTTCCTCACGGCTCAGCCCCGCCCGCTCGCAGCCGGCCAGCCCCTGCAACGCCTGCTGCGCCCGACCGGCCAACCCCCCGTCGCCCGGCGGCGCGATGCGGGGCGCGACGGGCAAGTCCGTAACCGCCGGCGTCGCCCGGGCCGTCGTGGTCTCCAAGCGGCGCTCACGGGCGATCTCGCGCTTCGGCGCTTGCCTCAGGACCGACCGCTCCGGGGGCGACACGAGCGTCACCCACATCAACCGGGGCCTCGGCATGGATCGGCGCATGCGCCAGGAACCGCGCCAGCACGAGCAGCAGCACGGCGTGAAAGACGACCGACGCGCCCAACGCCACCGGACGCACATTCCGACCCGCGACCCTGCGTTGCGACATCGCCGCTCCCCTCGCCAGACACGAGGAGGGCGCTTCGGGACCGAAGTGTGGCGACGCTTGGCCGCTACGGCGCCGTTAGCCGAGGCCGAACCGTCGCGTTGCCGCCGCAATCATCCCGCTGTACTGAACCGGTGACACCGCGCCCCCTGCGCGGCCCTACCTATTGGACGCCTTCCATGCGCCGCCAGATGCTCCTCGCCGCCGCCGTGATGGCGGCCCTCACCGCCGTCCCTTCGGCCAGCTACGCCCAGAGCGGTCGCCGCGACCCCGAGGCCGAGCAGCGCAAGCAGCAGGAAGAGGCCGCCAAGAAGCGCCGGCAGAAGGAAGAGTGGGGCGACGTCCAGGCGCCGCTGCCGGCCCTGCGCAACGCCGGCCCCTGCCCGTTCGTGAAGTCGCTCTACGACGCGGCCCGCTATGTCGAGTTCAAGGAAGGCCGCGAGGCCTCGGCCAACGTCGCCTGGTCGGGCGAGATCCAGGGCATCTCGGCCGGCTGCTCGTACAAGGACGCCCAGCCCATCGACGTGACGATGGAAATCCTGTTCGAGCTGGGCAAGGGCCCGCAGTCGACCGGCCGCCAGAAGACCTTCAAATACTGGGTGGCCGTCACCGACCGGAACCGCACGGTGCTGGCCAAGGAATGGTTCGAGATCCCGGTCACCTTCCCCGAGGGCGTCGACCGCGTCTACGCCACCGAGAACATCGGCTCGATCACCATCCCGCGCGCCTCGATCACCACCTCGGGCTCGAACTTCGAGGTCCTGGTCGGCTTCGACGTGACGCCGCAGATGGCCGCCTTCAACCGCGAAGGTAAGCGCTTCCGCCTCAACGTCGGCCAGGCAGGCGCCACGACCAACCCATGAGTGATCTCAAGACGGTGCTTGGCGAGGCGGTGGAAGCCGCCTTCGCCGCCGAAGGCGTGCCCGCCGAACTGGCCCGCGTGACGGCCTCCGACCGGCCCGACCTGGCCGACTTCCAGTCGAACGGCGCCCTGGCCGCGGCCAAGCGCCTGGGCAAGAACCCGCGCGAGATCGCCACCGCCGTCGCCGAGCGGCTGAAGGGCGATGCGCGCCTGTCGTCGGTCGAGATCGCCGGCCCCGGCTTTCTGAACCTGAAGGTGGCCGACGCCGCCCTCTCCGCCCGCGCCAATGCCATCGCCGCCGATCCGCGCGCCGGCGCCGAGACGGTGGCCGACCCGCGCCGCGTGATCGTCGACTACGGCGGCCCCAACGTGGCCAAGGAGATGCACGTCGGGCACCTGCGCGCCTCGATCATCGGCGAGAGCCTGAAGCGCCTCTACCGCTTCCGCGGCGATACGGTGATCGGCGACGCCCACTTCGGCGACTGGGGCTTCCAGATGGGCCTCCTGATCGCCGCGGTCAGCGATTCCCACCCCGACATCGCCGCCCTCGTCGAAGACCTGAACGCCAAGGGCCAGGTCACCGAGGCCGACCGCGAGCGGCTGGCCGTGCTGGCCACCCTGGGCCTGGACGACCTGGGCGACCTCTACCCGGCCGCCGCCGCCCGCGCGAAGACCGATGTCGACTTCCGTAACCGCGCGCGCCGCCTCACCGCCGAGTTGCAGTCGAAGAAGGCCGGCTACTACGCCCTCTGGGAACGCTTCCGCGATGTGACCCGCGAGGCGCTGGAACGCGACTTCCACGCCCTGGGCGTCGACTTCGACTGGTGGAAGGGCGAGAGCGACGTCGAGGATCTCGTCGCCCCGATGGTCGAGGAGCTCCGCGCCAAGGGCCTGCTCGAGCTGGACCAGGGCGCCCAGATCGTCCGCGTGGCCGGCCCGGGCGAAACCAAGAAGAAGAAGCTGCCCGACGGCAGCGTCGTCGTCGTGCCCAGCCCCGATCCTCTGCTGGTCGTCTCGTCCGAAGGCTCGGCGATGTACGGCACCACCGACCTCGCCACGATCCTGGACCGGAAGCGTGAGTTCGATCCGCACTACGTGATCTACTGCGTCGACCGCCGCCAGGCCGACCACTTCGAGACCGTGTTCCGCGCCGCCTACCTGGCCGGCTACGCCCAGCAGGGCCAGCTCGAGCACGTGGGCTTCGGCACCATGAACGGGCCCGACCGCACGCCCTTCAAGACCCGCGAAGGCGGCGTCCTGAAGCTGAAGGACCTGATCGAGATGACCCGCGCCAAGGCGCGCGAGCGCCTGCACGAGGCGGGCCTGGGCGAGAGCCTCTCGGCCGACGAGTTCGAGGCCATCGCCGGCAAGGTCGCCGTCGCCGCGCTCAAGTTCGCCGACCTGCAGAACTTCCGCGGCACCGACTACGTCTTCGACCTCGACCGCTTCTCCAGCTTCGAGGGCAAGACCGGCCCCTACCTGCTCTACCAGGCCGTCCGGGTGAAAAGCCTGCTGCGCCGCGCCGCCGACGAAGGCCACACGGCCGGTCCGGTCACCGTCTCCGAGCCCGCCGAGCGCGACCTGGTCCTGACGCTCGACGCCTTCGAGACGGCGCTCGGCGAGGCCTACGACAAGAAGGCCCCCAACACCCTGGCCGAGCACGCCTATCGCCTGAGCCAGGCCTTCTCGAAGTTCTACGCCGCCTGCCCGATCATGCAGTCGGAACCCGCGACGCGCGCCAGCCGCCTCACCCTGGCCACCGCCACCCTGCGCCAGCTGGAACTGGCCCTGGACCTCCTGGGGATCGAGACGCCCGAGCGGATGTAGACGCTGCGGCACGGTCGACCGCGCCCGGCAATGCGGCTAGAGCGCGTGCGACACAGCAAGAACACCACCGGGGGATCCATGGAATTCGACGACGTCATCCGCGGCCGGCGCAGCATCCGCGGCTACAAGCCCGATCCCGTGCCCCGCGAACTGATCGAAGAGATCATCGGCCTCGCCATGCGCGCGCCGTCTTCGATGAACGTCCAGCCCTGGAACTTCTACGTCATCACCGGCGAACCGCTGGACCGCATCCGCGCCGGCAACACCGAGCGCAACCTGGCCGGCGTGCCCCAGTCGCGTGAGTTCCGCATCGGCACGAAGGGCTTCGAGGGCAAGCACCGCGAACGCCAGATCGGCGTCGCCAAGCAACTGTTCGGCGCCATGGGCATCGCCCGCGACGACAAGGACGCGCGCCAGGACTGGGTGCTGCGCGGCTTCCGCCAGTTCGACGCCCCGGTCTGCATCATCGTCACCTTCGACAAGGAGCTGGAGGGCATGGACGATGCGCCCTTCGACTGCGGCGCCGTGGCCACCGCCCTGGTCAACGCCGCCTGGTCGCGCGGCCTGGGCGCGGTGATCAACAGCCAGGGCATCATGCAGTCGCCCGTGGTGCGCGAGCACGCCGGCGTCGCCGACGACCAGGTGATCATGAAGAGCATCGCGCTGGGCTGGCCTGACGAGACCTTCCCGGCCAACGCCGTGGTCTCCGAACGCAAGTCGGTCCAGGAAGCCACCGTCTTCGTGGGCTTCGACGACTAGGGCGCCCCGCCGCCCGCCCCGCCATGATCCTCGACCCGGTCTTCTACGCGCTCGCGATCCCCGCCGTGGTCCTGATGGGCCTGGCGAAGGGCGGGTTTTCCGGCGTCGGCGCCGTGGCGATGCCGCTGCTGGCGCTGGCGATCTCGCCGGTGCAGGCCGCCGCCATCCTGCTGCCGATCCTGATCGTGCAGGACGTCGTCGGCGTCTGGGCGTTCCGCAAGACGTGGGACCGGCGCACGCTCCTGGTCATGCTGCCGGGCGCGGCGCTGGGCATCCTGGCCGGTTACCTGCTGGCCGCCCAGGTGTCGTCGGTGACGATCCTGGCGGTGCTGGGGGCGATCTCGATCCTGTTCGCGGCCTACCGCCTGTGGCTCTCACGGGCGTCCGCGACGCCGACTCCGCGCAACCTGCCGCCCGCCGCCGACACGGCCCTGGGCTTCGGCCTGGGCGCCGCCTCGGGCTTCACCAGCCAGATCGCCCACGCCGGCCAGCCGCCGTTCCAGATGTGGGTGCTGCCCAAGGCCCTGCCGCCCGCCAGCCTGGTCGGCACCACGGCGATCTATTTCGCGACCATCAACTGGATCAAGGTCCCGGCCTACTGGGCGCTGGGCCAGTTCACGGCGCAGAACCTGATGACCGCCGCCGCCCTCCTGCCGGTCGCTATCGCCAGCACCTTCGCCGGCGTCTGGCTGGTCCGCCGCATCGATCCCGGCCGCTTCTACACCCTGATCTACGTGCTGATGATACTGGTCGGCGGCCAGCTCATCTGGGAAGCCTGGTCCAAGGCCTGAACCCTCCTTCCATCACCTCCACCTGAACGTCATGGCCGGGCTTGTCCCGGCCACCCAGATACGCAGACGCCTCAAGGCTGCCCCCGGCAGCGCCGCTGCGAACCTTCAGACCGGCTGTGCTTCTGCGTGGCCGGCACAAGGCCGGCCATGACGTTCAAAGTGTAGGGGGAACAGCCTTCGCCGCCGACGACAGCACGTGCTCCACGCCCGCCACCGCCCGATCGCCGTACTTCAGGCCCAGCATGGTGCGGTGGTCGGCGCCCGGGATGGCCTCGATCATCCCGTACCGAGAGCCCTTCGCCGGCGCCTGCCGCACCACGGTCCACGGGCTGGGCCGGTCGGGGCCCGCGGTGATCACCGCCACCGGCCACTCGGGCTTCAGCGGCCCGGCCGCCGCGGCCTGCAGGGCCGCAGCACTCCACGACTGAACCTCCACATAGGCCGCCCGGCTCTGGCGGCCCGAGATCACGCCCCGGCGCTTCTCGGCCTTGCCCTGCGGCGGCAGGCCAATGCGATCGCCCCACCAGTAGAAGGGCTTGGTCAGGCCTATGGTCCCGGCGATGGCGCCCAGGTGCGAGATGTCGCGCATGCGCTTGGCGAACTGGCCGGCCTGCCGCTGCTGGATCATCTCGGGCGTCACCGCGTCCAGCAGCACCAGCCCCACCACCTGGTCCGGGTTCTGGGCCGCGAACTGGCGCAGGTAGAGCCCCGCCATCGAGTGGCCCACCAGCACATAGGGCCCGGGCTCGCCCGACGCCGCCATAAGCGCCTTCAGGTCGCCCACGATCGCATCGCCGTCCCGCGGCTTCGGCCCCTTGTCGGAATAGCCCATCCCCGCCCGGTCATAGGCGCAGCTGCGATGCCCCTTGGCCGTCAGCTTCTGCTGGATCGCGGCAAAGTCCGCCGCCCCGCTGAACGCTCCCGACTCCAGCCAGATCACCGGCCGCCCCCCTTCCGACTGGGCCGCCTCGGGCCCCTCGCAGACCAGCCGCAGCTTCCGCCCGCCGATGTCCACGAACTCGCCCCGCGGCTTGTACGTCCGGCTGATGACCTCGGCGGCCACCGCCACCGTGCCATAGGCCACAATCACCACCACCACGGCGGCCAGGACGGAGAACAGGAACACGCGAAGCATGACCCCTGCCTAGCCGGTTTGCGCCGGGCCGTGGAGTCCGGGGTGCGCGGGGAGCGTCAGAACATCTGCGATGGCCCGATTGCGAGCCGTGAAGGGGCCTCGGGATCCGATGATCTCAGCTCAGGCCCGGACCCAGCCAGACCACCGAGGCCACCACGATCAGAACGGCGGCTGACAGCCATCCCGCGCTGAAGCGAATGGCGTCCGCCGCCGGCCCCGTCGCCCGAGACCGTATGAACAGGAGGCCCAGAGGCAGGAGCAAGGCTTGCGGGCCTGCCTGACGAAGGACGGCTTGCAGGCCGCCGGGATCGCGAAGACCCGTGGCCAGCGCCGCGACGCCGCCCGCCGCGTAGGCCACGAGCATCAGGCGCTTCAAGCGGGCGGGGTCTGGCGCCGCGAAGCCGCGCAGCGACATCGCCAGCGCGTGAACCGTCCCAACATAGGCCGCGGCGCCGATGGCGATGAGCACCCAGCGCCATGTCTCCCGCGGCGTCAGCGCCAGGATCAACTGGTCCCAATCGTCCTGGCGCGCGGCCGCGCTGAAGACCAGTTGGCCCTCGAGCCACAGGAGATTGAAGGCCGCGCAAAGCAGTAGGAACAGCCTCAGGCGCGGGCGGCGCGTCGGGATGGCCCAAAGCCAAGCGCCCACGCCGATAGCCAGGTTCGCCGCAGGGCCCGCCAGATCGACCGGCGCCCCGGTGACCGAACAGGCGACATGGATCGAGGTGACCGACTGAAGCTGGCCGCCCAGCGCCAGGCAGGCCGCCGCGTGCCCAAACAGGTGATGCGCCACGTCGGCGAGGACGTAGGCGATCAGTCCGATCGCGGCCGCCGTGATCAGGGAGTCTCGTCTGGTCTCGTCCGTCACGGCCCCCCCGCGCGCGCCAGCAAGCGTCCATCTTGCCACGCCCTGCAGAACTTCACCTTCTCCGTCATCCCGGGCGCGGCGTTGGAGGCGGCGCCCCGACGGTGCGACAGCGATCCGAACAGTACTTCACGTTCACCCAGTCCCGCGCCCATTTCTTGCGCCAGGTGAACGGCCGACCGCAGACGACGCAGAGCTTGGTCGGGAGGTCTGACTTTGATCGCATCTTGGCCATCAGGCATCCCCAGGTGATCGGCGACGGTAGAAAAGGGCCCATGATACCTATGCCTCAGCCGCGCAGCGGAAGCGGTTCAGGCGCTATGCAAGGGGGAAAGGTACGCGCCCCTCACTTCAAACACAGCGCCCCCCGCGCGCCAGTGTCGCAGGGCCCCGCGGCCAAGCCGGGGCCGCTCAGCAGCATCGCTAATGGGTCTTTCATGGCTGCAGACTAACGTCGCGGACCACCAGTTGAACCTCGAGGCTTAAGATGACCGACGCTCGTTCTGCCTGCGAAGGGTGTCGGGACGGCAGAGACCTGGACTTCACGTTCTCGATGGCGTTCCAGCCGATCATGGACCTCACCACGTCGCAGCCCTTCGCCTATGAAGCGCTGGTGCGCGGACCCCAGGGCCAGTCGGCCGCCAGCGTGCTCGGGCAGGTGACATCGGCCAACCGGTATGCGTTCGATCAGCAATGCCGGGTCAAAGCCATCCGGACCGCCGCCGCCGCGGGTCTGCTGCAGACCCCGGCGAAGCTGTCGATCAACTTCCTGCCCAACGCGGTCTATGAACCGAGGGCCTGTATCCAGCTGACCCTGAAGACCGCGGCGGCGATCGACTTCCCGACGGATCGGCTGATCTTCGAATTCACCGAGAACGAGGAAATGGCCAATCCGGCTCATGTCGCGAAGATCGTCGACAGCTATCGGCGAATGGGGTTCGGCACCGCGCTGGACGATTTCGGAGCTGGCCACGCCGGGCTCGGTCTGTTGGCGCAGTTTCAGCCCGACATCATCAAGCTGGACATGGAACTCGTGCGGAACCTGGACCGCAGTCTGCCGCGCCAGATCATTATCGACGCCGTGGTCAAGATGTGCGCCGCGCTGGGCGTCACAGTGATCGCCGAAGGGATCGAGACCGAAGGCGAACTGGAAGCTCTGCGCGCCCTCGGCGTGCGCTACATCCAGGGCTACCTGTTTGCCAGGCCTGAGTTCGAACGCCTGCCTGTCGTTGACATCCCGGTCGCGGCCCTGGCCCGCGAGGCCTGACCCTCACGGCTCCCTCCGTCATCCCGGGCGCAGCGCTCGTAAGAGTGCGGAGACCCGGGACCCGGGCCGCCACGATCGCCAAGCTGCGCAACGATCTGTGACGCGAGCGCTGCTCTGGCCTGGCCTGGCGCCAAGGTTGGAGACATCGCGGTCTACGTCCTGGCGCGCCACTGCCTTGCCGCCGCAAACTCCAGCGGCGGGCGCCACAAGCGGACCGGGCGAACGTCAGCTAGGGGTGGTTGGCGGCCCTCACCTCCCCCGCGAAGCGGCGGGAGGGGGACCACGGGCCGAGGTCGGCGCAGCCGGCCGTAGAGCGCGTGGTGGAGGGGGCGGGCCACACCCGCTGAGCCGAACACAGCCAATCGTTCCGCTGAGCCTGAGGCCCGCCCCCTCCACCAATCGCTCTACGCTGCGCTCGGCGACCGGTCCCCCTCCCGCCGCTTCGCGGGGGAGGTGAGGGTCCGCTAAGGGTCGAACGCGGTCACCATCTCTCCTGCCGGGCGAGCCCTCCCCTTACAGCTCCCACCCCTTCCGATACGTCCGCCCCAGGTACTGGTTGGCGTCCGCGTTGTTGGTCACCCGCCCCGTCGCGCCGTCGTATTCGATGGGCGTGCCGGCCTTCAGGGCCACGATGCCCAGGATCATCGTCTCGTTCAGCGGCACGGCGTAGTCGAAGGGGCACGAGATGGCCTCCTCGCCGCGAATCGCGCGCACCCAGTTCTGCTCGTGGCCGTGCAGGCCGCCTTTGATGCGCGGCAGCGACTGGCCGATCTTCCTGGCCCTCTCCTCCAGGCCCTCGCCGATCAGCACCGGCTTCTCGCCGTAGGTCTCGTGCAGCAGCATGCCCTTGGTCCCGATGAACAGCACGCCGCCGTCGCCGCTGATCGGCACGTTGGCGGGGAAGCCCTTCGGGGTCGCGGGCAACAGGCCGCCGTCGTACCAGGTCATCCGGAGCGGGCCGCCTTTCGCCTTGCCGAACTCGTAGTGGGTGATGCAGGCCAGCGGGAAGCTGGTGAGTTCGGCCGGCCGCTTCACGTCCCACAGGCTGGCGTTGCCCGCCCACTTGGAATTGCGCGTCTCCACCCGCGTCGGCAGGCCCGGCTCCAGCGCCCAGAACGGGAAGTCGATCAGGTGCGCGCCCATGTCGCCCAGCGCCCCGCAGCCGAACGGGATCCAGCCGCGCCAGTTGAAGTGGGCGTAGTCCGGGTGATAGCCCCAGTCCACATTGGCCGGCCCCAGCCAGCTGCCCCAATCCATCCCGTCCGGCGCCGCCACGGCCGCCGGCCGCGGCACGCCCTGCGGCCACACCGGCCGGTTGGTCCAGACGTGGACTTCCGAGACCTTGCCGATCACCCCGCCGCGGATCAGCTCGACCACGCGCCGGCCGTCATCGCCCGAGTGCCCCTGGTTTCCCATCTGGGTGACCAGCCCCGGGTTCGCCTTGGCCAGGGCCAGCAGCTTGCGCCCCTCCTCGACCGTGTAGGTCAGGGGCTTCTGCACATAGACGTGCAGGCCGCGCTCCATCGCCATCCGCGCGGCCACCGCGTGGTGGTGGTCGGGCGTGGCGATCACCACCGCGTCGATGTCCTTCTGGGCGTCGAACATCCGGCGGTAGTCGGAATACCGGGTCGCCTTGTCGTAGGCGGCCTGCAGCGGAACCCTCAAGGGGTTGGGCCGGAAATGCTTGTCCAGCATCTGCCGGTTCACCCGGTCGAAATCGACGTCGCAGGCCGCCACGATGTTCTCGCCCGTGAGCTGCGCCATGTTGGACGCGCCCTGCCCGCCCGCCCCGATCACCGCGATGTTCACCCGGTCGTTGGCCGACAGCTTCCGCTTCTGCGCCCAGGCTACGCCCGGAATGGCGGGCCCCGCCGCCAGCGCCGCACCGCCCGCCGCGATCATACCGCGCCGTGTGAACCCGCCCATCCGTGCCTCCCAGGTCGTCTTCTTGCCCGGCATCTGGCCCCCGGCGCGCGACAGGCGCAACCGCCCTCGTCCGAATCCCCGCATCCGCCGTACATGTCGGTTCACGACCCCTGCCCGGAGCCGACCCCACGATGCGCGCCCTGCACCTCGCCCCCATTCTCGCTTTGACCATCGCCGCCCTTGCCGCTGCCCCCACCGCCGCCCTTGCCCAGAGCGCCGCCCAGCAGATGCTGGACTCGGCCCGCGCGATGCGCGCCAACGCCGAGAAGCTGAAGTCCAGCCTGCCGCCCGACGCCTACGCCAGCATGGTGAAGTCGGCCGACGACCTGGAGAAGCAGGTCCGCGACGGCGTCTACGGCAAGCTCGACGCGCCCGCCCCCGTCTCGACAGACCCCGACAAGAACGTCGCCGAGCGGCTGATGCGCGAGCACGGCCGCCTCGACTGGCTCACCCCAAAGGCCGCCTGCGCCGGCTACACGCTCGAGAACTACACGACCTTCCGCTACAGCCCCGCGATCAACGACCGCGACAGCCACTGCCGCAACGCCTACGGCCACTACGCCACCTACCTGCGGGTCACGAAGGCCGGCGAGGACAAGCAGTTCGCCGAGCAGGCGCTGTTCTACTACGACGCCGCCGCCAGGCGGGCGGTCGCCCTGGTGGGCCGCTAGGTCGGGGGCGCCAGCCGACCGGTCGCTCAATTCAGGTAGGCGCCGCCGCGACCATCGCGCGGGAATCAGCGATCTGCACGGGCATGTCCGGCAAGACCATCCTCATCGTCGAGGACGACCCCAGCATGCGCGAGCTGGTCGCCGATCAGCTGAAGGCCGCCGGCCACGGCGTGATCACCGCCCGCGATGGGCCCGAAGCCATCGTCCGCCTCTCCAACTTCCTGATCCACGCCCTCGTCCTCGACCTCAGTCTCCCGGGGATGGACGGCTTTGAGGTGCTGAAGCAGATCCAGGGGATACCCGCGGTCGCCGGCATTCCGATCCTGGTGCTCTCCGCCCGCCACGCCGAACGCGACGTGCGCCGCGCCGTCGTCCTGGGCGCCTGGGACTATCTCACCAAGCCCTACACCGAGCAGCAGCTGTCGCGTCGCATCACCCGCCTGCTGCGCGGGCGCTTCCGCGCGCCGCTCGAGACCGGGCCACCGCCCGGGTCGCCGCCCGAATCCTCCCCGGACGCCATGCTGATCTAGCGCCGCGGCGGTCGTCGGCGCTCACCGGCCGCCGCCTTCGACCTCGAGACCGCGCGCCTCCAGCTGCTGGATCACCCCGCCCTCGGCCAGCAGCGGGCGCAGGCTGACGATGGCCACGGAGTGGCCGGGCTTCTGCAGCGCCGTCGCGATGGCGGTCGCATTGTCCTTCACCACGCGGCGCCACAGGTCGGCGCCGCCGCCCAGCAGCAGCAGGCACTTCTCGAAGCTGCGCGGCTCGGTCAGCGCGCCGGCCACGTCGCCCCGCGCCCAGGCCTGCGCCGCCGCCCGCGACCGCCCCGCCGGCGCCTCGGCGTCGCGCAACGCCAGGTCCAGGCACTGCTCGTGCACCTGCGGCGTCAGTGTCGCCATCGCCTGCTGCAGCACCGGCACCGCCTTGTAGCTGGCCGGCTGCACCACCTTGGCCTTCTCGCGCTTGGCGGTCTTGATCACCGTGTCCACGACCGTCGCGCCCTTCTGGCCCTCCTGCGCGTCGCCCAGCAGCTGCAGCCCGGCCAGGAACGGCTTCCAGTTGGCGTACTTGCTGGCCGGCTGGCCGATCCGCGTGCGCTGGGCCACGAACCGCGCCCGCAGCGGCTCGGGCAGGCTCGCTTCCAGCGGCGTCTTCGAGCGCATCTGCTTGCGCAGCCGCAGCAGCGCCGGGATGTCCCCGAACCCGCCGCGCAGGCCCACCCGCGTGCCCACGATCAGGCTGTTGGCGCCCTTCAGCCGCCGGTCCACGAACCGCCGGTCCCAGGTCACGCCCGGCGGCAACCGGTCCTCGCCCACGCCCAGGATGTAGACCGTGGAGTCCTCGTCCGAGACCTTCCACCAGGCCGGCCCCGGCTCCCTGGCCTGCACCACCAGCTCGGCCACGATGTTGGCTTCCGGGTCCTCCAGCCGCTGCGCGCTGGCCGGGCCCGCCGCCCACACGAGCGCCGCCGCCGCGACGATCCCCCACAAGTTCCGCATCGCATATCTCCCCTGGCCGCCCCGTGATCGGCGAGCCATGCGGCGAAAGCTGGGCCGTCGCGCGCCAGGGTTAGGGCCGGATTAAGCACGACGCCGCTATCCTGGCGCCATGGTCAAGCCAGCCCCCCGTACCGGAGCCGTGGCCCTCGCGTTCGCCCTGGCCGCCACCCCCGCCCTGGCCACCGCGCCCGCCGACCTCCCCGCCTGGCTCGCCGCCAACACCGACATCCCCGCCGCCCAGGTGGTCATCCCCGGCCCCGAGCACGTCTACAGCCTCGAGCCCCTGGGCGCCCGCACCCCCGCCGGCGAGGTGATCGCCCTGGTCCGCGCCGAGCCGCTGGCCGCCGACTGGGGCGCGAGCCGCGGCTTCCAGTCGTGGGACGCCCACATCCTGTTCGACTGCGCCGCCGGCCGCCTGCGCCAGATCCGCGCCGCCACCTACCCGCGCGGCAACCGCAAGGGCTCGCCCCGGTCCGAGCCGGCCGCCGCCGACTGGACC
>FWWL01000488.1_pt1 | contig 109288 bp, 98 predicted proteins | sample 2228331 | NCBI WGS metagenome assembly FWWL01 (sample SAMEA103939775, study PRJEB20133) | metagenome | reverse complement strand
CCCGCGATTGCCGACCGTCCACAGTCCGAAAGTGAACTTATGCTCCGGTTTTGGTGTATAATCTGCCATAGCAGGCACACCTCCTACAGGGCAGGTTCGACGGGGCATCTCATGTTCCTGCCTTCAGATCATGGGCGCGGACGCCTGTGCTACAGATAGTGGTGGCTTGGGCGTCTCGCCCAAGCAAAACACGGGCGCGGACGCCCGTGCTACAGATAGTGGCTTGGGCGTCTCGCCCAAGCAAAACACGGGCGCGGACGCCCGTGCGACTTATTCGCGGTGTTCCTGCCTTTGGAACCGAAAAAGTTTTTAGCAGGATACAGGTGGCATCTCGTGAAAATAGAGAGCAGGAGGAAAAGACGATGCGAGGGTTTGTGATAGTGCTTTTGGGCTGGGCTTTTGTGCTTAGCTGGGCGGACTTTTCGCTCGGCGGCTCGGTGAACAAGGGCATGGGCGGCGCTGGGCTGGCTATCCTGCGCAACCCGTCCGCGCAATGCTACCTGAACCCCGCCGCGATTGCCTATGTGCGCGGCGTTCGGCTCGGCATGGGCAATTTCGATGTGGGTGTCCAAGGCACGAGCCTGAATGAACTGTCCGACGCGCTCCAGTTTCGGCAAGGTGGCGCGGTCAAGATTGAGGAGGGCGCACGCTTACTGCGCCGATTCGCCGATGAGGACACCCGCATGGCGCTGATGGGCGACTTCGGCTTGATTCTGAACGGTGCTGGGGTCTCCGTTGGCGGCGTGCTGGACGCGCGCTTCCTGCCGAACGAACCCCTGCGCAACTGGGCACGCTCGAACGGCGACCCGAACAATATCCCATCAAACGCACGCGGCGACATTATTGCGCTTGCAGCGGTGAGCCTGCCCGATGTGATGGGCGGCGTTCGCCTACCACTGCAAGGGGGCGAACTGGCAATCGGTGTGCGTGTGCGCAATCTGCGCTTGTTCTACACCCACTATTACGCCGATCAAGAAGCGCTTGAAAGGAATCAGGACGCCATCCGTGCGCCCGAACTGAATGGACGCGACTTTCTGGAGAAGCGTGCTACAGGCGTCGATGTGGGACTCATCTGGAAGCCAGAGAACACCATTCCCTACACGCTCGCGCTCGTGGTGGAGAACGCCGTTGAACCTGATGTGCAAATCGACGCCACCGACCGGAATGGCATGCCGATTCAACTAAAGCCACTGCGCCGCGCCCTGCACGCGGGCTTTGCGGTAGAGACGGGCACAGGCACGCTGGTCGCGTTAGACATCATCGATATCGGCAACCGCACGGGGCGCGGCGAGCTGCGGGTCGGGGCGGAACAGCGGCTCGGACCGCTCACCCTACGCTCAGGCTATGCCTCGCGCACAGGCTGGACCGCGGGGCTGGGCATCGGCGGGTTCAACTTCGCCTACTCACAAAAGTTCCCGCTCACCGTCTCCCGCACACTTATCTTTTGAGTTGCACAGGGTAAAATAGAGGCATGGGTGATAAACGACCATGCCTGTGCTGACGGTGCATCTGAGCGAGGAGACTTATCGGCGGCTGGAGCAAGGTCTGAAGGCGCAGGGCATCTCGCCTGAAGAGTTCGCTGCCAGCCTGCTGCGCGCGGTCGCGAATCGGTTCGAAGCCGACGCGCTCACACAACTGGCTGGCACAATAGATACATCCACCGCTGAGATCAGTGAGACAGCGTTGCTTAGCGAGCAATCGCTCGCTGAAGATTGGAATCGTCCTGAGGAGGACAAGGCATGGAGCCACCTGCAGTAGGCGATGTGGTATTAGTACCCTTCCCTTTCTCCGACCTCAGCCAATCCAAGCTGCGCCCAGCGATTGTGTTAGCGTCCGTTCATCGTGATAAATCGATATGCTTGTGTCAATTCTCAGAGGGTCGACTGGTGAGGTTATATTGGGATGACCTGTGAGATTATCTCGGTGGGCACGGAGCTGTTGTTGGGGCAGGTTGTGGACACGAACGCCGTCTTCCTCTCGCGCGAGCTGGCGGCGATAGGTGTGCAGGTTTTCTGGCGCGTCACGGTGGGCGACAATCGTGAGCGACTAACAGATGCTTTACGAGTTGCCCTTGCCCGCGCCGATGTGGTGGTCACCATCGGTGGGCTGGGACCCACAGAGGACGATCTCACGCGCGAGGCGATTGCCGACGCGCTGAACGAGCCGCTGGAATATGACCCCGCGCTGGGCGAACATCTGAAGGAGCTATTCGCCATGCGCGGGCGCGAAGTGTCCCCCAGCCAGCTGCGCCAAGCATATCGCCCGCCCTCCGCTGAGCCAATCCCTAATCCCCATGGCACCGCGCCCGGACTGAAAATCGAGCGCGACGGTAAGCTCCTCTTTGCCCTGCCCGGACCGCCCAACGAGTTCGAACCGATGGCGCGGGAGCATGTGATTCCCGTGCTGGCGACGCGATCAGGCGGTGCGGTCATTCGCTCGCGTGTGCTACGCCTGTGCGGGATTGGCGAAGCGGATGCCGAAGCGCATGTGAAGGACCTTATACGCAATCCCAACCCGACCCTCGCGCCACTCGCCCACCTGGGCGAGGTGCACCTGCGCATCACGGCACGCGCCCGCTCACCAGAGGAAGCCGACAAGATGATTGCCCAGATGGAGCATGCCGTGCGAGAACGGCTGGGCGACTATATCTACGGCGCGGACGATACCACGCTGGAGCACGCCATCGTGACACTGTTGCGACAGCATGGGCAAAGCCTCGCCACCGCCGAATCGTGCACAGGTGGGCTACTCAGCCACCGCATCACCGAGGTGCCAGGCAGCTCCGATGTGTTCATCGGGGGCATCGTCGCCTACAGCAACGCCATTAAGGAGCGCGAGTTAGGCGTGCCGCGCGACATTCTGGAGACATATGGCGCGGTGAGCGAGCCGACCGCCCGCGCGATGGCAGAAGGCGTGCGCGCCCGATTGGGCAGCTACTGGGGCATCGGCATTACGGGCATCGCGGGACCAACAGGAGGCACGCCCGAAAAGCCCGTCGGACTGGTCTATGTCAGCCTGAGCGATCCGACTGGCACGGTCATGGAGCGACACTTGCTGATGGGCGACCGCCACACGGTCAAGTGGCGTGCGTCGCAGGTGGCACTGACGCTCCTGCGCAAGGGTATCCTAAAAGGAGGATGCGCCTCTTTATCGCAATCCTGATTCCGCCCGATTTGATGCAGAGGCTGGGCAAGCTGCAGGCGCAGCTGAAAGCCCAATTGCCGGACCCTGCCCTGCGCTGGGTCGCACCCGAAAACTTCCACTTCACCCTGCTCTTTCTGGGCGAGCAACCTGCAGAACGACTCCCCGCAATTGAGCAGGCGATGCACAGCACGGCACGACAGGCACAGCCGTTTGAGGTGACAATGGGTGGGCTGGGCGTCTTTCCGAACTGGCGACGCCCCGCCGTGCTATGGACAGGCGTGCAGGCGGGCGCGGAACCGATGGGCAGAATCGCCACAGCGCTGGAGAGCGCCCTGCTCGGCAAAGCCGATAAACCGTTCCACGCGCATGTGACGCTTGCACGCATCAAGATGGGCAAAGGCGGGACCACGCCCACTGTGCCTCTGCCCGAACGGCTGAAGAAGGCAGTGGAGCGGCTCCAGCCCGCGACCGTCGGACAGTTCACCGCCACCCACCTGAGCCTGATGCAGAGCGAACTGCACCCCTCCGGCTCGCGCTACACCGAACTGCTCACCGCTCCGTTCCCTGCACCTTGATTTGCCCAACCTGTAGGGGCGACCCTTGTTGTGGTCGCCCTGCTTCAAGAGATGCAGGGACAAGCCCTGCCCCTCCGAACACGCAAAACAGAGGGCAAGGTATACTTCCAACGATGGATTGGATACACTGGGCGGTCAATTTTGTGCTCTGGGTGACGGCGGTGGTGCTGAGCCTTACCGTGCATGAGTTCGCTCACGCGAAATATGCCCATTGGGCGGGCGACCCGACGCCCCAACGGCAGGGGCGCGTGACGCTCAACCCGCTGGCGCATCTCGACCCGCTCGGCACCCTGCTCATCCTCATCACCGCCTATTCGGGCTACGGCTTCGGCTGGGGCAAGCCCGTGGAGATTAATCCGGGCTTCTTCCGCCACCCGCGCCGCGACTGGACACTGTGTGCCTTCTGGGGACCCTTCTCCAACATCCTGCTTGCGCTCCTTTTCGCGGGGATTGTGCGCCTAATGGTCGCCACAGGGCTGGGGCTGGACACGATTTTTCTCGATTTCGTGCTGATTATGGTGCTGGCAAATGTGGGACTGGCGCTGTTTAATTTGCTCCCGATTCATCCGCTGGACGGTTCGAAGGTGCTGTCGGGTTTCCTGCCCGATGTGTTCGACCGTCGCTACTGGTCGTTTCAACTCGTCTACGGTCCGATTCTGTTTCTGGTGCTGGTGCTGTTTGTGCCGATTTTGACCAATGGGGCGGTGCGTCCTATCTGGCTGGTGCTGGGACCTGTGTACGATTTGGCGATTCGACTGTTGTTGGGGTAAATTAAAGGGGGTAGGTAGCGGAGCGGTGCCCGAGTGGCTGAAGGGACACGACTGGAAATCGTGTAGCCTCCGAAAGGGGGCTCGTGGGTTCGAATCCCACCCGCTCCGCCACTTTTTATGGCAGGAGGTCGGGGAGAATAGTGGCGCGATGGTTCTGGCGCGTGGCGCTGGCGTTCGGCGGGTTGCTCGGCTCCTATGTGGGCATGAGCTGCCTGCTCTTCGTGCTGGGCACGCACCGCGCGAGCCTCTCCCAGCAGGCAGAGCTTTGGCAACCTTTTCCCCTTCCGCAGCCGTCCGAGCGCATCTTGATTGTTGCGCCCCATCCGGATGATGAGGTGCTGGGCTGTGGCGGGTTAATCGCGCAGGCGGTGCGCCGTGGTGCGCTCGTGCGCGTGGTGTTTTTGACCTGCGGGGATGGCTATGTGGGTGCGGCAACCCTGCTCTGCCGTAGCACGCCTCGCGCCAACGACTTTATCAATCTGGGCAAACTGCGCATGCAAGAGGCGCGTCGTGCAGCTCAGGCGTTGGGCTTAGACCCCCAGTCGCTGATTTTTCTCGGCTATCCCGACCGCCATCTGTGGCAGATGGCGCTGGCGGGCAATCAGCCTGTGCGTGCGCCCACCACCCAGCGTACCCGTGTGCCCTATACGGAAGCGTTCCGTCCCGGCGCCCCTTACAGCGCGCTCGCGCTTGTGGATGACCTGCGCCGCGTGCTCACCGATTTTCAGCCCACACAGATTTTCGTCACGCACCCACTGGATGACCATCCCGATCATATGGTCGCCTCGCTGTATATACGCGAGGCGGTGGCGCAGTCAGCCGAACGCGGTGAACTGCTCCTTTCACCACAGATGTTTTATTATCTGGTTCATCGGGGCGACTGGCCGCTCCCGCAGGGCGACTATCCCAACCGAGCGCTGGTGCCGCCGCCGGGCATGACCGATCCCCCCTGGCTACGCCTGCCCCTCGATTCGGAACTCCTAACGCTGAAGCGTCGTGCGCTCTATGCCCACGAGTCGCAATACGCGCTGATGGCACGATTCTTGAGCAGCTTTCTGCGTGCCAATGAGCTGTTTGTGCCCGCGTTTCCCTGCCCTTCTTTCGCGCAGGCGACGCGACCGCCCGCCCTTATCCCCCCATCCCCCTTCTCCCACGAGGAGAAGGGGGAGTCGAACCAGCAGCTCCCCTCTGCCTTTGGGAGAAGGGCAGGAAGGGAGGGCTTATCAATCAACCCCATCGATGACAATCCCGTCCTGCGCTTGCGCCCCGGCGCAGACCTCCAGCAGCTTGAAGTCGAACCCACCATCGAGGGGCTGTCTCTGCGGGTGGAAACGCGCCAACCGCTCACCGCACCGCTACGCCTGCACATCACGCTGATTCTGATAGCGAATGACGAGTGGCGGGTGCGCACATGGCTCTATGTCCCTGAGCGGGCGCGGGCGTTCGATGGACGGGTGGAGGCGCACGGTTCACGGCTCCAGTTCTGGCTCCCTGTGCCCGAACTGTCGAGGGCGAAGCGTGCCTACTTGCTGGTGCAGTCGCGCCTGTATCGCATCGAGTTAGACCGAAGCGGTCTCTGCGCTATCCCGTTATCGCCTCCTGGGGGGCATGCCGTCGTGGCAGGGGATGCCCCATCTCGCTCAACAGGGTGGCTATCTGTTCCATGAGGTACTCGGTGAAGGCGTCGCGCGCGGCGCGGTCGGTGCGTTCGCCAAACAGTTCGGCATAGGAGACGGGCTTACCGAAGGCGACCTTGACCTTGGCGAGGCGAGGTAGTTTGGCACCTTTCGGCATGGCACGATGCGTGCCGATGATGGCGGTGGGCAACACGGGCGCACCCGATTGACGCGCCAGCAGAGTTGCTCCTGGGGTGGGCGGGAGTAGGCAGTCGCCTGAGCCGCGCGTCCCCTCGATGAAAATCAGCACGGCACGCCCCTCGCGCAGATGGTGTAATGCGGTTCGAATCGCGCCCACATCCGCCGTGCCACGCTCCACGGGGAAACCGCCCAACCGTCTGAACAACGCGCTCAACACGGGGATACGAAACAGCTCCGCCTTCGCCACATAGCGCAGCTCGCGCGGGCAGGCACAGCCAATCAGAGGCGGATCGAGCAGGCTCAGATGGTTCGAGGCGACCACCAGCGCGCCCTCCAACGGCACATTGCCCTCACCAAAAACCTCCAGCCGAAAAAGCAGCCGCGCCAACCCGCGTACGAACACCCATCCCGCGCGATAGAGCCAGTCCTCCGAGCGAACCATCGCTACTCCTCGATCTCGAATGTGGAACGCACCGTGACAGGCACACGCAAGGTCGCCGATGCGGAGCAATATTTCTCGTCAGAGAGGCGCACCGCCCGCTCCACCGCAGAAGGGTCTAAATTTTTGCCCTTCAAAATGTGTTCAATCACCACTTCGGTGAAGTGGCGCGGGTGTTCCGAACGGCGTTCCGCATGGATGCGCACTCGATATTCGGTTAACTCCTGCTTCATCTTGCGCAGGATGGCAACCACATCGAAGGCGGTGCAAGCAGCGACCGCAAGCAATAGATGCTCCATCGGACGTGCCGCCACATCGTTGCCACCCGATTCGGGACCCGCATCGAACAGGAGCGTGTGCCCCGAGGTAGCAACACCCTCAAATAGCATATTCCCCTTCCAAACCAACTCGCCGTCCATCGTCAGAGAGAATACCCTACGCCTATTTTCTGCAGGCAGCCAGACCCTTCGCATTTGCTCATGGTGACGCGCGGGCGAGACGCCCGTGCGACGAGTGCCCTTTAGAGATAGAGCACTCGACCGCGGTAGCGGCTCATCAGGCGGGCGTTATGTTCGTCGCCCCCTTCCAGATTGGCAGAGAGGAACACGGGCGGCTGGATTCCGCGCTCAATCAGCAGGGCGCACGCCTCTGCCACCATCGCGTTCAGGATGGCTGCGCCCAGCACGGTGGAGACGGGCGCCACAGGTTGCGCAAAGCCCGGCAACTGCACCACCGCATCGCCTCGTGGCGCACCATTATCGATCACCAAATCCGCCACCTCAAAGAGCCGTTTGCCTATCTTTGAGCGCGGGCTAACCGATTGTGAGTAGTCCAGCGAGGTTAATGCAATAACCCGTGCACCGCGCTCCTTGCCATACAGGGCGACCTCTATTGGCGCCGCGTTCCGCCCTGACACGGAATGCACAATCAGCACATCCCCTGCCTGAATGGGCACTTCGCGCACGGCAGACCCCGCATAGCCGTCGAGCCGCTCCAGCGTGGAAGTGAGCGTGATGGGGCGCACATCACAGGTCAAGCCGGGGATAAAGATGGGGCTGATGGGAACCAACCCGCCCGCGCGATAGACCAGCTCCTCGCTCAAGATGCCCGCGTGCGACGCCCCAAACACCCAGATGAGATGGTCGTTCGTCAGCGCGTCGGCAAGCCACTGCGCCCCCTGCTCGATGGCACTGCGCTGACTGACCATCACCGCCTGTAGACGGTTCAAGACCTGCTCGATGTAGTTCGTGCGCATCGCGAAGCGATTATACCGCGCCGAGTGGGGCTACGACTCGCCAAAAGCAAACAGCACCGCAAGCAAATCGGCATCGTCGACCACGCCGTTCCCATCGATGTCGGCGGGATGATGGCAACTTGTCTCCCCGAAAGCGAACAGCACCATTAGGAGGTCAGCATCGTCCACAATCCCATCGGCGTTGAGGTCGGCAGGATGAGGGGAATTATCGATCTCCAGATAGTCGAACCACGCGACCGCCGGGGGTGAACCCTGCCCGCCTGCTGTGTCCACATACAGCCCGATTTGCCCACCTCCTATCGCAACGGCTTGCAGGGCAGGCAATTCGCTCAAAGATTGCGGCGAGCCGCTCAGCGGTCGCCAGAATGCACCCTCCTCACGGTCATAGAAAAAGGCGACCTGCTGGCTAACGGGTTCATAGCGAATCTGCAGGCGCACCGTGTTGCCCCCTGTTGGCTCCCAGAGTGGTGTGGTCAAGCCCGCCCATCGGTAGACGCCCGCCCACTCGTGCCCTGCACTGACACGCAGCCAGTGGCTCTGATAGGGGTCGTACACCAAGTGGAGGTTAAAGTAGTGGTCCGCGTCGTGCAGAAGCACCAGTCCCGCCTGCAGATAGCTGCCCGATATTCCGCCGCGCTCCAGGTGCAGGCGCGTTTCGATGCGCCATGCCCCGCGCAGGGCAGGCACGCGCACGCTGGGCAGATTGCGAATGGTGTTGAACTGCTGGTAGAGCGTGCCAGGCTGTGCCTCGATTTGGAGCCAGTCATCGGTGAAGCGCACCTGCGCAGGCGCATAGGTGTCAAAGGGCGAATTACCCGGCACACTCCAAATCCATGGCACCTCTTGCGCCAATCCGCCCCGAAAGTCATCTCCGCGATACTGCGCCCTAAGCGTAGCAAGCAGTACCAACCCCGTAAGCAGGGCAATTGTTAATCGGTATGCCCGTTGCATAGCCTATCGCCCTCGCTATCTCAGCGGAACGAACTCGAACCGCCGCACAATCACCTCCACCTCGTGCCCGTTGGTGGGCGGTTGCCCATTGAGCAGCCAGAGGTTGATACGGGGCGTCTCGTCGCCTGGTGGTGGCACGCGGCTCCCGGTGTAGGTCCACTCTGCCACGATGGTGCTCGCGCTCGAAGGCTCTGCCCGATGACCCCGTAGGCTACGAAAGTATATCTGATACGGCTCCCAACGAAACAGGTGAACAGAGCGGGGTGTGTTCGGTATCCAGAAAAAGGCGTGCTGGGGTGGGTCTGGATTATGCGGGCGGATGGTGTAGTAGGCGTTCGGACCGGAAGTGCCCTGAAATCGTGCGAACTCAATATCGATTTCGCGATGCCCGAACTCCGGGTTATCGCTCCAGGTGAAAAGCCCCAGCACCACGCGCGGGTCGAGCGCGTGCACCTCACTCTCCAGATAGAACCGATAGGTTCCGTAGCCCAGCGAGCGGGTACACATCACCTCACTGCATTGCCACACTCCGCTCGCGCGTGTGATTTTGAGATGCAATCGTCCCTGCCCGTCTACCCAAACATTGCAATCGCTGTCCGAGAAATGGTTAGGTCCAGGTCCGACGGGCACACCGCTTGCCTTCACACGCCATGAGTAGCCCGAGAACTGGATGGTTCGTCCCTGCATGGTGGCTCCTATCGGATGTTCGGGTCGGGCTGGTCGCCACCCAGTTGCCAGTTCCACGGTACTTGAATAGTGCCGCGTCGCATCGCCTTCACATGTCCATCTGCCCACACGACGACCGCTGTCTTGCCGCCGTGTCGGTAGCGCACTTGGAACGCAGTGCGTAGATTTGCGGACAGCCCTGTGAAATCGCGGTCGATGAGGTCCCACTCGGCGTCGGTGCGCGCGGGATTACCGCTCCAGCCGTTGAGCAAGCCGGGCGTCCACCAGTAGAGCGCGCCACAGTTGCCTGCCCATTCGCCGTTCTGCGTGCCGTCGCCATACATAATCGTTTCGGCAGGATGGGTCATTACCGCCTGCGCCACGGGCAGGCACGGCTCCAGATTGTTCGAGCAGCGCCAAACCGCATTTGTCCCCTGCATGCGCCCGTTGCCCCCGACGCGCTCGCTCATGGAGAACGCCAGCGCGTTGCGATAGGTGGCGGAGGGACAGCTGCGCACTTGCGGCGCGGGACGCTGGCTATTGGCACCATCCGCATAGCTTTCGAATCGTCCCTCGCCCATATAGGGCGAGATAAGGAAGTGCCAAATAATCTCACGCCCAATCACCGGACGCGCGTCCAGATAGCCAATCGGGAAAGTCTCGCTATAATCCTGCAGATACATATTGGTAGCAAGCCCGACCTGACGGGCGTTGGACGCGCACTGCGTCTTGCGCGCGCTCTCACGCGCCTGAGCGAACACAGGAAACAGAATCGCCGCCAGAATGGCGATAATCGCGATAACGACCAATAGCTCAATTAATGTAAATCCGTCTCGTCGCATCGTTTTGAGCCTCCTTGAATGCGAGTGCTTGGGGGTAGGCATCACCTACCCCCAAGCATTGGGTCAACACCCACTGCCGAAAGCGAACAGCACGGTCAGCAGGTCGGCATCGTCCACAGTCCCATCCAGATTCACATCCTCATCCATGCAGTCGCCCGTGCTGCCGAAGGCGAACAGCACAGACAGCAGGTCGGCATCGTCCACACAGCCGTCAGCGTTCACATCGCCTGCAGGCGCGACGGGCAGGTTGGTCTCGAAGTAGTCAAAGTAGAACGGGTTCTGGTAGCCACCGCCCGCGTTGTCCGTGTAGACGCCAATCTTGACGCCCGGCGTGTTCAGTAGCGACTGAATGAAGATGTACTGACGGCTATCCGATGGATAGACCGCGCCGTTGAAGCCATCAAACAGGATCCAGCCGTTTGTGCCCGAATGGCGGAAGTAGAGCTTGATGGTGTTATCGCTGGGGTCACGTGCAATGCGCAGCCCGATGAAGCCATCGTCAGGCGCCCATGTGTTGGTGACGCGCTCGCCCCACTCAAAGTTGTCGTTCTCTTCCAGATTCGTGGAGCCGTAGACGGTGAAGGTCTGATTGAATGCGTCGCGCGTCACCAGCACCTGAAAGTAGTTCTGGGCGCTGGTGAAGATGACGATGCCTGCCTGTACATAGTTGTAAACATCGATTTGGCTCCAGTCGATGCGGAAGCTCGTCTCGATGTACCAGTTGTCGGGCAGAGTGCCCACAACGGTCAGACTGGGCACATCGCGATGGCTGTTGTAGAACGAGAACATGCCACCATCGCGCATCTGAATCACCAGTTCGTTCGCGGTGAACGAGACCGCGGTTGGATCGAGGGTGCATTCGGGGTTGTTCGCCGGGAGTTTCCACGACCAGCGCAACGCGGAGCTGAAACCTCCGCTGAAGTCGTCGCGCGTCTGCACATACGCTGTGCTTGTAAGCACAGTAAAGGCAAGAACGGACAGTATCATGCGTCTCATGGTTTTGAACCTCCTTCATTCGAGTGGTGGGGAGCAGAGCCAGTAAGCGCAGGAGCAGGCAGTACGCTTCGTCGCACAATCAGCGTGCCGGGCAACAGCACCCGCTGGGGGGTGGTGTTCCCTGTCTCGATTTGCTGATGGAGCCGTTGCGCTGCCAGATAGCCGACCTCATACTTGTCATGGCGGATGGTGGTCAGGAAAGGCACAAGAGGCTGGATGAGTGGCTCGTCATCAAAGCCCGCCACCGAGAGTTGCTCTGGAACCCGCACACCCAGCTCGGTGCAACGCTGGATGAAGCCCGCAGCGGAGGCGTCATCGGCACAGATGACCACGGTCGGCAAAGCGGATTGGCGCAGAAGTTGCTCCGCTGCGCGCCTGCCCGACTCGAGAGTGTAGTTGCCTTGCAGAATCCATTCCTCACGGATGGGCACATTCCATTGCATCAGCGTCTGGCGGAAGGCACGTTCGCGTTGGAGCGCGCTCCAGTGGAGCGGATGACCTTTGATGAAGCCAATCGCCCGGTGTCCCTGCTGAAGCACCCACTCGGTGAGGGTCGCCATCGCGCCCTCGTTGTCGATATCTACCGTGGTAAAGCCATACGACTCAGGCAGGGTACTGCCAGCCACTACGACGGGCAGGCGCGAGTGGCGATACCACTCCAGCAAAGGCGAACCCATCACCGGAGCGAGCAGGAGTGCGCCATCGATCGTGCCGTTGTCGATGCGGCTCCAGAAGCGTTCTGGCGAAGCGGAACGGGGGCTAATCAGGCGTACATCGTAATCGCATGACTCAAGGTACGCCAGCACCCCGTCCAGCACATGCTGAGCATAATCGTTGTGGGTGAGGCGGGCATGATTGGGGTCGAGGATGAAGCCAATCGTGGCGGTGCGCCGCGTGGCAAGACTGCGTGCCACATGGTTGGTGCGATAGCCCAGCACCTGCGCCGCGCTCAGCACACGCTCAACAGTCTCCGCCCGATAGAGATTATGACGCCCCTGCAAGATGTTCGAAGTGGTCGTGATCGAACACCCCGCATACTGCGCCACATCGCGCAAGGTCGGCTTCGTTTTCATCGCCAGACTCCATCGCCCAATTTATGGAAGCGATTCCAAAGCTCAGCACATCTCACGCTCAGCTCTAACCCAATCTGGTTATGGAAACGCTTCCATAGCCTATTATATCACATCGAGGGTCGGTTTGTCAAGGGGGACTTATGATTCGCTCAGCATCAGTGCGAGGAGCGCCTTCTGGGTGTGCAGGCGGTTCTCTGCTTGGTCCCACACAGCGGATTGCTCCCCGTCCAGCACCTCGTCGGTGATTTCCTCGCCGCGGCGGGCAGGCAGGCAGTGAAGGACAATCGCGTCGGGTTTCGCCTGGGCAAGGAGCGCACGATTGACCTGAAAAGGCTGGAAACTGCGCAGGCGAATCTCGCGCTCCGTCTCAAAGCCCATCGAGACCCACACATCGGTGTAGACCACATCGGCGTCTTCAACCGCCTGCTGGGGGCTATGGGTCAGAATCAACGCGCCATTGGACGCTTCCGCATAGCGTTGTGCCTGTGTGATGACCTCCTCATCTGGCTCATAGCCTTCGGGCGTTGCGACGCGCACCGTGTGCCCCAACAGTGTGCCCAGTAAGATAAAGCTGTGGCACACATTATTGCCGTCGCCTACCCACGCGAGGGTCTGCCTGCCGATGCCCTTGCGCTCCTGAACGGTCATCAGGTCAGCTAATGCTTGACAGGGATGCTCGTGGTCGCTGAGCGCGTTAATAACGGGCACGCCCGCGAACTGCGCCAGTTCGCCCAGCACCGAGTGGTAGTACACGCGCGCGACAATACCCTGCACCCAGCGCCCCAAATTGCGTGCGATGTCCATCACCGCCTCGCGCGTGCCCATCTGGATGTCCGCCTGAGTGAGGTAGACGCCATGCGCGCCCATCTGATACAGCCCAACTTCGAAGGTGACGCGCGTGCGCAGGGAGGGCTTCTCGAAAATCATGGCGACGGCGGTCGGGCGCTCGAAGCGAAAGAGTTCACTGCCCGCGCGTGTGGCGCGTTTCATCGCATGTGCAAGTTCCAGCACCACTCGCGCCGTCTCGGCATTCAGGTCGGTGATCGAGAGCAGGTGCGCAGGCGCACCTGCCTGTATCCATCGTTGTCGGTACTTTCTAAGTCTCATTTTTCTCCAAAAAAAACCTACTGCTTCATTCCAGAGAGCAGAAACTCCACCAGCTCCTTTTTTGAGTTGCGCTTGCGTAAAGGTTCTATCTGGATCGGGCTAATCCCTGCCTCTTTCATCAGGGAAGCCAGCAATCGCTCTGTTGGGACAACCACTTCATAGAACTTGGCGTTGCCTACAATATAGTGAACATGTGCCCTTGGATGAAGCCGTTGGCTCAGGCTTCTGAAGTGCATGCGCATATCTTGGAAATAGCGCAGTACATAGCGTGCGAGCAAGGGGCTGTGTTCGTTAATCGCACTGATAAGGGCACACAAATCAGGTAGCACGGTGTAAAGCCCTTCATCTGCCAGCTCAACACGAAGCAGACGGCTGGTGGCTATCCCCCAGGTGCCCCCTATCGCTTTCCAGTCCAGTTCACCTGCTTCGCGGGAGCTGTGCAGAAAACCAAGCCAATACAGGAACGGGCGCACCTCACGCACATAACTGATACGGTTGGGATAGGGCGGAGAGGTAATCACAACATCGTATGTGCGCCCATGCAGGCAAGCAAGGTAGCGCGCATCGTCTACAAACACCTCGACCCCAGCGTGTACCTTCTGCGACGCGGCAGCACATACCCGCGAGACACAACCCAGGAAATCGTTCAGGATAAGTTCTTTATCCTCCTGAGCGAAGAGGTCAGGCTCAGCGGTGCGGAAAGTAACGGAGGGGTGGTGGTAGCCAGCGTTCGACCATCGCGCCAGCACCTGACAGAAGGCAACGAGCAATAAATCGCTAACCTCAATAGGTTCATCACGGCACAGGGTGCGGATGGCAGAGTGGAGGTGGGCAAGAATGTGAAGTCGCTGAGGCGTCCACCACCGCTCGATACTGCGCATAGGTGGCAACCATTCAGGCGGCAAGTGCAATTGGCTTGCGCATAGCGCAGTTGCCCTTGAGGCGATGCATAGAGCACGCTTCACATGCTCAGATGAGTAGCATCGCACCTTGGCGCGCGCCAGCCATGCGAGAAACGGGTTGATTTCGACCATGTCGCACCGAAAGCCTTGCTCTGCACAGACCAACCCCGTTGTGCCTGTGCCAGCGAAGGGGTCTAAGATGACGCTGTTCGCAGGCACATCGTGCAGAAGATTTTTCACAATAGAAGCAGCGTAGGCAGGCGTTAGGCGCAACCAGCCGTGCCTGCCATTCTGCAAGTTGGCTTTAAAAGTCAGTTCACTCCTTCTTGACAGCTTCTGCATCCCCAAGAAGCACCTCCAGCACATTCTGGGTCGCGGTTCGAATCGCAGGGCTGTTGCGCTCTAAAAAACCAGCCAAGTCAAAACCGATCACGGAGCGGCAGAAAGTATAAGTTGATTGGATCGCATCACCTGCACGGCTACCTTTCAAAATGAGCCATTTTGAGCTAATGTACCTCTGTGCGACCGTTTCATCAATCTGTTCGGAGAGAATGAGCATTACAGGCATATAACCTGCTGCATAAGCGCGGGCTGCGCTCTGGATGTCTGCATTTTGCCGTTTTGAGTCACGACTTTTATAGCCCTGCCGTATCTCAAACACGGCTCCCAGCAGGCGGTCTGCACTCACATCTTGCAATACGCGAGCTGCTTCTCGCATCCATGCCTCAAATCGTTGCCGTGCAGAGGTATCTGGAATCGCGTCTATCTGGACACGGGCATCCAGCTCGATTACAGCGCTTGCCCCCGTATCGCGTGGCACGGTATAGCCCCACTTGATTTGATCTTTGCCAAGCCCAAAATGGTCTATCAGCAACTGCTGAAAGAGTCGCTGACAGCCAATCCCCAGCTGGCGATAAAGCGAGGTAATACCACCCCCTGCGCGATGCGCCCTGTAGACCTGTGGTGTGTCCAGCCCTACCCAATGATAGAAAGCATCTGTAGAGTATTGCTCAAGAAAGCGATCCAAAGAGACAGGGGTCTGCCCACCCAACTTCGGTTGATAGTTCAGGCAGACCTCAACAGCGTTCAGCAAAAGGCGAAGATAGTGTTGCTCGCGATTACTCGTCTCCCTCATGTGCTATATACCCATTGTTGGGCGCGGCGCAGGCGACGCCCCACACGCGCCTTGCCCAACACCTCCAGCATCTCAAACAGGCTTGGTCCAGTCGTGCGCCCGCTGACCGCCACGCGCACAGGATGAATCACATGCCCACTGGGCACGCCCAGCCACGCAATCACCTCGCGCGTCACCCGCTCAATTTCAGGCGCGGTGAACGGCTCCAACGCCTCGTAGCGGCGAATTAGCTCCTCCAGCATCTGCGGGATATGGGGCATGCCGTACCACTTTTTGACCGCACTCTGGTCGATAGGAATGTCCTCCTTGAAAAAGAAGTCGGTCAGCGACACCACATCCTTCAGCACCCTCATCTTCTCCTGTTCCAGCGGGATGACACGCTCGGCATAGGCGCGGGTCTCGGCGTCCAACTCTTCTGGCACTAAACCCGCCTCCTGCAGGAAAGGCAAGCACAGCTCCACCAACCGTTCCTTGCTCAGCTGGCGAATGTAGTAGCCGTTCATCCAGAGCAGTTTGTTATGGTCAAAAATGAAAGGATTATCGGATACGCGCTCCAGCGAGAACAGCTCGATAATCTCCTCGCGGGTCAGTATCTCGCGGTTGTCGCCTGGGTTCCAGCCGCACAGTGCAAGGAAGTTGAACATCGCATCGGGCAGGTAGCCCTCGCGAATGAACTCGGTGAACTGCACCGCGCCGTGCCGTTTGGAGAGCTTCTGGCGGTCGGGTCCCAACAGAAGAGGCAGATGGGCGAACAGGGGTGGCTCCCAGCCCAGCGCCCGATAGAGGTTCAGATGGCGCGGCATGCTCGAAATCCACTCGTCGCCCCGAATCACATGGGTAATCTCCATCAGGTGGTCATCCACCACATTCGCCAGATGGTAGGTCGGATAGCCGTCCGATTTGAGCATCACGAAGTCGTCGGTAAGCGCGTTCCGAAACACGGTGTGCCCGTGAATAATGTCCTCATACTCCACCGTGCCTTCAAGCGGCATAGCGAAGCGGATAACATAGGGCAAGCCTGACTGCTCGCGGGCGCGCACCTCATCGGGCGTCAGCCGTCGGCAACGGCGATCATACATCGTGACCGAGGCGCCCTGCGCCCGCTGTTGTGCCCGCATCTGTTCCAGCTCTTCGGGCGTGCAGAAGCATTTGTACGCTTTGCCCTCGTCCACCAGCTGGTGCGCAATGCGCTGATAGATTTCCAACCGTTGCGACTGGTGATAGGGTGCGTGCGGACCGTCCACCTCGGGTCCCTCGTCCCAGTCGAGTCCCAGCCAGCGCAGGGAGGTGAGGATTTCCTCTTCGGAATGGGGTACATAGCGGCTACGGTCAGTGTCCTCGATGCGCACGATGAACTTGCCCCCATGATGGCGAGCGAACACCCAATTAAATAGCGCCGTGCGAATATTGCCCACATGGGGCGACCCTGTGGGACTGGGCGCATAGCGAACCCTTACCATCGGCTGAACCTCTCCATCCGAAGAGAGATTGTACCCAAAGCAGGGTATACTTTCCGATGATGGTGGCACCCATACAGCTGTTGGCAGAGCGCACCCCGCAGACGGCAGAGAGGGCAGAACCGCTCCTGCCACGACGCAAGTTCACGCGCGAGGAGTATTACCGCCTCATAGAAAACGGCATCTTGCGCGAGGATGAGCATGTGGAACTTATCGAAGGAGACATTATCCAAATGGTACCCGCAAGTCCTGAGCATGTCACGCAGACGCTGGGGCTTTATGAGCAGATACGACGGCTCTTTGGGAAGGGCTATCTGGTTCGGATCCAGTCCCCGCTCTCACTGGGCGAGAGCGAGCCAGAACCCGATATTGCGGTGGTTCGAGGCAAGCTGAGCGATTATCGCCACGCGCATCCCACCAATGCCGTGCTGGTGATTGAGGTGGCGCAGACCAGCCTGCGGTATGACCGTGAAGTGAAAGCAAGTATCTACGCGAAAGCCAATATCCCCGAATACTGGATTATTGATATGGAGCACCGCCATCTGGAGGTCTACCGCGAGCCGATGGAGTCACCGGATGCGCTGTTTGGCTCCACTTATCGCCTGCGCCTGCTGTTGCGCCCCGACGACACGATTGCGCCTCTGGAGAAGCCAAACCGCCCCATCAAGGTCGCTCGGTTGTTTGTGGTATAGTCAATCGATCTCAAGGGTATGGAGCGCCGATTCGTAGCGCTCGATCAAGTGGTGCGCCACATCGCGCACGGGCAGGGACCGATTCTCCGAGATATTGGGCGTGATAATTTGCCGAATCGCGCTCAGCGGATGCGTGCGCCGCTGTGCCACATCGAGGAGCCACTGCACCGCCTCATCGGGAGGCAGGTGCACTTCAAAGCCGTTAATCTCCAGAAAGGTCAACACGCCAATCAGCGCGGTGGCGAGATTGCCCTTTGCGAAGGGGCGATAGGTCAGATAGCCCCACAGGAAGCGCGCGGACTGCAGAGGCACATCCATGCTCCGGCGATAGCTGTATTGATAGTAGGTCGCCTCCTCCAGGCGGTCATAGTTGTAGGGCTGGGGCGCGCCCATAATTTCGGTGTTAATCCAGATGAGGTCTTGCACGGTGAGGTAGCGCCAGCGCGAGGCGGGACCGGGCGCAGGCTGGAGTTGTGCCTGCACCGTTGCGGGCAGGGCATGTTCCGCGCTGCTGGTTCGTTGCACGGGCGGGACGCCCGGGCTACTTATATTGCTCTCGCGCAGGGCATGTTCCGCTCTGCCCAGCGCGTCCCGATAGCGTGCGACGAGCAACTCAATAATCGTGGCGAATGGCGACAGGTGGGTGGTCTCTGCGGGCTGGATGGGGAGGGGTTGCCAGTGGTCTGCACGAAGCCGTTGGACTGCCTCGTCCGGCGTTAGCTCGAAGCGGAACCCGTTCGCCAACAGGAACGCCAGCGCGGTCATTAATGCGGTACTGCGGTTATACTCCTCGAACGGTTGTAGGGTGTTCAGCGCGTCATACAGGGCGCTCGCCCTCTGCTCTGCCTCGGCGTCAGGTGGGGTCAGCATGCCCACCAGCAGGGCGCGTTCCAGACGGTCGGCGTCGTAGCGGGGTGGCGCGAGGCTCATCCGCTCGTTGGCAAGGAGCAAATCGCGCGGGGTGGGGTAGCGCCAGCGGTCTGCCTGCGCCGCTGCGCGCCCAATCGCTTTCTGATAGGCGCCAAACGCTTCCAGCAAAGTGGGCAAGGTGTCCTCGTTGAGCGGGTGCGCTGACCGCAGGGCGTTCAGAAGCGCCTGCTGGGTTGGTTCGCTAAGCCGTTCGAAAGCGAGGCTCGCCTCGCGTGTCAGGCGCGCCAGCGTCAACCATTCTGCCGAGCCGTTCCGGATGAGCTGTTCACGCAGGGCGCTGATAAACTCCCTCAGTGCTGTCCCAAACGCCTCCATCGCCACAGGCTATTGTACCCAGATAGGGGCGAGGCATCGCCTCGCCCCTGCATAGGGGCAGGTATAATCCCGCCGATGAGACGAACGCTGATTGGGGTCCTCTGGCTACTGGGCGTGCTCACGCCCTGTGCCCTTTACGCGCCCACGGGTAATCCCACCACCTTTCTGCAGGAGGTGCGTCGCATCGTCAAAGCAGGTGATGTACGTGCCCTGCGTGCACTGGGCGAGAAACCCGACACCATCCACTGGCACATCTGGCTGCGTGATGATGACCGCCTGCCTCACTGGTCGGTGGACATGTTCCCCGCGCCCAAAGGCTACGGCAAACCGGGCGAGCAGTGGATGATTTTCCACAAGTTCCAACTGGTGGAAGAGCTGTGCGATCGGGTGCATCCGATGGTGCAGACGAGTGACGGCTGGCGATTAGGCGCGGAAGTGCCCGAAAGCATCGAAACCCCTTTTCGCATCGAAACGCACCATATCGAAATCTGGTTCGAGCCGAAGGAGCGTCGGGCACGGTTCCGAAACGCCTTCAGCGTGCGTCGGGTCGCGCCCGATGACCGTGCCCTGCTGATGCGCTTGAACGCGCCCTACAAAGTTAAAAGCGCGAAGCTGGATGGCAAACCGATTCCTCTGCTCACCTTTGAAGGCGAACATCAGCCCCAACCTCCTGGGCAGGGCGTCTGGATGGGGCGCGCAGGCGGATTGCTCTGGCTTCAAGCCGACAAGCCTCTGCCCGACGCGCTCTCGCTCGAAATCGAGTATGAAGGAGTTATCTGGTTCCCCCCGAACGACCGCATTGGCGAGAAGTATGCCCTGCTCTGCTCCTACTGGTATCCGCACATCGGGCGACTGCCCGCACGCCATCGCGTCACGATGCATGCGCCGCCCGACTGGATTGCGATTGGGCAGGGCGAGTTGCAAGCGGAGGAGCGCACCCCAAGCGAGTATCGCGCCACTTGGCAGAACGACCTGCCCGTGTGCTTCTTCTCGGTGGTGGCAGGTCCGTTCCAAATTGGGGCAGAGACGCGTTCCCAACGCACGAACCGCTTGATACGAGTCTATCAACTGCGTGTGGAGAGGAACCGTGCCGAACAGATTGCCCGCAAGGTGGCGCAGGGCATGGACTTCTTTGAGGAACATTTCACACCGTTCCCCTACTCACATTACTATGTAGTGGAGACGCCCGATTTCGGCTTCTCAGGACTGGAAGCGTACTCCTTCACCTTCCTTGACCCCGCCATCAGCCTGTGGGCGTGCACGCACGAGTTGGCGCACAGCTGGTGGGGCGGTGTGGTGCCCAACACCTACCTGAACTCTATCTGGAACGAATCGATGGCGCAATATAGCGATTCGGTGCTCCTGCAGAACGATGCCGACCAGACCCTTGCGATGGGTGCTATGTCCATCCGAATGGGGCGCACGGTTCCCATCGGCAAGGCGAATGTGCCGCGTGATCCGGTGATGGCGATGGCAGGCTACCTACGCGGCGCCTATGTGTTGCGCATGCTGGAGTACGAGATTGGGCGGGACAAGATGATGGAGGCAATGCGCCTGTTCACTCGCAAGCGGGCAGGACAAGCCTCCGAGTGGAGTCACTTCCTGCAGGCGGTGAACGAGGCGACAGGAGGCGACTACCGCTGGTTCTTCCGCCAGTGGATCGACAGCGCGGAAGCGCCCACGCTGGAGATTCAGCCGCTGGAACAGCGAGCGGAGGTCGCCAGTAGCACGGGCGTCCCGCCCGTGCAACAAAGTGGCTTGGGCGTCTTACCCATTCAGCGTAGCACGGGCGTCTCGCCCGTGCAACAAAGTGGCTTGAGTGTCCCGCCCGTGAGCATTCAGCGCTGGCGACTCACCGTTCGGCTTCGGCAATCGGGCACGGCGCAACCCTACCGCCTGCGTATCCCCCTTCAGCTGTGGGGTGAGGGCAACGAGAGCCAGATGGAAATAGTGGTTCTGCAGAGCGCGTCGGCACAGTTCGAGTTCGTCGTGCCCTTCCGCGTCCAGCGCATCGCTGTTCCCGAAGCGACAGGGCACACGCTGGTGCATCCACCCAAAGGCGGTAGGCTGAGCGTGGAGGTTCCTTAGAGAAGCCATATGGGCGACTCTTACCCATCTCTGCAGGGCGGGCTACAAACGCGCCCTTCGGCAGGAAGTTCGGCTCGTCTCTCGAACCCTCTCGCGCAAGGGAGCAAGCGATGTTAGCCAAAGTGGATAGCGCCGCCCTGCACGGCATCGACGCCTTCACCGTGCAGGTCGAAGTCGATATGCAACCTGGCATGCCCCATTGGACACTGGTGGGTTTGCCCGATACAGCGGTTCAGGAATCGCGGGAGCGCGTGCGCACTGCCATTCGGAATGTGGGGCTGGAGTTTCCTTTGCGCAAGCTGACCATCAATCTTGCCCCTGCCGATGTGCGCAAGGAAGGTCCCGCCTACGATTTGCCGATTGCGGTCGGCATTCTGGCGGTCTCGGAGCAAATCCCTCTCGATCGGCTGGATGGGACGCTGATTGTGGGCGAGTTGTCGCTGGACGGCACGGTGCGCCCTGTGAATGGCGTGCTCTCGTTCGCGCTCCACGCGCGCGAATCGGGCAAGCGGCGGCTGATTGTGCCCTCCGCGAACGCGCTCGAAGCGGCGGTGGTGCGCGAGGTCGAAGTGATTGGCGTGGAGAACCTGCTGGAGGTGGTCGCCTACTTCCATGACCCTGATAGTAAGCAGGCGACGCGCGTCGATGTGGACGCCCTCCTGAACGCCCAGCCCGATTATGAGGTCGACTTCTCAGAGATTCGGGGTCAGGAGCAGGCGAAGCGCGCGCTGGAGATTGCGGCGGCGGGCGGGCATAATGTGTTGCTCATCGGTCCGCCCGGTTCGGGCAAGACGATGCTGGCGCGTCGCCTGCCGACCATTCTGCCGCCGATGACGCTGGAGGAGGCGCTCCAGACCACGCGCCTCTACAGCGCGGCGGGACTTCTGCCACCCAAAATGGGGCTGATGACCACGCGCCCATTCCGCTCACCCCATCATACTACTTCCTACGCGGCGCTGGTGGGTGGCGGCACCATCCCGCGCCCGGGCGAAATCTCGCTGGCGCATAACGGCGTGCTGTTTCTGGACGAGCTGCCAGAATTCAAGCGCGATGTGCTGGAGGCGATGCGTCAGCCGCTGGAGGATGGGGTGGTCTCCGTCTCGCGCGTGCAAGCAGCGGTGCAGTTCCCCGCGCAGACGATGCTGGTCGCCGCGATGAACCCATGCCCCTGCGGCTTTCACGGTGACCCCTATCACAACTGCAGCTGCTCGCCCACGATGATACGCAAGTACCTCCAGCGCATCTCGGGTCCGCTATTGGATCGCATCGATATCCATTTAGAGGTTCCGCGCCTGCGCCAGGAGGAGCTGCTGGGGCTTCAGCCAGGTGAGCCGTCCCCCGCGATTCGGGAGCGCGTGGTGCGCGCCCGCCTGCGCCAGCTGGAGCGACTCCAGCCTTATGGACTGGTGTGCAACGCGCAGATGAGCAGTAAGCTGGTGCGCCACTTCTGCCCCCTCAACGAGGACACCCGTGCCTACCTGCGCACCGCCGTCCAGCGGCTGGGACTGAGCGCACGCGCCTTCGACCGTATCCTGAAAATCGCCCGCACGATTGCCGATCTGGACGGCTCGGACGCCATCTTGCTACCCCATATCGCGGAAGCAGTGCAATATCGCAGTATCGACCGCCGATTCTGGGGCACCGGATGAAAATCGATGCCCGGTTTTGGGCGGTTTTTGAGTCTATTAAGGGTGGATGACCTCTCACAGGGGTCAGCCAACAGGGCGAAGATTAGAGACATTGGCGGCGCTGGGCTTTGATCCTCCTTTCGACAGCGTCGCCCATTTTTTTTGCGACCCTACCCACCCAAACGAAAAGGGCAGCCCCATGGGGCTGCCCTTTTGATGATCGAGGGGGAGAACTATTTAGACGCCAACAAGCTCTTCCGTGGGTGTTTCGGATGCCTGGGTGGTGGTCAGCACAGAGCCGGCGAACAGTTTGTGTAGCACGGTTATGGCGATCTGTTCCACTTGCTCCGTTGTAATAGCCATCTGCTCAGCGACTTGCTCAGGGGTCAGACCCTCCGCAAACAAGCGAATTGCGCTCCGCTCGCGCTCGGTCAGTTGGTAATGTGTCTCCATAGCGTACCTCCTTTGGTCGTTTCTATGGGGATTATACCCGCTGGCTGACAGCGGAGTCAAGGGTTTTCCCGTGCTTGTGAAAAACTGGTAGAGATGCTGGTGCGTCGGGCACGCGAGCCGTTGCGCGGGAGGGGCGTGACGACCGTCTCATAGCCGTTGCCCTTGCGTCGGATATAGCCGCGCGCCTCCAGCTCCTGCAGGTAGTTATACAGGGTCTGACGCGAACAGCCCAGCTCCGCCGCGAGCTGAGCACGGGTCAGCGTCGGGCGCTCGTACAGCAGGTACAGGAGTTGTTCCAGCATGGCTTCCTTGCCAACAGGCGAATGATTGCGCTCGTTCACAGGGGAGACCACCGCCACCGCGGGCACCGACTCTGCCTGCCATTCGCGTCCCGTCGCCTGCTCTTCGCCCTTCACGGCTTGCCCTTCGCTGTTCGCTACCTGCAAGGCGTAGTTCCGATCCTCGCCGATAATCTCAATCAGCGCGAACATGATAATCGGCAGAGTCACGGACAACAGGAACGGACGCAGGAACACCACCATGCGGTCGAACGCGCTCGCGGTCGCCAGCGGCTGTTGATGCATGATGCCGTACAGGTAGTTCGCATACGCGCTGATGAAGGTCACCAATATCAGCACTGCCCAGAGGGGCGCGGTGGAGCGGTTCTGACGCTTGCGCAGCTGGATGCCATACGCCAGCCCCAGAATGCCCAGATCGATGCCCAGCGCCTGCACATAGCCCCAGAGCAGATGACCGCCCTCTAAGGTGCTGAAGGTGTACGCCACATGATGCACGCTACCCGCCAGCACGAAGAGCGTGACCAGCACCAGCAGCGCGGTCGACAACGGCATGTCTTTCAGCTGATATCGCATCGGTTGCAACCTCCATGTCATTTTTGCAGGGCGCGAGATGGGAGTAGCCTGCGCCCTCTATGCCCGTCAGAGTTGGACATCCCAGATTCGAGAGGCAGATTTCGAATCCTGCTCGATTTTAAGCAAGGCGGCGCCGGGCTTCGACAGGCACCGCGGGCTGAGGCTGAGCCGAGAGCGCGCCCGCTGTGAAGACCACCAGCATCACCCATAGACTGTCGGTAATGGCGAGATGAACAATTTGCAACCACACAGGCGCTTTGAGCCACACATTGAGCGTGCCGAGCAGGAGCTGACCCACATAGAGCAAATTGAACACCACTGCAAGGCGCAGGGTCAATCGCGTCGGTCGCTGGAGTGCAACGCTCGCCAGTACCGGAATCAGATAGATACCAGTCCCTATCGCCAGCCACGGATGGTAGATGCGTAGGGCGAGCAGGGTCTGCCCGATGAGGGGCGAACGCTCAATCGCGCCAAGATGCATCAGGGTGTCGCCCAGTGCGGTGATGGCGCCACTAACTCCCACCACCATCATCAGCAGGAGCGCGCCCAGCAGTCCCATCCCCGTCCAGCCCTGCCCGCGTAGGCGGAACCGCGCACCACCTGATGCCCAGTAGGCTGTCAGGGTGAACGCGCCCAACAGCATCAGCGTGTTCACCAAATGCACCGCCATCATCACCGCCCGCTCATAAGACACATTCTGCGCCACCCACTCATAGCGCACCAGTAGCATGCCGACCAGCGACTCGGTGAAGATGAAGAAGAGGCTTAGCAGTGCGCCCCACCGCACGATGTGCCCACGCGGATAGGCGCGAAACGCCCAGAGGACCATGATGAGCACCATCAGCCCTGCCAGACCGCTGGTCAACCGATGGGCGAACTCGATCATGGTCTCCACGGCAGGCGCGCGGGGAATAATCTCGCCGTTGCATAGCGGCCAGTGGCTACCGCATCCTGCGCCGCTTCCTGTCGCCCGCACAAACGCGCCCCACAGAATAACCAGCACATTATAGCCCAGCACCAGCCAGCAAAACTTCGCGAAGCGGGTCATCGCTAATCTATGATACCCGCTTAGGCGAGCGGGTATAATCTGCCCCAATTATGGGCATCGCGGTCGTCTTTCCAGGGCAGGGTTCACAGCGTCCAGGGATGGGACGCGAACTGTATGAGCACAGCCTCGCGGCACGGCGCGTGTTCGAAATCGCCAGCGAGCAGTCGGGACGCTCCTTCACGAAGCTCTGCTTCGAATCGGATGAGGAGACGCTCAAGCGCACAGAGAACGCCCAACCCGCTTTGTTGACCACCTGCTACGCGGGGTGGGAAGCACTGCGCGAGGCACTGCCCGAGTTCACTCCCGATTATCTGGCAGGGCACAGTATGGGCGAATACACCGCGCTGGCAGCAGGGGGGGTCTGGCGCTTCGAGGAGACCTTCCACTGGGTGGAGGAACGCGCCAAAGCGATGCGCACGGTTGCCGACCGAATCGTCGGCTCGATGGTCGCGATTATCGGGCTGGAGACCGAAAAAGTGGAGGAGGCGTGCCAGCGGGCGCAACAAGAGACGGGCGAAATCGTCGTGCCTGCCAACTATAATGCGCCAGCGCAGGTGGTCATTTCGGGCACGCCCGCCGCACTCGAACGCGCTGTGGAGCACGCCAAAGCATTGGGCGCCCGTCGTGCCATCCCGCTTGCCGTGGCGGGTGCGTTCCATTCGCCCCTGATGAACGAGGCAGCGGAGGTCATCGCGAACGCCTATCGCAACGCGACCTTCCGCAAGCCGACCATCCCCATCGTGTCGAATGTCACGGCGCGCCCGATGACCGACCCCGACGAGATTCGTGCCATCATGAGCCGACAGATAGCCAGCCCCGTGCGCTGGCAAGAAAGCGTCGAGTGGATGCACGCGAACGGCGTGGACACCTTTATCGAGGTGGGCGTGGGCGAGGTCCTGACCGGTCTCATCAAGCGTATCGTGCCCGATGTGCGCTGTCTGCGTGTGGTAGACTGTAAAACGCTGGAGGAAACGGTGCAGGCGTTAGGAGGCTCCGCATGACCATTTCGCTGGAGGGGCGTGTCGCGCTGGTGACGGGCGCGGGGCGTGGGATTGGAGAAGCGATCGCCCGCACGCTGGCGCAGGCAGGCGCACGAGTCGCGATTCTGAGCCGAACCGAGGCGAACGCCCAGCAGGTCGCGCAAGCCATCGAGCAAGCGGGCGGCTCCGCGATGCCTATCACAGCCGATGTGGCGGACACAAACGCCATCGAGAGCGCAATTGAAACCATCCTGAACCGCTGGGAACGGCTCGATATCTTAGTGAACAACGCGGGCATCACGCGCGATATGCTCCTTTTGCGCATGAAGGACGAGGACTGGGATCAGGTGTTGGCGGTGAACCTGCGCGGGGCGTTTGTGGCGACGCGCGCCGCGCTCAAGCCGATGCTACGCCAGCGATGGGGACGCATCATCAACATCAGCTCGGTCGTCGGCTTGACGGGGAACGCGGGTCAGGCGAACTATGTGGCGTCCAAAGCCGCGCTGATCGGCTTCACGCGCACCGTCGCGCTGGAGGTGAGCAGTCGCAACATCACCTGTAATGCGATTGCACCCGGTCTGATCGAAACCGACATGACGCGCGCCCTGCCCGACAATCTGCGCGAGTATGCACTCCAGCGCATCCCCATCGGACGGTTCGGCACACCTGAAGAGGTGGCGTTTGGGGTACTCTTTCTATGTAGCGAACTTGCCGCGTACATCACGGGGCAGGTGCTTATTATCGACGGCGGTCTGACCGTCGGACTCTAACACAATAACACAGAGGAGGTCAAAGGAATGGATCAGGAACTGTTCGAGCGTGTGCGCAAGGTGATTGTGGAGCAGCTGGATGTCCGGGAGGAGGAGGTCACGCCCGATGCGACCTTCACCGACGATCTGGGCGCCGACTCGCTCGACCTGGTGGAGCTGGTGATGGCATTCGAACAGGAGTTCGATGTCAGCATCTCCGAGGAGGAGGCGGAGCAGGTGCGTACGGTCGCCGATGCGGTGCGCCTGCTCGCCGAGAAACGGGAAGCGGAAGTCTGAACCATGAGACGCCGTGTTGTTATCACGGGGATGGGGCTGGTTACCCCGCTCGGCATCGGTATCGAGCCGTTCTGGCAGGGGTTGTTGGAAGGGCGACGGGTAATCGGACCCATCACCCACTTCGATGCGAGCCGCTTGACCACGCGCATCGCCGCGGAGGTCAAAGAGTTCGACCCGACCCAGTTCATGGAGCGCAAGGAGGCGCGACGCGCCTCCCGCTTCATCCAGTTCGCCGTCGCGGCGACCCGCCTCGCACTCAACGACGCCCAACTCCAAATCACGCCCGAGAACGCTGAGCAAGTGGGCGTGCTGATTGGCTCTGGGATTGGCGGCGTGGACTATATGGACACACAGATGCGCGTGCTGATCGAGCAGGGACCCGACCGCATCACGCCGTTCCTTGCCCCGATGATGATTGCCGATATGGCGTCGGGCTTCGTGTCCATCACCTTCGGGGCAAAAGGACCGAACCTGTGCGTGGTCACGGCATGCTCCACTGGAGCGGACTGCATCGGTCAGGCGGCGCGCCTCATCCAGCGGGGCGAAGCGGAGGTGATGATAGCGGGCGGGAGCGAGGCGGCGATTGTACCGATTGGCGTCGCCGCGTTCTGCGCCGCGCGTGCCATGTCCACGCGCAACGACGACCCTGCCCACGCCAGCCGACCCTTTGACGCCGAGCGCGACGGCTTTGTGATGGGCGAGGGTGCAGGTGTGCTGATTCTCGAATCGCTGGAGCATGCCCAGTCGCGCGGGGCGCGAATCTACGCGGAACTGCTGGGCTACGGCATGTCCGCTGACGCCTACCACATCACTCAGCCCGACCCTGAAGGCGACGGCGCCCTGCGCTGTATGCGCAACGCCATCCGCGACGCGGGATTACAACCGACCGACATCCACTACATCAACGCGCACGGCACCTCCACGCGCTACAACGACGCCAAAGAGACGCTCGCCATCAAGCGGCTGTTTGGCGACCATGCCTATCAACTGCCCATTAGCTCCACCAAGTCGGTGACGGGGCATCTGCTGGGCGCAGCGGGCGCGGTGGAAGCAGCAGCGACCATCCTCGCCATCCAGAATCAGACCTTGCCACCCACCATTAACTATGAGTATCCCGACTCTGAATGCGACTTGGACTATGTGCCGAATGAGCCGCGCGCCGCGCGCGTGCGCTACGCCATGAGCAACTCGTTCGGCTTCGGCGGGCACAACACCGCGCTGGTGTTCGGGGCATTTGAGGGGTGAAAAAGTTTTGCCAAGCGAGCGCGTGATTCGCGCCTTGCGTGAGGCGCTCCAGGTCAATCTGGTGGTTGCGCCACTCGCGCGACGCGCGTATCCGCGAAGCGGCGCGACAATAATCACCGAGGGTGAGGGTGTTCGAAAAACGGGGGCGAGGGCTTCAAAGCCACACGCGCTAAGATTCATCTTCTTCGGCCCAGGTTTTGAACTGCTGACGATATTTTTCCATCTGCTCCTTCAGCTCTTTGGGCAGGTTGTCGAGGGTGACGGGCTTGCCGTCGTTGAGCAACTCGTAATCGCCCCACTCTTGACACCAGTCCATTGGCAGTCGAACCATGCGGTGCTCGCTCAAGCGCACCTGTAGGATGAACGGCTGTCTGCGCACAGGCATCAGCGGGGACGACTGGTAGTGGGCGACACGCTCGCGCATATACCGAAGCGATTCCTCATCCATCCCCTGAATGTTCTGTTCGCTTTTGAATGCATTCAACTCGTATGCCAGCAGGGACAGGCATATAAAACCGCTCCATACACCTGCCTTGCGCTCCGTGAAAACGCCCGTGAAAACACCCATATCGAGCTCATCCGTCTTCATGGCCAACTGGATTGTCGTGTCTGGAGGCAAACCATCAGGATAATAGGCGTGAATAAGCTCTGTAGCCTGACGCTCATCTTCCACTATATCCATCGCCACCATTCGCGTCGGACGGAAATAGAGGTCGCGCACGAGTTGCTCGCGCTGGGCAGGAGCGAACACAGACAGGGGCAATTCCCGACCTGCGCGTAGTTGGGTCAACTGGGGGGCAGTAAGAGAATTGATAAAACCCATCGCTCCCTCATATACCTCCCAGAATCGTGGCTGATTAAGGACAAGACTGAGGTAAAGCTCTTCTGCAGGCAGTTCCCGCTGATGATGGTGCGCCAGAAGCCGTGCCAGCGTGCGATAATCTTCCAATCCGAGGTATCCCTTCTGCAAAATACGCCGAAGCCACTCACTCAGCCCCTGACGGTTCATCCGCTGTCCCCACTGGTAGGATGAGAGGCACGGCTTGAGCAATAAGAGCGATGGCTCCTCCCGCAGAAAATATTCGCTCTCATAAGCCTCATGCATAAAGCTTTTGAGTTCGTTGCGTCCCTCTATGGCGTTGTCAAACCACCATACATAATCGCTATCTGTGAGCAGCGCCACAAGTTGCTTGCCCTTTTGGCGGGCGAAGGCACGCAGGACATCGGTTGGTATCAGGCTCAGTGGCTCGGTACGCGCAGGGTCCAAAATCTCCGGCAGAGGCATCGGTTCCACCGCTCGGCTCATCGCCCGGTAGGCTTCTATAAACTGCTGGGAACGCTCGCTCCACTCCACACGCCCGAATGGCTGTGCGGGCGTTTCAGCGGGTGGGGAAGCCTGCTCCCCACTTTGCTCTTCAGGCGACGCCCACAGATACCACTGGGTTGCCTGGCTCACCACCCATTCCGTCATATCGTCCGCAACCAGATGGACGGTGCATTCAAAATAATCAGGTGTCCATCGATAAACTTCGAGATAGATGCGCGTGGGGGGATGGCTCGGTGGATTCTGGCGCAGCCACTGATCGTCTATGAAATAATAATAGCGTCGATGGAAGTTATCCAGTTGCTCCTTGTCAAGCCCATCTGTTGGGTGCGTCCATAACTGGTGAACCAGCGAATATTCACGCACAAATTGCTGAATCAAGCTCTCCACCGAAACGCCCAGCGGCAACAAGAACCTGCCCCGCACATTACTGAACACCCGCCGCTCCCCCACCGGTATCTCCAACAACCGACGCAAATCGAACTGGCGCATCAGCCGTACCATCAGTCGCTTGCCAGCATAAAGCGGTTCTACATTCTCGGCGAGGGAATCGTAATAAGGGGTATCCCAGAGGGGGGCAACGAGGTCTTGAGAGGTGATTTCACGGATGAGCTCTTTGATTTTATCCCGATGCTGACGCGCCTGCTGTTCGGTCAGCGGCTCCAGCATCGACTTGACCTCTTTGCGCTCCAGCTCACGCTTCAGCTCCTGCAAGATTTGCTCATCATCCTGCGCCCTGCGCTCCCGAACCATTTTGGGCGAGCGCACCAAGCGATAACTCCCATCAGGCTGTTTGAACCACTCCCCATCCGTCACCTCCGCCAAGTGTGTCATCAACTCCTTGAGGGGCATCTCGCGCACGATGACCAGCACAATTTCGGAGTCGATGGGGTTGGGGGCGAAGAGGCGCACGCCCGTTTGACGGGAGAGGGCATCCAGCAACTGCTTCACCGTTTGTGCTGGCTGGTCATAGGTGACGGGCTGGTTCAGCAGGTCATCCTGTGAAGACCCATACACCATCGGCAGGCACAAGGAGATGCCTATTACTGCCCCTATCCACCGCACTTTGCCCATCATGATGCTCACCTGTTGAGATTCTACCTTGTTATGGGAGGTGGCACCGCGCTTTGGCGGATGACGAGTTCGCCTCGGAAGAGGCATCTGCCTCGTTTCACTTCGCCTTTTGTTATCTGTTCGAGCAGTGCCTGTGCTGCGTGATAGCCAATCTCGTGGATGGGGTTGCGGACGGTGGTCAGTGGCGGGTTCGCTAATGCTGCCAGCGGCATATCGTCGAAGCCGACCACCGAGAGGTCGTCGGGCACACGCACTCCATGCTGGTGGCAGGCGGACAGCACTCCTAATGCCATCGGGTCGTTGCTGGCGATAAGGGCGGTCAGCGGCGGGCGCACCTGCAGGAGTTGCTCCGTGGCGAGGCGCCCGCCCTCCTGCGTGTAGAAGCCGCGCGCCAGCCAGTTGGGATGCACCTCAATCCCGTGCGCCTCCATCGCCTGCCGATAAGCGGATTCACGCTGGCGCGCGCTCCACTGCTCAGCTGGTCCCTGAATAAAGCCGATGCGCCGATGACCAAGCCCTACAAGCCAGTTGACCACCTCCGTAATCATTGCCTCGCTATCCGAATCGACGCAGTAGAAGCCCAGCGAGTCGGGGAGTGCGCTGCCGACCACCACGCAGGGCAGTGGGGTATGCTCGTACCATCCCAGCAGGGGGCTGTCGATCAGGGGGGCAATCAGAATCGCGCCATCGATGGTGCCGTCGTCGATCTGCGCCCAGAGTGTACGCGGGTTCAAATCGTAGAGCGTGATGATTTTGATATGATAGCCTTCTGGCGCGAAGCAATCGACCACGCCGTCCAGCACGGCAGTCGCGTACTCGTTGCGGGTAAACACGGCGTGGGTCGGCTCCATCACGATGCCGATGGTCTGACTCCGTCGGGCAGCGAGACTGCGGGCGACGCGGTTCGGGCGGTAGCCCAGTCGTCGCGCCACCTGCAGAACGCGCTCCACCGTTTCAGGGCTGTGTAGGGTTGCCTTCGCCCCCAGAATGTTCGACGCGGTGCCGATGGAAACACCCGCCTCCCGGGCGACCGATGCCAGCGTCGGACGCACGCGCCTTCTGACCGCGCTCATTGCCCTACCACACCAGTATTATACTCGCAGGGTACAATCGGGGGTTGGCATGGATGCGGTTAGCTGGCTGGAGATTGATTTGGGCGCGCTCTGGCGCAACGCCCGGCGGGTGCAGGCACTGGTGGGTGAGAGGTGCGCTTTGTGGGCGGTGGTCAAGGCGGACGCCTATGGGCACGGTGCGATTCCCGTTGCACGCACCCTCCAACAGGTAGGGGTTTCATACCTCTGCGTGGCGTCTATAGCCGAAGGGGTCGAATTGCGCGAGGCAGGCATCACGACCCCTATCATGATGTTTCTTCCGCCCCTTACCGATGCCGACTGGGAGATGACAATTCGATATCGGCTGGAGGCGGTGGTCGAAAGTGCGGCGGGCTATCACACGGCGCTCCGTGTGGCAACGCGATTAGACATGCCCGTCGATGCCCATCTGGAAATCGATACAGGCATGAGCCGACTGGGCTGGCAGACGGAGCAGTTGCCCGAACTGCTCCAGCTCTGGCGGAACGAGCATCCCATCCGCTGGCGAAGCGTGTTCACCCATTTCGCCTGTGCCGATTGTGATAGAGAAGCCACGCGCGCGCAACTGAATCGCTTCCTTTCAGCGGTTCATTCCCTTTGGCGGGCGGGCTTCCCACAAGTGCCCTTGCATACAGCGGCAAGTGCAGGATTACTTGCCCTGCCGGAGAGCCGCTTGGACGCCGTGCGATGCGGCTTACTGCTGTACGGGATACTGCCCCTTTTCAGCGATGACCAGTCCCCTCTCCCACTAAAAGAGGGGCATGGGGTGAGGGCTTTGCCCTGTTCCCCCCGCTTGCGGGGGGAACCTGCAGGAGGGGGGTCAAACAAAGACCCGCAGGGAGTGAGGGTTCTTACCGAAATCGAACCCGTGCTGAGTTGGCGAGCGCGCGTGCTGTCGGTGCGGACCCTCCCCGAAGGACAGGGTGTGAGCTACGGGTGGCGGTTCCGCACAACGCGCCCGATGCGCATCGCGACGCTGGGCGTCGGCTATGCCGATGGCTACCCCCTCGCGCTGAGCGGGCGCACGGAGGTGCTCCTGCATGGCAAGCGCGTGCCCCAGATTGGGCGCATCTGCATGGATATGATGATGGTCGACATCTCATCCCTGCCCGAGGTGCAACCAGGGGAGGTCGCCACCCTGATTGGCAAGGATGGAGAAGAGACGATTCGGGTCGAGGAACTGGCACGGCGACTCGGCACGACCCCCCACGAACTCACCACCCGGCTGGGTAAACGCCCTGCCCGCCAGATTCTACAGTCTACGGGTGAATTTTTCGAGCCAAAAACCGTATAATATAGTATGGAAGCCCTCGTGAGGGACTTCGGAAGCCACTTCTTATTGCCAAAAGCCGTCTAAGTAAGGAGTGCAGACACCCACGGCATGGGTCCCTCACCGTTGGGCAGTACCGATGGTTCTTGTGAACGACAGCGAGGAGGTCTATAACGATGGCGACATTCACACCGTATGAGGTCAGCACGATTCTGAACCGACTGGCGGGCGAGAAAGCCGAGCGGTTCCAGCGGGAGGTGCTCTATCCGCAACTAACGCGCACCATGCGCATTCCGGGCTCCAGCCCGCAGGAGGTGCGTGAAGCGCTGGCAGATGCCTACTACGCCTTCCGCGCGATGCTAGGCTACTACGCCTTCGCCAAGCGGGGCAACGATCGGGTGGAGTACTCGGCGTTCGCTCTGCAGGCGCTGGAGCGGGCGCTGAAGGGCAAGCGGGAAAATTTCAGCGCGCTGCTGGCGTCGGGCACCGCGCGGGAGCAACTGTGGGAGGCGTTCGTGCAGGTCTGCCAAGAGCACCAGCGGAAGGTCAACGAACAGCTCAATCGCGGGCTGATTGAAGGGTTGGCAGAGTTCGCCACGCGCATCTACAACGAGGACGAAATCGGCAACATCTGGACGACCATCCATCAGGCGATTGTGCGCAGTGGGCGCGTGGAACCCATCTATCAGCAGATTACCGAGATTCGGGGCATCGGTCCGAAGGTCGGCTCCCTGCTCCTGCGCGATATGGTCGCCCTGTATGAGCTGGATGCCCAGATTGACCCCGCCGATTACCACTACCTCCAGCCCGTCGATACATGGATTCGGCGCATCGGACCGATGCTGACCGATGAGCTGAACAACGATTCGGCGGACTGGATTATCGCGGGCAAGCTCTCCAAACTCTGCCGGCGCAATCGGGTCAGCGGTGTGCGCTTCAATCAGGGCGTGCAGTATCTGGCGATTGTGGAGGTGCGCAAGCTGGAGCTGCTGAAGGACTACCTGCGCAAACTCGCGCAGAGCACGCCTGCCACGAGCGCACCACCGCGCAGCGCCAGCTTCACCTGGCGACGCTAAGCACTCACCGAACAAAATACCTCACAGCAGGGGGAACGCAACCACAATCCCCTGATTGTTCGTGCCGGAGTAGGTCTGGCGCTGGAACACGAGACAGAAACTGCCCACCGCGTCGCCTGTGAAGGCAATGGCTGGGAGATACTCAGACATCGAACCCATCTGCGACTCGGGAACCTCGTACCGATTATAGGGGTTAAGGATAGTAACCATCGCCATTCGCCCCTGCGTGGCACTGCTACCGCTTATCTCTTGCTGTGCGAGTACATAGGCGTAAGGTGATTTGCGATCGGCGCGTCGCAGGGTGGCAATCGTCGCCCTCTGCAACGGTTGCCCTGTAAAAATCTGCTGGGGGTAATAGGGGCGTAATGCGCCCGTCGAGCCGCTGAACGCATAGAGCCAGCCAGAGCGGGTCAGCAGGAGCACCGCGTCGGTAGTCCAATCATACGCCAACGGCGAGACGCTATCCTCTGGTAGGTTGACCAGCCAATAGGTTGTGCCCTGCTGGGTGGTCAGAGCCGACACGCGCCGATTGCCTATCTGCACCAGCAGGTAGCGCTCGTCACGGGTGATGGCGACGCTCTTAATGGCTTCCGTACCGACCTGACGCGCAAGCCGAACACCGCCCGTGACTAAATCGAACACCACCACATAGCCGTTCGAAGTGCCGACCACAATCGCGCGACTGGTCAACAGCGGTGGACAGGAAATGCTACCCACGGTATTGCTCGGTCGTGCACTCTGCGTGAGCCATACCCCCGCGGATGAGAGCACATGCAGTCGATTATCGCTCCCCACCAGATAGAGGCGCGAGCGATACACAATCGGCTGGAGGTCGAGGCGCGGCTGGACACCGCCCGGCAAACTCACCTGCTGGTAGGGATCACTGCTTGTGTCGCCACTTAAGATTCGCGCCATATCCAGCCTCATCAGACGCCCATCGGTCGTACCGACGAACCAGCCGTTGTCGACCAATACACTGAAGCCGTTGGGCACAAAGTTCAGCGTGCGTCCATACAGGGCGCGATTGCTGTTGAGCGTGCCACCCGGCTGGTCGATGCGATTCGGCGTATAGAAAATTCGGACCTGATTGTCCGAAGGGACCCCAACCCAGAACACGCGCCCTTCATAGAAGACAGCCGGCACCGTCATGAGGTAATTTCCATAACAATAAGCACGGCTATGCGGGTTGAGGTTGCGTATGGCGCCCGCCACATATTCGGCTACCTGAAACGCGCCCTGTCCAGAGGCGGAACGCCCTGCCACACCTGCCAGCACGCCATCGGTCGGGGTTGAAGACGAAGGTGGGGTCGCACGCAGTAAGTAGATACTATGCTGGGCAGGCGCAAGGGGACTACCCCCCTGCGTTATCTGCTCGCCACTATCCGCCACCCCATTCCCGTTGCGATCCTCATAGAGCGCAATCTGCCACACTTGATTTTCGGTCAGTTCCTCCTGCCAGCGGATGAACTGCGCCTGATCAAAGCCGTTGCCCAGATTGGCGAGCTGGAACTGGAAAAGCCCACTGCCCGAACGAATACTCATCCCCGCTGGAGGCATCGCCACCATCTGCCAGCGGTAGACCTGCCCCACGCGCACCTGTGCCTGCCTTGAGATGCTCGTATAGGCTCCTCCCATCTCTGCAGTCGCCTGAAGCGTGAAGGTGGTGCCAGCCCAGAGCATGCCATGCGGTGTGCGCAATGCCGACCCGCTCTCATCCGCATAAAGCACGGTGCAGACCAGAAAACCCGCGAAGACTCCCCAAAAGCGTTTCATCGTCGGTCGCTCCCTCCTGCGAGGGGTATTCCACAGGCATAGGGCAACGATGCAGGTGCAAATACGGGGCATAGGGAGGCAAAAGAAAAAGGGCGTCGATAGGCAGGCGCGAAACAGCTCCTTTCCATCGCTGAGCCGCCAAGCGGGTTGACCCGCCTCGCGCTGCAGCACGACGCCCCAGTCAGCTAATCAAAGGGTCTGCACCCTCTGCCTCACCATCAGCAACTTCCGTGCCAAAGCCATCGCGCCAGACGCCCTCAAGGCTTATGGAGAAACCAGACGCCCCTTCAAGGAGCCTTGAAGCGTCATAATCCCCATCATCGGCACACGCACCTGATGGAACTGCACATCGACCTTAACCGGTATTCCCTTCTCCAAGTCCACCCAGATATGCCCCGACATCATGTCAAAGGCATTGGTCGGGCTGGTCACATCCCGAACGGTGATGGCAATCTTGAGCGTCTCCTTGGTGCCCACGCGCTCCCTACCCACCACTTTGAACTGTGCCTCGATTGCAGAGCCATCTTGTGCTGTCTGGCGCTCGCTCCAGGTGGAGCCAATCTTGACGGGCTTGTCGGGATAGCCGACATCTGTGAACTGTCCAATGGGACTGACCACCTTTCCAGAGTTTACACGCCGCCCGTTCGGGCGATAGAGGTCGACCTGGGGTGGCATCGCAGGCATCGCCATGCTTCCGCCGTTCGCTTTTATCATCCCGCTGTCCAGTCGGGTCTCGATGGCAAGCAGTCCGTTCTTCTGCGCCTTCAGCACCTTCTGCGTGGCAAAGACGGATACATGATAGCTTTGCCCTTGAGCAGATAGGTTCATCTCATAGAAATAGCGCATCGTATCGCCCACCTTCGGTTGGAAACGGAGAAGATATTCGCGATTACGCTCCCGCCACCACCAGAAGCCACCGCCCGCTAACCCGGCAAGCACGACCATCAGCAGGAGCATCAATCCCCATCGAACACCGCCTTGCACTCTCATCGTTGACCTCCCAATTGGGTTGATACTGTATTACCACACCTGCTGAGATTATCCTGCTGAGGCGGGTATACTGCAAATGTGATTCGGCAGACCATCAGGGGCTGGATGGAGCGGGCGTTGCAGGGGGCACAGCAAGCGGGCGAACTGCCATCCTTGCCGACACCCGCCTTCGAAGTGGAAATCCCGCGCAACGAACAGTTCGGCGACTACGCCACCAATCTGGCGATGGTGCTGGCAAAGCATGCCCGTCGCAACCCGCGCGAGGTCGCCACCCTCTTGGTACGCCACCTGCCCGACGAGACCCGCCACTGGGTCGAGCGCGTCGAGATTGCAGGCGCGGGCTTCATCAACTTCTATCTGAAGCCGAGCTGGACAGGGGAGGTGGTGCGCCATATCCTCCAGCAAGGCGAACATTATGGCGAGGATACGCTCGGTGCGGGCAAGCGCGTGCTCATCGAGTTCGTGAGCGCGAACCCCACCGGACCGCTGACGCTGGGGCACGGGCGCAACGCGGCCATTGGCGATACCCTCGCCCGACTGCTGAGCGCGCTCGGCTATCAGGTGGAGCGCGAGTTCTACATCAACGACGGCGCGAACTCCACCCAGATACGCAATTTCGCCCTCTCGGTGCTGACCCGCTATCGCCAACTGCTGGGCGAGCCTGCCGAGATGCCCGAAGACGCCTACCACGGCGAGTATGTCATCGGCATCGCCCGCTGGATTCGCGAGCAGTTTGGCGACCATTTAGCCGAAGGCAAGCCAGAGGAGGTGCTCAAACGCTTCGAAGGGTGGGCAAAATCGCTGATGTTGCAAGAGCAGGAGCGCGACCTGCGCGATTTCGGTGTGCAGTTCGATCGTTGGTTCTCCGAGCAGAGCCTGTACGAAAGTGGCGCGGTGGCGCGCGCGTTGGAGCACCTGCGCGAGAAGGGGTTCGCCTACGAAGCAGAAGGTGCGCTCTGGCTCCGTTCCACCGAGTTTGGCGACGAGAAAGACCGCGTGCTTATACGCGCTAACGGGATGCCGACCTACCTTGCCTCCGATGTCGCCTACCACATGGACAAGTACGAGCGCGGCTACGACCTGCTCATCGACCTCTGGGGCGCAGACCATCACGGCTATATCGCGCGGATGAAAGCCGCCGTCTCTGCGCTCGGCTACGACCCCGAAAAACTGGTCATTCTCATCTATCAGCTGGTGAACCTCTATCGGGGCACAGAGCCAGTGCGCATGTCCAAACGCACAGGCGAGCTGATTACCCTGCGCGAGGTGATGGACGAGATTGGTGTGGACGCCCTGCGCTTTTTCTACCTCCTGCGCTCGCACGACAGCCCACTCGATATCGATCTGGAGCTGGCGACGGAGCAGTCGGAAAAGAACCCCGTGTTCTATGTGCAGTATGCCCATGCGCGAATCTGCAGTATCGAGCGCGTGGCGGGCGAACAGGGCGTGCCGATGCCCACGCTTGAGGAGAGCGACCTGAGCCTGTTGACGCATCCAGAGGAGGTCGCGCTGGTCAAGCGTTTGGCGGAGTTCCCCGAGGAGGTGCGCCTTGCAGGACTGCAATACGCGCCCCACCGCCTGACGAGCTATGCACTGGATGTGGCACGCGCCTTTCACAGCTTCTACACCGAGTGCAGGGTGCTGAGCGACGACCCCGAATTGACGAAGGCACGCCTTTTGCTCATTCGTGCCACCCGCATCGTTCTGCGCAACACGCTCGCGCTGATGGGCGTCTTTGCCCCAGAGCGCATGGAATCGCTGGCTTAGGACTTGTTCGCACCCAACGGTCTCACCGAGCATGGAAAGGGCGAAAGCCATGGGTCCGCCATAGTGCTCCCATTATACACTGCTCGGCGTAAAAGGAGGTATACTAAAAAACGGTGAGCGAGATGACAACGCCAGCAACCCAAATTCGGAAAAAGATGAGTGTGGAAGAGTTCGCGCAAAAGTATATGGGCAAGCGCGCCGAACTAATAAACGGGGAGGTTTATGAATATATGCCGACCAGTCCGCGACACGCGAAGGTAGTGTCTCGAGCGACCATCTACCTCGGGCGATACTCTATGGAGAACGAAGCGGGCGATGTGCTCACAGGCGAACCTGGATACATCATCCGCTCCGGCGAAGGGGAGAATGTGCGTGCCCCCGATGTCGCCTTCATTCGCAAAGAGCGCGTTCCAGAAGAGGGCTGGGGAGCAGGTTTCTGCACCGTGATGCCCGATTTAGTGGTGGAGGTCGTCTCACCTCACGATTCTTATCCCCAACTGCGCCAGAAGGTCGACCAGTGGCTCTCGGCAGGCGTGCAGGTGGTGTGGGTGATTGACCCCGAACGCCAAGTGGTGGAAATCTGGCGACCTGACGGCACGCTCAAAGAGCTTCAAGCCGATGAAATTCTCACAGGCGACCCTGTGCTGCCGGGCTTCCAAGTGGTGGTGAAGGAGCTGTTTGAGTAGAGTGATAGGGTAGGGGCACGCCTTGTGCGTGCCCCATCCGCATCAAGTTAACAGGTTAAGCCGACTTCTCTCTTGGAGCTGGCAACCACTCAGGAAGGTTTTTGAAGAGCGAGGTGCGCTCAAACCCGCCCAGCATGGGTTTGGGGTGCTTCGCGCCCCAACCCAAGAAAAAGCCCCTATTCCCGCTGGGAAGGGGGACAAAGGGGGGATGAGGCAAATAAGAGCGAGCTGGGCGTCGGTTGCAAGGTACAATTGGGTTATGAGTGTCCGTGCGCGTGCGGGAGTGCTGAAAACTTACAAACTGCTCATCAACGGGCAGTTCGTCCGCAGTGAGTCGGGTCGAGCGTTCGAAGTGCGTAGCCCGCAGGGCGCCTTCGTGGCGAATGTGGCGCAAGCCTCGCGCAAAGACCTCCGCGACGCCGTGCAAGCTGCGCGCAAGGCTCAGCCCAGCTGGGCACAACGCACCGCCTACAATCGCGGGCAGATTCTCTACCGCATCGCCGAGATGCTGGAGAGCCGACGCTCCGCGTTCGAGCACGAGATTGCCCTTGCCACGGGCGTGTCGCGTGCCGATGCCAAGCGCGAAGTGAGCGCGTCCATCGACCGCTGGGTCTACTACGCGGGCTGGTGCGACAAATGGAGTGCACTCCTCTCCAGCCTGAACCCCGTCGCGATGCCGATGCACAACTTCACCTTGCCAGAGCCGATGGGTGTGGTCGGCATCGTCTGCCCCGACGAGGCGCCGCTCGCCAGCCTCACCAGCCTCCTTGCACCCGTGCTGGTCAGCGGAAACACTGCCGTCGTGCTCCTTGCTGAACGATATCCGACCGTCGGACTGTCTTTCGGGGAGGTGCTGGAGACCTCCGACCTGCCCGCGGGCGTGGTGAACTTGCTATCGGGCTTCCGCGACGAGCTGCTCCCTCACCTAACGAGCCATGTGGAGGTGGACGCGCTGAACTTGTGCGGGGTGCCAGAGGAGCAACGCACCCCCCATGAAATCACCGCCGCCGAGACGGTCAAACGGCTCCATCACAGCCCGCGCCTCACCTTTGCCGAATGGTGTGATGAGCGGGCGCAAGGACTGGACTGGATCGAGCCGTTCGTGGAGATGAAAACCGTCTGGCATCCGCTGGGATGGTGAGCACATGCGAGCCAAGCTCCCCTATCTGATTGGCGCGTTGGTGCTGGGGCTGATTGCTCTGCGCCTGCTCCTTAACTTTGCCGCGCCACCACCCGTCGACCCGCACACGCGCATCCTGCAGATGTTCGCTGAGGGCAAGCAAGCCTTCGAACGCGAGGATGTGGACGCGCTGATGGCGATGGTCGCCGACGATTTCGAATGGGGCGGGTTGAACAAGGAGCAACTGCGCTATCAACTGGCGAACTTTTTCAAGAACGCGCAAGCTCTGCGTGCCGAATACACACCGCCCGTGATAGAGCTGCACGGCGAGCGTGCGATCGCCCATACGGAGGTGCGGGTGGTCTGGAACGACGCGAACCCCGAATCGCAGAGCGCGGGTCCGCTGGAGGTCGAATTTCGGAAGGAGCGTAAACGCAAATGGCTGATTATCCCATACGAGGAGTGGAAGGTGGTCAAAATCAGGGGGCTGGAGCCTTTCGAGACGGAGTAGCGGAGGAGCTCCAGCAGAAGTACGACCGCCTGCGCGCCATCCTGCGCGAGATGGGGAGCGTCGTGATTGGGCTGTCGGGCGGAGTCGACAGCACTCTGCTGGTCAAGGTCGCGTATGAGGTGCTGGGCGAACGCTGTCTCGCCGTGATTGGCGAATCGGAGGCGTTCCCCGAAGGCGAGGTTGAAGAGGCGAAACGGCTCGCGGAGGCGATAGGCGTGCGCGTGCGCCTCGTGCGCACCCACGAGCTGAGCAACCCGCGTTTCAGCGTCAACCGTCCCGATCGCTGCTACCATTGCAAGATGGAGCTGTTCAGCGTTCTGCGTCGCATCGCAGAGGAGGAGGGCATCGAATGGATTGCCGATGGCTCCCATTTAGACGACATGGGCGATTACCGCCCTGGTATGCGCGCAGCGCAGGAGTTCGGCGTGCGTTCGCCTCTGCTGGAAGCGGGCTTGCACAAGGCAGAGATTCGCGCCCTGGCACGGGCGCTGGGACTGCCCATCTGGGATAAGCCCTCCTTCGCCTGCCTCTCCAGCCGATTCCCCTACGGCACGCCCATCACGCGCGAGCTGTTGGTCAAAGTGGATCGGGCGGAGCGGTTCCTGCGCGCGCTGGGCTTTCGGCAGGTGCGCGTGCGCCACCACGACACGATAGCCCGCATCGAAGTGCCCCCCGACGACTTCCCACGCCTGCTCCAGCATGCCCCTGCGATTATCGAGCACCTCAAATCGCTCGGCTATACCTATGTGGCGCTCGACCTGGAAGGCTACCGCAGTGGCAAAATGAACGATGGGTTGAACCGTAGCACGGGTGGGACGCCCGTGCAAGCGTAGCTTGGGCATCTTGCCCATTTAGCCTGCAGCTTGGGCGAGACGCCCAAGCCACTGTAGCACGGGCATCCTGCCCATAAAGCCGAGTGAGCCAGAGGCTCAAGCTACAACGCGCCCATGCAAATGGGTAAAATCTCCCTATATATACAGGAGGCAGGTCGTGAGCCAGTTTGAAGAGGCGCTGAGTTTCGATGATGTGCTGGTCTTGCCGAACTACACGAGTGTTCTGCCCGAAGAGGTGGACACCTCGACCGTGCTAATACGCCAGATTCGCCTGCGTATCCCCATCGTCAGCTCCCCGATGGACACCGTGACCGAATCGCGCATGGCGATTGCGCTGGCACGCGAGGGCGGTGTGGGTGTCATTCACCGCAATATGCCCATCGAACGGCAGGTGTCCGAAGTGGATCGGGTCAAACGCAGTGAGCATGGCGTCATCTGGGACCCCATCTATCTGTCGCCCGACCACACCGTGCGCGACGCCATGCAACTAATGGAGCGCTACCACATTTCGGGCGTGCCCATCACCGATAACGACGGCTATCTGGTGGGCATCTTGACCAATCGCGACATCCGCTTCGAAACGAACTACGACCGCCCCATCCGCGAGGTGATGACCTCCGAGAACCTCATCACCGCGCCCGTCGGCACCACGCTGGACGAGGCGGAACGCATCCTCCAGAAGCACAAGATCGAGAAGTTGCCGATTGTGGATGAGCAGGGCAAACTGCGCGGTCTCATCACCATCAAAGACCTGCTCAAGATTCGTCAGCACCCGAACGCGACCAAAGACGACAAGGGGCGACTCATAGTCGGCGCGGCGGTCGGTCCTCTGCGTGAGCCGGTGGAGCGGGCGCGTGCGCTGTATGAGGCGGGCGTCGACTTCATCGTGGTCGATTCGGCACACGGGCACTCGGAGGGCGTGTTGCAGGCGGTGCGTGCTATCCGCCGTGCCCTGCCCGATTTGCCCATCGTGGCGGGCAATGTGGCGACGCGCGAGGGCGTGCGCGCCCTTGTCGAAGCGGGCGCAGAGTGCATTCGCGTCGGGCTGGGCGCAGGCTCCATCTGCACCACGCGCGTGGTGGCGGGCGTCGGCGTGCCCCAGTTCACCGCCATCTTGGAGTGCGCGGAAGAGGCGAGCAAACTTGGCGTGCCCATTATCGCCGATGGCGGTATCCGCTATTCGGGCGACATCGTGAAGGCATTAGCAGCGGGTGCAAGCGCCGTGATGCTGGGCAACCTGCTGGCAGGCTGTGAGGAATCGCCCGGTGAAATCGAAATCTATCGCAATCGCGCCTACAAGGTCTATCGCGGGATGGGGTCGGTCGCTGCCATGCGCGAAGGCTCCAGCGACCGCTACTATCAGACCGACCCGCGCCGAATCGTGCCCGAAGGGGTGGAAGGGCGCGTGCCCTATCGCGGACCACTTTCCGAAACCATCTACCAGCTCATAGGTGGACTGCGCTCCGGTATGGGCTATGTGGGCGCACGCAACCTGCAGGAACTGCGCGAGAAAGCCCGCTTCATCCGCGTCACCAACTCGGGCTTGCGCGAGAGCCACCCGCACAGCGTCTCCATCACGCGCGAGCCACCCAACTACTGGACAGGAGGCGAGGAATGAGACAGGATTCGCTTGCAGGCGACTGGTACGGCACGCTGAAGACCGGTGCGGTCGAACTGCGCCTCGTGTTCCACCTCAAAGAGAAGGCGGGAGGTGGCTGGGAGGGCACGCTCGATAGCCCCGATCAGGGCGCGAAGGGCATCCCCCTCTCTGAGGTGCTCATCGAGGGACGCACCATCACCTTGCGCGTCGCCTCCATCCAAGGCGAGTTCATCGGCACTCTCTCAGAGGATGGCAAAACGCTCAAAGGGGAATGGAAACAAGCAGGCAACACCTTCCCGTTGGAGCTTAAGCGCGAGGCGAAGCCGCCTGCACCAAAACGCCCGCAGGAACCCAAACCGCCTTTCCCCTATCACACCGAGGAGGTAACGATTCACAATCCGAAGGCGAATGTGCGCCTTGCAGGCACGCTCACCCTACCGTGCGGGAAGCCGCCTTTCCCGTGCGTGGTCCTGCTCACTGGCTCCGGCGCCCAGAACCGCGACCAAGAGATTTTCGGGCATAAGCCGTTCCTGGTGATAGCGGACTATCTCACACGACGCGGGTTCGCCACCCTACGCATGGACGACCGAGGCGTCGGCGGTTCCACAGGCGATATGAGTTCCGCGACCACGCTCGACTTCGCTGAGGACGCGCTCTCAGCGGTTGCCCATCTCAAGTCGCGCCGCGAGATCGACCCAAAGCGCATCGGCTTGCTGGGGCATAGCGAGGGCGCGCTTACCGCGACCATCGCCGCGGCGCAATCGCACGAGGTGGCGTTCATCATCCTGCTGGCAGGCACAGGCGTGCCCGGCGAGCAGATTCTCTATCGTCAGGCAGAACTAATCGCTCGCAAAGTGGGCGCACCCGAGCCAGCCATCGCCCGCAATCGCCAACTGCAGGCGCGCGTGTTCGAAATCCTGCGCCGTGAACCCGATAACGAGAAAGCGGCGAAGGCAATTGCCGATGCGCTCGCCGCCAACCTCACGCGCGGCACGATACCAGACACCCAACGGAAGGCATTCGAAGCCCAAGCGCGCGCCTACACCCTCCCGTGGTTCCGCACCTTCATCGATCTGGACCCTGCCGAGTACCTGCGGCGGGTGAAATGCCCCGTGCTGGCGCTGGGCGGCGCGAACGACCTGCAGGTAGACCCCGACCAGAACCTGCCCACCATCGAAAAGGCGCTCAAAGCGGGCGGGAATAAGCGGGTCACCGTGCGCAAACTGCCCGGCTTGAACCACCTGTTCCAGAAAAGCGACACAGGTCTGCCCACCGAATATGCCCGAATCGAGGAGACCTTCAATTCGGACGCACTCAAACTCATCGCCGACTGGCTGGCAACTATCACCAAGCCTCAACCCGCGCCCGCAAAGCCAGCCCCTCCGCCCGCGCGTAAACCCAGCCGTCGATAGAGGAGGTGCATTGCGCTATGCGGGGACTGAAAGAGCTGTTGCCGTTCATCGTTGCCGTCGGGATTGCAACGGTCATCCTGCTGAGTTGGATATGGAGTGGCGCGAGGTTCGTCACTCGCAGTCGCTCAGCGGTCCCCCATGCTATGCCAGTCCCTGCTGGGGGAGCCGTGTCTGGAGTGTCTCCACCAATTGCGGGTGCTCCCGTCGCGAGTGCTCCTGGGATCTCCTCCAGCACCGTGCGGTTCCATATCCCATCTACACCTGATGCCCGATTGAGACTGCTAACGCTCGCCCTCCGAATGTACACTGAGGACTATCACCGCGTGCTACCGCCTTTCAACAACTCAACTCGGCTCGAAACCCTGCTCTCACCCTATCTGGCGCCATATCAGGGATACCCAAATCTGTTCGTCGACCCAATCAACAGGACTCGATTCGGGGTCAATCCCAGCCTATCGGGTAAATCGCTGAGCACCATTCCCAACCCTGCCAACATCATCGTATTCTATCAGCAGGCTCCCGATCCCCGAACAGGCAAGCGCTGGGTGGCTTTTCTGGACGGACATGTGAAAGCGATTGACAACCAGCAGTGGCAGAAGCTGAGCAAAGCGTCGGGCATCAAACCCACTTCTGCACCGCGCACCAAACCCAAACGCCTCTGAACATCCCTCTCAGAGAGGCTGTTCGAAAAATTAGGATTCGTAGCACGGGCATCCTGCCCATAAGCCAAACCGTAGCACGGGCGTCCCGCCCGTGTCAATCCCCCCTTTGATTCCCCTCCTTACTAAGGGGGCAAGGGGGGATGGGCGAGACGCCAAAGCCACTTTTTTTTTTTTTCGAACACCCTCCTACCCCCTTGACAAACCCCTACCCTGATAGGGTATATATTAAGGCGACAACGACGCGGGGTGGAGCAGTCTGGTAGCTCGTCGGGCTCATAACCCGAAGGTCGTGGGTTCAAATCCCACCCCCGCAACCATTTTTTTGCCCCCTATCGATGCAGGAATCCCGCAAAAGATGGGGTATAATAGGAATGCAGGGCGACTGCCCCTGCGAAAACCATCTAAGTGGAGGTGTAATGCGATGAGACCCTTGCGGAAAGGTATCTGCGTAGCGGCGCTGATAAGCGCACTGTTGGCGCCCAGCGTGGCGCAATCCCTGTTTGACGACTTCGAACCCCCCACTTATGCTCCCGGCATTCTCACCGGACAAAACTCCTGGTATAATCCCCTTCCGGCTTCCAGCACCGACTGGTCTGTGTATCTTTACTCGAGTGCCCCCTGGGGCATCGGCGCCAACCCAAGCGACGCCCTCCAGATGATTGCGGCGCGAAAAGATGTGTCCGGCTTCTTCCCACGCGCCCAGAAGGACTTCGCCTGGAGCCAGCGCACTCGGTGGTTGGTCAGCTACGATGTCTATGTGAGCTTCGACCCGACCGTGAGCGCTGACGGGCTTAACTACGATAACATCGGTTCATTCTCCTTACAGCCCAGTGGCGCCTTTAATCGCTACTTTATCGACCTGTTCCAGTGGGTTACTCCTGCTGCAGGAGGTGGCAACCCCAGCGACGGCTGGCGCATGACCTGGGTCGTTTCAGATAGTGGCGGCGCCAGTTCGTTCATAGTTTCTTTCACCCCGCCAAACCCGTTTCACGGTCTGGAAATCAACAAGTGGTATCGACGCTTCGTCGCGTTTGACTTCGATGCCGGGCATGTGGTTAAAGTTGGCGTTCGCGACCTGGATACGGGCGAGACCTTCGCAACGCCTGTGGGACCCACCCCAGACTTCCCCTACTGGTACCTGATTAACTACAGCACAGGAGATCTCCCCACTGCCTTCCGTTTCTTTGTAGGGGGCGGTACAGGCGCGAACAACGGGAACATCCTCGCCGTGGATAACATCGCCTTCACAGCCTTCAGCGCTGGTGATGTCGACATGAACGGCTGTGTGGACGATGCCGACCTGTTAGCGGTGCTGTTCGCCTTTGGAGGCACGGGTACTTTCTTGCCAGCCGATGTGAATGGCGACGGCACCATCGATGATGCCGACCTGCTGGAGGTGTTGTTCGCGTTCGGTTCGGGTTGCTAAGGTCAGCAGGCTGAACCATTGCGGTAGCCTCTCGCCCTTTGGGCGAGGGGCTATTCGCTTTTGGGATAGCGTTGCAGGAACCGTGTGTGCGCTTCGCGGATGAGCCGATGTGCCTCGGTCGCGGGGCGCCAGCCGAGTAGATTCGTCGTCATCCAGTTCCTCACGACGAGTGCTTGCGTTTGAGTTGATAGTAGAGGCGGGCGGGCATACCGTGCACTTTCACTGCCCCGCTCATCTCGGACTGGTCAAAGTCGCGCGTGTCGAAGGAGGCAAGCGCTTCATCATAGAGCGCCCACGGGCTGGTGCGGGCGACCACCGTCGCGCTCCCCTTGAACAGGCGCACCGTGACAGCCCCCGTCACGCGCTCCTGCACCTTGTGGATGAACGCCTCCAGCGATTCCTTGAAGGGATCAAGCCACAGTCCGGCATACGCAAGTTCCGCCCAGGCGCGATCCGCCTGCGATTTGAAACGCAGTTCGTCCCGCGTGCAGACCAACGCTTCGAGAGCGCGATGCGCCATAATCAGCACCACCGCCGCGGGACACTCGTAGTTCTCCCGCACCTTCAGCCCAATCAGGCGGTCCTCCATCATATCGATTCGCCCCACGCCGTGTGCGCCCGCTATCTCGTTCAGCGTCTGGATGAGCGTGAGCGGTTCCATGCGCTGCCCATCCAGCGCAACAGGTGTGCCCTCTTCGAACTCGATGGTGAGCGTTTGCGGGGTGTCGGGCGCGTGTTGGGGGCTGCGCGTCCAGCGGTATATCGCCTCAGGCGGTACATAGTTGGGGTCTTCAAGCCGCCCGCCTTCAATCGAGCGTCCCCACAGGTTCTCGTCGATGCTCCAGATTTTGTCCGCGCTCTGATGGATGGGCACGCCGCGCGCCCGCGCGTACTCAATCTCCTCTGTGCGGGTCATATTGCGCTCGCGCATGGGGGCGATAATCGGCACTTGAGGCATCAGCGTGCGAAAGATAAATTCGAGGCGAAACTGGTCGTTGCCCTTGCCTGTACAGCCGTGCACAAAAGCATCGATGCGGGGCAGCCGTTGCGCCACTTCAACCGCTTTCAGCGCAATCAGTGGGCGCGCAATCGCCGTGCTGAGCGGATAGCCCTGATAGTCGGCGTTCGCTTTGACCGCGGGGATGCAGTAGTCACGAGCGAACTCCGCCCGCGCATCGACCGTGTAATGCTCCGTGCCTAAGATACGGGCGCGTTCCCCTGCGTCGGCAATATCCTCGCGTGGCTGACCCACATCGACCGTGACGGTCACCACATGTTCGAAGCCGTACTCCTCACGCAGAAGAGGGATACACACAGTGGTGTCCAAACCGCCTGAATAGACCAAAAGTGCCGTCTTTGCCATAGCGACAGGGAAAATTATACCGCATGGGGTAGAATCAACAACGGTGAGAGAATGGCGATACCAACACCCGTGCAACAATCACTGCCGCCTGCACCGCGCCTCAAAATCACGCGGGAGATGTACTACCGCATGGCGGAGCTGGGCTTTTTTGAGGGCAAGCGGGTGGAACTTATCGAAGGGGAGGTCATCGAAATGTCTCCTGTGAGTCCGCGCCACTTCTCGGCGGGCGATTCCATCCAACGACTGTTCAACCGAATCTTTGGGGAGGGCTACTGGGTGCGCTTTCAGGGACCGCTCGCCATAGGCGAGAGTGAACCTGAACCCGATATTGCGGTCGTGGTCGGTGCCCCCGAAGACTATCAGGAGGAACACCCCCGCAGTGCCGCGCTGGTGGTAGAAATCTCGGATACGACCCTGCAGTACGATCGCACTTACAAGATGAGCCTGTATGCCCGTGCGGAGATTCCTGAATACTGGATTGTGAACCTCAAGGAGCGTGTGCTGGAGGTTTATCGCCACCCTATTCCGTTGGAGGAGGCAATATTCGGCTACGGCTATAAAGTGCGCGAGATTCTGCGCCCTGGCGAGACGGTATGCCCGCTTGCCAAGCCCGACGCCCAAATCGCTGTGGGTGACCTGCTTCGATAGAAGCCCTCTGTAGCCCGAGCGTCTCGCTGATGAGGCTGAATGGGCAGGATGCCCAAGCTACGCTTTGCACGGGCGAGACGCCTGTGCTACGCTTGATGGGCAGGATGCCCAAGCTACGATTGCACGGGCGTCTCGCCCGGGCGACTCTCAGGCAGGGACCAGACACCGCAGGAATCGCCCCTTCAAAGGCGAATCATCGCCCGTGAATAGACTGGATGGAGGATGGAGCGATGGTGCGAGGACTAATCGGTTGGGTAGGAGCGATTCTGCTGGTCGCTAACTTGATGGCGCAATCGCCGGAAATCGCCACGATGTTGCGCGATGCGTTCCCCGTGTCGCAATTGAAGCCCGGCATGAAGGGCTACGGACTGACCGTGTTCAAAGGCACGCAGATTGAACGCTTCGATGTGGAGGTGGTCGGCGTGCTGGAGAACGCGAACTTCGGGCGACCGCTGGTGCTGGTCAAGATGAAGGGCGGTCCCATCACGGGGCGCCAGGCGAACATTATCGCGGGCATGAGCGGAAGCCCCATCTTCATCAACGGCAGGATTTTAGGTGCAATTGCCTATGGGTTCGCTTTCCCGCGCGAGCCGCACGGGCTGGTGACTCCGCTGGAGGATATGCTGACCACCTTTGACCCACGCCTGCAGGATTCCCAGCGTGCCAGCCTGACGGTGCCGCTCGTGGTGCGCCGCCCGATTCGGTTGGCAGGTAGGCTCTATGCGGGGGTGTATATCGGGCTTCAGCCGCCCTCCGCACCGAATCTGGCGTGGGCACGCCCGCTGATGACGCCCGTCATGGTCAGCGGCTTATCGGCACGCGGGCTGGAGCGACTGCGCAAGACGCTGGAGCCATACGGCTTGATGCCCGTGATGGCGCCCGGCGGCGCGGGCAAGCCCATCAAGGTGCGCTTCGAGCCAGGTGCAGCGTTCGGCGCCGCGCTCGCCACAGGCGACCTCGACCTCACCGCCATCGGCACACTGACCTACCGCAAAGGCAACTATGTGCTGGCGTTCGGACACCCCTTTTTCGGGGCAGGCGAGGTGGAAATGCCCGTCACCGCGGCGGAAATTATCGATGTGTTCCCCTCCTATCTTGCCTCGTTCAAGCTGGGTAATCGGGCACAAACACTGGGCACGGTTTATCGTGATGGCGCGTTCGCCGTCGCAGGACAGCTCGGACGCAACGCCCGGATGATGCCTATCCGTCTGCGCATCACCAATACGCAAGCGGGTGTCACCCGTACCTACCGCTGTGAGGTGTTCCGCAACGCTTTGCTGACGCCAATGTTGATCGATATCGCCGTGTTCGAGTTTGTTTGGCGCGTCTATTTCGCCTTAGGCGACACCACCGCCACCGTGCGCTGGACGCTCAAAACCCAGCCCTATGGCGAGATTCGCTACGAGAACCGCCTGTTCAGTGATGTGGCGGTGGAAGATGCGGTCTTGCAAGACTTGGGCTATGTGCTGGGGCTGCTGCAGTCTGCGCCCGACCGCAAGGTGGAGTTGGAGGGGCTGGAGATGGAGGTGGTGATTCAGCCCGGTCGGCACACAGGGTTCATCGAGCGGCTCACCACCGACAAGGGCGCGTACCGTCCGGGCGAGACCGTTCGCGCGACGGCGTGGGTGCGCCCTTCGAACGCGCCCTCCGCGCTTACTCCTTACCCCTTCACTTTCCGAATCCCGTATGACGCCACCCCTGGGCGCTACACCCTGCAGGTGGCATCGGGTGGCGAGGGCGCGGGCGCACCGCGTGGTCTCCCGATGGGGCTAATGCGCATCCTGATGGGTGGGGGTGGCGGGGGCACGCCCAGCACCGAACAGCTCCTGCGCGAGTTCCAACGGCGCGAGCGCAATCATCAGTTGGTCGCGACGCTCACCCTGCAGGCGATGAGCGCGACGGTGCAGGGCGAGCCATTGCACCAGATGCCACCCCTCCTGCGCGAGGTATTGACCAGCCCACGCGCATCGGGCATTCAGCCCGAACCTGACCAGCTGAAGCAGGTGCTCAATACCGACTGGGTTCTGCAGGGTTCCCAGATGCTCTTTCTGACGGTACTACCGCCTGAGGAGGGCGAAGGGGCACCGTTCGGGCTGCCGACGCCACCGCCTGGCATTATTCTCCCACCCTCGCTCCCCACCACACCGCCCGGCGAAATGGAGGAAGGGGGTGCAATTACCTCCTTTGAGTCAGACATGGCGGACATGTCTGACCGATTTTCTGTGGGGGAGCTGCCGACATCGACGGGGCAACCGCCTTCAGAAGCGCCGCCCAAGCGCGAGACACCCGTCAGCCGCGCGCCTAAACGCTGGGAGCTGAGCGACTTCCGCACAATGAGCCGTGGCAAGATGGAGGGCGTCGCGGTTGCCACGAACGGCACTTTACTGCTTGCCCCGCGCCCTCAGCCGCTCGCCCGCCTCGAAATGGACTATATCTGGTGCCTCGCTCGCGATGCGAAGGGCAATCTGTATGCAGGCGGGGGTGTTCCAGCGCGGCTCACGGTTGTGAACCCTGATGGCACCACCCAGCGCATGCTGAACCTGCCCGGCTTGATGGCGACCGCGCTGACCACCGCACCCGATGGCACGCTCTATGTGGGGGTGTCGCCCGAAGGCACGCTCCATCGGCTCAAAAATGGGCACTTGGAGCTTCTGGCTCGCACGGGCGCACGCTATATTAACGCGCTGTTGGTTGCATCCGATAAGTTATCTAACACCCCCCTGCTGTATATCGCGACGGGCGCGCCCGCCCGAGTGCTCGTGTGGGATGGGCGGGCACTGCATGAACTGCTTCGCTCAGAAGAGACCCATTTCACCGCGCTCGCTCGGGACTCTGCAGGCAACCTCTATGTGGGCACATCGGAGCGGGGCATCGTCTATCGACTCTTGCCCACCGGCTTCGCCCAAGCCATTGCCGACCTGCGTGAGCCGACAATCAGCGCGCTTGCCTGTGATGGGCAGGGCAATCTCTACATCGGCACGATGCCCGCGGGCAACCTCTATCGCCTCGCGCCCAACAGCACACTGACACCGCTCCATCCGCAGGGCAGGCTCGGCATCCGCGCCCTGCTCATCCATGAGGACACCCTCTACGCGCTTACTGCCGACAGCCTCTTTCAGATGCGCTGTGGCGATGAGGACGCGAAAGGCGCGCCCAAATTGACCCTTTTACTGCGCCAGCCGCTGGAGTTGGTGTGCGCGTCAGGTGGTGCACCGCTGATGCTTGCCTCCGCCCATGAGGCGCAACTCTGGAGCCTGCAAGAGAGCGAGCCTACTGGTGGGTCGAAAGGTGGTGTCTACCTCTCGCCCGTGCTGGACGCGGGTCAGCAGGCACGCTGGGGCACGATTCGCTGGAGTGCCCTTGTGCCAGAGGGCGCGCAGGTGGAGGTGCAGACCCGTTCGGGCAACACGCGCGAACCCGACGCGAGCTGGAGCGCATGGTCTGCCCCATGCACCAATCCTGAGGGCAGTCCCGTTCTCAGTCCGCCCGCCCGATTCCTGCAGGTGCGTGTGCGCCTGACGGGCAATCCCACGCCCGAGGTGCGTGCGCTCACGCTGACCTATCTGCCCGCCAATCGCCCACCCGAGGTGCAGTTGACTGCGCCCAAGCCCTATGCCGTCTGGAGCGATAAGCAGACCATTCGCTGGAGCGCGCGCGACCCGGACGGCGACGCCTTGCAGTTTGAAGTGCAAATCTCCAGCGACGGCGGCAAAAGCTGGCAGAAGCTCAAAGACACTGTTCGCACGCCCGCTGAGCAGTCAGGCAAGTCTGACTTGGCTGACCTGTCGGACTTGTCCGACCCAACCAAGATAATGCAGGAGCTGAAGCAAGTGCTGGAAAGCTCGCCTGACATCCCTGCTGAGGTGCGCCAGCAGATCGAACAGCAAGCGCCCGAACTGATCCAGCAGATGCAGATAGCGTTTCCGCAACTGCCCACTGCGAAGCCCTCTGCCCCTCCGACACCCACCGAGCCAACGCCACCTGTCGCCCCACGCCAGATAGAATGGGACACCACCAAAACCCCCGACGGCGTCTATCTGTTGCGTCTCAAAGCGAGCGACCAGCCCGCCTCGCCCACCGATTACGCCGAGGTGTACACGGCTCCCGTGCCCGTCGTCATCTGCAACACTCCGCCTATCCTTTCCGCCCGCCAAGACCGCCTGAAGGTGAACGACGACCGCACCGTGGAGCTGAACGGCTACGCCCTGCAACTGTTCAACCCCAGCCCCACCCCACCCGACAAGCCCGACAAGTCCGACAAGCCCGACAAGTCCGACAAGTCGGACCGGTCCAGCAAGCCCCGGCGCATCCCGCACAACAGCATTCCCATCGTGGGCGTGCAGTACCGCATCGACGGGGGCGAATGGCTCAGCGCCGAGCCGCTGAACGGGCTGTTCGACACCGCCTTCGAAATGTTCCACCTGAAAACGGCGCCGCTCGAACCGGGCGAGCATAAACTCACGCTCAAAGCCTTCAACTCAGCAGGCAAAAGTACCGAACTGGAGCTGAAGGTCAGCATCCCCGCACAGCCGAAGGCAAAGGCGAATCCATCCTCAGAGAGATAGCACTATGCGTCCCCAAGTCGTGATAATCGGAGGTGGTTTTGGCGGATTGCAAGCGGCAAAGCGATTGCGCAAAGCGCCTGTCGATGTCACCCTCATCGACAGGCGCAACTTCCACCTGTTCCAGCCGTTGCTCTATCAGGTGGCGACTGGCGGACTGGGACCCGCAGAGATTGCTGTGCCCTTTCCTGCTCGCGCTGGAGCACGCCGAGCGGGAACGCGACCCACAGCGTCAGCAGGCGTGGTTGACTTTTGTGATTGTCGGTGGCGGTCCGACGGGCGTCGAGCTGGCAGGTGCAATCGCGGAGCTGGTGCATGTGACGGTACGCGGCGAATTTCGCCAATTCGACCCTGCCAAGGTACGCCCCATGCGCACGAATCGCGTATAATATCGACTGGCGAAGACGCCAGGAGGGAACAACGACGATGACAGGACAACTGATTACCGAGCGCAAGGCACGGTTCGAATCGCTCTCAGGCATCGAAATCAAGCGCTATTACACGCCCGACGATATCGCCCATCTGGACTATCGGCGCGATTTGGGCAATCCGGGCGACTATCCGTTCACACGCGGACTGTATGAATCGGGCTATCGCACCAAGCTCTGGACGATTCGCCAGTTTTCGGGCTTTGCGACGCCTGAGGAGACCAACGAACGGTACAAATATCTCATCTCGCAGGGGCAGACGGGGCTGTCGGTGGCGTTCGACCTGCCGACACTGATGGGCGTCGACCCCGATGACCCCGAAGCGGAGGGCGAGGTGGGCAAATGTGGCGTGAGCGTCGCCTCCCTAAGGGATATGGAGATCCTCTTCGACGGCATCGATCTCGGCGCCATCACCACCTCCATGACGATTAATGCGCCTGCCATCATCATCTGGGCGATGTACCTCGCCGTCGCGGAAAAGCAGGGCGTGCCGCTGGAGAAGCTCTCGGGCACTATTCAGAATGATATCCTGAAAGAGTTCATCGCACAGAAGGAGTGGATTTTCCCGCCTGAGCCGCACATGAAACTCATCGTGGACACGGTGGAGTTCGGCTGCCGTTATGTGCCGAAGTGGCACCCCATTAGCATCAGTGGCTACCATATTCGCGAGGCAGGCTCCACCGCCGTGCAGGAACTGGCGTTCACCCTCGCCGATGGCTTTGAATATGTGCGCTGGTGCCTCGATCGGGGACTGGACATCGACGACTTCGCGCCCAAACTCTCCTTCTTCTTCAACGCGCACATCGACTTCTTCGAGGAGATTGGCAAATTCCGCGCGGCACGGCGTATCTGGGCGCGGGAAATGCGCGAGACCTTCGGGGCGAAGAACCCGCGCTCGTGGTGGCTACGCTTCCACACACAGACCGCCGGTTGCTCCCTCACGATGCAACAGCCCTATGTGAACATCATCCGCTCCACGATTGAAGCGCTCGCAGCCGTGTTGGGCGGCACGCAATCTCTGCATGTGAACTCGTTTGATGAGGCGTGGGCGCTGCCGACCGAGGAAGCGGCTCTGCTCTCGCTACGCACCCAGCAGGTGATTGCCGAAGAGACGGGCGTGGTCAACACCGTCGACCCGCTGGGTGGCGCGTACTTCGTGGAGTGGATGACCGATAAAATGGAGGAAGGCGCACGCGACTACTTCCGCCGTATCGAACAGCAAGGCGGCGTCATCCCCGCCATCAAGAACGGCTTCTTCCAGCAGGAGATTGCCGACTCGGCGTACCAGTTCCAACGCCGAGTGGAGGAGCGCGACTTCATCTGGGTCGGCATCAACGAATATGTGATGGACCACGAGCCAATCCCCTTCCGCATCCTCAAGATTCCAGAGGAGACGCGCGACCTGCAGGTTCAGGCACTACAGACACTGCGTCGTCAGCGCGACAATCGCGCCGTGGCACAGGCACTGCGCGACCTGCAGACCGCCGCACGGCGCGAAGAGAACTTGATGCCACCCATTCTGGACGCGGTGAAAGCCTACGCCACGCTGGGCGAAATTGTGAACGCGCTCAAAGAGGTATATGGCGTCTACACCGAAGCGCTGGTCATCTGAATGGGGCATTCCCCTCTCCATTATTCTGCATGGATGGTCTTTAGGCGCTGGCGCTCTGAGGTATAATAGCAACCGCTATGGGCTGGTGGAAGAAGACCGATTTTTGGATTGCGCTGATTCTGGCAGTTATTGGGCTGATTGGGCTGGCGCGTGGGAATGAGGCTATCGCCGACCCTGGTCAGGATGTCGACCCGCGCCTTGCTTGGCTCTATCTGCTGGCAGCGGTCATCATGCTCATCAACGGCATCCTCTCCCATCGCCAGTACTTGCGCGAGCTGGAAGAGGAGAAGGCGAAAAAGGGTAGCCAGCCCACCAGCGGTCAACGGGAGGCGACGATACGATGATTACCTGCTCTGAATGTGGCAAAACGCTGGACAAAATCCCCCTCTGGATGGCGTCGGTCAATATTCGCTTTGTGTGCGACAACTGCCGCAAGGTGAACCCGATGCAGTGGTTCCCTCTGCCGATTGCCGAAGATGAAGAGGAGCGCATCGTGGTGGGTCCCGATGAGGACATCGCCTTCGTGGAGGGCGAGGTCGGTCTGGAGGACTTGGCGGCAGAGGAGCGCAAGCGGCTCCTGGGCGACGACCTGTTCGAAGCGAGCGACGCACTACCTGAGGAACTGGGCGAGTGATGGCGCCGTGCTTTCTCACCATCCGTACCGCTCTGGACCCCAATCGCGGTAGACCAGCTCCTGTTTGAGCAGAACCAATTTTCGGCTGGGGATGTCCTCATAGACCACGATGCCCGCGCCAACGCAACTGTAGGCGCCGATTTTGACGCCCGGCATCGTGATGACATTCACGCCTGTGCGCGAGAAGTCACCGAAGTAGGTGCCGTTCGCACCGAACTCTGGGCGTTCGCGTCGCCCGCGAACAGTGTGCAGGGTATCGCCATCATCGAAGCGCAAGGTTCCGCACACCGTCGCCGCGCCAATATCCACGCGCTGACCCACCACGCCCATAATCTCGCAGTAGTGGAACAGGAAGGAGCCATCCAGCATCACGCCGTCCATCTCGGCGTCGTGCCCCACGATACAGCCGTTGCCGATGACCGTTGTGCCGCTGACGAGGCAGTAGTCGCTGATGCGGGTGCGGGCGCCAATCGCGAGGTTGCCCTTCAGAATCGCGCCGTTGAGGATGCGTGTCTCGCGCCCGATGAAGGCGTTGCCGCCAATCACCACGCGCTTGCCGATGATTGCGCCCTCTTCCACCACGAGCCGCCCGTGAATCTCGGCGGAATCGTCGATCTGCACCTCTTTGCCGATGCGGTCGCTCTCCAGCCGACTGGCTTCCCAATCGAGCCAGCGGGCGTTCGCCTCCCAGATGTGCCACGGCTTATCGAGGTCTACGAGAAAGCCATCAGGTTCAACGCAGGGGATGTCGTGCCCCTGGTCGATAAGCGTTTGGAGCGACTGCGCCAGTTCCGCTTCGACGGGGGGCATTCCGCCCACAGGCACGCTGGTCATCAGCCCCGGATGCGCGTTCAGGATGGGGGCGATATGCGGGCTGAAAGCGTACAGCCCGCCCAGCCGATGGGTGGTGTCCGCGCTGTGCCCCTCGACGGCATGCAGACGCCCCTCACGCACATAGGCGCCAATCCAGTCGCGCGGGTCATGCGCAGGCAGGTAGGGCTGGGCGACCGCCGCCGCGATGGCGCCCGTGCGCTCGAAGGTCTCTATCAGGCGGCGCAGAGTGTCGGGCGGCGTCGCGATGTCGCCATACGCCACGAGGAACGGCTCCTCGCCAATCAGTGGCAGTGCGCTTAGCACCGCATGCGCTGTGCCTGTCGGCGGGTTCTGACGAATAAAGGCAATCGGGCGTTCGATACCATAGAGCGCAGCGCGCACCGAACTTTCGAACGCGCCCACCACCACAATCAGCCGCTCGATGCCGTTTTGTAAGAGGCTCTCGGCAAGGCGACGCACATTCGGACGGTTCATGATGGGGATTGCCGACTTGTGGCGCACCTCGTTGTACGGCCAGAAGCGTTTGCCCTCGCCCGCACATAGGAGAACCGCCGTTTTCATTGCCCTTCGTCCCCCATCAGAAGGTGCGCAGCTGGGTGCGTTCGTCCAGCTGCTGTTCCAGCGCACGCACGCGCTCCTGCAGGTTCTCCAGATTCGCCTGCAGGCTCATATCGTACTCGGTGGAGGTGCGGCGCAGTTCGGCAATCTCACGGCGCAGGGCGTCCAGCTGAGCGAGTAGCTCCTGCTTGTCCATCGCCCGGCGCTCAATCTCCAGCCGAATCATCTCCTTGCGGTGTTTTAACAACATCGCCGTCACCGGGATGATGACGGCAGGTCCAAAAATCAACACGACCGTGACCAACGCAATCAATTCGCCCATATTTCCGTCCCCCTTACACTATACCCTATCGTGAGCAGGAATCCTGTGCGTTGGGTAAAATTACAAGTAAGGGTGGTCGGGAGAATGGCGACTGGGCGTCAGTGGCTACTAATCGCTCTGGTGGGCAACTGGCTTGTTGGATGGGCACAGCCAGTGGAGCTGGTGGTTCAGCCCCTTTTTGGCAACAAGCCGAGCCTGAACGGTGCACTGCCCTTGATGATTGAGGTGCGCAACCGCACGGGCAACATGCAGGGCGTCATCAGCATCGCGCAGGAGGGGTTCAGCTATCAGCGCGAATATCTCTATCCCATCGAGTTGCCCGCGGGGGCGCGCAAGCGGCTCATTGCCTGCCCGATGATCGAGAGCTGGGGTAGTACCAACCTTATCGTACGTTTTATGGCGCGGGGCGTGACGGTGGAAGTGCCTCAGCCCATTTCGTTAATTGGTGAATCGGACAACTTAGTGGTGGGCGTGGGTGATGCGATTGGCGGCTTGCAGTTCCTGCGCACGCTCAAAACGCGCCCGCGTGTGCAGATGCCCGATCGCTACTACGCCCCGTCTTCCCAGCAGGCGGGAACCTATGAGGTCGCTTATTGCCGACCCGAGCTGTTTCCGCCCACCGCCATCGCCTGCAGTGGGGTGAGCGTGATGGTGCTGGGCGCGGGCGCGGAGCGGATGAGCGAGGAGCAGTGGCGCGCCCTGCTGGACTGGGTGCGGATGGGTGGCACGCTGATTGCGCCTGGCGGACCCGGCGCACTCTATCTTCAGCACCCCGCGTTGCGCCCGCTGTTGCCCGTGCAGGTGCAGGGACTGGGCGAACTCGCCTCGCTGAATGCCGTCGGCGCCTTTGTCGGACACAACCCGCCAGCGGGCAAGGCGACCATCACGCTTAGTCAGCCCGTGCCCAGTGGCGAGATCCTGCTCCAGCAGAACGGCGTGCCCCTCATCGCCCGCCGACCCTATGGGCTGGGCGCGATTCTGTTTCTGGCGTTTAGCCCATGGGACCAGCCAATGCGCGGTTATGAGGGCAACCCCGCCTTTTGGCAACAGCTTCTGCAACTCGTGCCCGACCTGCCTCCCAGCTACTATCTCAATACTCTGTTCCGCATCCAAACGGGCTTCACAGAGAACTATTACTACGCACCCTACAATCCGTCGCGTCCCACCACGAGTTTCAATGTGCGCATGCCCGCTTCCGAACTGATTATCGGGCTACTGCTGGCGTATTTCGTGCTGGTCGTGCCCGTGAACTACTATTTGCTGAAGCGGTTCCGTGCGCTGGACTGGGCGTGGCTCACCGTGCCATTGATTGCGGTGCTGTTCGTTCTGCTGTTGGCTCGGCTCGCGGGCGACCTGTATCGCAAGCCGCCCTCAGGCGAGATTAAGACCGCCCTGCTGATGAGTGCGGGCGACACAAACGCCTACGCGGTGAACAGCATTTTGCTCTTTTTCCCGAAGGCGGGGCTGTACGATTTCCGTTTTGAGCGGAGCGATATGGTGGAGGCAGGTCTACGGGAACAGCGTTTCAGTGTGGTCGGTGCGCCCACACGGGTCCGCACGGTGGAGGTCGAGCCGAAACAGGTGCAGGGCTATCGCGTGCGCAGCTTGAGCCTGCAATGGTTCCGCTACACACGCCCTGTGCAACTGCAGGGCACGGTCGAATCGACGCTTCGTCTGCGGCGTGAAGGCACAATGTGGCGTATTATCGGCACGATTCACAACCGTTTGCCCTACGATCTGCGTTCAGTCCAGCTGATGGTGGGCGATTCGAAGTTCTCGCTGGGCAAACTGCCGTCGGGTGGCTCCCGGAAGGTGAATGAGTGGCTGACACTGACGCGCCCTTCGCGGCGCCGCCAGCCTCCCAGCTACCCACCGGGCTATTATGTGTACCCCGACGAGATGATGGCTCCCTCCATTTCAAGCATCGCTCAGCAGTTGAGCCGTCGCTGGGGCGAGGTGCCCGTGTCGGCACTGCTGGTGGGCGAAGCCGATCAGCCCGTGCTGACGCCCGAGATGGAGGGCGCGTTCCAGCACACGGCGCGAACCACGCATATCGTCGCCCTGCCGCTGAGAGGTGAACCGTGATGCGACGCGAGAACCCCGTGTTCTGGTATCACCTAATCGGTCAGTCGCGCTATCGCTGGCACAAGCAAAAAGGGCTGACCCTTATTGTAAGTGCGCTTATCGCGCTCCTCTACATCTATCTGCTGACGCAGACCATCAAGTATGAAACAGATCCCCTGCCTATACAGTTGCTCGGTTTGCTGATTGTGTGCCTGCTCATCCCGCTGGGCTGCTACGCCCTCTTCTCGATGGAGTATGAGAAGGCGACATGGGAATCGCTGGCGATTACGCGCCTGACGGGGGACGAGATTGTGTTTGGCAAATGGTTCAGTCGTGTGCTGGGCGTGCTGGTCGTAGTCCTGCTGATGACGCCTATCTCCCTTATTGCATGGTATCAGAGCCGCCGCTTTCATATCTCGTTTTCGGACTGGTTGGGTTCGATGTGGATGATGCTGGGATGGGGTGTGCTCTTGGTGAGCATGGGGATGTGGCTCTCGTTGCGCCTGCGCCACAGCATCGCCAGCGCGTCGACGCTCTATGGCGTGCAGGTGTTCGCTCTGCTCTTTCTGCCCCTGCTGATAGTGGTGCTGATGGAACTGGCGACAATGGGGGTTGGTTCTAACTTCCTCACCGATGGGGTAGACCCCTATCCATCAATGTGGGAGCTGCTCCGGTTCTGGCTTACCATGCCCTTTGATTGGCGATCTATCTTCTGGCTCAATCCGTTTATGGTGATGGAGACCCTGTTCGGCTACGATTCGCATGAAGAGGTGCTGAGCGAGTACGGCTTCGGCTGGGGACAGGGTTGCTACTACTGGCTCTTTTCAGGATTGTTCTATCTTTTGACCCGTCGGGGCGTACGCCATCATTGGAGAAAGTAGCACGGGCGTCCCGCGTAGCACGGGCGTCCCGCCCGTGCAAGCGTAGCGTGGGCATCTTGCCCATGTAGCCTGTAGCTTGGGCGAGACGCCCAAGCCACTGTAGCACGGGCGTCCCGCCCGTGGATTCATCCAGAAAATAAGGAGGCAAAAAAACATGCTGGAGGTTAAAGCGTTGCGCAAGGAGTTTGGCACGCTGGTGGCGGTGAAGGACATCAGCTTCCAGCTGGTGCCGGGCGATGTGTTCGGCTTCATCGGTCCGAACGGGGCGGGCAAGACGACCACCATCAAGATGCTCGCCACCCTGTTGGAGCCGACTTCGGGCACCGCGACGCTGAACGGCATCGACATCGTGCGCTACCCCGAAGAGGTGCGCCCTCTGCTGGGCTATATGCCCGACTTCTTCGGGCTATACGAGGGCATCACCGTCACCGAGTATCTGGAGTTCTTCGCCGCGGCATATCGCATCCCGAAGTCGCAGCGCGCCCAGATTATCGAAAATGTGTTGGAGCTGACCGACCTGACCGTGAAAAAAGATGCCTATGTGGAGACGCTCTCCCGCGGGATGCAGCAGCGGCTCTGTCTGGCGAAGAGTTTGGTGCATGACCCGCAACTCCTGCTGTTGGACGAGCCAGCGTCAGGCTTGGACCCGCGAGCGCGAATAGAGATTAAGGAGCTGATTCGCGAGCTGGGCGCGATGGGCAAGATAGTGCTGGTCTCATCCCACATCCTGCCGGAGCTGGCGGACTTCTGCAACAAGATTGGCATCATCGAGAAGGGCGATCTGCTGGTGTGGGGACCCGTGGATGAGATTATCGCCCAGCTCCAGCCCGCGCGCGTCCTGCAGATTCGCCTGCTGGACGACCCCGAAACGCTGGCGAAACATCTGGAGGGCGACCCACACATCACGCATCTCGCCCTGCAGAACGGCTCTGTGGAGGTGCACTTCACGGGCGGGCTGGAGGAACAGGCGGAACTGCTTGCCAAAATGGTGCGCGACGGCTTCCGTGTGGTCGCGCTGACCGAGACCTCCCTCGATCTGGAAGATGTGTTCATGCAAATCACCCGTGGTGAAGTGAGTTGAGAAGGGTCAAGCGGGAGGCACAGCAGAAAATCGAGCAGGCAAAAGCCGAAGCGGAGGCGCTGCGCTTCCAGAAGCAGAATGTCACCCCGGAACTGGTCGAGTTGCGCCGTATCGAGGCGCAGGCGATGGGAATGGTTTTATCCATCTCCAGAGATTCTCTCGCCTCTTTTCGCATCAGCGCTATATTAAAAAACTTTATCACTTGAGGCGGGTTTAATAATGAAGATCATCCGCTTCTGTACGGAGCAGCGGAAGCTAACATCCACTGCTGAAGTTGAACAACACCGCAAGCAGGTCCGCATCGTCAACAACTCCGTCGCCATTCACATCCTCAGGGAGATTGCTCCCGCTCCTACCGAAGGCGAACAGGACAGCAAGCAGGTCGGAGTCGTCCACGCAGCCATCACCGTTTACATCCCCTGCCCTTCGGAGAACAGGAGTCTGGGCGAGGACGATCAGCGAATCTCGGCGTGCATAAGCAAAATATTGCCCATCAGGAGAGAACCGAACCGACAGCACTCCTGTGCCCGTTTCTTCGTCATAGGTCTGTAGAAGAGCGCCATCCGAAACGCGCCAGAGCCGAACCGTACGGTCGCCACTGCCCGAAACTAACCACTGACCATCGGGAGAAAAGGCAACTGAAAAGACGGTGCCCTGGTGCCCCGTGAGTGTACGAATCAGTGTTCCATCCGAAACACGCCATAACCTGATTGTGCGATCGCTACTGGCAGAGACCAGCAGCTCGCCATTAGGCGAGAAAGCAACCGAGCGAACGGCGCCTGTATGCCCGTCAAGAGTGCGTATCGGAGAGCCATCTGAAACGCTCCAAAGCACAATTGTGTTATCTGCACCACCCGAAGCGAGAATCTGACCATCGGGCGAAAAATCTATGGAGTAGACTGCCCCCGCATGACCTTCCAACGCGCGGACTTGCGTTCCATCAGACACTTGCCATATCCGAATGGTACGGAATTGACTGCCTGCAGCCAATAGTTGACCATTAAGTGAAAAGACTATCGAAGTAAAATACCAGTCTCCTCCTCTGAATGTGCGAACCAGGGTACCATCAGCCACATTTCGCAGATAAACCTCAGGGGCAGAGTCCGGATATCCACTGTGCCCGGCGGAAGCCAACCACTGACCATCGGGCGAGAAGGCGACAGAGTAGACATGAAACTCGTTGTTGAAGGCATTTACATGGGCTCCAGTGGATACATCCCAGATACGAGAAGTACGATCATCACCTCCAGATGCTATCAACTGACCATCAGGTGAAAAGGCAATAGAGTAAACAATAGATTTATGTCCTGAAAGGGAACCTACAAGCGTGCCACTTGGCACATCCCACAGGCGAATCTCACCAGAAAAGTCTGGATAGTAGCGTTGGCTCCCTGTTGCCAGCATTTGACCATCTGGAGAGAATGCAACCGAGTAGACGATATATCCGTGTCCAAGCAAAGTATGGACAATCATCCCATCCGAGACACGCCATACTCTGGCAACCCCATAGAAACAACATCTACCATCATAGTCGGCACCACCCGATGCCAAAAACTGTCCATCTGGAGAAAAGGCGACAGAGTAGACTTCTTTTGTGTGTCCTACAAAGGTGTGGATGTGGCGTCCATCCGAAATGCGCCACAGCCTCACAGTATGGTCTGCGCTGCCCGAGGCCAATAGCTGACCATCAGGCGAAAACGCCACTGATGTGACTATACCAGTATGCCCGGTCAGTGTGCGGACAAGCGCGCCGTTCGATGCCCGCCAGATTCTTACCGATCCCTCGGTATTGGAGGATATATGTCGTCCACCCGATGCCAATAGCAGTCCATCGGGCGAGAAGGCAACGGACTCTACATTTCCCAAGTGAGCGGAGCGTGTAAAAATCAAACTCCCATCGGACACACGCCAAACTTTTAAGTTGCCAGCGAAATTGGTGCCATCAAAATCGGAACCTCCCGTTGCCAATAACTGTCCATCAGGCGAAAAGGCAACAGAACTTACAGAAGAACTATATGCATTAATGGTGCGTAGTAAGGCTCCATCCGATACACGCCAAATCCGAACAACACCGTGCGAACATCCAGAGGCTAACAGTTGACCATCAGGGGAGAAGGATACGGATCTCACCGTTGAGGTGTGCCCAGTTAGTGTTCGCAGAAGAGAACGACTTGAGACGCGCCAGAGCCGAACCGTATTGTCCACACTGCCTGATGCCATTATCTGATTATCAGGAGAAAAAGCTACGGAATAAACTAAGTCGGTATGTCCACCTCCGAACCAAACGATGTCAGGTCTACCTTGTGAGTAGCCTGACACAGGCAAGACCAACTGGCTGAACGCTACAACCTGAGCCAGTAATATCCATCGCCAACCCCGATTTGACATGGTTTGTTTACCTCCTCCCCATAGTATATACGCTTCCTGCATGTGGATTCCTGCTGTCTGTTAGAGGGTGGAGCCATCAGGAAGGCGAATCACTTCGCGTGAGCGGGAGTGCAACAGCACAATCACTACCAGAATCACCAGCACGAACAGGGTCAGAGCCAAGCCGATGCTTACATGACGCCTCATAGCGTGCTCTCTATTCGACAGAGTACCGTATACTCCTGCAATTTGCGGACTTGGTGCTGGAAAGGCAGTGAAGCGGGTACACTTTTTGGGTATGGCGCGTGTGACGATTGTTGGGGGCGGCTTCGCGGGTGTGGAAGCTGCGTGGGCAGTTGCGCGGATGGGCGTGCCCGTGCGCCTGTATGAGATGCGCCCGCACAAGATGACGCCCGCGCACAAAACAGGCTGGCTCGCCGAGCTGGTCTGCTCCAACTCTTTCAAATCGATGTTGCCCACCACCCCTGCAGGGCAACTCAAGTGGGAGATGGAACAGCTCAGTTCCATCGTGATTCCCACTGCGCGCGAGTTCGCCGTGCCGGCAGGCGAGGCGCTCGCCGTCGACCGCGAGCCGTTCGCGCAAGCCATCACCGCCCGCCTCGAAAGCCATCCGCTGATTGAAATCGTGCGCGAGGAGGTCACCGATATCCCTCCCGACCGCCCGCTGATTATTGCCACCGGACCGCTGACCTCCGAATCGCTGGCGAACGCGATTGCCCGCCTCACAGGGCGCAAGAGGCTCTATTTCTATGATGCGGTCTCCCCAATCGTCGACGCCGGCACCATCGATTACGAGCGGGTCTTTTTCGGCAGTCGGCGCGAGAAGGGCGACCCCGCCTATATCAATTGCCCGTTCACCCGCGAGGAATATGAGCGATTTTGGCAGGCGTTGATGGAGGCGGAGCGCGTGCCCCTACACGATTTTGAGGAGCCGCGCTTCTTTGAGGGGTGTGTGCCCATCGAGGAGTTAGCCGAGCGAGGCAAGGACACCTTGCGCTTCGGTCCGCTCAAGCCTGTCGGGCTGATTGACCCGCGCACGGGCAAGCGTCCCTACGCCGTGTTGCAGTTGCGCCCCGAAAACAACGAGCGCACGCTCTACAGCCTGGTGGCGTGCCAGACGCGCCTCAAATGGGGCGAGCAGAAGCGCGTGTTCCGCCTCGTGCCGGGGCTGGAGAATGCCGAGTTCATACGCTACGGCGTGGTGCACCGCAACACCTATCTCGATTCGCCCCGCCTGCTGATGCCCACGCTCCAGTTCCGCGAGGATACACGCCTCTTTTTCGCAGGGCAACTGATCGGGGTGGAGGGCTATATCGAATCGGCAGCGTCGGGCATTATTGCGGGGCTGAACGCAGTGCGCCTGGTGAAAGGCAAACCGCCCATCACGCCCCCACGCGAAACAGTGATTGGCTCCCTTCTGCACTATATCGCCACCTACCCCCATGCCGACTTCCCGCCGATGAACGCGAACTGGGGCTTGCTGCCTGAGCCAGAGGATGCCCCGAAAGACCGCGAACAGCGTCGCCAGCTCAAACTGCAACGCGCCCGCGAGGCAACCTTGGCTATGCTCAAGAGCCTATAAGATCTATACGACCTAATCCTGCAAAAGCACCTTGAGTTCGGGGTGGAACTGGTTATACTCCTCGATGTTGCGCGTGGGTTGACCCAACAGCCAGTCGCGCAGGTAGCCCGCCAGCAGGGAGCCGGAGGTGAGGGTGAAGATGCCGTACTGCCGATAGGCTTCGGCACGCACAGGGTCGTTCACCTTTGCTGCCACGCGTTGAACGCCAAACAGCTCGCGCACCATCTGGGAGACCATCAGATTGGTGTTGTCGCCTTGGGTGCAGGCGATAAAGGCGTCCGCCTTGTCTACCTCCGCGCGGCGCAGGGTGTCCTCGTCCAGCCCATCACCCAGCACGATGCGACATGTGTGGTGCTTGCCCAGGCGCAGAAGGGCGTCCTGCGAGCGTTCGATGACCGTCACCTGATGCCCCCCCTGACTCATCAGCAGGGCAAGGATCGAACCCGTTCGTCCACAGCCCATAATCACAATTCGCATGGTTCATTTCTCCTGTTCGGGGATGCTGTAGAGCCACACATAGCATGGGGCGCGGCGCAGAACCGTCTCGACCGTGTCATCCAAGGTTTGCAGTCCCAGCCGTCGCCGGTAGCGCATCGCCATCAGCACCATATCGGCTTTGAGCGATTGCACCATCTCCACGACAGTGTGTCCGCAGTGATAGGCAGGCTTCACCAGCGTTTCGAGGTGGCGGTAGCCGCTCTCTTGGGCAATATTGCGTGCGATTTGTGCCACCTGCTCGCCCTCTTCCAGCCTGATTTTGGGGCAGCTCTGCAGGCTGACCGAGCGTGGCACTTCCACGAGGCAGAGCGCGGTGAGCCGCGCCTGAAAAGCGTTCGCCAACTCGCAAGCGAATCGGAGCACTTCCCTATCTTCGGGCGTGTTGCTAAAGGGCACGAGCAGATGGGCAGGTATCGCCTCGCTCTGCTCGGCTTGTTCTGGCTTACCTCGCCGAAAGAGTCGGAACACCATCGTTGTTTTTGTATATACTTTAGGCACGGGTGGGACGCCCGTGCTACGATTAAATTATACTCGCTCCAGCTCCTCGCGCAGCAGTTCTTGGACGCGCTGAGGGTTCGCACGCCCCTGCGTGGCTTTCATCACCTGCCCGACAAGGAAGCCCAGCACGCCTGTCTTGCCACCGCGATACTTCCCCACCGCGTCGGGGTGCTCATCGATGACCTTCTGCACAGCAGCGCGCAGAACCTGCTCATCGGAAATCTGGGTCAAGCCGCGCTCGCGCACCATCTCGGAGGGCATCCGCCCTGTCTGATACACCTCGTCGAACAGCTCTTTGGCGATGCGCCCGCTAATCGTGCCGTTCTTGATGAGCATAACCAAGTCGGCGAGGTGGGCGGGTGTCAGGGGCGTCTCGCTGATGCGCTTGTTGTCCTCGTTTAGCCTGCCCGCCAACTCCACCGTAATCCAATTGCAAGCCGTTTTCGGCTCGCACCCATGCGCCACGCACCCCTCAAAGAACAGCGCCGTCTCATAGTCGGCGGTCAGCACGCTGGCGTCGTAGGCAGAGAGCTGATACTCGCGCTGATACCGCTCCCACTTGGCTAAGGGCAGTTCGGGCAGGGTCGCACGCAGTTCCTCCAGCCACTCTTCGGTAATCTGGATCGGCACGATGTCGGGTTCAGGGAAGTAGCGATAGTCCTGCTCGTACTCTTTGGTGCGCATGGGGAAGCTGTAGCCGCTCTCCTCGTTCCAGCCGCGCGTCTCCTGCACCACTGGCTCGCCCCGCTCCAGCAGGGCAATCTGGCGATTGATTTCAAACTCGATTCCGCGCACGACCGAGCGGAACGAGTTGAGGTTTTTCAGCTCCGTTTTGACGCCGAGCGTGTCGGAGTCGGCGGGTGCGACGCTGATGTTCGGCTCACAGCGCAGGGAACCTTCCTCCATCTTGCCGTCGCACACGCCCAGATAGGTCAGGATAGCGCGCAGTTGCAGAAGGTACTCCTTCGCCTCTTCAGGCGAGTGCAAGTCGGGTGGGAAGTCGGTCACGATTTCCATCAGGGGCACGCCCGCGCGATTGTAATCCACCTCACTTTCGCCAGGCAGGTAGTGGAGCAGTTTGCCTGTGTCCTCTTCGAGGTGCACGCGCTTGATGCGCACGCGCTTGCGCTCGCCATTCACCACCATCTCCAGGTAGCCGTGCGTGCCGATGGGGTGCACCTCGCCATATTGCGAAATCTGGTAGCCCTTCGGCAGGTCGGGATAGAAGTAGTTCTTGCGGTAGAACAGCGCGATGGGCGCGATTCGGCAGTTGAGCGCGAGCGCGGTGCGTATCACATACTCAACGGCTTTCTTATTGGGCACGGGCAGTGTGCCCGGCAACCCCAGACAGATGGGGCACACATTCGTGTTGGGCGCGTCGCCAAAACGGGTCGGGCACGCGCAGAACATCTTGCTCTCGGTCAGCAACTGCGCATGCACTTCCATCCCAATGCTCGGAACATATCGCACGGCAAACCCTCCTGCATGGAAGTATACCTGAGCTGTCGCCATTTCGCCTCTCTCACAGGCAGGGCACCCATGATACATTTTCTGAACCGCTTGTTGACCCCTTGACCTGCTCCCTATGGCGTTGGGTATAATAGGGATGCTCTCGGTGGGGCCATGGTCTAGGGGACTAGGACGCCTGGTTTTCAGCCAGGAGGACGGGGGTTCGAATCCCCCTGGCCCTACACAGCCTTTTGCTCCATGACGCGCTTTTGAGAGGACTATAGGGGGTTTTCCTCTCGGTCAGGACCATCAGCATAGCCCCGATGAGCATGATCAACAAAGCCAGACAGGCGCCTCAAGCGTGCTTCTGCTACTCTTTCGGGGTGGTCGTTCTCCCTTTGGCATCCCACCAAGTGCCCCAACGAGTTCTTCCAAAGTCCCAGCGTTCCTTACCCGGACGGGTGTAATACCAGAAGTTGATGGTGGAAGCCAGCACCCAGAAGGCAATGGCACCCCAGAAGAAGGGCGCTGCCGAACCTGTTTTGGTGATGGAGGCACCTATAAAGGAAGAGAAGACAAAGGGGCCGTAGGCGGCTACTGCTGCCGTCCAGCCGATAACGCCCGCCCCTTGCCGAGGAGAATGGGCGAAGATGATAGGGTACTGGCGGAATGTGGAAGCGTTACCTATCCCGCTGAAAAAGAAGAGCAGTACCATTAATATCACGAAGACGGGGAACTGGTCCAGTGAGGTAGGTGCCAAGTAGCCACCAAAGATGAGCAACAGACTGCATCCAATGAGACCTATCCCTGCAAGCTGGGTAAAGATGCTCCCACCCCATCGGTCGGAGGGAAAGCCCATGACGACCCGGATCAGGGAGCCTATCAGCGGTCCCAAGAAGGCGTAGGTGAGAGGGTCGGGGGCATTAGGGAATTTCCCGTAGAGGCTCTTTATCATCATCGGGAAAGATGCCGACAGTCCCGAGAAGGTGCCGAAGGTCATGATATAAGTGATGGTGCAGAACCATGTGTGCTCGTCTTTGAAAATGTCCAGTTGTTCCCTGAAACTTGCTCTCACCGGCACACTTCTCAAGAAAACCCAACTCAAGATACCCATGACGAGAAGGGGCAGTATGTACACAAATGGTGCATTTTGTAGCCATATTTGGGTGGTTTCATTGCCCCGAGTAAAGAGTTGGGGAGCACCGGCTATAGCACCGAAGGCGGCAAAACCGATGATCCAGTGAGGAACTGTGCCACGGAGACCCCGAAGTTGCCAATTCCTGCCTGGATACCAAGAGCAGTTCCCTGCAGCCGTTTGGGGAAGAAGAGGCTGGTGCTGGGCATAAAGGAAGAGAAGTCTCCACCCCCAAGACCGAGAGCAAAAGCCAACACCGCGAAGACCCAGAAGGGGGTCTCCGGGTTCAGAATGGCTAAGCCAAGTCCCAAGCACGGGAAAATCTTGAGAAAATTGGCGATGGTGATTACATGTCGTGTCCCGAACAAGGGGATCAGGAAAGTATTAATGATGCGCAGGGTTCCTCCTGCCAATCCGGGGATGGCTGCCAGCCAGAAGAGCTGCATCTCGGTGAACTTGAATCCGATGCCTGGCAGACGAACCACCACCGCACTCACCACAAACCAGCTAGCAAAAGACATGATTAGGCTCAGGGTGGTGATAGTGAGCGTCCGCCAGGCGATCCGGCTCCCCCTCTCTTTCCAGAAATTTGGGTCTTCAGGTTCCCATTTTTTTAGCCATGTGCTCATCGTGCATTCTCCTCTTTATTGGCACGCTCGAACCTATAAGAAGCCCTTCCGGCAAATAGCGATCCTATCCTCTCCATCTCTCGTTCTTTCCTCGCGGTGACGATCTGCCAGACAAGGCAGGAAGCGGTGACAAGCAGGAGGACAATCCATGTTGTCTCCGGAGTGCCGGTACTCTTTAGGAGATAAGCCCATACGGGCGGGAAGATAAAGCCCCCGAAGGCGCCGAGCTGCCCCACAAGCCCTCCTACTGCACCCATATCTCTGGGGAAAAAGTCGTACACATACCGAAAGACCGACGCTTTCCCCATGCCCATCCCACAGCCAAAGATGAAGACGATGGCTGCGAAAAGATAGGGCGACTTAATCAAGCCCGGAATGGAGACCAAGGCACCCGCTGCTAACATGAGGAGCAGGAAAAGGTTGGTGGAGCGCCTTGCCCCTAATATGTCCGATATCCAACCGCCCACAGGGCGTAATAGACTGGCTGGAAAGATGAAGGTTGCTGTGAGCAGGGATGCCACTGTGAGGCTAACCCCGAAGGTGTCCACATAATATTTCGGCAGCCAGAGGGAGAGAGCCACATAGGCGCCGAAGACAATGTTGTAGTAATGGCAAAATCGCCAGGCGTTTAGGTCGCGGAGGGGTCGGTGCATTTCTAAAAGGTTGCGGTGTGCCCCCGGCTTCCTGTCAGGGGTTGGCGCCTGAGTCCAGAGGATAAGAGCCATGATGACCAGCATCCCGGCATAAATGAGGGGAATGAATCGCCAGCCACCCGGAATCACCCCCGCAATGTACCCTGAAGGGAGCATGGCTATTACAGGGGGGGCGATGAACTTGGTCACAGAAGCGCCCACATTACCCGCTCCGAAGAAACCGAGAGCAAAGCCCTGACGCTCCTTTGGAAACCAGGCGGAGTTCCAGGCAATCCCCACGGTGAAGGTGTTACCGGTAAGCCCTGTCCACAGCGCCAAAAACAACAACTGCTCATAGGTCTGAGCATAGCTCACCAAAATCGCTCCCGGCACCACCACAAGGAGCAGGGCAGTAAAAACGACTCGCCCGCCAAGTCTATCGGTCAGCAGACCTATAGGACCCCTCGGCAGCGCTCCCGCCAGGGCGCTCGCTGCCAGAAGCCACGCAAGCTGCTGATCGGTCAGCCCAAACTCCTTCCGGATGGGAATACCCATCACCCCATACATCATCCAGACCGCAAACGCCAGGGTGAACCCGATAAAGGAGAGGGCAAGAACCGTGTTTTCCTTGTTGCTGATGATTTTCTTTGTCATTTTTTCACCTCCGTCATTTTTTCACCCCTACATACCTTCTCATGGAGATGTAAGGACGGGTGATGTAGGCGATGGGATAGCTGAACGCATGCACCAGTTTGGTGAAGGGGAAGTACGCAAGAAAGATCAGCGCGATAATGAGATGGAGCTTCATCGCCAGAGGAACTGTGGCAAGCAAACTGGCATCCGGTTGCAGAGTGAGAATGCCCACCAGCCAGCGTCCCACCGGGTAAGAGACGCCCCACATGAACTGAATGAGCGAGTGGTACAATCCGAGCGCTAAAGTAACAATCAAGAAGAGCAGGACGAGATAATCTTCCAGGGTGCTCATCGCTCGCAGTTGGGGCGAGAGGAGCCGGCGCACGAACGCCCAGCATGCCCCATAAAGCGCCAGGATGCCTCCAAACATGCCAGTCCATCGGAAGAACTCAACCCATCCGCCCCAGTTGACCGCCCCTCCGATGAACCCAATCAGGTGCGCAAGGATTAGAATGATGAGTCCCCAGTGTAGGCAGAGGGCGGCGGGTCCGATGGAGGTGCGCCCGAAGAAGCCAGTCGAACGGGTCGTCCACAGAAGGTCGCCCCAGGCGCCCCAGGCAGGCTTGCCCCGATAAGCCGTTTTGATGCCAGTCACTGTGCGATAGATCGTCCCGAACACGAACAACAGAATAGTGATGTACGGCAACCCGACAAAGAAGAAATTGTCAAACATGGTTCACCTCCTGTTTTTTGGATTCTATGTCTAATCGCAGGACGCGCTCCAGCGCATCGAGAAGGTGCAGGTAGGGGGTGTCCAGCTCGGCGAGCCGTGAGCGGAGTGGTGGAAGGAAGGGCAGGATATGTTCCCGAATGAGCTTCTCTCTGAGGGGGTCCTCCCTGTCCGCGGTGAGCGCAAGGAACTCCACCACGAGCGGGAGATAGTCTGGCAGCTCCCTGCCATTCGGGGTCAAGCCGAAATGACGGTAGATGCCGAGCAGTTCAATCATATAGTTGTTTCGGTCAGAGACCGCCGCTTGGGCGCATGTCTTCGGCTCATCAAAGACATGACTGCCCAGATAGAGCGGACAGCGCGGGTTGAGTTCGAACAGTTCGATATACTCCTCCTCAGAGAGGGGATGGCGCAGGAAGCGCGTGAGGAGTTCGGTCGTCTCCGGGTCTATTTCCGCAAGATGGAGGAGCCACACTTCCGCCTCTTGCCGAAGCGCGTGCCTATCCACATCCTGCGGACTGCACCACAGCTCCGCAACGAGCGCGTAAATAGCCCTCAGCATGAAACTCTTCTCACTCATACTCTTTCTCCGGGGTGTGGCGCGATTTATAATAGCTTTTCCTTCGTGGCACAGGCGCCCATGGACTCATGGCGCTGAAGCCGGCGAACCCTCGCTCCGTGTAAGGGCTTAGATCGGCCGCCTCGCGTTTGGTGGTGGGGATAACAAACCGCTCGTGGTAGAAGGCGAGCGAGAGTGCCCGCACGATGCCTTTGGCATCCTCTTCGGTCAGTCCCACACGCTCCAGTACTTCTGGGTTGGGCGTGCCATCCACTCGCAGGCTCCGCTCATAGTGGCGGATAGCTAGCTGCCTCAAGAGCGATTTCTTCACTTCCTCTTCGTTGCCCGCAGCGAACAGGTTCGCCAGATACTTAATGGGGATGCGGAACTTTTCCAACTCATCCAGACCCAGTAGGGGTCCGCTTCCAGGTTTATCCATGTCGAAGATGTCCTGCTCATCGGGCGAGTTCCTGCCGATGCTGGTGATAATAGGTGCTAAGGGGGGAATGTACCAGAGCATGGGCAGGGTGCGGAACTCCGGATGCAGGGGCAACGCCAGCTCCCACTTTTTAATTAGTTTGTAGGGTGCTGAACGCTGGGCGGCGTCGATCCAGTCGTCGGGAATCCCGCTTGCTCGTGCCGCCTCGATGACCTGCGGGTCAAAGGGGTCCAGAATGATGTCGCGCTGGGCGCGTACCAGGTCGTCTTCATCCGCCAGCGCGGCGTCCTGCACGCGCTCCATGTCATACAGGACGACGCCAAAGGAGCGGATGCGTCCCACACAGGTGTGGAAGCATATGGGCGGTAGCCCATGCTCCACTCGCGGATAGCAGAGGATGCACTTCTCCATTTTGCCCGTGCGCCAGTTGTAATAGGGCTTCTTATAGGGGCATGACGAGATGCAGTAGCGCCAGTTTCGGCAACGCTGTTGGTCGATGAGCACAATGCCATCCTCTTCGCGCTTGTAGGCGGCGCCGGAGGGGCAGGCAGCCACGCAGGGCGCATTAAGGCAATGATTGCAGATGCGGGGAAGGTAGAAATAGAACACATCCCTGAATCGCAGGTACGCCTCATGCTCCTCCTTGCTCATCCCGCGGAAGTTCACATCATACTTGCCGGTGATGTGGGCGCCGCCCGCGTTGTCCTCCCAGTTCACATTCCATGTCAGGGGGATGTCCTCCTCCTCGGTGACCATCGACTTGGGACGCGCGACGGGCTGCTGAGTGCCTTGTTGGGGAGTGTGCAGGTCATCGTAGGTGAAGGTATAGACATCCGTGCCATAGTAATCCGCCATCTCCGGCATATGCGGGTTAAAAAAGAGGTTAGCCAGCATATAGGCTTTCCCGCCATAGCGGAGTCGGAGCTTATTCCCTTCCTTCACCCACCCGCCTTTCCACAGCTCCTGATCCTCCCACCGCTTGGGGTAGCCGATACCGGGCTTCGTTTCCACATTGTTCCACCACATATATTCGGCGCCCTCACGGTTGGTCCACACATTCTTACAGGCAACGGTGCAGGTATTGCAGCCGATGCACTTTTCAAGGTTGAAGGTCATCGCATAGTGTGCTTTGACTCGCATGGTTTCCTCCTCCTGTGTTTAGAGGGCTGGCACCCTTTCCAGCTCCTCCTCGCGGTAGATGGCGCCCTTTCTGCCGGGGGCTAAAGGCATCTTGCGGATGAGCACGCCATGGTCTCGCTCGGAGGGGCTGGTGCCCCAATAGTTGATGTCGTAGCAGAAGTTGCCGTAGCCGCCCACCATCGTGTGGGGGTTCATCAGGATGCGGGTGGTCGCGTTATTGTTGCCGCCTCGGAGGTCGGTGCAGCCGCGCTTTTTCGCCAGGGGCGAGAAGGGCACATTCACATGCCGCTCCACCTGGTGATAGACGATCGCCATTCCGCGCGGCACCTGATGGCTGACGATGGCACGGCAGACTTGGATGCCGTTCTCGCAGTAGAGCTCCACCCAGTCGTTGTCCTTGACCTCGATCTCGTCGGCATCGTCGGGGTTGAGCCAGACCGTGGGACCACCTCGGGACATATGCATCATCGGCCAGTGGTCGCGGAAGGAGCTGTGGATCTGCCACTTGCCGTGCGGTGTGATGAAGCGGAAGACCTTGGACTTGGACTCTGCCTTGTCCAGACGAATGTCTCCAATCGCCACCATGTCCAGGGGCGGTTTGAAGGTGGGTAGTGCCTCGCCCAGTTCCCGAATTGCCTGATGGTCGAAATAGATTTCGATTCTGCCGGTGAGGGTGTGCCAGGGCTTGAGCCGCTCCACATTCAGCGTCCAGGGCGCGAAGGTGCGTTGCTTGCCCGTTTTGGGGTCGAAGAGGATAGCACCCCACATGGGCGAGGTGTGGATGCGCCGCGGCTGGGAAGCTAAATCTTTGTAATGCACTCGGCGCGTGTAGACCGGCTCCACCAGATCCTTGAGGGGCAAGCCCACCTTCTTCTCCATCTGCTCAAAGAACAGATACGCCAGCCGACCGTTGAGTTCCGGTGAGACTTGGCAGATAAGCTCCAGAAACTGCTCCGGTCGCTCAGCGTAGATTCGCCCATTCTTCACAGTAAGCGCCTCGTTTTGCTTCAACTCCTCTTCCACGATGGGGGTCAAATCTGCATAGTGCCCTTTGGAGCCGTAGTGGTCGATGCGCGGTCCAAGGGAGACCAGTCGGTCATAGACCTGGGTGTAGTCCCGCTCCACGATGAAAATGTGAGGGAAGTACTTGCCGGGAATCGGTTCCCCATCGCCCCACTTCCAATCTTTCACCTCCCCGAGCGGCTGTCCAAGCTGGTCAGGCGAGTCCATCCACAGAGGTTTCAGCACGATGTCTTTTACCGGTGTCGGGAAGTATTTCTTTGCCAGCTCAGAGAACTTTTTGGCGATGAGCTTGAAGGCTTCCCAGTCGTGCTTTGTTTCCCATGGCGGGTCGGTCGCGGGTTGCAGAGGATGCACGAAGGTGTGCAGGTCGCCAAAGGTGATGTCGTATTTCTCGTACCAGAAGGCGGCGGGGAGGACCACATCGGCGTAGTTGGCAGTCGAATCCATGCGGATGTTCAGGTTCACGAGCAGGTCCAACTTGCCGATAGGGGCTTGTTGCGGGTTCCACTCGATCTCCTTCACCAGTCCACGAGCTGGCTCGTTGTCATACAGCACATTGTGGTGGGTGCCCAGGAAGTGTTTCAGCGCCAGTTCGTGCCCGCGCATGCTGGTGCCGATAAGGTTCCCCCGCCAGACAGTCAGCACTTTCAGCTGGTTTTGGGGCAGGTCCACATGCGGGAGGGCGAAATCGAGCGTGCCTTCCCTGAACTGCAGGAGCACCCACTCCTTCACTTCCTCGTCCGTCTTACAGCCCGCTTGGAGCGCTTCCTGGTAGAGGTCGAGCGGGTTTTTGCGGTCAAATTGCGGGAAGAAGGGGAGCCAGCCCAGCCGCACCGCCAGGGCGTTGAAGTCGGCGGCATGGTTGTATTGGGGGCACTTCTTTGCATCCACCGCCCACTGGGTGTCCAGGGGCATGCCATCATAGCGCCACTGGGCAGTGTGGAAGTACCAAAGGGAGGTGGAGTTCATCAGGCGGGCGGGGAAGACCCAGTCGGCGGCGGCTCCCAGATACTTGAAGGGCGCGTGGAGCCGGGTGTGCTGAGTGCCCACATAGTGGTTGAAGTTACCTCCGTTCCTGCCGTGACAGCCGCAGAGGGCGAGCATGACCGCCATACTGCGATAATACATAGAAGCGCCGTGATACCAGTGCTGGATGCCCGGTCCGGTGATAATCAGGGAGCGCCCCTGAGTCTTTTCCGCGTTTTCGGCAAACTCCCGCGCGACTTGGATGACCAGATTTCGGCTCACCCCCGTAATCCGCTCCTGCCAGGCGGGGGTGAATGGCTTGGGGTCGTTGTAGTCCGTAGGATAATCGCCACCCAAGCCACGCGATGGACCGTTCCACGCCATCAATAGGTCGAAGGCGGTGGTCACAAGGAGCGGGCGACCATCTTTGGTGGTGACGAGTTTCGCTGGCACCTCCCTCAGCACCTCTCTGGCTCGCTCCACCTTGCTCCGGCTCTTGCCCAGCCAGATGCTGAAGGTGTCGGTGAAGTCGCTGAACGAAACCATCACCCGCCGGTCTTCCCTGCCCAGCAAGGTAAGCAAGGGATCAAACTCCTCGCCGGTGACCACATTCTTCAGCTGCAGATTCCAGTTGCCAGTAGGTTCCTTCTCCCAGCGGAAGCCGATAGTGCCCGGGGGTAGATGCAGTTTGCCCTGGGCGTCCATCATAATCATCTTCCACTCTGCGTTCTCCTGATCGGCATATTCCGCCAGGTCTGATGCCCGCAGGAAGCGTCCTTGATGGAACTTTTCCCCGTCCGGCTCCAGAATCACGAGGAAGGGCAGGTTGGTGTAGCGCTTGAGATAATTGACGAAGTAAGCCACTTCTCGGTCGACATAGAACTCCTTAAGGATGACATGGATACACGCTTGGAAGAAGGCGCCATCGCTTCCGGGGACAACGGGCACCCACAGGTCAGCATACTTTGCCACATCGGAGTAGTTTGGAGAGACCACCACGACCTTAGTCCCGCGATATTTGGCTTCTGGCAGGAAGTGGCAGTCGGCGGTACGGGTCTGGTTCAAGTTGGCACCCGCAACAATCCAGTAGGTGCCGAGGTACCAGTCGGAGCTTTCGCAGTTCTCCGTCTGGTCGCCGAACATGGTAGCCTCGATGTGAGGCAGGTCATGATACCACTCATAGTAGCTGCAGTAGATTCCGCCCAGCAGGTTGTTGTAGCGGTGCCCGGCAATAAAACTTAAGAGGCTCATGGCGGGAATAGGGGAAAAAGCGGCGATATGGTCCGGACCGTACTTCTTGATGGTATAGATTTGCGCCGCAGCAATCAGCTCGGTCGCCTCGTCCCATGTGACTCGCTTCCAGCCCCCTTTCCCCCGAGCGGATTTATACTGCTTCGCTCGCTCCTCATCTTCGACGATGCTTGCCCACGCCTCGACGGGGTCTTTACCCTGGGCGCGCGCCTGCTGGTAGTAATCCCACAGCACCTTGCGCACATAGGGGAACTTGGGTCTGAGGGGGCTATAGGGATACCAGGAGGCGGTTACCCCGCGCTGGCAGCCCCGCGGCTCCACATTCGGGATGTCGGGGTCTATCTGGGGGTAATCCACTTTCTGGAGCTCCCAGCAGATAAGCCCGTCCTTGACAAAGACCTCCCAACTGCACGCCATAGAGCAGTTCACGCCATGGCTGGTGCGCACGCTGTAGTCATACGACCATCGGTTCCGATAGAAATCCTCCCATGAGCGGGATTCGTTCGTTTCTCTGAACCATCTGCTCCTCATGGTATCGCCTCCTTCTGGCTTGCTCTGAGACTAATTGTGGTGAGAATCAGCAATGCGACGACGCTCAGCGCTAAAGTTGTGAAAAGGGCGGGCACAAACCGGGTTTCAGCGGTGCCCTGCGAGGCTTGCTCGAGAAAAGCAATCAGGTGGGTCCGCTCCTCCTCGGTAAGAGGGTAGTCGTGAAAGAGAGGGTTCATGCTGGGAAAGGGGAAGGTGGACAGGATGTCCGTGAGGTTGTCTTGTCCGAACTTGGGGAAAGCGACGCTGAGGTCGGGTCCCCAGCCTCCGCCCACCAAGTTAAGCTTGCCCACACTATGGCAACCAATGCATGGGGGGCCACTGCTTTTGAAGCGGGCAATGCCAGTAAAAAGCTCTCTCCCCCGAATCGGGTTGCCCATCCCAGCCGGTGGCGGCGCTTTTTTCACTAAGGAAAGCACATAGTAAGTCAGCGCCCAGCGAGCCTCATCGCTCATGGCGCCCTTATAAGCGGGCATCGGGGTTCCCCCAATACCGGTGGTCAGGGTTCGATAAATCTCCTTTGGGGTCGAACCGCCCTTCATTTTGCCAGTGGTGAAATCGCGCGGGATAATCGGCTGACCCCACTGGTCGGTCAACTTGGAAGCCAAAGGACCATCGCCTGTGCCCGTCGAACCATGGCAGGGAGAGCAGGTCTCCTGGTAGAGCTTCCGCCCCTTCGTGAGCATGGCTTGCGTTTGAGGGGGCGGCTCAGGGATTGGAACCGGCGGCGAAGGTTGACCCCTCAGCGAGGGGGGGATGAAGGTCTTAATATAAGCCACCACCGCCCAGCGCTCCTCTTCGGATAGATAGGAAAAAGAGGGCATGAGCGTTCCGGGCATCCCCTGACTGATGATTCGGAACAGGTCCTCATCGGTCGGCAGAAGGAGCGTGGAACGGAACTTGAAGATGCCCCGTGTGAAGTCGCGCGGTCTCGGATTCAGGAAACGCGCTGCGGGACCATCTCCTTTGCCTCCCGTCCCATGGCAGAGAGCGCACTCCCTCTGGTACACCGCGCTCCCTAACACGAGGTTTGCCCTTGCCGATTCCGTCTCGCCCGCGCTGGCTCGATGAAGCACGCAGACGACAATTACAAGGGTTAGCGTTAGGCTCGGCATGAGCAAAGCCCATCGAGCCTTTCCACGCTCGACTACACGCCTCCTTATTAGCCCCCAACTATATTCCCTTGCGCCCATGGCTGTGCTCCTAACTACATTGATTTTATCAGCCATTGTCAGTCATACCACTTAACTCAAACAGTTGACTGAGTTGGACGAATTATACCCCATCACTTCCCACTTTGTCAAGGGGCAAAGGGCTGAATCGGGGCTTTTTGGGGAAATTTTGGCAAAATTCCCCTTAAAATCGAGGGAAAACGCGCGAATTTCCGCCCTCTGCGGCTGTCTGACTGGCTCTACAGGGGTTCGTCGGGCGTGTTCAGATTGGAGAAACTGCGTCCGTTAGGGTCATGGGCGCGCCATTCGCCGGGCGTCAGCACCCGCACCTGCAGGGTAGGATGGCGCAGAATCGACTGCAGGGATGGAATCGGCTCGCCTTCCGCCCAGAACGACGCCAGTTCCTCATACACCTCGCGACGATAGAGGGCATGCAAAGGTTGAAGACGCCCCTCCGCTTCGGGCACCACGACATCGTATTCAGGCGAAGGGCGAAGAGCGGATGGCGAAATGAGGGACATCATCCAGCGAATCAGGGCAGGATTGAGGAACGGCATGTCGACGGCACAGATGAAAACCCATGGATGGCTCGCATGGCGCAGTGCGGTCAGGATTCCGCTCAGCGGGTGCTGGATTTCGAACTCGTCATACAGCAGACGCACATCGGGCGGGAGGGGTGGCAGGGGCGTGTCGGGTCGGGCGACCACCAGTCGCTCTGTACACACCTCGCTCAGCGCGTCCAGCCCATGCATCAGCATCGGTTTGCCCTGCAGCTCAAAAGTCGCCTTCGGCGGACCGAACCGTAATCCCCGTCCGCCCGCAAGGATGGCGCCTGTCAGGTTCATCCTGTCCTCACCTTCGTTCATCTGTTCGTTCGTTTCGATTCCCACTCAGCTCGGAGGGCGGGTGCAACACTTTCCAGATGGGCACATCGCGCTTGAGCGCCTCCAGCAGGAACTGGCAACCCGCGAAGGCTTCCGCCCGATGGGGCGCATGCACCCCGATGATCACCGCAATTTCGCCCACCCTCACCTTGCCCAGCCGATGGCGGAAGTAGACCTTGCTCAGCCCGAACTGCTCCTGCGCCTGCTGAATATATCGCTCCAGCATCCGTTCCGCCATTGGCGCGTAGGCTTCGTATTCCAGATACTCAATCGGCTCGCCCGCTTCCAGCCGCCGAACGACGCCCAGAAACTCCACCGACGCGCCCGAATGCTCGCTCATCGCTTCACGATGCCATTCCTCAGGCGAGAGCGGTTCGTAGGTCAGGTAGCGCATAGGATCAGCCTCCGCTTACTGGGGGTATCAGCGCGATCTCATCCCCTTCGCGCAGAGGGGTTTCCAGCGTGGCATACTCGCCGTTCACCGCCACGCGCGTCGATTCGAGCCACTGCGTTAGCAACGGGTAGGCAGACCGCAAATGGCTCAATAGGTCGCGCACCGTTGTGCCTTCCGGCAGGTTCAGGCTCAGCGCGTCCGTACCGAGAGCCGATTTAAGATGAGCAAACACCATGACGCATAGGGTCATACGCATCCCTCCAGGGGCGCTATCGGCAGCGCATTGACCAGTGTACCCGCTGGGTAGTGGCTCTCCCCGGCGGGCAGGTAGAGAAAGGCGTTCGCCTGTGCCAGACTGCCCAGCAGAGAGGAGCCTTGCGCGGGCGTTGGCGTGATGCTCAGCGTGCCGTCTGGCTCGGCGTGTAGCTGGGCGGTCAGCAGCTCGGCGCGTGCCTCCTGTTTATGCACCGGCGTGCTCAGGCGAGCCATCAAGTAGCGAGGCGCGGGGTGTGCCTCACCCTCCAGCGCAGAAAGATAGGGTCGCACAAACAGCAGGCATCCCACCACGATTGCCAATGGATTGCCCGGCAGCCCGAAAATCGCCTGCTTGCCGTGTCGCGCAAAAAGAATCGGCTTGCCCGGCTTCATGTTCACGCGCCAGAAAACGATTCGGGCGCCGAGTTGCTGGAGGGCAGGCTTGACCAGGTCGCGTGCACCGACCGAGACGCCGCCCGTAAGAATCGTCACCTCTGCCTCGCTCAGCGTCTGCTCCAGCCGTGCGATGATGGCGGACAACTCGTCGGGTACAACGCCTGCAAAGGCGTATGGCACACCCCACGCCTTCAGCCACTGGCACAGCATGACACGGTTCGAATCGCGAATCGCATCGGGCTGGAGCGGTGCGTCGTAGGGAAGGAGTTCACTGCCCGTCGTGAGGAGGGCGACGCGCGGACGACGATAGACCTTCAACGGGGTCAGTCCCAGCGCAGCGAGCAAGCCGATATGCGGAAGCTGGAGGCGCGTGCCCGCAATAAGCAGGGTCGTGCCTGCCTGAACATCGAGCCCCTTCGGGCGGATATGCGCGCCGGGCTTGACCGGCTCACGGATTAGAAGATGCCCGTTTTGCACCTCTGCCTGTTCAAGGGGCAGAACGGCGTTCGCGTGCGCAGGGACGGGTGCACCCGTGCTGATGACCACCGCCTCGCCTGGGTGCAGGGGGCAGGTATAACCCTTGCCCGCCATCGATTCCCCCACGAGGCGCAGGTGCACGGGCGCGTCGGGCGTCGCCGCGAGGGTCTCCTCTGCCCTCAGCGCGTAGCCGTCCATCGCTGCGTTGTCAAAGGGGGGCAGGTCATGCGGGGCGACGAGCGGTTCCGCCAACACCCGCCCCACACCCTCCATCAAATCCACCGATTCTATGCCCAGTGGGGTCGCGCCTTTCAGCACCTGAGCCTGTGCTTCCTCTACACTGATCATGTCCGTTCGCCTCCATTCCTAAGCGTAGCACGGGCGTCCCGCCCGTGCAAGCGTAGCTTGGGCATCTTGCCCATTGAGCCTGTAGCTTGGGCGAGACGCCCAAGCCCTGTCCGTGCGCCGCGTGTGATGCTCACAGCAGGGCATCGATCTGCTGGGCAAGCTGGAAATCTTTTTCGGTCAGCCCGCCTGCCGAGTGCGTGCTGAGGCGCAGGGTCACCTGACGGTAGCGGATTTCTATATCGGGGTGGTGGTCCATCCGTTCGGCAAGTAGCCCCACCTGCACCACGAAGGCAAGCGCCTCACGAAAGTTTTTGAAGGTGACGGTGCGCTCTATCTCGTTGCCCACACGCTGCCAGTTCGGCACCCGCGCCATCCATTGCCCCACTTCGGCTTCCGGAATGCGTTCCACTGTTACTCTCCCTCCTCGGGTTCTATGCCGAGCGCACGCAACTGCTGGGCTAAACGCTCGGCACGGCGTTCCGCCTCTTCACGCAACCTCTGCTCTTTGCGTGCAATCTGCGCCAAGTCTACATAACTGGTAAAGAGGGTTCCGTCGGGGCGATAGAGCCTAACCTTTGCACCATCCCCTCGTGTGAAGCGGATACTTAGCAGCGGGCTGACCCAGCCCTCCATGTTCTCGATCGGCTCCAGATGCTTGCTATGCCGAAGGTAGCCCTCCCACTTCCCTGTATCTGGGTCATAAATATAATACTCTTGCACGCCATACCTGTCATAAAATTCAAACTTATATTTCAACTCTGCAGGTGTATTGCTCGGTGACACCACCTCGAACACGACCTGCGGTGCGATGTCCTCTTCGAGGAACTGCAGGTATGCGCCACGATGCCCCTTCGGACGCCCGAACACCACCATCACATCGGGGGCGACGCGCAAGGTATTGTCCCCTCTAACTGGATACCAGAAGAGATCCATCGCGACGAACACATCATTGCGGTCGGCAAACATGGCGCACAGGTTATCATACAGCGTGTTCATCACCTCTGCCTGTTGGGTATTGCTTGCCATCGGTTCACCATCAGTTTCTGGATAGAGTACGCCATCCACCACGATGCCTGCCTGTGTGGCTATCATGTCGCATCACCTCTATTTGCCATTCGCTATGACTCCTTTTTCGCCTGTTCTAAATTAACGATTGTACCCATCAGGGTCTTTTCTGCGCTGCTGGTGTCTTGCCCTTGCAGGGCGCGTATCGCTTGGGTGACCTCCTGGGCTTCCTGCAGGCGTCCCTGCTGAAGTAGCAGGGCGCGGGTGCGCTCCAGCTCCTGCAACGCCTGCATCTGCGAAAGTTGTTGCGTACGCATGCCCATGATGGTCTTTTCGAGGGCGCGCGAGGTGACGGCTATTTGTAGTTCGTTCGCCACGCGCGGGTCTTGGGGCACATTGGCGCGGGCGGGGTCTGTTATGAACTCCAGCACCACCTCGTCGGTCAGCGTTTCGGGGCGCCCCGTGAGGTTGTCCTCATAGGTGAGTTTGAGGCGGGCGATACGATAGATGCCCGCGGGATGGTTGGGGAACTCCAGCTCCAGCACGGGTGTTAGCCGACTGCCACGCTCCACATCGACAAGGCTCAGCTCGGCGGTGCGTCCGCGCAGGTGCAACTCGCCTCCAAACGCCTGACGCACCTGCACCCAACGCGCCAGCTCCACTTCCAGCTTCAAATTGCGGGCGACGACGGTCATCAATCGCTGAAGCTCCTGCTGAAAGATTTCAGGGATGCGCTCTGGGCGGTCGATGTAGTAATATTTCCCGCCACTGCGCCGTGCGATGCCCGCCAGCAGCTCCTCGTTGTAATCGGGACCGAAGCCAAGCGCGGTGATATGGAAGTTATGCTCTTTCGCGCGCGCGGACACGCCCACAATCGTGCTGAAATCTTTGATGCCGACCGTCGGCTCACCATCGGTAAAGAGCATCAGGTGGCTCTGGTAGCCGGGCAGATTAACGGAGGTCACCTGCTGAATGCCGAGCACCAGCCCATCATACAGATTGGTGGTGTCGCCTGCCGTCAGGCGGTTGATATGCTCTTTCACCAGCTGCTTGTTCACGATTTTGCGCGGAGGCATCAGCACCTCCACGGTCTCCTCGAAGGTCACAATCGAGAGCACATCCCCTTCGCTGAGCAGGTCGACCACATAGCCGCAGGCGCGTTTGACATATTCGAGGGGTGTGCCTTCCATCGAGCCGCTGCGGTCGATGACCAGGCAGAGGTTGAGGGGGGCGCGTCCGGTGGCGGTCTGAGCGCCCGTGATCTCAACGAGCAGCCCTTCACGGGCGACGCTGTTTGCCAGGGCGACCGGCCTGCCCAGAATCGCGCTCATCGTGAGGGCGCGCGTGGAGGGTGCGCCCAGTCCTGGCACGGCTTGCGTGCGGTTCGGGTCAGCGGGCATGCTTGGTATCGGCACGGCTTGCGTGCGGTTCGGGTCCGCAGGCACGCCCATCGCCTGCGTGCGGTCCTGATCGGGCTGTTCAAATGCCTGTGTCCTGTCCATCGATACTCACCTATGCATGAGAGTGTACCATGAAACATGGGGGCAAGGTGTGGACATGATGCATAACGACCCCATAAGGGGATTGAGGTATTATTTCTTTGATGAGTCGTCGCTTGCCTTGGCCAATATCGACAACGGTTAGGAATCCTGCTCGCTTGCGCGATTTCTTGCGGGTATTACAGCGCTTTGAAGGGCGCCCTTACGACAGCCAAACTCAAAAAGAGTATCCGATGCCGAATCTAACTCGCAGAACCTTCACACATGCGACAGAATATGTCGTGTGGTTTGTCAAGGGTGCTGGCTGGAAATTTAATTATGAAGTTGTCAAGTTGCTAAATCCGCATCGTACACGCTCGGGTGAATCGCGCCAGATGAGCGATTTCTTTGATTTTATAGAGATGCCAATTGTGCAGGGTAAAGAGCGTTTGAGAAGAGCAGATGGACGCGCTCTGCACCCAACCCAGAAACCAGAGCGATTGCTGGAGATTATAATCACTGCGTCCTCTGACCCCGGTGATGTTGTGCTAGATCCATTTATAGGAACGGGTACCACCGCTGTTGTTGCTCAGCGCTTAGGCAGGCGCTGGATTGGCATTGAGAAAGACCCTGTCTACTATGAGGCAGCACTGAAACGGATTCAAGCAGGACAACAGGTACTTGTCATGGAGAAGGAGCATGCCTACCATTCGCCTGATTCATGGTGACGCGCTTGAATGGCTCCCTAAACTGCAGGCGGGGAGCATCGATATGATATTTGCTGACCCGCCCTACAATTTGTCAGGCAAGGGCTTCCTAACCTGTCGAGGGGGCAAACCCACTGAGTGTGATAAGGGCGAATGGGATCGGCTCGACGACCTGCACGAGTTTAACCGCCAGTGGCTGCGCGAATGCGTCCGTGTGCTCAAGGATGAGGGCACACTTTGGGTCTCAGGTACTCTGCATAATCATCCTTCCATCGGCATGGCTTTGAAGGAGTTAGGCTTATGGATTATTAACGATCTAATTTGGTACAAACCAAATGCAACGCCTCTATTGCAGACCAAACGGCTCGCACCATCCACCGAATTGATATGGATTGCCAGCAAATCGAAGCGATACTACTTTAATTATGAAATGGCGAAGAGGCTGAATGATGGAAAGCAGATGCGCAATTTGTGGACTATTCCTGCCGAGAAGCATCGCACTGATCACCCTGCTGAAAAACCTGAGGCGCTGCTTATGCGCATCTTGCTTATTGCTTCACGCGAAGGCGATACAGTTTTAGACCCCTTCATGGGGTCGGGCACGACAGGTGTGGTTGCCAAGCGGCTCAACCGCAATTTCATTGGCATAGAAATTGAGGAACGGTATTACCAGACTGCCAAAGCGCGGATTGAGGGGGCATCGATTCAGGATTCGCCTCTTGTTCTACCACCCGATTCCCTGCCTTTCGAGGATTGAAAACGGCAAAGGTGCAGGTTTGTGCAATGCCCAATCCATTCCTTCGCCACGCTCAGGGATGACAGGATTGGCTTTACAGAGGGCATACCCATATTACAGTAGTTGCCTCACAATGCGGACGATTGTGCTGGCGTCGATGCCGTAGGCGGCGAGCAATTGTTCGGGTTTGCCAGAACGCGGGATTTCCTGCACCGCGAGTGAATACACGCGCACCCCATGTCCCTGCACCGCCGCGACGACCGCCTCGCCAATTCCACCCTGAGGATAGTGGTCTTCAACCGTAATGATGACGCCGTTCGTCTCCCGTCCGCACCGAATGAGTGTGTCGGCGTCGAGCGGTTTGACCGAGTAGAGGTCAATCACGCGGATGGCAATCCCCTCGGCGCGCAGTTGCTCATACGCCTTGAGCGCTTCGTGCAGGGTGATGCCCGCGCCGACCACCGTCGCCACATCGTGGGAACTGGCACGCAGCACCTTACAGCCGCCAATCGGGAACGATTCCGAATCGTTGTAAATCACGGGCGTTTTTGGGCGTGTGGTGCGCAGATAGGCAATCCCGCGGTAGCGGCTCATCTCGCGCACCAATTTCACGGTGGAAGTGGCGTCGGCAGGATAGAGCACGAGGCTGTCGGGGATAGCTCGCATCATCGCGATGTCTTCCAGCCCCATTTGCGAGGGACCGTCCTCGCCAATTGAGACGCCCGCGTGCGACCCGCACAGTTTGATATTGGCGTGCCCGATGCCCGCCATGCGGATGAAGTCGAAGGCGCGGGTGAGGAAACAGGCGAAGGACGAGGCGAAGGGGAGCTTGCCCGTCTCGGCAAGCCCGACGGCAACGCCGACCATATTCTGCTCGGCAATAAAGCACTCCACAAACCGTTCGGGGAAGGCATCCGCGAACTTCTCGGAAAAGGTGGAGTTTTTCACATCGCCGTCCAGGGCGTAGAGGCGTGGGTTGGTCTTGCCCAGCGCGACGAGCGCGTCGCCATATGCCTCGCGCGTGGCGACCATCTGCCCAAGAGCGTATCGGGGCAGCAGGCACTTGGACATGTCGGGCATGTCCGACGGGTCAGACCCGCCCCACTCCTCCGTGGGTGGCGGTGCGGGGCGCAGGTGCGCCGCGCGTTCAATCTGCCCCGGTGTGGGCATCAGCTCGGCAATTGCCTGCTCGGCTAAATCGGGGGGTAGCGACTTGCCGTGCCAGCCCTCCTTATTCTCTACGGCGGACACGCCCTTGCCCTTCAGCGTGCGTGCCAGAATGACCGTCGGCTGATTCGACCCTTGCGCCTGCTCGAACGCGGTAAGAATCTGCTCGTAGTCGTGCCCATCGATGGCGAGCACCTGCCAGCCGAACGCGGTGAACCGACGCGCGTAGGTCTCCAAATCGTGCTGGAGCATGGTGGGTTGGCTCTGCCCCAGCCGATTGATGTCCACGATGGCGATTAGATTATCCAGCCCGTAGTAGGAGGCGAAGGCGGCAGCTTCCCACACCGCGCCCTCGGCGGTCTCGCCGTCGCCCATCAGGCAGTAGACCCGTGCGGGCAGGTTGTCCCGCTTCAGACCGAGCGCGATGCCCGCCGCGATGGACAGCCCTTGCCCCAGTGAGCCCGTCGCCACCGGATGCCAAATAAAGCGTGGCGTCGGATGACCCTCCAAATCGCTGTCGAACTGGCGCAGAGTGTCCAAATGTTCAACAGGGAACGCGCCCGCCTCCGCCCACGCCGCATAGAGCAACGGCGCCGCATGCCCTTTGGAAAACACCACCCGGTCGTTCAGCGGATTGCGCGGGTTGGCAAGGTCAACGCGCAACCCATGAAAAAATAGAACGGCGACCAAATCGGCAGCGGAAAGGCAGGTGGTCGGATGCCCAGAGCCTGCCTTCGTGGTGGTACGAATCGAATGCACACGCAAAAGGTTCGCCTTTGTACGCAACGCCTCTATCCGCTCTGGAGTGATCATGCCCATCGGATATCTCCTTGCACGGCGATTATACCTAAGCGTCCCGCACGGTGTATAATCTTTACGATGGGCAGGCTTGGACGAAAGAGGTGGACGGCTCATAAAGCACCGCTACTGTTGCTATTGAGCCTGTTCTTTGGCGGGCTGTGGGCGCAGACGGTTCAGCAAGGCGACCGGGTGGGCATCACTCTGCTTGGCAATCGGCTGAGAGTACATTGGCGTGCCTGCGGCGCGCTCTATGAAGTGGGTCCACCTGCCGGCACAGATGGGCTGGTGCTGAGCGAAGCGAACTTGTGCGACCGCACCCCCTGGTGGCAGATTGCCTACTCGAACGGTCAACGCGGCTGGTCTGCCGAGCGACGCATGAACCGCGTGCAACTCCTGTCCCTGCCGGGCGAAGGCTTCTACCCAACGATTACTGCGGAGGGTGCTTATCCTGTTCAGGTTGCGCCCGATGGTCATCCGCTGAATGTGCGCACAGGTCCTGGCTTGAACTATGGGATTGTGGCGCAGAAGCCCGCAGGCGCAACGGGCTGGGCATATCAGGTCGTGATCGATTCCGCGAATCGGCTCGTCTGGTGGAAAGTGCGCTGGGACGATGAGAACGGCGGGCAGGTCGGCTGGTCTGCCGATTCACGCCTCTATAGTGGGGTCTATCTGATGAAGGTGGGCGCGGCGCGCCCCATCTACACGCTGAGCCTCGACTCGAACGCGAGCGGGGTGGAGATTACCGTCAGCCCGCGTGATTTGCAGGGCAACCCCTCATCGGGCGCTGTCCGAACGCCCGCCACGCTCCCCTATGTCAGTGGAACCCAAATTACGCTCACTGCTCCAGCGAGCGCGCCCGACGGGAGCGGTTTTATCTACTGGGAGCGCAACGGCACGCCCTACACCGCCAGCCGTACCCTCACCCTGTTCATGACGCAGAACCTAAGCCTGCGTGCGGTCTATCGCGCCACCGAAGAGCAGTTCCTAATGAGCCTCATCGCGCCGTGGCGACAGCCACAATACTGGACACCCTCCACTTATGATGGGCACGGCGGCGGGAATATGCTGAACGCGGTCGATTTTAATCGCGCCTCCTCTTCGTCCAGCAGATGCCCCTACACGGGCGGCTGGATACAAGATTGCAACGAGGTTCTGCTCGCCTCGCACGCAGGACGCGCCTACACCCGCGCCCAAAGCGGATGCACAGGCTACGGCAATTACATTGTATTGGTGAGTGGGGTGCGTGTGAGCGGCACAAGCAACACCTACCTCGCCACCATTTATGCCCATCTGAACTACTTTTTGGTGAGCAACGGCACCGAGGTGTTGGGGGGAGAGCCTATCGCACGATTGGGCAGTACGGGCAACTCCACCGGACCGCACTTGCATTACGAGATTCGCGAGGTGACAGTATCGGGCAGTACCCTGACATTGGGGGCGCGTCGACAGGTGCTGAACAATCCTGCGATACGGCTCAGTGGTCAGGAACTGCGCGTCGACCTGAACTGTCAGGTAAGTGGGCTGGGCTACGCGGGTCCACCCATTCTGGGCACGGCGAGCGTCGGCTCCATCCCGCCCAACCTGTCGCCCCCATGCACGCCCTATAACTGCGGCGGGTTTCTCATGGCGCCCGAGACTGAGCCGGCGCACTGCCTCGAACCGGAGGAGTTGCCCACCTTGCTCTACCTGTCCGATGTGGATGGCGACGGCTGTGTGAATGATGCAGACCTACTGGAGTTGCTTAAGGCGATGGGCGCGGAGCCGTCGGAGGCTTCTGCCCACGCTGCCGATGTGAATCTGGACGGCGTGGTGGACGAGGCGGATCTGATTGCCCTGCTGTTCGATTGGGGGCACTGTGCCACGCCCTAAAGGAGGGAGACATCCGCCGATGCGAATCGATCCGTCTCGACTGTTTGCTTTCAGGATGTCCCGCCCATCACCGTTGATTGCGAATGGGGCGTGGCTTGGCTGGAGTGTTGCCTATCTGCTCCTGCAGACGCTAACGCCCTTTGTGCGTGTGCCGATTGGTTGGGTCTGGGTGGGCACATTGCTCAGCACGCTTGCGCTGATGGCGTCGATGCTGGGGCTGGTCTTCTCGTTGGCGCGGGCGTGCGAGGCGCGTGCATGGCTGGCGTTCATGTTGCTGGGCGGAGGCGCGGTGGTGTTCGTGCTCTGGCTGATGTTGCCCGTGTGGCTGGGCGTGTCGTCCCCGCGTGCCCTTCCACCGCAGATGGTCGTGCCCTATCGCGCGATGCATGGCTATCTGCTGATGTTGACAGCGATTGGGCTGGGCTGTGTGCTCTCACGGCTGATTCGCGAAAAAAACTTGCTTGTGCCGGTGGTGCCGTTCGCGGCGCTAATGGACGCGATTACGGTGCTGACCCCTGTGGGCTTTGTGAAGCGCGTGATGCAGGTCGCACCTGAGGTGGTGGAGCGGGCAGCGGTGGCGGTGATGACCGCGCCGACCGCCACACCCACCATAGAGCGCGTGATGCCCATCGTGCTGATGGGTGTAGGCGACTTCATGTTCCTTGCCCTCTATGCAGCTTGCCTCTATCGGTTCCGATTGCGCGTTTTCGCCACAGCGGTCGGGCTGTTCTTCGGGTTGTGGGCGTATCTGGTGATGGTCATGCTGGGCGTCGCGACCGTTTTGCCCGCGCTGGTGCCGATGGCGGTGGTGGTGCTCATTGTGAACGCGCGGGAGTTTCGGCTGACGCGCCAAGAGAAATGGTCGAGCCTGCTGGTGGTGGGCGTCGCGACGGCACTTTTGGTCTGGCTGTTGCTGAGGCGATGAGACGAAAGAGTATAGTAAGGGCGCACGGCTGTGTGCCCCTCCTATTTCTTCCTCTCCCAATGGGAGAGTGGTCTCAGGCATCCATCAGAGCAGACACCCCAGGCAGGTCGCGCCCCTCAAGAAATTCGAGCGACGCGCCGCCACCTGTGGACAGGTGCGTGATTCGGTCTGCAAAGCCGAGCTGTTCCGCCGCGGCTGCCGTGTCGCCCCCGCCCAGAATCGACACCGCGCTCGATTCGGCAACCGCCTTCAGCACGCCGCGTGTGCCCTCGGCAAAGGACGGCAACTCGAACATACCCAACGGTCCGTTCCACACCACCGTGCGTGCGGTGCGCACCACCTCCCCGAAGCGCGCCACCGTCTGCGGACCGATATCCAGCCCCATCATGTCGGGTGGGATTTGATCAACGGGCACGACTTGTGCGGGCGTATCGGCACGCGGTTCTGGGGCGACCACCACATCCACAGGCAGGACAATCTTATCGCCCGCTTGCTGAAGAACCTGACGCGCGAACTCAATGCTCTCGCTATCGAGCAAGGAGCGACCAATTTCGTAGCCCTGCGCTTTGAGGAAGGTGAACGCCATTCCGCCACCAATCAACAACCGATCCACCTTCGGCAGAAGGTTCTGAATCACGCCGATTTTATCGTGCACCTTCGCCCCGCCCAGAATCGCGACGAAGGGGCGTTCGGGGTTCGCCAGCGCGTTCCCCAGATAGCGCAGTTCCTTTTCCATCAGCAAGCCGGCGACGGCGGGTAGGTAATGCGCCACGCCTTCGGTGGACGCATGGGCACGGTGTGCCGAGCCGAAGGCGTCGTTCACATAAATCTCGCCCAGCCTCGCCAGCGCCTGGGCAAAGGCGGGATCGTTCGCCTCCTCCTCAGGATGAAAGCGCAGGTTCTCCAGCAGGACGACCTCGCCAGGCGCCATCGCCTGCACCCCCTGCTCCACCGATTCGCCAATACAATCATCCACGAAGCGCACAGGGCGTCCCAACAGGGCGCTCAGTCGCTCCGCCACAGGGCGCAGGGAATATTGCGGGTCGCGCTTGCCCTTCGGGCGACCAAGATGGGACATCAGAATAACCTTCGCCCCGCGTGTCAGCAGATACTCGATGGTCGGCAGGGATTCGCGAATGCGCCGATCGTCGGTTATCTGCCCGTTCTGGAGGGGCACATTGAAATCCACACGCACCAACACCCGCTTGCCCTGCACCTCGATATCGCGAACGGTCTTCTTCATCGGTTTGCCCCCTTTTGAGCTGCATACAGCCCGCGAATATACTGAATCTGTCCCGCGTGATAGAAATCGTGTTCCGCCAGCATCAGGAACAGGTCGCCTGTGGGCATGCGCCCGCCGCCCCAGTAGGGTCGTTCCACGCTGAGGTCATCGTCGCTGAGCGGGGCGAGCGCGTCGAGGGTGGTCTCATAGCCCTCTTGCGCGATTTGCAACGCAGCGTTCAGGTCGCCCCCCATCGCCTTGAAGCGGTGCTCCATCGCAGTCCAGTCGACCGCGCCCTCCCCGAAGGCAGTTGAAATCTGCACGATTTTGTCCGCGCCCAGATGGAAGATGATTTGTAAGATGGAGCCGTCCGCCCAGCGGAACCCTTTGTAGCCGGTGGGCGGCTTCCAGAGCGCCTCTTCGGGAGTCAACCCCTTGACTACTGTCTTGAAGCTGTGCCAGCGACTGCCCTCATACGCTTGGGTCAGCAACTCCTTCAAAAAGGTCACGCGCGTTCTCATCATTCCGATTGTACCCTCTCAAGCAAGGGGAATCCCATCCCGCTGAGCAGTGAGCAGGAGATGTTCGCGCAGGGCATCTTGCACAACCGAACCCTGCCGATTCGCCACACGCCCTTCGACACGAAACAGATAGCGCGTATTTTCCAGCGAGGCGGGACCCTGCACGCTGAGCGAGGCGCGCAGAGCGGGGTGCTCAAACGCAGAAACGGTGCGCTTGAGCCATTCGCGCGCAGCGGACAACTCCAGCGTGCTGGCGATGCCCACCTCCAGCGTCAGACGCTGTTCGCCCCGACTGTGATTGATGACCCGATTGATGTCGCCGTTGGCGATGGTGATGAGCCGTCCCTCGTCGTCGCGCAGGCGCGTGATGCGCATGCCCATCGTCTCCACCGTGCCACTGATTCCGTCCACCGTGACATACTCCCCCACCGCGAACTGGTCTTCCAGCAGAATAAAGAAGCCATTAATGAGGTCACGCACGAGCCGTTGCGCCCCGAAGCTAATTGCCAGCCCCGTGATGCCCGCCGTCGCCAACACGGGTCCCAGATTGACCCCAAACACGCTGAGAATCGTGAGTAGTCCGACGAAAAGCAGAGTGTAGTTCAGGATGCTGACCAGTAGCGCCGTGAGGGTCTGAATCTGTGCCACGCGCCGTTCAGGCATTTCGAGGCGTCGCTGGAGCGCGTTCAGCGCCGCATAAATCGCGCGGATGCCCAGCCAGCGCACCATTAGTATTAGTACCAGCACCAGCCCGATTTTCAGACCGCCCGTCAGCACCGCCTCCGACCAACGCTCCCACAACTTGATCAACCCATCCATAACCCATGCAAGGATACCTGAGCGGGGTACAATAGCCTCCGATGGGCACAGTTGAACAGCAGCTCGCGGTTCTCAAGCGCGGCGCCGAGGAGATTATCACCGAAGAGGAGTTGCGGGCGAAATTGGCGCAGGGCAAGCCGTTGCGCGTGAAGTTGGGCATCGACCCGACCGCGCCCGATGTGCACCTCGGCTGGGCGGTCGTTCTGCGTAAGTTGCGCCAGTTTCAGGACTGCGGGCACATCGCCTGCCTGATTGTGGGCGACTTCACCGCCATGATTGGCGACCCGACCGGCAGATCGAAAACGCGCCGTCAGCTTCCCCGCGAGGAGGTGATGGCATATGTCGAAAAGCTTAAGCCACAACTGTTCCGTATCTTAGACCCCAACCGCACGGAGGTCTACTATAACGCCGACTGGCTGGGCAAAATGACCTTTGCGGAGGTGATCCAGCTCGCCAGCAAGTACACCGTCGCCCGCATTCTGGAGCGCGAGGACTTCGCCACCCGCTTGGCAACCAACCAGCCGCTCGGACTGCACGAGATTCTCTATCCCCTGTGTCAAGGCTACGATTCGGTGGCGATTTCTGCCGATGTGGAGCTGGGCGGTAGCGACCAGCGGTTCAATAACTTGGTGGGGCGCGACCTTCAGCGCGAGTTCGGGCAGGAACCGCAGGTGGTGTTCCTAATGCCCCTGCTGATTGGACTGGACGGCAAGGAGAAGATGAGCCAGTCGCTGGGCAACTATATTGGCATCAGCGAGCCGCCCGACCAGATGTTCGGCAAGGTGATGAGCCTGCCCGATGAATTGATGAACCATTACTTTGTGTTGTGTACCGATGTGGCGCTGGAGGAGGTGCAGGCGTTGGAGCGCGATTGGCGCGAGGGGCGCGTGAACCCGCGCGATGTGAAGCGGCGGCTGGCACGCGAGATTGTCGCCCTCTATCACGGGCAGGAGCTGGCGGAACGCGCCGATGAGCAGTTCATGCGCATCTTCTCGCAACGCGAATTGCCCACCGAAGTGCCCGAAGCCGTGATACCCATGCATCTGTTGCGCGAGGACGGCACCATTCCGCTGGCAGCGCTCATCTCAGCGATTGGGCTGGCGTCCAGCAACTCGGAGGCGCGACGCCTCATTCAGGGTGGGGGCGTGGAGCTGGATGGTCAGCGCATACAGGACCCGAACGCCCACATGACCCCTGACCAACTCACGGGGCGACTCCTGCGCGTGGGCAAGCACCGCTTCGCCCGCCTCATATAGAGCATCGGGTATAATCACGGTAGCCAGCCACAAGAAGTGGCGTGGGGAGGCAAGGAGAACCGATGGCAGTCAAGCGAAAAACGGCAAAAACGGCGATAGCGGAACCGCAACATATTGGGGCGTCGCCCACAACCGATGAGGTGGAGATTATTGGCGATGAGGGCAACGGGCTAAGCGGTATCGTGGAGGGCGAATACACCGCCCAGCAACTAACCGTGCTGAAGGGGTTGGAGGCGGTGCGACGCCGACCCGCCATGTATATCGGCGACACGGGACCCCGCGGTCTGCACCACCTGTTCGTCGAAGTACTGGACAACTCGGTAGATGAGGCGCTCGCTGGACACTGCGACCATATCGATGTGATCCTGCACGCGGACCAGAGCGTGTCGGTCATCGATAACGGGCGCGGTATCCCCGTGGACATCCATCCGGAGGTGGGACTGCCCGGCGTGGAGGTGGTGATGACCATGCTGCACGCAGGTGGCAAGTTCGGCGGCGGCGGCTATCGCGTCTCGGGCGGTCTGCACGGCGTGGGCGTGTCGGTGGTGAACGCCCTTTCCGAATGGCTCGAAGTGGAGGTCGCACGCGACGGCTTCCTCTATCGCCAACGGTTCGAACGCGGCGCGCCCATCACCCCACTCCAGAAAATCAAGCCGACTAACAAGCGGGGCACGCGGGTAACCTTCCTCGCCGACCGCGAAATCTTCGGTGAGTACCGCTATGACCCCGCCCTCTTCATCAAGCGACTGCGCGAGCTGGCATATCTCAACCCAAATGTGACCTTCACCTTCACCGATGAGCTGAACGGCAAGCCAAAGCAGGTGTTCAAATACACCAAAGGTATCGCCGCGCTGGTGGAAGCGCTGAACGAGAACAAAGACCCCATCCATAAGGTGGTCTACTTCCGCAACGCGCGCGAAGAGACCGAAGTGGAGGTCGCCCTGCAGTACCACACAGGCTATCAGGAGACCCTGCTCTCCTATGCGAACAACATCCACACGGTGGAAGGCGGCACGCACTTGACGGGCTTCAAGACCGCCCTCACCCGCGTGATTAATCAGTACGCTCGCAAAGCAGGACTACTGAAAGAGAAAGACCCCAACTTCACAGGCGACGATGTGCTGGAAGGGCTGACCGCCGTGATCGCAGTGAAACTCCTGCACCCCCAGTTCGAGGGGCAGACCAAGACCAAGCTGGGCAACTTGGAGGTGCAAGGACTGGTCAACTCCATCGTGGGCGAGGCGTTCAGCGACTATCTGGAGCGCAATCCCTCGATCGCTCGCAAAATCGTGGAGAAGGCGCTCACGGCACAGCGGGCGCGGGAAGCAGCGCGGCGCGCCGCCGAACTGGTCAAACGCCAGAGCGCCCTCGACAGCGGCTCCTTGCCCGGCAAACTGGCGGACTGCACCGAACGCGACCCCAGCAAGTGCGAACTGTTCCTGGTGGAGGGCGACTCGGCAGGCGGTTCCGCCAAAATGGGACGCGACCGCCGATTCCAAGCAGTGCTCCCCTTGCGCGGCAAGATTCTGAATGTGGAAAAGGCACGCATCGATAAAGCGCTCGAAAACGAGGAGATTCGCGCGCTGATTACCGCGCTCGGCACTGGCATCAGCGTCGAAACGAACAACGCAAACGGCGGCGAATCGGACAGCCGATTCGATATCTCCAAACTGCGTTATCATCGTATCGTGCTGATGAGCGTGGACTATGCCGAGCCATGCTTCGTGCGCGACCCGCACGGCTTGATTCGGTTCACCCGCATCGGCGAGTTCATCGATCAGCGCATCGCTGCAGGCGACGATGTATCGAAATGGCAAGTGCTGTGCTTTGACCTGAGGACAAAGCGCACCCAGTTCAAGCCGATTAAAGCGGTCATTCGCCACCCGATTGAGGAACCGCTGTACGAGATTCGCACCGCGTATGGGCGCACCGTTCGCGTGACAGCCTCACACAGCGTGTTTGTGTGGGAGGACGGGCAGATTCGGCTCAAGCGCGGCGATGCGATTCGCGCAGGCGATTTGCTAATTGCACCGCGCGTATTGCCCCTACACGCAGAAGAACAGGTGAAGGATCGCATCGACCTGCTTGAAGCGCTGTGGATGAGACGCGAGGCTTTGCAGACAGATATATGGGTTCGTGGAGAAACCGTTGAGAAAATCTATCAAGATCGTGTGCTGAGCAGAAATAGCCACAACCCTCAACGCATAGAGCCTCGTGTTTGGCTGAGCGAATCCCTGCGCCATCTACTACGCGACTTGCGCAAGCAACGCGCCATTTCCGTAAAATCGCTCTGCGAGCAGATAGGTGTTAAACAGCCATGCACCCTCCATGCGTGGGAGACGGGTAAATCGAAACCCGTGTACTCGCATTTTGTAAGGTGGTTGAATGCGCTGTCAGTAGAGCCTGTTAGTGTGGCGGATAACTATCGACTGGAACCCTCTTCTATAGAGCATCTGTGGCACACGCAATATAAAGGCTCCGGGCGTAATCAGGTGAAGGACTATATCCGACTGCGTGAATTGAGTCAGGTGGAGCTTGAACTGCTGCAGGGCGCAGAGGTCTACCTAACGCCCGAGCATTATGCCCATCACGGGATCAGGCGCTGGATACCGATTAATGAGGATTTGATGACCCTGCTGGGGATATTTCTGGCGGAGGGCACGGTCTCGGAGCGTCAGGGCGTGCGCATCGCTATCGGGAAGAATAACCAACGCCTGATTGAGGAACTCTCCGCTCGCTTCGAGCGCGTGTTCGGCATCCGTCCCGCGTTCTATGATGGAGGATCGTGTGGCGAGCTGAAAGTGGTCAATCGAGTTGTCGCGCAGGTGTTTGCGCATCTGTTCGGCTTCGATGGCACACGCGCACACACCAAGCGTATTCCCGACCTTGTGTTCAATGTCTCACCGAATCTGCAGAAGGCGTTCCTGCGCGGCTACTTCCTGGGCGATGGCACCATCAGCGGTCGCCATATCGCCTTTACCACGACCTCTCGTGAGCTTGCTGAGCAGTTGAGCTACTTACTGCTTGCACACGGTGCGATGCCGTCCATAAGGGAGCAACAGCCCTCTGGCAAGGTGAGCATCCTGCGCGGTGCACCAATTGCAACGCGCCGTGTCTACTATCTGCTGACCATCGGTGGCAAAGAAGCCCTCAAACGCTTGGAGGCTATCTGGGGCGATCATCCTGCTGCGGGGCGATTGCGTGCCTTTCTCGCAAAGGGGCATCCCTCCCGCCCCAACTTGTGCTCCACGCCACTTGATGGCGACCTCATCGCACTGCCCGTACGCTCGGTGCACAAGGTGGAGCCGACCCACCCGTTCGTGTACGACTTCTCCGTAGCGGATGATGAGAACTTCATCTGCGGATTGGGCGGCATCTGCGCTCACAACACCGACGCAGATGTCGATGGGGAGCATATCCGCACGCTACTGCTGACCTTCTTCTTCCGCTACATGCGTCCGCTCATCGAACGCGGGCACATCTATATTGCCAAACCGCCCCTCTTCCGCGTGCGCGTGGGCAAAGATGAGCAATACTACGCGCAGGACGAGCAGGAGCTGGAGCAAATTCTGAAACGCATCAAGAAAAAGAATGTGCAAGTGACACGCTTCAAGGGGCTGGGCGAAATGAATGCGGAAGACCTCGCCGACACCACGATGAACCCCGAAAAGCGGGTGATTGTGCAGGTTCAGCTGGAAGACGCGATGGAGGCGGAACGCATCTTCAGCATCCTGATGGGCGACAAGGTGGAGCCGCGCCGCCAGTTCATCGAAGAACACGCCAAAGAGGTCACCGATATCGACTGGCACTTCTAAAGAGCGAATCCCCCCTTAGTAGAGGGGGATTCAGCAGTGGCTTGGGCATCCTACCCATACACGCTTATGCTCTACCCATCCCGCAAAAGCTCGCCTAACTCTGTGCCGTCGGGGAGCACGCGCAGGTAGCCCAGCTGCACCCAGCGCACCGGCTGAACCGAATGCACGGGCGAGAGCAGGGTCAATATCCGCGCCTCGAAATCGAGCGATTCGATAAGCCCCATCCCGAAAGTGCGCCCCGTGTAATCGGTCAAGCCCACCAGCAGGTATTGATAGGCGGAGGGTGGCAACAGGGTGAGCCGACTGGCGCGGGTGAGCGTCTGCAGGAGCCCTATCTGATGCTCCGCCAACGGCTGGCGCAGAATCACATGCAGATAGTCGCCATACCGTTCGGCATGGAGCAGTTCGGCGCGTATCTGGCTCTCAAGATGCTTCAGGGTCGCCTCGCTCAGCGGTTCGCCCGCGCCCAGCCGCCTGCCGATGAAGCTAATCTGACTAAGCGGTAAGGTGTGCGAGCGTGCCCCCTCAAAATAGCGGGCGAACGCCACCCGTCGGTACTGCGAGCGAAAGATAGGTGGCTTGCGCCCAATCGCCTCGGGCACAGGCAACGCCACCACGCGCCAGTCTGCGCGGCGGCTCAGCGCGTCCAAAATGGGGGTCAGCTCATGCTCGCGCTGAAGCCCCACAACGATGCGCGGTCTCAGCAAATCTGCCAACATTAGTTTGTAGTAGCGAGCCATCCAGCCCCCGACATAACCGCAGGTGTCCATCACTATCTTATCGGGCTGGAGCGCAAGCAGTTCATCCAGCACGCGCCGCGCACCCGTGAGTGCGAGCGAGAGGTGGCGAGCAGGCGTGGTATCCCCGATAAATGCCAGCCCCGCAGGCGACAGCTCATTCAGCCTCTCAAATGGCTGGCGCACCAGCGTCCAGCTGAAGGTAGCGGGCGGACCGACATTGCTCTGACCCGGATCGAGGTCTAAGTAGCCCGCGAGCGCGCCTTGCGACTGCCACTGGCGCAACAACAGCGAGCAGAAAGTGGACTTGCCCGTGTCCACCCCGCCCAGCACCATCACCGCACCTGATGCTTGGCTCAATTCCTCAATCGCTGACTGCCACTCCGGGTACACCGCTTGCCAGTTCACTTGCATGGGGATTCTTCGGCTGGCTTGGCTTGCTGGCTCATCGGGTTGCCCTCTCTTCCAGACAGGTTGGACAATTCGGACAGGTCTGTTCGAATTTGCTTGCTCATCGGGTTGCCTCTTGCTCAGAACTCCAGGTGCATCGGCAGGATGGGCGCGGAATGGGTGATGACACCCACAGAGATGAGGTCGACGCCCGTTTCGGCAATCGCACGCACGGTGTCCAGCGTGACTCCGCCAGAAGCTTCCACGCTTTGCACGCGCCCTTTTGCCAAGCGCACCGCTTCGCGCAGGGTCTCCAACGGCATATTGTCCAAAAGGAGCGCGTCCGCGCCCGCCTCGATGGCTTGCTGAACCTGCTCCAGCGTCGCGCATTCCACCTGCACCCTCAGCGTATGGGGCGCATGGGCGCGGGCGCGTCGAACCGCCTCACGAATATCGCCGCCGAGCGCAAGCAAATGGTTGTCTTTTATCAGGATTCCGTCATACAGCCCGACGCGGTGATTGATCCCGCCCCCAACGCGCACCGCATACTTCTCCAGCAGGCGCAGTCCGGGCGTGGTCTTGCGCGTGTCGGCGATTCGTGCCCCTGTGCCCTCCACGGCGTCCACGAATCGGCGTGTGAGGGTGGCGATACCCGACAGGTGCTGGAGGAAGTTCAGCGCGGTGCGCTCGCCCATCAGAATCGCGCGCGTGGCACCCCGCAGGCGCAGAACGCACGCGCTGGGCGTGAGCCACGCGCCGTCAGGAAGCGATTCGGGAAACTCAATGGCGGGGTCCAGTCGCTGGAACACGCGCCGAGCGACTTCCACACCGCAGAGGACACCCTCCGCCTGCGCCAGAATCGCGCACTCGGTCTGCGCGTCGGGCGGGATGAGCGCGACGGTCGTCCAATCGCACGCGCCGATGTCCTCCTGCAACGCGCGCGCAATCGCCTCCTCGAGATAGCCCGGCTCCAGCCCGTGCATGGGCAGATTATACCTGAGGTATACTCCCGATGGGGTGAATCACGGATGACCGCGACGATGGCTTTCCTAATCGTGCTGATGGTGGCGTTCGGGGGCATACTTGCCTATGGGGGCGATTGGCTGGGCAGGCGATTGGGCAAACAGCGTTTGAGCCTCTTAGGGATGCGCCCGCGCTACACCGCCACGCTCACCGCTACGCTCACAGGCGCACTCACCGTCGCCCTCACCATCACAGGCATGACACTCGCCAACGAGGCGTTCCGCGTATGGATTACACGCGGCGACCAGATTCTTATCGAACTGCGACGCAACGAACAATTGCTGAAAGAGCGAGCCAAAGCGCTGGAATCGCTTCAGGCTGAGGTAAAAAGCAAAACAGATGAGCTGAACCGTTTGCAAGACGAAACTAAAAATCTCAAAAAGCAGGTTTCAACCTTGCAGTATCAACTGAAGACAGGACAAAAGCAGCTGGCACAGATGGAGGAATCACTGCGTCAGGAGGAAGAGCGCGTGCAGGCACTCCACCAGGAGCGCGACCTATTGCGTCAGAATGTGCAAGACCTGCGTCAACAAAGCAATGCCCTAAGGCAAGAGATTGCCCAGCTGAAACGCACGCAAGAACAGTTGAGCAAGCAGAATAGTGAGTTCGCGCAAGAAAATATTCGCCTCACCTCCGAAAATGCCCATCTCGAAAAGCAGAACCAGCAGTTGAGCGCGCAGAACGCCCAACTCGAAGCGCGGAATCGCGAGCTGAGCGAGCGCAACCAGCAACTGGCAGATCAGAACCGGTTGCTATTAGACCGTACCACAGAACTGCGCCTCCAACAGGATGAACTGCGACGCTCGGTGAACGAATTGCTGGGGCTGGTCAACATTCGCCTGATGCCGATTGCCTTTCACGCGGGCGAGGAGCTGACCCGTGTCGCCTTTCGTGAAGGGCTGAGCGAGGTGCGCGTGCGCCAGATGTTGCAGGATATGCTGAAGACAGCTGCGGACTATGCGCGGGCGCGGGGCGCATCGCCTGGAGCGGATGGACGCACCGTGTTCATCCCCGAAAAGGTCGTGCGCCTGACCACCGGCGAGCAGGTTCGAGTGGACGAATCTGCCAGCTTGGAGACCATCCTACACAATATCCGTGCCTCGGGCGAGCCGGTGGCCGCCCTTGTGGTCGCCGTGACCAACACCGCAAAGGGCGAGCCAGTGCCCGTCGAAGTGCGCCTCTTTCGCAATCATGTCATCTTTCAGGCGGGTCAGGAGATTGCACGCACCATCCTCGATTGCCGACCCGCGAAAGACCCCTTCCAGCAAATTGTGGCGTTCCTGCAAGGCGACATCCGTGAGACCGCCATCTCAGCGGGCTTAATCCCCCGCATGGAGCTACAGGGCACTCAGCCGACGGTGGGCGAGATGGACGCGCCTACCCTGCTCGCGCTGGTGGAGAAGGCGCGTCAGTGCCCAGGTGACCGCGCCCTGCTCATCGCGCGTGCCCGTCAGGAGATTCGCGCGGGCGACTCGCTCCAGCTGGAGTTCGAAGTGCGCCCGCTCTCGTCGGCAGGACGCGGCGGCTAAAACGCGAACTCGACCCCTATGCAGAGACTTCTGGGCGCACACATGTCGACGGCAGGTGGTCTGCAGAACGCGCTCTATAAGGGCAAAGAGATTGGCTGTACAGCCATCCAGCTGTTCACGGTCAGCCCGCGCCAGTGGCAGCCCGTGATGGTCGATGCCGACCAGGTCGAGGCGTTCGAACGCGCCCGCCAAGAAACGGGCATTCAGAGCGTGGTCTCACACGCGATTTATCTCATCAATCTCGCCTCGCCCGATGCCGACACGCGCCATAAATCATTTCATGCCTATCTTGCCGAACTGCGCCGGTGCTCTGCGCTCGGCATCCCCTATGCGGTGGTGCATATGGGTTCGAATCCCGATTTTGAAGCGGGCATGCGCCTGCTTATCGAGAACCTACGCCTCCTGTTGCAGGAACTGCCCGATGGGGTCGCCATCGCGATGGAGACGATGGCGGGGCAAGGCGCCTCGCTCTGCTATCGCTTCGAGCATTTCGCCCAGATTCTCGAGGCGTTGCCCAGCGAACGGCTCGTGGTTTGTGCCGATAGTTGCCACCTGTTCGCTGCGGGCTATGACCTGCGCGACCCTGAATCATACGAGGCGACTTGGGAGGTGTTCGATCGGCTCATTGGGCTGGAGCGGTTGCGCGTCTGGCATCTGAACGATTCTAAGAAGCCGTTCGCCTCGCGCGTGGATCGGCATGAGCACATCGGGCACGGCGAGCTGGGCGAGCAAGCGTTTCGCCTCATTTTGAACGATGCCCGCTTCGCCCACCTGCCGATGCTGTTGGAAACGCCCGACGATGCCCGCTTCCATGAAGACCTCGCCCGCCTGCGAAGCTATATTGCTTAGGGATGAAGAATCTCCTCATTTCGCTCGATAGTAAGGGTTATCACCCGACTGTCATCAGGTTGGGGTTCGATGGTGATTCGCCAGAGGTTGCGGGGCAGATAGTCGAAGCCCAACGCGGGCAGAGTCTCACCCCATTCGACGAGGGTAATCCCCCCGCGCTCCAGCAGTTCATCCAGTCCCAGCGTGCTGAGTTGCTCGGCGGTCTCGATGCGATAGAGATCGAGGTGAAAGAGGGGCAATCCGGCGAGCGCGGGCGGGCGACGAATGGTGTATTCGTTGACCAGCGTGAAAGTGGGGCTACGGATGGGGTCTGGGATGCCCAGCGCACGGCACAAGCCCCGAATGAGCGTCGTTTTGCCTGCGCCCAGCACGCCACTGACCAGAACCAGCGTGTCGGGCTGAAGTTGATGGGCTAATCGGGCGCCGACCGCCTCCGTCTGCTTGGCACAGCGGGTGCGCCAGCGCTCACTCAGTGCCTGACTCATAGCGTTCGAAGCGGATAAGGAACTGTTCGGGGTCCACGGGCAGTTGATGCTCGCGAATGAGCTGGAGGATGCGGGCGTTCATATGCTCCACCAGCTGCTCCATCTCCTGATTCATGCGTTCCATGCGCTCCAGCAGGCGCAGAATGACCTCGACGCCCGCCAGATTGACCCCTAAGTGCTGGGTCAGGTGCTGGATGCGTCGGAGGCGGGCGATGTCGGCTTCCGAGTAGAGCCGCTTGCTGTTGCCGATGCGGTGCGGGCGGATTAGCCCCAGTCGCTCATAGAGGCGCAGGGTCTGGGGATGCAGTCCGCACATGCGCGCCGCCACGCTAATCAGATACACCGGCTCTTGCGAAAGTCGCTCCTCGTTCATGAACCTCTCACCTCCGTTCGCAGCTGGCGAATCTGTTCGAGCAGTTCGCGTTCGCGCGGGCTGAGCTGTTTGGGCGTGGTGATGCGCACGCGCGCGTAGAGGTCGCCCCGTTTGCCCCCGGCGAGGGGGATTCCCTTGCCCGCGAGGCGGAACTTCGTGCCACTTTGGGTGCCGGGCGGGATTTTCATCTTGACCGTGCCCGTTGGTGTGGGCACGCTGACCTCGCCGCCCAGAATTGCAATCAGATAGTCCACCTCCACATCGGTGTAGAGGTCGTCGCCCTGCCGTTCGAAGCGCGGGTCAGGCGCGATTTTGATGCGCAGATAGAGGTCGCCGCGCCGTCCGTCGCTCCCAGGCAGTCCCTCCCCGCTGAGGCGCAGGCGCTGACCCTCTGCGACGCCGGGCGGCACCGTGACGGTCAACTGGCGCGTGCGCTGGACGACCCCTGTGCCACCGCAGTTCGCGCAAGGTGTGCCGACGCGCCCCGTGCCGTTGCACTCATCGCAGGGCATCTCCACCCCAAGCAGGCTGAAGCGTCGGCGTCCGCGCCCACTGCACGCAGGGCAATTCTGACGCCGATCGGTCTGCTCGCCTGTGCCGTTGCAACGCGGGCACAACTCCTCAGTGTTCAGGCGAATGGTTTTTGTGGTGCCACGAATGGCGGAATCCAGCGTTATCTCTAAGGTGTGCTCGATGTCGCGCGGTGCGGCGCGGAAGCCCATGCGTGTGCCCCCACGCAACAGCTGCTCGATGAAGTCCGCGAAACTCTCGAAGCCGAAGGGCATCTCGGTGCCCCAGTGCGTGCCATCAAAGCCTTCGCCATACTGCTCGCGCATCCGCTGATATGCCTGCCACTGCTCGCCATAGCGGTCATAGGCGGCGCGCTTCTCGGGGTCGGACAGCACCTGATATGCCTCGTTAATCTCTTTGAACTTCTCTTCGGCTTGCTTATCGCCAGGGTTCACATCGGGGTGATACTGGCGCGCGAGCTTGCGATACGCCGCCTTAATCTCTTTCTCGGTGGCGTTGCGCGGTACACCCAGTATCGCATAGTAGTCTTTGAACCCCCGCATCGCACCTCATCTCCAGTGCGTGGTGAATCTCCCCATCCCCCCTTAGTTAAGGGGGGAATAAGGGGAGGATTCGCCTTTTGACTAAGTTTCGCGATACTCGGCGTCGATGACATCGTCGCCTCCGGCGCGTGTACTGCCGTCGGTGGTGCCGGAGGGTTCCGATGCGACGCGCTGATACATCTGCTCCGTGATGCGATAGCTGAGCTGTTCCAGTTCGCTCATCAGCGACTGCACGCGCTCGTGCTCTTGGTTCTGGATGGCGCTGCGCAGGTCGCGGATGAGGCTCTCGGCGCGTTCACGCTCGCCCGTCGCCACTTTGTCGCCATGCTCACGCAGGAGTCGCTCCACCTCGTAGGTCAGGCGGTCAGCGCGGTTGAGCATCTCGGCGCGTTCACGCGCCTGGCGGTCGCGCTCGGCGTTCGCCTCCGCCTCTTTGACCATGCGCTCCACCTCTTCGCGCGTGAGATTGGTGGAGCCGGTGATGCGGATGCTCTGCTGGCGTCCCGTGCCGAGGTCTTTCGCCGTGACATTCAGGATGCCGTTCGCGTCGATGTCGAAGGTGACCTCGATCTGGGGCACGCCTGCAGGCGCGGGCGGGATGCCATCTAAGTGGAACACGCCGAGCAGGCGGTTATCGCGTGCCATCGGTCGCTCGCCCTGATACACGCGCACCTCCACGCTGGTCTGCCCATCCGCCGCGGTGGTGAATATCTCCGACTTGCGCGTCGGAATGGTCGTGTTGCGCGGCACCAGCACGGTGAAGATGCCACCTTTGGTCTCGATGCCGAGCGAGAGTGGGGTCACATCGAGCAGGACAATATCTTTCACCTCGCCCGACAGCACGCCCGCCTGAATCGCCGCGCCGATGGCGACCACCTCATCGGGGTTGACCCCTTTATGCGGCTCCTTGCCCGTAATCTGGCGCACCATCTCCTGCACCTTCGGGATGCGCGTGGAGCCGCCCACCAGAATCACCTCGTCCACATCGGTGGGCGGAAGCCCGGCGTCTTCCAGCGCACGGAACATCGGTCCCTTGAGCCGCTCAAAGAGGTCGGCACACAGCTCCTCGAACTTGGCGCGGGTGAGCGTCATATCGAGGTGCTTCGGACCGCTGGCGTCCGCCGTGATGAAGGGTAGGTTGATGGTGGTGGTCGTGACGCTGGAGAGTTCGATCTTGGCACGCTCAGCCGCTTCCTTCAGCCGTTGGAGCGCCTGTCTATCTTGGCGCAGGTCGATGCCGTGCTCACGCTTGAACTCATCCGCGAGGTAGTCGACGATACGCTGGTCGAAGTCATCGCCGCCGAGGTGCGTATCGCCTGCGGTCGCCTTCACCTCGAACACGCCATCGCCCACCTCCAGAATGGAGACATCGAAGGTGCCGCCGCCCAGGTCGAACACCAGGATGGTTTCGTTGCTCTTCTTATCCAGTCCGTAGGCGAGCGCGGCGGCGGTCGGCTCGTTGATGATGCGCAGAACCTTCAGCCCTGCGATTTCGCCCGCGTTCTTGGTGGCGGTGCGCTGGGCGTCGTTGAAGTAGGCGGGCACGGTAATCACCGCGGCGGTGACGGGTTCACCCAAGTAGGCTTCGGCGTCCGCCTTGAGCTTCTGCAGGATCATCGCCGAGATTTCCTCGGGGCGATAGGTCTTGTCCACCGCGGGGATGTAGACCGCAGCGTCGCCTTTGGAGTCGGTGACCACCTTGTAGGGCACGCGCTTGCGCTCCTCTTCCACCTCATCGTAGCGCCGTCCCATGAAGCGCTTGATGGAGAAAATCGTGTTTTCGGGGTTGACAATGGCTTGGCGCTTGGCAGGCGCACCGATGAGCCGCTCGCCCGTCTTGGTGAATCCGACCACCGACGGGCAGAGCCGCCCGCCCTCTGCCGTGGGAATAACGACCGGCTCGCCGCCTTCCAACACCGCAACCACCGAGTTGGTCGTTCCCAGATCAATACCCACAACTTTTGCCATCGCTTTTTCCCTCCGACTCGTTCGTCTAATAGGCTATACGGAAGCCCACAGGGATGGGTTCCCATTTTTTGAGTGGCTCCATTATACCTGACTTGAGGTGGGTATTGTCAAGAGGAAGGGTTTGGGAAATAGTGGCAGGGACAATCCACCAAAACACGAGCATTCGATCGGGTATAATTAAAAGCTGGAGGTTCAAAATGAAAAGGCAGAGTGGTATTTGCTGGCTTTTCAAACTGTGGACGCTGTGGATGAGCTCTTTAGCGATGCTCAGCTTTGCATTAGGGCAGCGCCATCCGAACGCTGTTTGGCAGATAAGTGGACATACTGCGGATGTGTTGAGCGTCGCTTACTCCCCCGACGGCACATTCTATGCCTCGGCAAGTGCAGACCGCACTGTTAAAATCCGCGAGGTGTCTACTGGACACTTAGTGCATATCCTAAGACATCCAAGCGCGGTCTATGCGGTTGCATTCTCACCTGACGGGCAACTGCTGGCGTCGGGTGCTGGAGATAGCAGGGTTAGGCTCTGGCGTGTCTCGGATGGTGCGCTTATCCGTACCTTCACGGGACACACTGGGTATGTCAGCTCCATCGCTTTCTCCCCTAATGGGCAAATTGTGGCATCGGGGAGCCCCGATAACACTGTTAGGCTTTGGCGTGTATCAGATGGCACCCCAATCATGACAATCTCAGGGCATTCAGGCGGTGTGTCCTCTGTTTCCTTCTCGCCTGATGGACTGGTGTTGGCGTCAGGGGCTGGAGATGGAGCCATTCGCATATGGCAAGTTCAAGATGGGACCTTGACTTATACCTTATCTTCTGCCCATTCTGGTGGAGTTCGGTCGATTGCCTTCTCCCCCAACGGGCGTTTCCTTGTTTCGGGCGGTAGTGACAACGCAGTCAAGGTTTGGCGTGTGGTCGATTGGGCGCTAACCCGAAGCCTTGCAGGGCACTCCAACGCTGTCAACTCGGTCGCTTTCTCTACTAACGGTTCTTTCCTTGCCACAGGGAGCGCGGACCGAACCGCTCGTGTCTGGCGCACAGCCGATTGGGCACTAATTCGTACCCTTGGGGGGCATACCGATTCGGTTCTATCGGTCGCTCTTTCGCCCGATGGACAATCGGCGGCATCGGGAAGTGCAGATGACATAGTTCGGTTGTGGCGCGTTGCTGACGGCACGCTACTGCACACCTCTGGACACACGAACCGAATCAATTCGGTCGCTTTCTCACCCGATGGCCAATATCTTGCATCGGGGAGTAATGATTCTACCGTCAAGATTTGGCGGGTGTCGGATGGGGCACTCGTGCGCACCCTCACAGGACACACTTGGTATGTCTACTCCGTCGCCTTTTCGCCTGATGGTCAGTATCTGGCGTCGGGGAGTGAGGATAGGACTATCAAGTTGTGGTGGGTGTCGGATTGGGCACTGGTGCGCACCCTCACCGGACACACGGGTTCTGTCTCCTCCGTCGCCTTCTCGCCCGATGGCACGCTGTTGGTATCGGGGAGCCTCGATGGAACCGTCCGATTTTGGGGGATGTCAAACGGTGCGCTCGTCGACATTCTTTACACGAACCCCGTCTACTCTCTTGCTCTTTCAAACACGGGTACGCGCTTGGCGACCGTGGGATACCTTCCGAACACCGAGATTGGCACGGTTGAGGTATGGGATCTCCCCAGCTTGGTACGCCTATCTGGTTATAACGACTCGTTCGGTTGGGTGCGCACGGTGCATTTCTCGCCCGACGGACGCTATTTTGCCTATGGGCGTGATGATGCGACGATTGTGCTCGTGCGTACACCCGCGCTGGGCGATGTGAATGGCGATGGCTGTGTGGACGATGTCGACCTGCTCGCAGTGCTGTTCGCGTTCGGCAACACTGGCTCCAACCTGCCCGAAGACCTCAACGGTGATGGCTTCGTGGACGATATAGACCTGCTGGTGGTGCTGTTTAACTTCGGCAGTGGGTGCTAACCTTCGCCCGCATCCATCCACCCACACCTGTTTATTTTCGAGCGGAACACTTGCGGCAAAAGCAGAAACGGCACGATGACCCTGCCCATCGCCCAAAGGGGGTAAGATACCCAGCTTCCCTAACACCAAGAACAGCCTTTGCTTCTTTGCCAGTCGTGCTTTTTAGCCCTCATCCCCCCAACCCCCTTCTCCCGAAGCTTCGGGAGAAGGGGGAGTCTTGCCTGCTAATCCCCCCTCTCCCACAGCGTTGGGAGAGGGGCTGGGGGTGAGGGCTGAATCCCCCCTTTGCCCCCCTTTGTAAGGGGGGAATCAAAGGGGGGATAAAAGAGGCACGGGCGAGACGCCCGTGCTACTGCCATCAACTTCGTCCCACACTCTGTGCCTTCACCAGGCGATTCTTGACCAGCTCCACCACCGCGCGGTAGACCGCTAACTGCTCTTCCTCGATAGGTTCTGTTCGAATACATCACTGGAACTCCTCTGGTAAAGGCTCGGTATGCTCCCGT